>Ga0194128_10005223_pt1 | contig 18391 bp, 13 predicted proteins | sample TA2KigCa65mmetaG_FD_148650 | JGI IMG/M metagenome (GOLD analysis project Ga0194128, IMG submission 148650) | Freshwater microbial communities from Lake Tanganyika, Tanzania - TA2015037 Kigoma Deep Cast 65m | ecosystem: Environmental > Aquatic > Freshwater > Lake | place: Tanzania: Lake... | reverse complement strand
GGCAGAGCCGTCAGGGAGCGCCCAGGGCGCGAGTGCGGCCGCCCCGGCGGCACGCAAGCGCCGGCGTCGCGGCGGGGCGGGGCGCAGCAGGAAGGCCGCCGCGCGCAAAGCTCCGAGCGACGGCAGCTAGGTGGGTTCTCGGCCTCGACACGGCGGAGTCGCGGCCAAGCCGAGCGACAGGGGCCGACCGTCCACGACGTCCGCGCCTGCCCGTGCGCGGCGGACCTCCCGTCTTGCGGTGCACGCGCGACCTCCCGCGAGGCAGACGAATGGCCGCGAGCACCCCCGAGCGGACCGCGCTCCTTGCCGACATCGCGAGCAGCACGCGCATGGTCGTCGAGCAGGGCGACGACACCGCGCGCCGCGTGCTCGTTCGCTACGTCGGGATCCTCGCCGACGCCGCGCGCGACGCCGGCGGCGAGGTCGCGAACCTGCTTGGTGACGGTGTGTTCTGCATCTTCCCCGGCGCCGACGCCGCGGCCGCGGCCGCAGCCGGGGCGGCGATGCACGAGGGTGTCGGAGCGGCCTCGGCGCGCGACCGCCTCGCGCGCCCGCTGCGCGTGCGGATCGGCTTCGAGCACGGCCCGGTCGTGCGCTCCGACGAGGGCTGGTTTAGCAACACCGTGCGCCGGGCGTCGCGGGTCGGCGCGCTCGCGAGGGCCGGGCAGACGCTGATCGCGCGCGCCACGCTCGAAGTCCTGTCGCCGCGCTGGCAGGGCGCCTCGCGCTTCCACGACCGGCGCGTGCTGCGCGGCGGCAGCGGCGAGGACGAGCTGCACGAGCTGCTCTGGGACGCGAGCTTCACCTCGGTACTCGAGGTCACCGCGGGCTCGAGGGCCGCGGCTTCGGACGCTCCGCAGGTGATCGGGGTCGACCTCGCGTGCGGCGAGCACCTGGTCCGCGTCGATGCCGCGCGGCCGCGCGGCGAGATCGGCCGCGATCCCGCGTGCGACCTGCACGTCCCGACCGCCGGGGCGTCACGGTTGCACGCGATCGTCGAGTGGAACCGCGGCCGCGTGCAGGTCGGGGATGTGAGCACCAACAGTACGACGCTCGAGCGCGCCGGCCACGGCGTCAAGCGCCTGCATCACGAGAGCGCGACGCTCGAGGGCGAGGGAAAGCTCTGGCTCGGCGGCGGGCCGTCGGGCGACGTACGGCCGGTCATCTACCGCTGCGTGACCGGCTGAAAGGGGAAGCATTCGATGCCGTCCGTGATCCTCGCACCGCTGCTCGCCGTCGGCGGGGCCGCGGCCTACATGCTGCTCGCGCTGAAGCTCGGGCTCTACTGGCGCGTGCCGTGGCCGTTCCTCACGGTGATCGCGGCCGGTGCCGGCCTCGGCGTGGTGGCGCTGGTGCGTCGTCCGGGAGTCGGCAGCGGCATCTCGGCTGTGCTGTCGGGAGGCGTGCTCGTGCTCGCGCTGTGGTGGCTGTTCTCGTTCTCGATGTTCGGGCCGCGCGAGGACCGGCCGCGCGTCGGCGACGTCTTCCCGGACTTCGCGCTGCCGTCGGCGGGCGGCGGGACGTTCGCGCTCGCGGAGCGCAGCGGGCGGCGCCACCTGCTCATGCTCTACCGCGGCGACTGGTGCCCGTTCTGCCAGGTCGAGCTCGAGCGGGTACGGGCACGCTACGACGACATCGCAGCGCGCGGCGTGGACGTGGTCGCGATCAGCGTGGACCCGCCGGCGACGTCGGCGGCGCTGCGCGAGCGCCTCGGCGGCCGGATCGAGTTCGTCTCCGACCAGGACGGGACGCTGCTCGATCAGCTCGGCGTGCGCCAGCGCGACGGCGTACCGGCGCAGCTCGCCGGCGACCGCGCGAGTCGCGACATCTTCTTGCCGACGACGTTCCTGCTCGACGAGCAGCACCGCGTACGCTGGGTGTACCGCCCCGACACGTACCGCGTGCGCGCGACGCCCGACGAGATTCTCGTCGCGATCGACGGGCTCGGCCCGCGGAGCTGACGCTTCGCGAGCGGCGCGGGGCCCGGCGCCCAGGGATGCCGGCTACGCGCCGTACACCGGGATCGCGGCGCCGCTCACCGCGCGCGCGGCGGGCGAGGTGAGGAACGTGATCACGTCGGCGATCGCGTCGCCCGGCACGAGCGACGGCCACGCCGACGGATCGAGGCTGGCGCGGTTCTGCGGCGTGTCGATCGCGGCCGGCAGGATGCAGTTGGCGGTGACGCCGGTGCGACGCGTCTCGGCGGCGAGGCTCTCCGTCATGCGCAGCACGGCGGCCTTCATGGCCGAGTAGGCCGCGGCGCCGGGCTCGGCGGTGAGCGCGTCGCGGCTCGCGACGGTGACGATGCGGCCGTGGCCGCGCGCCAGCATGCCCGGCAGGACCGCGCGGCATGCGAGCAGCGCGCTGCGCACGTTGGCGTCGAACAGCGTGCTCCAGGTCGCGAGATCCTCCTCGGCGAGCGTCCTGCCGCCGCGGTACGCGCCGACGGTGTGCACCAGCGCGTCGATGCGGCCGAAGCGCTCCGTCGCGCGCGCGACGAGGCGGTCCCACGCGGCGGGGTCGGCGAGGTCGACGTCCCTCTCGAGCAGCACGTCGGGCGACCCGGAACCGTACGCACGCACGAGCTTGTCGCGCGAGCGCTCGACGAGCACGAGCCGCGCCCCGGTCGCGCGAAAAGCCGCAGTTACCGCCGCGCCGAGGTTGCCGGCGGCGCCCGTCACGAAGACGACCTGTTCCCTGCTCATGGGCGCAAACGACAAGGTTTCGTCGGCCTGAGCAAACGGACGCGACGCGACCCGTGGGAAACCCCGCGAGGCGAGGTCGTCTCGCCGGTCCGTGCGTGGTACACCGAAGGCGCTCTTGGACCCCGACCCACACCCCCGTGTTCCGCGCTCGAGCGCGTTACCCGACCGGACGAGCAGCCGCGCGCAGGGCGTACGATGAGCGCGCTGGCCTTCGCCGTCGTCGTGCTGGTCGCGATCGGCACGATGCTTGCCCTCGCCGAGGCGGCCCTCACCCGCGTCGGCCGCGTGCGCGCGATCTCGCTCCGGCAGGACGGGCGCAAGAACGCAGCGCTCCTCGAGGAGATCGAGACCGACCTGCCGCGCTACCTGAACGCGGTGTACCTCGCGGTCCTGCTCGCGCAGAACGGCTCCGCGATCCTGGTGGCGCTGCTCGCCGAGCAGGTCTTCGGCGCGCTCGGCGTGACCCTGGTCTCGGTCGGCTTCACGCTCGCCTACTTCGTGCTCGTCGAGGCGATGGCGAAGACCTTCGCGGTGCTGCACTCGGACCGCGTGGCGCTGCTGCTCGCGCCGGCCGTGTGGGTGCTGGCGGTGGTGCTGCGCTGGCCGACCCGCGCTCTGATCGGTGTCGCCAACGTGCTGCTGCCGGGCAAGGGGCTCGTTCAGGGGCCGTTCGTCACGCCGAGCGAGATCCGCACCATGGCCGAGGTCGGGCACGAGGAGGGGGGGATCGACGAGGCGGAGAAGGAGATGATCGACTCGGTCTTCCACTTCCGCCACGCGATCGCCCGCCAGGTGATGGTGCCGTATCCCGACGTCGTCGGCATCGACCTCGCGTGCTCGATCGAGGACGCCCGCAAGGTCTTCGTTCAGCACGGCGTGTCGCGCCTGCCGGTCTATCGAAGTGACCTCGACCAGACCGAGGGTATCGTGCACGCGAAGGATCTCCTGGCGGCGCTCGAGCGCAGCGACGCCGCCTGCACGCTGGGCAGCATCCTGCGCCCGGTGCACTACGTGCCCGAGTCGAAGCGTCTCGTCGACCTCTTGAAGGAGATGCGCGAGCAGCAGTTCCACATGGTGCTGGTGATCGACGAGTTCGGCTCGGTGGCGGGGCTCGTCACGCTCGAGGACCTGCTCGAGGAGCTGGTCGGCGAGATCGCGGACGAGCACGACGTGGACGAGGAGGACGAGGTCGAACGCCTGCCCGACGGACGCTTCCGCGTCGACGCGACGCTCGCGATCACCGACCTGAGCGCGCTGCTCGGCGTCGAGCTGCCGCGCGAGCGCTGGAACACGGTGGGCGGTCTCATGTTCGGGCTGCTCGGCGCGATCCCCACCGCGGGCGAGACCGTCGTCTTCGACGACCTCCGCTTCACCGCCGAGCGCGTCATGGGCCGGCGCATCGTCAGCGTGCTGATCGCGCGCGAGCCGGCGGTCGAGGCCGGCGCGGTCGCGCGGACCGGCTCGTGACCCCGGGCGCGGATCGGCCCCCAGGGCTTCGCGGAGCACGAAGAACGAGAACGGCAGGCTGTCTCCAGCGGACTCGGTGCGTTAAGAAGGCTGGGTGAACCGCGAGCGCATGATCGCCGCCGTCCCCGACGGCGTCTGGGACGTGATCGTCGTCGGCGGCGGCGCGACCGGGCTCGGCATCGCGGTCGACGCGCAGACGCGCGGCTATCGCACGCTGCTGCTCGAGCAGTACGACTTCGCCAAGGGCACGTCGTCGCGCTCGACCAAGCTCGTGCACGGCGGCGTCCGCTACCTGCAGCAGGGCAACGTTGCGCTGGTGCTCGAGGCGCTGCGCGAGCGCGGACTCATGTGCCGCAACGCGTCCCACCTCGTGCACGACCTCGCGTTCGTCGTGCCGCGCTACCGCTGGTGGGAAGGCCCGTTCTACGGCGTCGGGCTCAAGCTCTACGATCGCCTCGCCGGCAAGCTCAACATCGCGCGCTCCCGGCTCCTCGACCGGAAGAGTACCATCGAGCGCATCCCGAACGTCGAGACCGAGAACCTGCTCGGCGGCGTCATGTACCACGACGCGCAGTTCGACGATGCCCGCATGGCGGTGGCGCTCGCACAGACCGCGGCCGACCACGGCGCGGCGGTGGTCAATTACATGCGCGTCGAGGGCTTCACGAAGAAGGACGACGGCCAGATCGACGGCGTGCGCGTGGTCGACGTCGAGAGCGGGGCCGTGCACGAGCCGCGCGCGAAGGTGGTGATCAACGCGACCGGCATCTTCGCCGACGAGGTCCGCCGCCTCGACGACCAGGCGGCCGAGACCATGCTGGCACCGAGCCAGGGCGTGCACCTGGTCCTCGACCGCGGCTTCCAGCCGAGCGACACGGCCATCATGGTGCCGCACACCGACGACGGTCGCGTGCTGTTCGTGATCCCGTGGCACCAGCGCGTGCTGGTCGGCACGACCGACACCGCGATGCCGAACGCCGAGATCGAGCCGCGCGCACTGCCCGAGGAGGTCGACTTCATCCTGCGCAACGCCGCGCGCTACCTCGAGCGCGAGCCGACGCGCGACGACGTGCTGAGCGTGTTCGCGGGCCAGCGCCCGCTGGTCCAGCCGGTGGCGAACGGCTCGGGACGCGGCCGCACCAAGTCGATCTCGCGCGAGCACTCGGTGATCGTGTCCGACGCCGGGCTCGTCACGATCGTCGGCGGCAAGTGGACCACGTACCGCAAGATGGCGCAGGACACGGTGGACGACGCGATCGCGGTCGGCGACCTGCGGCCGCGCGCCTGCGTGACCGAGAAGCTCCGCCTGCACGGCGCGATGCCGCACGACGACCCGCGCACGCCGCACGCGCTGCACATGCAGATGTACGGCACCGACGCCGAGCTGGTCGAGGCGTTCCTGGCCGACGACCCGGCGCGCCGCGAGCTCGTGCATCCGCGGCTGCCGTACGTCATGGGGCAGGTGATCTGGGCCGGGCGCCACGAGATGGCGCGCACGGTCGAGGACGTGCTGTCGCGGCGCACGCGCTCGCTGCTGCTCGACGCACGCGCCGCGATCGAGGCGGCACCGCGCGTCGCGCAGCTGCTGGCGGCGGAGCTCGGGCGCGACGAAGCGTGGACCACGGCGCAGGTGGCGGAGTTCACGACGCTCGCGCGCGGCTACCTGCTGTAGCGTCCGCGGCGGGGTGAGCGGGAAGGCCTTCCAAAGGCCCGCGATTTTGCGTATCCGCGCTCATCGGACACGGCCGACGCCGAGCGGGCGCGAGCCGGCGTCGCAGGGCCGCTCGACGTCGGGGGCGCTCCCCGAGGAGCCGTCGAACGGCTCGGCGTGCGCTCACATGTCGCTCTGCTCGAGCTTCCGGTGCGGCTTGCCCGCTGGCACTCGTTGCGGGATGGTCTCCCCCTCGCATGTCGCAGCCCGCCCCAGCCGACGAAGCCCGCCTGTCCGCTCGCCGCACCCCACCGCAGCCCCGCAGCACCGCCACACGCGACCTCCTGCCGCCGGCGGCCGGCTACGCGCTGTTGCTCGTCGCTGCGATAACGACGCATCTCGGCGCGCTCGCTACCCACCTGCCACGCGAGCCGAACGCCTACGACGCGCAGCTCATCACGTGGATCCTGTCGTGGGTCGCGCGCGCCATGGTCGATCCCGCGGCCACGTTCTTCGGGGCCAACATCAACCATCCCGCACCGGCGCAGCTCACGGGCTCGGACTACTTCCTGACCAGCCAGCTGCTGTTCGCACCGCTGGTGTGGCTCACCGGCAACGCCGTCCTCGCGGTCAACCTCACGGCGCTGGCGAGCTACTGGCTCGCCGGGCTGTGCGCCGAGCGGCTGCTGCGTGCCGTCGGCTGCAGCGCCGGCGTCGCATTCTTCGGCGGTGGGGCCCTGATGCTCGGGCCGCTGCAGCTGCCGTACAACGTTCACGTCCTGCAGCATCCGGCGTTTCTCCTGCCGGCAATCGCGCTCGCGCTCGTGCGCCTGCGCGAGCGTCCCGGCGCCATCCGGGCGACGCTGGTGGCGGCCGTGTTCGCAGTCGGGCTCCTGGCGTCGATGTACGCAGCGCTCATCTGCGGCGTCACGACGCTCGTCTGGGCGACCTGCGAGCTGCTGCGGCCGCTGCCGCGCCGGCTGGCTTTCATCGCCCTCGGCGCGACGGCAGCGACGATCGCGACGCTCCCCCTCCTCCTCGTGCTGCCGCCCTATCTCGCGCGCGCCGCAACGCAGGTGATGGCCGACCCGCAGAGCCGCGACACGCTGCTCGGCCCTTCGTTGCTCGATCCCATGATGTGGTGGTTCGCCGTGCGACATCTGCCGGTGGACACGCTGCTCACGGTGGTCGGCGCGCTGGGCCTGGCCGGCGCGGCGTGGCGCGTACCCGCGGCACGCCGCCTCGTCCTGCCAGCCGTCGCGTGCATCGCGATCGGCAAGCTGCTGATCGGAGGCGTCCCGACCGCGCTCAAGGAGACCTTCGCCGCCGATGCGCTCCGTGGCGTACGCTACCCGCACCGCTTCCAGCAGGTGAGCGGCTTCGGCTGGACGCTGCTCGTCGCGGCCGGTCTCGAGACCATCGTGGAGCGGTGGCCGAAGCGCATGGGTCAGGTGGCGATCGCGGCGCTGCTGCTCGCCCTGGTCGCGAAGGAACCCCGGCTCGGAAGCGGCACGATGCAGGAGATCGTAAGCCTCGGGCGCGATCGCGCCGTCCACCACACGGTCGGTGTCATCGTGCGCGAGAACGGCGGTGGCGCCATGGTGGTGCTGCCGCTGCACGGGTCGCCCGCTGGCGACGGAACGGACCCAGGCAAGGAGGAGCTGCTCGAGCCCGACGCGATGCTCGCGAGCACGCAGCACTGGACGCCCCTCGTGAACGGCTACACCGGCCACCAGCCCGGCCACCGGCTGCTCGTCTCGACGCTGCTCCGCCGGATTCACCAGCCGGCAGCGCTCGACGACCTGGTCGACGCGACCCACCTGCGCTGGATCCTGCTGCGGCCGGCGAGCGCGTGGCCGGCGAAGCTTCCGCGCGAGCCGATCGAACGCGCGCTGCGCGCGGCACCAGCGGTGGGCCGCGCCTGGGACCTGTCGGGCTGGCTCCTGCTCGAGATCGTGCGCCGCCCCGAGCATCCGTCCTGGTACGAGACCATCGCCTCGGGAAGAGCCGAGCAGGCGCGGAGCACGGTCCTGGGCACGCCGCTCGTGCCGCTGCCGAGCGGCGCCGATGTCGGCACGATCACCGCGGTCGCGCCACTCCCCATCCGCGTCGCCACACGCCAGTGGCTGGCGCCGGATTTCCTGCTGCACAACCTCGGCAGCGCGCCGTGGCCGGCGGTGCCCGCACCGGACCCCGCCTTGATCCTGGACTTGACCTTCGGAGCGAACGTGCCGCGCACGTCGACCGTGGTCGTGACGCACCGCTGGATCCCGCTCGATGCCGGTCCCGGCGCGGCCAGCGCGCGCGACATCCCCCTGCGACGCGACGTTCCCGCCGGCGAGACCATCCGCGAAACGCTGGTACTCGTCGCTCCGGCGCAGCCCGGGCGCTACCGTCTCGAGCTCAAGCTGCAGCAGGTCGACGGCGCACGCTTCGATGGGCCGGGCAACGTTCCCTTCGCGCACGAGCTGCTCGTCGTGCCGGCGCTGCGGCCGCCGGCCGCACGGCGCGTGGCGCCGCCGCCGGCCGGCGCGACCGTCGAGTGACCCCCGTGCGCGGCGCGCGGGCGGCGAGCCAGTCGGCTTGCACCGCGCTCAGCGCCGCCAGCGGAACAGCACCAGGCCGGCAGCGAGGAACACGAGCCCGAACACGAACAGGATCGCGGTCGGCTGGAGCGCCGCCGTGACCGTCTGCCGGCGCATCATCAGGTCCTTGAAGCCGGTCATCGCCCAGGTCGTCGGAAACCACTGCGCGAGGTCCTGCATCCAGCGCGGCTCGAGGTCGATCGGCCACCAGCAGCCGCCGATCGCGCACATGGTCACGATCGCGATCGCGCCGAGCGGCATCACCGCGTCGCGCGTCGGCGCGGGGCCCGCGACCAGCACGCCGAACGCGGTACCGACGAAGACGATGCCCGCGCTCGGCAGCAGGAGCGCCGCCGGCTGCGGTCCGACGGACACGCCGAACGCGTGGTGTCCGACAGCGAGCAGCAGGACCATCTGGATCACGCCGATCGTGAAGCGCACCAGCAGCTTGCCGACGACGAGCGTCCAAATCGGCGCGGGTGTCGCGCGAATGCGCTCGAGCGTGCCGAGCTCGAGCTCGTCGATCAGCGTCATCGGCGGGAAGGCGTTCCAAAAGGCCCGATTTCACCTATCCGCGATTTTGCGTATCCGCGCTCATCGGACACGGCCGACGCCGAGCGGGCGCGAGCCGGCGTCGCAGGGCCGCTCGACGTCGGGGGCGCTCCCCGAGGAGCCGTCGAACGGATCGCAGCCGTCGTTCGCTGCCGCGTCCGCTGCGTCAGGGTCGGCCCGTGCCGAGCACGATGGGACGGCCGCGCGCCGTCGCTCGGCTGCAACAAAGCGGATTGCGTTCGCAGCAGGGCAGATCTAGCCTCCTCGCCACGCGCAGGCATGCAGTGCGCGGCGCGAACAACGACGGAGGAAGTCGGCATGTCCTTCACTCGGCTGGCGCGACGATGGGCTCCGGCACCCCTGATCGCGGGCGTGCTCGTCCTGGCCGCGACGACGCGGTCGCCCGCAGCGACGTTCCACATCGCCTCGGGCGACGTTGCGGGCCTGGTCGCGGCGATCAACACGGCGAACGGGAATGGCGAGGCCGACACGATCAACCTCGCGGCCGGAACCTACACGCTGATGGCCGGGGGCCTGCCTGCCATCACCAGCGAGATCGAGATCATCGGTGCCGGCGCCGCCACAACAACGGTCGAGCGTGCCGTGGCAGCTCCGCACTTCAACATCTTCACCGTCGCCTTCTCCGCCGATGCGAGGATCGAGGGCGTGACGGTCCACCGCGGGCGCGGCGGCGTGCTCAACGGCGGCAACCTGAAGATCGTCGACTCCATCCTCTCGGACAACTCGTTCGCACTCAGCACCGGCAACGAAGTCGAGATCGAGGACTCGATCATCACCGGGAGCACCGGCAACGGGATCCAGGGCGGTGCAACGATCACGATTCGCGGCTCGCAGATCGTTTCGAACACGCTCGCGGCCATCGACATGAGCCCCGGCGGACTCCTCCGCCTGGTCGATACGCTCATCCAGGGCAACCTCGTGGGAATCAGCGGTACGACCGGCTTTCCGGACAGATCGCTGTTCCTCCAGGTGCTGCGCTCGACCATCGACGGGCAAGCCCAGGCAGGCATTGCGTTCGGAACCTTCTACGACACCGCCGCTGCGCGAGCGATCGTCACCGACTCGACGATTTCGAGCAACGCGGGCGGTGGCATCCGGATCCTCTACGAAGAGCAGACGGAGCTCGTCGTGCGCCGCAGCACGCTGTCGGGCAACTCGACCACGACGAACGGCGGCGCGATCTACGTCGAGGGCGCGAGCATCGCGCCCGGTGGCCTCGCTCAGGTGACGATCGACTCGAGCACGATCAGCGGCAACAGCGCAGCACTGTCGGGCGGTGCGATCTACCTGGCCGACGGGCTGCGTCTCGGCCGGCGCATTCGCGTGGTGCGCTCGACGATCACGGGCAACACCGCGGACTCCGACAGCAACGGCTCGGGCAACGGCGGTGGCATCGTCACGCCGACGCCGGTCGTGGACCTCGAGGACTCGATCCTCGCCGGCAACGACGACACCGGCGGCGAAGCTCCCGACTGCGAGGGGGCGCTCACCTCGAGGGGACACAACCTGCTCGGCACGGCGACTGGCTGCGCGATGGTGCTCGGCTCGACCGACGTCTCCGGCGCCCCGCTGCTCGGCGCCCTCGCGGCGAACGGCGGTCTCACGAGCACCCACCTGCCGCTCCCCGGTAGCCCCGCGCGCGACGCAGCCGATCCGGCACGCTGCGGCGCGCCCGACCAGCGCGGGCTCGAGCGTCCGGTCGATGGCGACGGCGATACGGTCGACGAGTGCGACATCGGCGCCACCGAGGCAGGCGCAGCAATGCCCGTGACGTACATCTCGGATCACTTCCTCTGCTACGACACGAAGGTCGCGATCGGCACGCCGGCCCTTCCCGCGCTGTCCGGTGTCGTTCTCGGCGACGCCTTCGAGAGCAAGCTCTCCGACGTCAAGAAGTCGCGCGCGCTCTGCACGCCCGCGAGCAAGAACGCCGAGGGCATCCTCGACGAAGAAACCCACCTCCACTCGCGCGAGATCAAGGCGACCGCAGGCGAGACGCCGCACTTCCGGCAGCTCGGCCTCCGCTTTGCGACGCAGCTCGGGATGTTCTCGATCGACACGATCAAGCCGGAACGCCTTCTCGTGCCGACCTCGAAGGGCATCGGCGCGCCGCCTCCTGCGCCGAACCCGCTCCTGCACGACGTCGATCGTTACAAGTGCTACAAGGCGCGCAGGAGTCCGGGCACGCCGGCGCTGCCGCGCGGCGCCACCGCCCTGAGCGTCATGCTCGAGAACCAGTTCACCGACGGGACGAGCTTCACCCTGAGCAAGCTCACCCGGCTCTGCACGCCCGTCGACATGAGCGGGCTCGGCATCGAGAACCCGACCGCGCACCTCGTCTGCTTCCAGGCGCGCACCCTCCTTCCGCTGTTGACCGGCGGCAGCGAGCCGACCTTCAGCGACCTCTTCTCCACCAGCGAGTTCGGCACCGAGGAGCTCGTCACCAAGCGCGCCTATGAGCTGTGTCTTCCGGGAGTCCTGTTGCCGTAGCCATCTGCAGCGGCGCTGCGTGCGGCCGGGCACGCGCCGCCGGGCGACGGTATCGGGTCGTCCGTCGGCGTGGTCCGATCTGGGATCCGCATTGCATCGACCCGGAGCAGAGGCGCGAGGTGCCCCTTCAGGATGTCCGTGACGACCAACGGGAACGCCGCTCGCGGACCTCTGGTGCCGGAGCTCTCGATCGTCGTGCCGACTCGCCCGGGCGTGCCGGAGTGGTGGCGGCGGCAGATCCGCGACGTCGCTGGCGAGGTCGAGACGATCGTCGTGCATGCTCCCGGCGACGCGCGCCTGGAGCTTCGCGACTCGCGCCTCGTCGAGCTGGTGAGCCCGATCCGCGGTGAGGTCGCGCAGCGTCTGACCGGTCTGCTGAGCGCACGCGGCCGCTTCGTCCTGTCCTTGAACTGCGACGAGTCCGTGCACCCGCGCGTGCTCGACCTCGCGCGGGCCTACTTTGCCCGCTTTCCGACCAGCTGGGTGCTGCGGCTGACCCAGGAGGCGCACCCGTACGGCTCGGAGGACGCGATGACCCGCGCCTGGCCGGCGCTGCCGGACGTCGCGACGCTGCCCGAGACCGCGGACGAGGACCGCTTCCACCGCGATGCCGACTGCCTGATGCGGGCGCCGATCGCGCGCATGGACAAGCCCGTGGACTGGGGCAGCCTGGTGCGCGGCCGGCGCAACCAGCGCGGCCCCCACATGGAGAACTTCGACAAGCGGGTCTGGCGCCGGGACGTCGTGCAGCCGGCGCTGGAGGATCTGGCCCGCATGCTGCTGCTCGCCGGCCCGATCAAGTACGTCCCGTTCTGGACGCTCGACCGGCTCCTGGGGCTCTACGTGCAGGCCCTGCACTACGAGCGCGGCCGAACGATCGGACACTGGCTGCCGCTGTCGGCGGCGCAGATCCGGATGGAGGACAATCCGCCCCACGAGCGCCGGCAGGGGCGCGTCTACCTGGCAGCGGAGATCCTGCTGCTGCGCCGGTTTCCGCGCCGCGGCTATGTGTGGGATCTCGTGCTCGGGCAACTGCATGCGCTCGGACGCGAGGCGCTGCGGAGCGCGCCGCGAAGGACCGGGCACGCGCCGCAACGGCCGGCTGAACGAGGGTCGTGACTTCCGCACGGCGCGTCGGCGACCGGGATTCCATGAGCGGCGAAGCACGCCGCTCGCGCGGCGGCTGACTTCGCACCGGCGAAGCAGTACAGGTCGTCGGCGGAGCCCTCCCGTGATGCTCGACCACACCCCCAGCACCTTGCCAGCGACGCACCGTCGCTTCTTGACGCGGGCGCTCCCCGTGCTCGCGCGCGATCCGCGGTTGGTCGGCGTCGCGGCGGGCGGCTCCTACCTCAGCAACACCATGGACGAGTTCAGCGACCTCGACCTGGCGATCGCGGTCGAGCCCGACGCGCACGGCGCCGTCCTCACCGGGGCACGGGACATCGCCGGGTCGCTCGGGCGCCTGCTCGGTGCGTTCACCGGCGAGCACGTCGGTGAGCCGCGGCTGCTGATCTGCCTGTACGACGAGCCGCTGCTGCACGTCGACCTCAAGTTCGTCACACTCGGCGACGCCGCGGTGCGGGTGGAGGATCCGATCGTGCTGTGGGAGCGTGGGCAGCGTCTTTCGGACGCGCTGCGCGCGGGCGAGGCACGCTTTCCGACGCCCGACCCGCAGTGGATCGAGGATCGCTTCTGGATCTGGGTGCACTACGGTTCGACCAAGATCGCGCGCGGCGAGCTCTTCGAGGCGGTCGAGTTCCTGAGCTTTCTCCGGGTGACGGTGCTCGGGCCGCTCGGGCTCGCGCAAGCCGGCGCTCGTCCCTCGGGTGTGCGCAGGATCGAGACCCTGGTCCCCGCGCTTGCGCGCGAGCTGCGCCGGACGGTTGCACGGATCGAGGCGCACGAGTGCGCCTCGGCCCTGCGTGCGGCCGCCGACCTGTATCGTGCGTTGCGCGCGGACGACGGGGGGCTCGCTCGTCGCGTCGAAGCCGAGCGCGCAGCGATGCGCCATCTCGAAGAAACGGAGCGCAGGATCGCGACGCCCCGGCGTCCAGGCTGACGATGCGCTCGCCGACGCTCACGACCGGCCGCTGAACACCCGCTGTCCGTTCCGCGCGTCGGCCGACCCCGAACTCCAGCACTCGCCCGAGCCGGTCTCGACGAGAACCACCGCCCAGCCGAAGCCGAAGGGGAAGGCGAGGTTCTCGCCGACCACCTCGGGCAGCCCGAGCCGCATCCCCTTGCCCGAGATCGTGATGTCGGCGACGCCGTTCTTCGCCCGGATCTTCATCTTCTCGATCCCGCTCGGGGTACGGCCCGGGTCCTGGTAGGTGAAGCCGGAGGTGCCAGCGGAACGCCAGCAGTCCTCGCCGTCGCAAGATCCCGCGGCGGGGATCGCCAGGTCGAAGCGCAGGTCCGGCGTCCCGAACAGATCGTCGTAGAAGCACAGCTGGTAGCTCGCCGTGCTGGTCGGATCGCCGAAGGCCGCGAGGCTCGACGCCCCCTTCCACTTCCAGACGAACCCGTCCGCGTTGACGCCCCACGATCCCTGGGAACGCTTGCGCAGCCTGACCGTCGACTTGCCGGGCGCGCCGGTCGAGTTGCACGCGAGCGTCGGCGGCCACGTCAGCGTCGGGCAGCCCTCGAGCCGGCACGTGGCCGAGCACCCGTCGCCGCTCGCCGTATTGCCGTCGTCGCACTGCTCGGCTGGACTGTGGACGCCGTTGCCGCAGGGGTCGAGCACCGTGACGGAGCCGCGTCCGACGTTGGGTCGGATGGTGTCGGTCCAGAGTGCAAAGCGGTATCGAAGATCGCGGTGATCGTGTCGCGCGACGAGTTCACCGCGAGGTCCTCCGGACGCCAGAGGGCGAGGAAGTCATGGGTCGCTCCGTCGTGGAAGCGCGCCGCGTTCCAGCCTGAGCCGACCAGCACTCCGCCAGCCGCCGCCACCGACGTGCCGAAGCCAGCGTTGTAGATGGTGCCGAACGCGGGGCCCCGGATGGACTCGAGCAGCGCACCCGTCGCCGCATCGAAGACGTACATCGACTCGCGCGTTCCGCTGAACGCCGCCCCTCCGACCAGGATGCGGTCGGCGTCGACGCCGATGGAGCTGCCGAAGGCGCCACCGAGCAACGGTTCGGGATCGACGTAGGTCTGCACCACGGCACCGGTCGCGCCATCCAAACGGCAAATGGTGCCGTCGTAGCCGGCGCTCAACACGTCGCCGTCGATGGTCGCGAGCCCGCGCCCACCGACGCAGCCAGGCGCCGTGAAGTGCCGCACCGGAGCTCCGGTGCCGCCGTCGAACTGGTGGACGCCGTCCGCGCAGAGGACCAGCACGTCGGGCCCGAGCGCCGCGACGCCTCCTCCGCAGCGCGAGTTCGGTCCCGAGCCCGCCACGACGAACGTGTGCAGGAGCGCCCCGCTGTCGCCGTCGAAGAGGTAGGCGGCCCCCCCGTCGCTCGCCACCGCGTCGTCCGAGGGGGCGCCGACGGCGATGTTGGTGCCCACCGTCGCGACTGCAGCACCGAACTCGTCGTTGGCGTCGGCGGTCGGATTCTCGATCACGATCCTCGCTGCACCGCTCAGGTCCATCACGTAGACCCGCCCCGGCAGCGTTGCGAAGAACGACGACCTGAAGCCCGGCGCGCCCACCACCAGCTCGGATCCCCGGCTCGCCACGGCCCGCCCGAAGAGCTCGTGGTCCGTCACCTCGGGACTCCACAGCGTCAGCTCGGTGAATCCCGGCGGCAACGCCAGACCCTGGCCGCAGAGTACGAGGAGCAAGGCGCCGACCGGGAGCGCCAACCGCACGAATCGCTGGATCTCGAGCCACATGGAGATGGACCCTCCTCGTTCTTTGGTAGGGATCGCTGCCGGGTTCGGGCCGGTACCACAGATCCTGTCGCAGCCGGAAGGGCCTGATTTCACGTATCCGCGCTCATCGGACACGGCCGACGCCGTCATCGAGCACGAGAAGTGCAAGGACGAGCACCGCGGGCCGCTGTAGCGCGGATCGGTCCCCTAGCTCGACCTCCGCGGCACCAGGACCGGAAGCGGCTCGGAGCCGGAGCTGGTCGACCACCGGCGCTCGAGGGAGCCGAGGCGGAGCCAGCCGTACTCGCCGATCGGCCGGTAGCCGAGCGGCTCGGCGGTGCGGAGCCCGGCCACGTTCTCGCGCGCGATCAGCGCGACCGAGCGGCGGAGGCCCCGAGCGCGGTAGTGCCGGCGGCAGAGCTCGTCGCGGCTGCGCGACAGGTCGCGCGCCCGGAAGGAGCGCTCGGTGTAGGAGTCGTACAGGCAGACGTCGCCCTCGAGCAGGCGCGCGTCGGCGGCGAGGTAGGGCAGGGGGCCGAGCGCGGACGACGCCCAGGTCGCGTGCACGATGGTCTCGCCGGCGAGGACCGCGAAGCACAGGTCGCCGCGCGCGAGCCGTTCGTCGAGCAGCGTCTGCTCCTGGTCCGGGCGGAAGGCGCGGTAGGCGCCGAGATCGTGCTCCGCGAGCACCGCCAGGCGGAATCCTTCGGGCAGCGGGAAGTCGTTGCCGTCGCGGTCGAGGGCGCGCACCAGGACGACCACGCGGCGGAGCAGCGTGGTCAGGACCTTGACGCGCAGCACGTCGAGCCCGTGCGACAGCGCGCTCACCCGCGGTTCTCGGTCGCCGCGCGCGCGGGCAAGCCGATCACGTCGCGGAACTTGCCCGGACCGCCGTCGATACGCTCGACGAGCTCGACGGTGATCGTCATCGGCTCGCGCATGTAGGCGAGCGCGTCGTGCTCGACGGCGGCGATCTCGTCGGGCTCGGGCGCGCGGTGCGCAACGACGCGTAGGCGCAGCCGGTCGAGGCTCTCCTGCACGATCTGGAAGCGCGCGACCCACGGCCGCCGGCGGAGCACGTGGGTCATCGGTCCGGCGGTGACGCCGAGCCCGCTCGGCCGGCGCAGCAGGTCCCGCGTCCGGCCGAGCGGGTAGCTCATGCGCGGGAACGCCGAGCCGCACGGGCACGGACCGTCGAGCAGCCCGACCACGTCGCCGAGCCGGTAGCGCAAGAGCGGCACGGTGGTGTTGGTGAGCGAGGTGACGACCGCCTCGCCGAGGCGCGCGCCGGTGCGCGGGCAGGTACCGTGATCGCCGATCACCTCGACGACGACGTGATCGGCGTTCACGTGCATGCCCTGGTGCGCGCTGCACTCCCAGGCGATGCGGCCGAACTCGACGCAGCCGTAGAGATCGAAGTGCTCGGCGCCGCAGTCCTCGCGCAGCCGCTCCTTCTGCTCGGCTCCGAAGATCTCGGCGCTCGAGAAGGCGATGCGCGGCCGGCAAACGCTGCCGAGGCGGAAGCCGGTGCGCTCGAGGATCGCGTGCAGGCAGCTCGGGTAGATCCACAGCGCGTCCGGCGACGCGCGGCGGAGCGCCTCGATCTGCTCCTCGACCGGCGCCGTCGGCCAGACGTGCGTGCGGCGGTAGATGCCGAGCCGCTGGTGCAGGCCGCTCGGCAGCCCGCGGCCCGGTCCGAGGACGAGGAGGTGGTCGCGCATGCGGTAGCCGCCCGCGAGCAGGGCACGGAACTGGATGATGCGGTGGACCCGGATCTCGTCCATCGTCGCGTAGAGGCTGAAGGGCTCGCCGGTGGTTCCGCTGGTGTGGAACGACAGGCAGGACGCCGGGTCGACGCCGCTCGCCATCACCGAGGTCTGCCCCGCCGCGACCAGCTCGGCCTTCGTGACCGGCGGCATCGCCTCGAGGTCGGCGATGCTGCGGACCGTCGCGGGCGCGATGCCGGCGGCGTCGAGCCGCGCGCGCCAGAAGGGCACGCGACGGTGTGCGGCGCCGACGACCGCGGCGAGGCGCTCGGCCTGAAACGCCCGCAGCTCGCCGGCGCTCGCGCCGAGACGCGCCCGGGCGCGCTGGAGCTCTCGCAGCTCGGCGATCATGCGCAGCCACGGCGCAGCGGCACGACCGTGCGCAGCTTGCCGCCCTCGGCGACGCCGAGGTCGCGGACGAACGCGGTCTCGACCCGCGCCGTCGCGGCGAGCGCCGACATCTCCGCCGCGAGCCCGGGTGCGAGACGATCGTAGGCGTCGCGCGCGAGCGTCATCAGGCGCAGCTCGAGCCGGTCCGGGGCGTCCTGCACCAGCTGGTAGCGCACGATCTCCGGACGTTTCTTGACGAGCGACCACACGCTGCGCGGGTGCAGCAGCCGTCCGCCGGGCAGCTCCACGATCTCCTCGCTGCGTCCGGCGAGGCTCGCGAGCAGCGGCAGCGTGCGACCGCACGGGCAGGGCGAAGTCGCCCATGCCGCGACGTCGCCGAGGCGGTAGTTGAGCAGCACGCTGGCGCGGTTCACCAGGTTCGAGATCACGACCTCGCCCGCCTCCCCGGGTGCGACGTCGCGGCTGTCGGCGTCGACGAGGCGGACATCGCACAGGTCGGCGTGCACGTGGAAGCCCTCGCCGCGCTCGCAGGTGAAGCCGATCTTGAACGCCTCGGCGGCGCTGTAGGTCGACAGCACCACGATGCCGAGGTCCCGTGCCGCGTGCCGCCGCGTCTCGGCCGACATCGCGTCGGCGCCGTAGAGGATCGCGCGCGGCCGGTGGCGGAGCCCGCCGCGCTGCTCGGCGACACGCAGGAGCAGCTCGAGGTGCGAGCCGTAGCCGAGCAGCAGCTCGGGGCGCTCGTCCTCGATCCGCGCCAGCACGTCCTCGAGCGGCAGATCGACGCCGAGCCGCGTGCGCGCCGGACGCGATGGGACCCAGGTGTGCCGCGCGTAGTGGTCCCACACCTGGAGAACGGTCGACCCGCCGTGCAGGATCGCGATCTCGCGCCGCGCCCGCGACCCACCGACGACCCCGTCGACCACGGCGCGCTCGCGCTCGCCGTAGGCGATGTTGGCGAGCAGCGAGACCCGGTCGTGCAGC
>Ga0194128_10005218_pt1 | contig 18403 bp, 12 predicted proteins | sample TA2KigCa65mmetaG_FD_148650 | JGI IMG/M metagenome (GOLD analysis project Ga0194128, IMG submission 148650) | Freshwater microbial communities from Lake Tanganyika, Tanzania - TA2015037 Kigoma Deep Cast 65m | ecosystem: Environmental > Aquatic > Freshwater > Lake | place: Tanzania: Lake... | reverse complement strand
GCGACGTCCGCAGTAGCAACGCGCGGCCGTCGCCCGCGAGGTGCTCGACGCGCGGATCCGCCAGCAGCGCGCGCAGCCCGTCGTAGCCGTCGCGGCGGGCCAGCTCGTGCAGCGTGGCCAGCTGCGGCCGGATGATCTCGATGCAGATGACCTGCCTCGTCTGGGGCCGGGCCGCCGCGGCGTACACGGTGTCGCCTGAGCCGAGGCCGATGATGGCCACCTCACGCGGATTGGGATGCGCCAGAGCGGGCACCGCCCCGAGCGCCGTGTGGATGTCGCCGTAGGGGATGACGCTCTGGCCCACGCCGTTCACGAACACGACCTGCCGACGATCGACCCCTTCGCCTTCCGCCTTGATCACCGAGAGGCCGGAGTTGTCCTCCGCAAAGATCAGCCGATCCACCGTCGTGCCGTGCAGGCGCGCCCAGAGCGATGCGGCGTCGGGCATCACGGTGACGAGCAGGAGCCCTGCCCCCGCGAGCGCGAGGCCCGACGCGAGCCCGGCGCGGCCCGACCCGCGCAGCGCGCCGATCAGAAACAGGCCGCTCAGCGCGGTCAGCAGCTTGAGCGTCGCCGCCGTCCCGAGCACGCCCAGGAACCACCATCCCGTCACCACCGTCCCGAGCAGGCTGCCGGCGATGTTTGCCAGCAGCACGCCGCCCACGCGCCGCCCGACCCGGCGGACGTCGGTCTGGACGACGCGCTGGAGATACGGGAATGCGCAGCCCATGAGGAACGTCGGCGGCACGACGAGGACGAGCGGCACCAGGACATAGAGCCGCAGGAAGTTGGCCGGCGTCTCGACCGGCGCCTCGGGACCCGGCAGCACGTTGGACATCGCAAGCCGGAGCGCGTGCACGCTGTCGCGCACGCTGAGCGGCTCGTATCCCGCGAAGTAGCCCCGAAGGGCGCGGGCATCGTCGGCCACGAAGACGAACAACGCGAGCAGCAGCCCGGCCGCGATTCCCCCCGCCGCCTGGAGGCGGAAGAAGGTGCGGGCCGGATGCGCGGCGCGGCGCGCCCGCGGGCTGCCGACGAGCGACCCCAGCCCGATGCCCAGCAGGTACAAGGTGAGCAGCGTACCGAAGGTGAAGGCCGTCGACTTCACGACCACGCCGAGCAGACGGAACCAGACGATTTCGTACGAGAGCGCCAGAAAGCCGCTGAACGCGTAGATCGCCGCCCAGACCCAGAAGGGGATCTGATACCGGGATCCGGGACCCGGGATCGGGGATCCGGACGGTTTTGGCTCCGGATCCCGCATCCCGGACCCCGCATCCCGGATCCCGGATCCCCCGGCTTCAGCTTCCCGTCTCAGCGCCACCGGCACGATCGCCAGCGCGCACGCGGCGTTGAGCGCCGCGCCGATCTGGAGGCTGCCGCCGAGGCCAAATGCCGGCAGCAGCGCCCACGTGGCGACCAGGGCGCCCGCCGCCGCGCCAAGCGTGTTGATGCCGTACAACGCGCCGACCGCCGACGCCGCGCGATCGATCCGGTCGGTCACCGCGCGCGCCAGCAGCGGCAGCGACGCGCCCATGAAGAACGTCGGCCAGAGCAGACTGGCGAAGAGCAGCGCGGCAATCGTCTCGCGTCCCAAGTCGAGCGCGCCCAGCCGCTCGTACAGCACCCCGTAATACAGCGCGCCGCTGAACAGGCCGAAGACGCCGACGGCCAGCTCGGCCGCGGCAAACAGCAGCAGGCTCGCCCGTCTCGACACGCGATCGGCCACGTGGCCGCCCGCCAGATTCCCGATGCCAAGCCCGCCCATGAAGGCGGCCACGATGACGGTGGCCGAAAAGACGTCGGCGCCCGAGAAGATGGCGAGCGTGCGCTGCCAGATCACCTGGTACAGCAGCGCGGCAAAGCCCGAGGCGCAGAAGACGACGAGTGCCAGTCGAAACATCAGCGATCGACGGTCCGCCCCACAGTACACGACCCGTCGCCCGCCGCCCAGCCGCGCGGCGTCGGCTTTCTCGCCTGCGAATCCCATGGTCGGTCGGAGCAGCGCCGCGTTCTTGACTCGGTCAATCAGCCAAAGACCGTGCACTCCTCCTGCGAGGTCGGGCTCGGACACGTCAACTCCGCAGGGCCGGTCGTCGTATACAGTACAGACAGGACGAAACTGATGCGAATCGCTCGGATGGTGCGGACGGCCGCGGTCGTTGCCGTCATTCTTCTGCTTCAGCGCACGACGCCGACCACCGCCCAGACCCGCGCCTCCGGGCCCCGCGTCGAACTGCGCTCCGCGCCGGAGCTCTACTTGCCAGGCGAGGTCGACAGCAACAGCCCCGCCGTGTGGGACCGCGTCGGCGGACGCAATTTCCTCTTCGTCATGACGTCCGAATCCGGGCAGCCGCGGCGGGCGTGGGGCCGCGACCTGGTCACGATGGGAACGGCGCGGGGGGTGGCGATCGAGCCGTGGCCCGGCGGCGGCGTCTGGATGGAGTCGATCATCCGCGACGTCGACGGCACGTGGTACGGCTACTACCACAACGAGATCCCAGCCGACGTCTGCGGGCGCTCGGACCGGGTGATCCCGCGGATCGGCGCGGCGCGGTCGCGCGACCGCGGCAACAGCTGGGAGGACCTCGGCATCGTGCTCGAGGCATCGCCGCGCTCGTTCGCCTGCAGCACGGCGAACGCCTACTTCGTCGGCGGGGTCGGCGACTTCAGCGTGCAGCTCGACCCCGACTCGCGCGATCTGTACTTCTTCTTTTCGCAGTACATGCGCACGACGATGTCACAGGGGGTCGGCGTGGCGCGCCTGGCGTGGGCCGATCGCGATGCGCCCGTCGGCAAGATCACCCTCTGGCGGAACGGGATCTGGGCGCCCGGCACGTCGATTCGCACGGAGGAGGCGGAGCGGTGGTTCTACCCGGCCGCCTCCCCCATCTTCCCCGCCGCCGAGTCGTGGCACGACGCCGATCAGGTCGTGGACGCGTTCTGGGGGCCGTCGGTGCACTGGAACACGCACGTCGGCCACTACGTCATGCTGCTCAGCCGCGCCAAGGACACCGACTGGGAGCAGGAGGGCGTCTACGTCTCGTTCTCGAGGACGCTGACCGACCCGCGTGCCTGGTCCGCGCCGACGCGGATCCTGAAGGGCGGCACCTGGTATCCGCAGGTGCTCGGCCTCGACGATGGGTCTGGCACCGACAAGACCGCCGGCGAGTGGGCGCGCTTCTTCATGCTTGGCGAGTCGCGCCATCTGATTCGGTTCTTGCCGTAAGCTCGCCGTTTTGTGTAAGCTTCACCCCCATGGCCTTCGTGATCACCGATCCGTGCATTGGCACCAAGGACGCTGCGTGCGTCGACGTCTGTCCGGTTGACTGCATCCACCCGCGCAAGGATGAACCGGAGTTCGCGACGACCAGCATGCTGTTCATCCATCCCGACGAGTGCATCGACTGCGGCGCGTGCGTGCCGGCCTGTCCCGTGGCCGCCATCTACGACAGCCCCGAGTCGACGCCGGCCAGCCAGAAGGACCTGATCGAGGCGAACTCGGTGTTCCGTGCTGGGGACGCCGGCGCGGTGGGGAAGGCCGAAGAACTCGTCAAGGCGCACGTCACCGCGCAGGCCGAGCTGATGGACATTGCCCCGGCCGAGCGCGCCGCCGCGCACGCCCGCTGATCGGCCGCCGGCAGCCGTTCGGCGAACTCCCGGGCTTCGACGACCGCCGGCCAGACGCTCGACGGCCGGACCAACCGCCTGAAGCGGCGGCGCATCAGCGCTGCCGCCTGCTCGCGCATCATCGCATTGACGTCGAGCCTGGGATCGAGCACCCGCCCGATCTCGTTCACGTTGAGCAGGGTCTTGCCGAGGAGCGCCGAATCGGGCGCCGTCCGCAGTCCGTGCCGGGCCCCGGCGCGGGCGATCTCCAGCATCACGCCTGCGGGCCTCCTCGCGATAGTCGAGCTCCGCCATTAATGGCCGAGCCGCTCGCCGAGCTTCACGCCGAGCCATCGTGAGCAACCGATGCGCTCGCTCGCCGGGGTCCTGCGCCGGCTAGATGGACGGTGACGGCCGCGACGCTCCGGGCTCCCGGCCGTGGTCACACGCGCAGCAACACGGCGCGGGCAGGGCGGCCGAGCGCGGCGCCCACCGCGGCGGCGTACACCTGCGCCTGCCGGCGGTACCGATCCAGCGCCCCCTCGAGCTCGCGGTCGGTCTTGAAGTCGACGACCACCGCCTCGCGGCCCGCCAGATAGGCCAGGTCGATCTGCCCCTCCATGAGGCGTCCGTCGGGCAGCGTCCACGTCACCGGGGTCTCCCGATAACAGCGGTGCTCGTCGGCGGCCCGCGCCGCGGCGCGCAGCACGGGATGCTGCAGCACCTGGGTCACCGCGCGTCCGGCTGACGCGATCTCGTCGGCGGTGGCGCCCAGCACCCGGCCGTGCGCGTCGGCGAGCCGAGCGATGGCGTCTTCCTCGCCCGAGAGCGGCGCGTCCGCGAGCAGGGCGTGGACGAGCGTGCCAAACCGCGCGCCGCCCGGGCGCGGACCGCCGGTCGCGACGGACTCGATCGTCACCTCCACGTCGGATCCCGGATCCCGGACCCCGGATGATCCCGGATCCCGACGTTCGGCCGCGAGCGCCGTCGCCGTCACGATGTCGACGGACGGCCGCGCGGCCGCGGCGAGGGCCTCCGCCCGCGAGTCGCGCCACGCGTGGTACGCCGCGAGCCGCTCCCGCAGGATCGCCGGCGCCACGTCGCGGACGATCAGGTCGTCGCGCCGCAGCCCGAACGACGTCTGGGCGCCGAGCGCGAGCGCGTCCGGCGCCCACCAGACCACGCCGTAGTCGTCGACCCGATGTTCGCCGGGGCACACGGTGAGGAACGACGCCGGGTCGCCGTCGGGGCGCCTCCACACGGTGTCGCGGCTCTTGAACAGCGGGCAGCCGCGCGCCGGCGTGTGCTGCCGCCGCGCGTCCTCGGCCGGATAGATCGCGCGGTTCAGCGGGGCGACCCAGCCACCCGCGTACGGCTCGTCGCCCACGGCGGTGACGACCAGCAGATCGCGCGCGCGCGTGGCGGCGACGTACGCGACGCGCTCGCCTTCGGCGCGTTCGCGTGCGAGCTCCAAGTCCCTGCGGTCGGTGAGATCCCACGGCGACCAGCCGCCGATGCGCAGGGCGCAGACGCCGCGCGCCGGATCGAGGTGGCGCGACGCGTCGAACGGGGTCAGGCGCGCCGTCAGGTCCGCCAGGATCACCACCGGGAACTCGAGGCCCTTGGCCTTGTGGACGGTCATGAGGCGGACCCCGTCGCTGCCTTCTTCCAGGATCGGCGCCTCGGCCGGCTGCCGGACCGACGCCTCCGCGTGGATCGAGTCGACGAACCCGCGGAACGACATGCCGCCGTTCATCTCGTACTGCCGCGCCAGCTCGGCAACGTGCAGCACGTTGGCGAGCGCCTGCTCGCCCCCCGGGCGCAGCACGAAGCCGACGTGGGCGCGCGTCTCGGTGAGGAGCGCCGCAATCGTGTCGGCCACCGGCCGCCGGTTCCGCGCGCGATGCAGCGCCGCCAGGTGCGCGAGCGCGTCGCGCACCGGGTGGAGGTGCGCGGGCAGCGGCTCGGGCACGCGGAACGGATGGAAGCCCCTGCCGAGCTGGTAGTACTCCAGCAGCTCCTCGTCGCCGACGGCGAACAGCGCCCCGCGCAGCGTGGCAAAGACCGACAGCTGATCGTCGGGCCACTCGACCGCCATGAGCGCCGCGCGCAGCGTCTCGATCTCGTCGCGGTCGTGAAACGTGCGGCCGCCGACCAGCAGATGCCGGATCCCGCGCGCCTCGAGCGCCTCGACGTAGGGGCGCGTGATGTCCTCGCCATAGCTGAGAAACCGTCGGAACAGGATGCAGACGTGCCGCGCCTGGATCGGCACCCGCGTCCCGGGATCGCGCCGTTCGGTGACCGTCCAGCCGCTCTCGGCGAGGAGCCACCCGACGTACGCGCCGACCGCGTCCGGCAGCGACCGTTCGATCTGCTTTGCGGCGATGAAGCGCTGCGCGTAGGGCTCGGGCACCGGCAGGGCGACCACCGACGGCTGTGCGGAATGATCGGGACGCACCGCTTCGAGCGGCACATACGGCGCCTGCAGCGCCTCCGGATCCCCGTCCATCACCGGCCGGAACGCCGCGTTCACCGCCTGCTGGATGGTCGGGACGCTGCGAAAGCTCCGCCTCAGCTGCACGTGGCGCGCGCCCGTCCGCACCAGCTGCGCGCAGACCCGCAGGTACGTGTCGACGTCGGCGCGGCGGAACCGATAGATCGACTGCTTCGGGTCGCCGACGATGAACAGCTTCCCCGGCACGGGCGCCACCTGCTCCCAGTCGGTCTCGCGCGGATCGGCGGACGCCAGCAGCAGCAGGAGCTCCGCCTGCAGGGGGTCGGTGTCCTGGAACTCGTCGACGAAGATGTGCGTGAAGCGCGCCTGGAAGTGCGCCCGCACGTCGGCGCGGCCGCGCACCAGATCGCGGGCGCGCAGGAGCAGGTCGAGGAAGTCCATGGCCCCCTCGCGCGCCTTGAGCGCACCGTAGGCGTCGACACACGCGAGCAGCTCCTCGTGGAGCAGTGCGGCCAGGTCGGCGTCCGCACGCTGCTGAAACTCGTCGAGCGCCGCCGTCAGCGCGTCGCGCGCGTCGAGCACCTGCGCTCGCGTCACGCCCTTGCCGTAGGTCGGCCCGCTCCCCTTGCGCGCCCGCTTGACGTCGCGGTTGCGCCGCAGCTCGACGAGCTGGGCCTCAAGACCATCCAGATCGGGATCGGGGATTCGGGACCGGGGATCGGGGGACGCGCCCCGGTCCCCGGTCCCCGATTCCTGATCCCCGCGGGTGCGCAGTTCACGGCTGAGCCGCCTCACGGGCTCCGTGTCGACGAACAGGTTGTCGCCCGCGTACGAGGGATGGGCCGACGCCGCCGCACAGGCATGCACGAGATCGGCGAGGCGCGCCACATCGCCGGCGCGATCGAACGGCGGACGCGTCCACGCGCCGCGGAAGTCGCGCCATTCGGCCAGCTCCCACGCGGCGCGGCGCAGCCGCTCGATCGGGCCGTCCTCGTCCGCCTCGCCGGGGCGCACGCCGCGGCTGGGCCGCCGGAGCGAGCGCCGGACGCCCTCCGGCGGCTGCTCGAGCTCCCGCTGCAGCCAGGCGTCGAACGCCTGGTCGAACAGCCGCTGCGCCTGCTCGTCCGCCAGCACGCGAAACAGCGGATCCACTCCAGCCTCGACCGGCCGCTCGCGCAGCAGATCGGCGCAGAAGCCGTGAATCGTGCTGACGTGCGCCTCCTCCAGGTTCTGCACCGCCGCCGAGAGGCGCGCCGCCGCGGCGGCGTCTGCGTTCCGCTGCCGCGCCTCCTCGAGCTGCTGGCGGAGGCGCAGCTTCAGCTCGCCCGCCGCCTTTTCGGTGAAGGTCACGGCCACGATGCCGCGCACGTCGGCGCGCCCCTCGGCAATCACCCGGACGATCCGACGCACCAGCTCCGTCGTCTTGCCCGTCCCGGCGGCTGCCTCGACCACGAGCGTCTCGTCGAGCGCGCCCGCGATGACCGCCCGCGCCTCCTCGTCGGACAAGGGGCGGTTGATCCCCGTGATCCCCGATCCCCGGTCCCCGATCCCCCTCTTCACGGCCGGCTCCTCAGCGCGGCAAGATCCGCGAGCCGGTCCTGCGGCTTCCGACTGACGCGGCGGAAGACGCCGTGGCCGCAGACCGGACGGAACTCGCAGCGGCCGCACGCGTCCTCGGTGGGCGCGGCGGCCAGGAACCCGGTCTCGATCGCCCGATCGACGACCTGCAGCGCTTCGAGGCCCGCGGCGCGGGTACGCTCATTTACCGGAATCGGGTGCTCGGTGTAGCTGCCGTTCGCGGTGCAGTAGAAGAGCCGTCCGATCGACACGGGTCGAGCGAGCGCGGCTTCGACGGCCATCGCGTAGAGCACCGGCTGCAGCACCGTGCCGCCGCCGACGATGACCCGGTCGAGCCTGTCGGGCCGGCGGCCGGTCTTGTGATCCGTCACGCGCAGCGCCCCCGTCGTCCGGTGCTCCTCGATCAGGTCGACGGCGCCGCGCAGCCGGAAGCCGCCCTCGATGGTCACCTCCTCGCGGACGCTCCCCGCGTCGCGCTCGCCCGGCACCCGGCCGAAGGCGAACTCGAAATGGCGCGGGTGCCACTCGCCGCCGTCACGCGCCAGATACGGCAGCCAGCCGTGGAGGTCGCGCCGGATCGAGGCGATCTCGTCGTGCCAGACGCGATCGACCGCGGGCGCCAGCTCGTCGTAGGCCCGCGCCGCCACCTGGTCGATCGCCGCGTCGAGCACGCCCCGCGCCTCGTCGAGGGTCGCGGGCGTGACCGGGAGCTGCCGCCGCGCCTCGAGCGTGCGAAGGAGGCGCGCCTGGATCTCGTGAAACAGGCTGCCGCGCGTCAGCGGATCCATCCGCTGCAGCGGCTCCGGCTGTTCGAGCGGCTGCAGGCGGTAGACCGCCGCCAGCAGGAACTGATACGGACAGGCGCTGAACCGCTGCAGGGCCGACAGGGAGTAGGGGCGCGCGGTCAGGCGCTGCGAGGCGAGCATCGGGCGCGTGTCGTCGGCGACGCGGATCGGGCCGTCGCTCAGCGACCAGCGTGCCTCGCCGCGCGCCCAGCGGTCGATGACCGACCGCCGCAGGCATTCGTTGAGCTTGAGCAGGTAGTGGGCGTGCCCCTTCACGCGGTCGCGGTCCCGCTCGTCGAACAGCTCGCGCAGCACCGCGAGGTCGTGCTCGAGATCGTCGATTGCCGTGTCGGGCCGAGGCGGCGCCGGCCACGCGAGGGTCGCGCTGCCCGCCTCGCGCGCGCGCTCCTCCAGCCACTCGTAATCGGGCAGCCGGCCGGTGGCGGCGCGCATCACGTCGAGCGCGTAGAACGACGCGACGCGCGCCCGCACCTCGGCCAGCTCGATGCGCGGGTACGACACGTAGCACCGCTCGGACGCGGCGCCGACCGCCAGATGCAGCAGCAGCCGCTCCCCCGCCAGGCGCCGCGGCTGCGTGCGCAGCGCCGGATCGACGGCCGCGCGCAGCTCGTCGAGCAGCAGCGGATCTTCGAGCGGCTTCGGCGGGAACATCCGTTCCGCCAGTCCCGGGACGAACACCACCCGGACGGTCCGGCCGCGCACCTGCTGGGGTGTGCCGACGAACACGCGGCCGAAGCGGCGCGCGGGCGGCTCCGACTCGAGCGTGAGCAGCCGTTCGGCAAGCACGCGCCGCGCCTCGTCGAGGTCGATCGGCCCCACCTCGGCCATCGGACGCAGGTCGGCGAGCACCCGCAGCACGTGCGCCGGCGTCCGCAGCACGCGCGGCGCCAGGTGGCCGAACGCGTCGAGCCACCCTCCCCAGGTGGCGGCCCGCGGCCACGCCGCGAGCGTCTCCACGATCGGCAGCGCGAACTGGCGGAGATGCTCCAGCTGCTCGCGCAGCTGGCGCAGCCGCTCGACGCGGCCGCTGTCGGGCCCGTGCTCGTCGGCAGCTTCGGCGGCCTGCCGCTCGATCTCCGCCGCCTTGCCGGCGAGCCGCCGCTCCCAGCGGGCCGCGTCGCGCCCGATGACCGCCGACTCGACGAGCAGCTTCTCCCAGCGCCACGGCGCGATCCAGACGGGATCCGGGATCCGGGCTTCGGGATCCGGTTCGTCATCGAGCACCGGTTGCGCGCTGTCCGGCAGACCGAGGGCTTCGTCTCCTGAGGGCACGTAGGGCGGGCCCCCGGATCCCCCATCCCGGGTCCCGGCGTCCGGCACCTGGCCGAGCGACAGGTACTCGGCAAAGCGCGCGGCCGAGAGCTGCTCCGCCGCGCACGCCAGCAGCGCGAGAAACGCGCGGCCTGCCGGGTGCGGCCGACGCGTGCCGCGATCGAACCACGCCGGCACGCCGGCGCGCGCGAGCGCATGCTCCAGAAGGCCGAAATAGCTGTGGGGCGACCGCACGACGATCGCCATCTCGTCGAACCGGACGCCCGCGCGCGCCTCCGCGAGGATCCGGCGCGCAATCTCGACCGCTTCGCGCCCCTCCCCCGGCGCGGAGAAGAACTGCACCGAGTCGTCCGCCGCGGCGCCGAGCGGCGGCTCCTCGTCGGTGGCGAAGAGATACCGCCGCAGGCGCGTGAGGTTGCTGGATCCGGCCTCGGGCGAGGTGTCGACGGCGGCATCCAGGGCGCCCAGGTGACGCAGCGTGTCGGCGTCGCCGTGCGGCACGGTCGCAAGCGCCGCCGCGGCGTGGCGGGCAAGCGCCTCCACGAACTCGCGCTCGGCCGGGTGGTCGATCCCGACGTCGAGGAGCACGAGCAGGTCGCACGGCTCGTGCGCGGCCCGGGCCGCGGTCGTGAAGAGCGCTGCCCGATCGACCGCGCCCGCCTCCGCGAAGCAGGCGTCGAACCGCTCGAGCAGCCACGCGAGATCCGCGCCCGCCTGCGGTCGCGCCGCGAGTGCACCGGCCCCGATCCCGGCCAGTCGCAGCTCCTGCAGCGTGCGCGCGAGCGCGCGAGGCAAGCCCGGCATCTTGGCCACCGGCGCGAAGTACCGCAGCGCCGGAGCCTGCACCGCGTCGAACACCGCGCGCGTCGACACCGCCTCGGCGCCAAGCGGCGTGCTCGGCGTCCGGTGGTCGGCGGCGAGTGCGAGCAGCGCTCGACGCGCCGCGGTCTGTGTGAAGCTCAGGCGCTGGATCCCGAACGTGGCAGGAACGCCCGCAGCCGCGCTGCGGGCGAGATCGTCGGCGGCGCCGCGCGACGCGCCGACAATCAACACGCGGCTGCCGGGCGGGCAGCCGCGCACGGCCTCGCGCGCGCGGGCGAGCCGATCGGCGGCGAAGGGAGACACGAAGACGTGAAGCTGCGCCATCACTGCCCCGGCCCTTCTGCCGGGTCTCCGGTACGGCAGCACCCCCGCTGCCGTCAGCTCATCTCAGGCCCACGCTCCCGCTGCGTCTCCCCGCCTACTCGCGGGCCGGACACGGATCGGGGAGGAGCTGGTATCCCTCGACGTCGATGACGATCTGGTTGTACATCGGGTCGCGCATCGGGTCGCGCGGCAGGGCGCCCCCGATCCGCACGCGTCCGCCGAAGAGCCGCACGCCGCCGGGACCGGCCAGATCCGACTTCCGCACCAACCCGGTGATCTCCACCATCGTCGCCTCGCGCTTGCGGATGTCGTCGAGCACCCGGCGCGGCCCCGAGAGCCGGAACCGGCGTCCCGGCTGAATCCCGCTCGTGCTGATGTCGTGGCCCTCGGGCTGCGTGACGACGAAGGCGCGATCGCGGGCACAGCCCGGGATGGTGATCCGCGCCGAGTCGCTCGGCACGGGACGCTCCTGCGCGTTGAGCGCGGCGGCGGCGAGCCACGCCGCGCACGCGACGATCGCCGCGTCACGGAACGGGCGCATGGGCCGGCACCGGCGCTTCCTTGAGGCCGTGGATCTCGTGCGAGTACAGCGACGCGTACCGAAGGTCGTTCCCATCGGCGCCAATCAGGCCGAAGCCCGAGACAAAGAGCAGCGGCTCCGGCGCCCCTGCCGGCACCGTGGCCTCGGCGACGTACAGCTTCATCTCGTGCATCACGATGAACGCGAAGGTCCGCGAGGCGTCGACGGTGCTCGTGACCTGCAGCGTGATGCCGGAGACGCTGTAGAACTGGTTCCAGAACATCTCGGTGACCGTGACGTCGCGCTTCAGGAACAACGACGCGGCATGGATCGGCGCGCCGCGCGTGTCGTGCTTCCAGTAGCCGATGCCCGACAGCGCCGCCGCGCCGAGGCACGGCTCCGCGCCGGCCGGGCATCTGGTGGCGCGCTCCTTCCCCAGCGCCTCGACGCCGCTGTAGTCGGCGACGGTCACGGCATAGCGCGCGCCGTCGCGCTCCACGGCATACACGCGTGCCGGCAGCGTGAAGCCCGCCTGCGACGTCCAGGTCGTGTCGACGACGCGCGGCTGGCCGAGGAAGAGCGCCTGAAACCCGTCGCGCACGCTCTTGTACTCGGTCCACTCCTGCGCGCGCGCGGCATGAGCCATCTGGAGGGTCAGGAGGCAGGCAATCGCCGTCGTGCGCATGCAGACCTCCGCGGGAGCATGCTGATGATACGCCCAATCAGACGGCCGGGTCGACCCAGGCTCCGCGCCGGACTCAACGACCGTCTCGCACGAAGGGCTTCGACCTGGGGCCGAGCCTGGTGGGCAGCCTCGACAACGTGGAGGAAGTCCTCTCGCGCGCCGAGGGCGAAGGCCACCGGTGATTCTCGTCGACGCCAACCTGCTCGTCTATCCCGCCAATCGCGCGGCCCCCGAGCACGAGGCGGCCCGCGAGTGGCTCGACACGCGGCTGAACGGCACGGCGCGCGTCGGCCTCCCTGGCCGACGCTCCTGGCCTTCGTCCGCATCGTCAGCAATCCCGCCATCCTGCGGCAGCGCGTGACGGCCGCCGAGGCGTGGCGTCAGGCGCGGGACTGGCTGGCCTGCGAGACCGCATGGATCCCCCTCGCGGGCGCACGCCATCCCGCGGTGCTCGGCCGCCTCCTCGACGCCCGAATCGCCTCGAGCCGCCTGGTGCCGGATGCCCATCTCGCGGCGCTGGCGATCGAGCACGGTCTGACCTTGTGTTCGACCGACGGAGACTTCGCCCGGTTCGAAGGGTTGAAATGGGAGAATCCGCTGGCCGCGCGGCGCCGAGCCCGCGGTCGGGTCCCTCGGGCCGCCGGTGACTCAGGGAGCCAGCCGGGCGCGGATCCAGCCGCCGCCGGGATCCCGCCGGTACCGCACCCGGTCGTGGAGCCGGCTCTCGCGTCCCTGCCAGAACTCGAACTCGTCGGGGATCACGCGGTAGCCGCCCCAGAAGTCGGGGCGCGGGACGCGCTCGCCGTAGGTCTGGCGCGCCGACGCGTACGCCGCCTCGAGCGCCGCGCGGCTCTCGACGGGCGCGCTCTGCCGCGACACCGCCGCGCTCCAGCGGCTCTCGATCGGGCGGGTCGCGAAGTAGGCGTCCGACTCGGCCTCGCTCACCTTTTCGACCGTCCCGTCGATGCGCACCTGCCGGTTCACCGATCGCCACACGAACAGCAGGCTGGCCCATCCGGTCTGCGCCAGTTCCTGCGCCTTGCGGCTCTCGTAATTGGTGAAGAAGACGAACCCGCGGGCATCGACCGCCTTGAGCAGCACGGTTCGCACCGAGGGCCGGCCGTCGCGCGTGGCGGTGGCCAGCGCCATCGCGGTCGGATCCTGCTCCAGCGGCCGGACCTGCTCGAACCAGGACGCAAACTGCCGGAACGGGTCCGGGTCGGACTGGGCTTCGTCGAGCGGCTCGCCCGCGTAGTCGCGCCGGATGTCGGCGAAGGACATGACGTTACGGGTGCGAGGGTTCTGAGCCCGCACCCTCGCACAGGAGCTGGATCTCGTCTCCCTCGACGGCGATCCGCACCGTGCCGCCGTCGGCCAGCGAGCCGAAGAGCAGCGCGTCGGAGAGCGGCTTCTTCACCACGCGCTCGATCAGGCGCGCCATCGGCCGGGCGCCGAACGCGCGATCGAAGCCCGTGGCCGCCAGCCACGCGCGCGCCGCCGGCTCGAGCTCGATTGTGACCCGCTTGGGTGCCACCAGCGCGCGCAGCTCGTCGATCTGCTTGTCGACCACGCGCTCGATCTCGGGCGTGCCGAGCGCGCGGAAATGCACGATGGCATCGAGCCGGTTGCGGAACTCGGGCGTGAACGCCCGTTCGAGCGCGCCGCGCGACGAGGCGCCGACGCCGCTCTCGCCGAACCCGAGCCGCCGGTCCGACAGATCGCGCGCGCCCACGTTGGTCGTCATGATGAGGATGACGTGCCGGAAGTCGGCCTTTCGCCCGTGCGAGTCGGTCAGCGTCGCGTGGTCCATGACCTGCAGCAGGATGCTGTACATGTCCGGGTGCGCCTTCTCGATCTCGTCGAGGAGGAGCACGGCATGCGGCGACTTGCGGATGGCGTCGATCAGCAGCCCGCCCTCCTCGTACCCGACGTACCCGGGCGGCGCGCCGATCAGACGCGAGACCGCGTGCTTCTCCATGTACTCCGACATGTCGTAGCGGATGACCTCGACGCCGAGGATGCGCGCGAGCTGGCGCGCCAGCTCGGTCTTGCCGACCCCGGTCGGGCCGGTGAACAGGAAGGCGCCGATCGGCTTGTCGGGCGCGCGCAGGCCCGAGCGGGACAGCTTGATCGCGGACGCGACCGCGTCGATGGCCGCGTTCTGCCCGTAGATCGCCTTCCGCAGCTCGACGTCGAGGCTCGCCAGCGCCTGCCGGTCGTCGCTCGAGACCGCCTGCACCGGCACGCGCGCCATCTTCGCCACGATCTGCTCCACCTGCTCGGGGCCGATCGCCGCCACGCGCTCCTGCTGCCGCAGCAGCTTCTGGCCGGCGCCCGCCTCGTCGAGGACGTCGATCGCCTTGTCGGGCAGGTGCAGATCCTTGAGGTGCTTGGCCGACAGCGTCACCGCGCTCTCGAGCGCCGCGTCGGTGTACTTCACGCCGTGGTGCGACTCGTAGTGCGGGCGCAGCCCTTTGAGGATGTCGAGCGTCTCGGCCTCCGACGGCTCCAGCACGTCGATCTTCTGGAACCGCCGCGACAGCGCGCGGTCGCGGTCGAACGACTGCTTCACGTCGTTGAACGTCGTCGACCCGATACAGCGGAGCGAGCCGCTGGCGAGCGCCGGCTTGAGGAGGTTGCCCGCGTCCATCGCGCCGCCGGATGCCGCACCGGCGCCCACGAGCGCGTGGATCTCGTCGATGAAGAGAATGGCGTTCGCCTCTTTGGCGAGCCGCTCGAGCACCTGCTTGACCCGCTCTTCGAAGTCGCCGCGGTACCGCGTGCCGGCCAGCAGGGCGCCCAGATCGAGCGCGTACACCGCGGCGCCGGCGAGCACCTCCGGCACCTCGCCTTCGTGGATGCGCAGCGCCAGTCCCTCGGCGAGCGCCGTCTTCCCCACGCCCGGCTCGCCGACGAGCAGCGGATTGTTCTTCCGCCGCCGGCAGAGCACCTGAATCATCCGTTCCAGCTCGAGCCGCCGGCCGATCAGCGGATCGATCTGCCCCGCCGCCGCACGCGCCACCAGATCGGTGGCGAACGCCTCGAGTGGATCGACCGGTACCGGGGCCCCGCCCTCCCCTCCGCCGGCCGGCGCCGGCTGCGGCTTCGTCCCGTGGGAGATCACGCGGAGGAGCGTGAGCCGATCGAGCCCCTGCCGCCGCAGGAAGTACGCCGCGTGGCTCTCTTCCTCCTGCAGCAGGAACGCGATCAGGCTCCCGGTGTCCACCTGCGCCGCGCTCGAGACCGCGGCGTGCACGATCGCCTGCTGAATCACGCGATCGAGCGCCATCGTCGGCTCGGGCTCGGACGCGCCGGGCGGCGGCACCGCCGTGAACGCCTTCGCGAGCACCTCGTCGAGCTGTTTGCGGAGCGCATCGAGGTCGACGCCGCACCTGGTGAGCACGTGCCGCGTCTGCGGCTCGTCGATCGCCGAGCGCAGCAGGTGCTCGAGGCCGACCGCGTCGTGGAGGCGCTCGGTTGCCAGGCGGAAGGCGCGCTGGATCGTCTCGAGCGTCTCGGGCGCGAAGGGAACCGGGGGTGTCGCCATTCGATTACTGTACGCGCTCCGGTTCGGGCTCCGGCTCCATCGTCACGAGCAGCGGAAACTCGTGCTGCTCGGCGAGCTTCACGGTGGTCTTGACCTTCGTCTCCGCGACCTCGTGTGTGAAGACGCCGGCCACGCCGAGTCCGGACTGGTGCACGTTCATCATGATCGCAAACGCCTCGCCGTGCGGCTTGTGGAACACGGACTCGAGCACCCAGACGACGAAGTCCTGGGTCGTGTAGTCGTCGTTGTGCAGGAGCACCCGCCACATGCGCGGGCGCTGCAGCCGCTGTTCGCTGCGCGTTTCGGTCAGCGTCGATTCACGCGGGGCGGACATGTCGGGGACTCACCGCCCGGGTGGCCGGTGCGGCGTGGCTCCTCTAAGTCATTCTACCCGCGGCATCCGGCAGATCGGCGTCGAGCACCCACGGCGCGGGCACGCCGGGCCGCCCGACGAGGCGCGCGACGCGCCGCAGGAACTCGGTGCGCGGAATCTCGCGGCCGCCGAGCGACGACAGATGCCCGGTCGACAGCTGGCAGTCGACGAGCTCGAAGCCCCATCGCCCGAGCTGCCGCACGAGCGTCGCGAGCGCCACCTTCGACGCATCCGGCCGGCGGCTGAACATCGACTCGCCGAAGAACATCCGGCCGAGCGCCACGCCATAGAGGCCGCCGGCCAGCTCGGTGCCGGCCCACACTTCGACCGAGTGCGCGTGCCCCAGCGCGGCCAGGCGGGCGTAGGCGTCGATCATCCACGGCGTGATCCAGGTGCCGTCCTGCGCGGCGCGGGGCGCCGCGCAGCCGGCCATCACCTCCTCGAACGCCGCGTCGAGCGTCACGCGGTACTCCCCCGACCGGAGACGCCGCCGGAGCGAGCGCGACACGTGCAGCTCGTCGAGCCGGAGCACCATGCGCGGATCGGGGCTCCACCAGAGCAGCGGCTCGCCCTCCCCCGACCAGGGAAAGATGCCGTGCGCGTACGCGTCGAGCAGCCGTTCGACCGACAGGTCGGCGCCCGCGGCGAGCAGCCCGTTTGGATCGCGCAGCGCGGTGCCGACGGGCGGAAACGGATCGTCCGGGCCGAGCCAGGGGATCATGGAGAACTACCCACGCGCCGGCACACTCCGGTCACACGAGTAGGATCCTCTCGTGCTCCGTCCGGACCTGTCCGCGCTCGCCTCCCGCCTTGCCTGCCCACCGGTGACCCGCTTCGCCCCCTCTCCGACAGGGTACCTGCACCTCGGCCACGTGGTGAATGCCCTCTACGTCTGGGGCGTGGCACGCGCGCTCGGCGGCACGGTCCTGCTGCGGCTCGAGGATCACGACCGTCTCCGCAGCCGACCGCCGTTCGACGCAGCGCTCCTCGCGGATCTCGACTGGCTCGGATTCACGGCCGACGCCGGGCACGGGCCGCTCGTGCGCCAGAGCGAGCGCGGCGGCGCGTACGACGCCGCCCTGGCGGAGCTCCGCGCCCGCCACCACGTGTACGCATGCGCCTGTTCGCGCAAGGACATCGGCGGCGAGCGCTATCCCGGCACCTGCCGGACGCGCGGCCTGCCCGAGAACGACGGCCGCGGCGTGCGCGTGCAGGTCGACGCCGGGACTGAGGCGTTCGTCGATGCGCTCCTCGGTCCGCAGGTGCAGCATCCCGCGGCGGAGTCGGGCGATCTGCTGCTCCGCGATCGCGACGGCCACTGGACGTACCAGTTCGCGGTCACGGTCGACGACTATCGCGACGGCGTCACGCTCGTCATCCGCGGCGCCGACCTGCTCGCGTCCTCCGGCCGGCAGGTTCGTCTGGCGCGGATGCTGGGACGCGCCGAACCGCCGGTCTTCCTGCATCATCCGCTGCTCTGCGACGCCGCCGGTCGCAAGCTGAGCAAGTCGGACGGGGACGCCGGCATCCGCGAGCTGCGCGCGGCCGGGCACGCGGCCGCCGACGTGATCGGGCGCGCGGCGGTCGCCGTGGGGATCCTCGACGTGTTCCGCCCGGTCGAGGCCGCGCACGTGGCGGCGTTGTTCCGGTAAGGCCAACGCCGGAGGCACGACGGACCTCGAGTTGTGCTTCGAACACGTCTGCCCGTACCATCGGGCGCATGTGGCGGTGCCGCGTGGTCGCGCTCGTCGTCGGAGCCGTCGCGTGGGCGGCCGCGGCCTCGGCGCAGGCGATTCCGGGCACACCGGCGCACGCGGCGGGGCTGTCAGGATGGGCGGCGCTCCGCGACGGGCGGAATCAGGAGGCGGCCGCCGCCTTTGCCAAGGCGATCGACGCCGAACCCCGCGACCCGTCGCTGCACCTGGGCGCGGGGGTCGCCGCATTCCTCCTCGGGCAGCCCACCTCCGCGCGGCACGCGCTCGAACGCGCGCTGGATCTGGCGCCCGGGCTCACCCCCGCCTCGCTGCTGCTCGGCGACCTGCTGTATCGCGGCAGCGACATCGACGGCGCGCTGCGCGTCTACGAGGACGCGCTGCGCCACGCTCCGTCCGACGCCACGCTCCGCGCGCGAATCGAGACGCTCCGGCGCGAGGCCGCGCGCCACAGCGGCTACTTCACCTCGCATGGAGCGCGCTTCACGGTCCTGTTCGAAGGGCCGGCCGACGAGCCGCTCGCCTCGCGGGCGCTCGAGATGCTCGAGGCGGCCTACTGGCGGGTGAGCACGGCGCTCGCCGTGTATCCCGAGCAGATCATCACCGTCGTCCTGTATACGGAGGAACAGTTCCACGACGTCACGCGGTCGCCCCAATGGGCGGCCGGCGCCTACGACGGCCGCATCCGCGTGCCCGTCCG
>Ga0194128_10005201_pt1 | contig 18475 bp, 13 predicted proteins | sample TA2KigCa65mmetaG_FD_148650 | JGI IMG/M metagenome (GOLD analysis project Ga0194128, IMG submission 148650) | Freshwater microbial communities from Lake Tanganyika, Tanzania - TA2015037 Kigoma Deep Cast 65m | ecosystem: Environmental > Aquatic > Freshwater > Lake | place: Tanzania: Lake... | reverse complement strand
GGTCGATAGGCCGGATGTGTAAGGTCAGCAATGGCCTCAGCTAACCGGTACTAACAGCCAATCGCTTGACCGCATTGATCAACTCCTTGTCTGAGTAGTGGAGAGTGGTGAGTGGAGAGTGGCGAGTAAATGCCATTCAACATTGATCGCGATTCACCATGCGAATGCCCGCATGAATGACAAGGAGCGCATACAGACGCAACGCTTCCGCTGCCTTTTTGATATACTCGGCGATCGTAGAGTTGCCGTGGCATTTTCTCGCCACTCACCACTCTTCACTCGCCACTATGCGTCTTGCCGGTGACCATACCCAGGTGGCCACACCCGTTCCCATTCCGAACACGGCCGTTAAGCACTTGGGGTCCATGATAGTGCGAATAGCGCGAAAGTAGATCATCGCCGGCTTTTACCAAAACCCTCGTGGGGCAACTCACGAGGGTTTTGTTTTTCGTAAAAGGAAATGATCCACCACGGCAAGGTGATGCGAGTGACGCGCGCGACGAAGAACCGCGCTGGGGTTGTTCCGAGAGTTCCCAGAACGCTACACGGCATGACCTCACGCATGAGGCGCGTGATTGCAAAACGCATGCTTCTGACTCGTGGACACCTCGATTCTTCACACTTGCCCTAGACAAAACTACATCAGGATTTATAATACTAAAGCTGGTTTCGCTCCCGCGGGATCGGCTGCAGAGTATGGACTGTCGTTTGCGCCCTGTTCTCTCCGCCGGGGAGAAAAAGATCGAACCCGGCATTCCTTCCCGCAGTCCAAACGTATTCAAACGCGAAACCTCCGGAATACGTTTTTCCGGCAGGCCGCGTGTTTTTGTTTTTCAGGAGACGGTTGCTGGTTTGCGTTTGGCGCTCGCCCCGCGCTGGGGGAGAGCTGAAGGTAAACCAGCAAACGCCAGACATGCTCGACAAACTTCGCAACATCGGCATCATCGCGCACGTGGACGCGGGCAAGACCACGACCACCGAGCGCATCCTCTATTTCGGCGGCTCCAAACACAAAGCCGGCGATGTCGATGAAGGCAACACCACCACCGACTTTGATCCCTTGGAAAAAGCCAAGGGCATCACCATCAACAGCGCAGCCGTCTCGCTCGAATGGCGCGACTATCGCTTCACGCTGATCGACACACCCGGCCACGTCGATTTCACGGCCGAGGTCGAGCGCTCCCTGCGCGTTCTCGACGGCGCGGTCGGCGTCTTCTGCGCCGTCGGCGGTGTCGAAGTCCAGAGCGAGACCGTTTGGCACCAGGCCAACAACCACAAGGTCCCACGCGTCGCTTTCGTCAACAAACTCGATCGCATGGGCGCCGACTTCTACGACTGCATTAAGCAGATGAAGGAAAAGCTGTCGATCGTACCTGCTGTCTGCACCATCCCGGCCGGGCAGAGCGATCAGTTCGAAGGCGTGATCGACTTGATCCGCATGAAGATGTGGAAGCAGGATCCGAAGGATCCGACGCACATGAAGTACTCATGGGTTGCCATTCCCGACAAGTACATCGCCGACGCCGCCAAGGGACGCGAAGAGCTGCTCGAAGCGGCATCTCACGGTTGCGACGAACTGCTGGCCGCCATCCTCGAAGGCGGCGAGATCACCGAGGACATGATTCGTCATGCGTTGCGCGTCGGCACGCTCAGCGGCAAGTTGACGCCGGTGCATTGTGGCTCGTCGAAGGAATACTACGGTGTACGCCTCCTGCTCGACGCGGTATGCGACTACCTGCCTTCGCCCTCCGAGCGTCCGCCTGTCGAGGGCATTCATCCCAAGACCAAAGAAGCGGCAATCCGCAAGCCGCTCGACAGTGAACCGATGTCGGCCCTGGCATTCAAAACGGTGAGCGAGAAGCACGGCGACCTGGTCTTCCTGCGCATTTACTCCGGCGTCTTGAAGCCGGGCGACACCATCGTCAATCCGGTCGTCAAGAAGACCGAGCGCATCAGCCATATTTATCGGTTATTCGGCGATCGCCGGGACCGGTTGGAAAGCGCCGGGGCGGGCGAAATCGTTGCCGTCGTGGGACTCAAACACACGGCGACCGGGCACACGCTCTGCGCCGAGGACAAGCCGATTACGCTTGAAGAGATTCGCTTCCCCGAGCCGGTGATCTCGCAAGCCATCATCCCAGCCAAGAACGTCGATGAGACGAAGCTAGCCGAGGCGCTCGGCAAGATGGTGCGCGACGATCCGACGCTGCGCACCAAGACCGATGCGGAGACTAACCAGCTCATCATCAGCGGCATGGGAGAGCTTCATCTGGAAGTTTCGATTCATAAGCTGCAGCGCGACCACGGCGTGCAGGTCACGGTCGGCAAGCCGATGGTGGCCTATCGCCAAACGCTCGCCAAGCCAATCGAGTTTGAGACCCGCTACATCAAGCAGTCGGGCGGCCGTGGAAAGTACGCCGTCATCAAAATGCGCTATGAGCCGCTCTCCAAAGAGATGATCGAGGAAATCCACCTGCACCTCGAAGAGGAAGGCGAAGGCGAGAAACCCGATCCGAACAATATTTACTTCGTCGACGAAGTTTTCGGCGGCGCCGTGCCGCGCGAGTACATCCCATCCGTCGAGCAAGGCTATCGCTTGGCGTGCGTCAAGGGGGCCAAGTACGGCTTCCCGCTGGTTGACATGCGCGCCACGTTGCTCGACGGCAAGGCGCACGAAGTCGACAGCTCGGCCGATACGTTCAAGCTGGCCGCGATCGATAGCTTCCGTGACGCCCAAGCGATGGCGGGGCTCGTCATTCTCGAGCCGATCATGAACGTCGTCGTCCTGGCGCCGGCAAACTATCAGGGCTCGCTCGCCGGCGACATCAACCGCCGGCGCGGCAACATCCTGAACCTTTCCAGCGACAAGGGCCGTTGCATGCTGCACGCCTACATTCCGCTGGCCGAGCTGTTCGGCTACACCAGCGACTTGCGCAACGTGACCAGCGGCACCGCAAGCTTCAGCATGGAGCCGAGCCACTACGCGCCCGTGAAGGAAGAGCTGGCGGATATTCGCATCGCCAGTTAGCTGCTTGCGTTTCGGGCGAGTGAAACGCATCGTCGGCGTCACGCTCTGCGTGAGGGATTCCTCACACGTAGAGCGTGTGAGTTTTTCCGGGCGGGTCACGCGACCCGGCCCGTCAGCGATTTCCCTGGCGTTAGTTGGACTGCGCCACGATTCAAACTGGTAAAGAGCCTGCAACGCATTTTTCGCACATAACTCCTTTAGTCAACAGTACGTGCGCGCATTCGTTGCACACACACACTCGCACACCCCCCTCCCGAAATGCAACGAAAGTGCTCGTTCCCCGCGAGTACGGGCGCCGGGGCCTGAATCTTGGCACAGTCCGATTAGGACGGGTTTGGAAACCCGTCCTAAAAAAAAATCACACGCTCGGAGCGTGAGATCTAAGATGTGGCCAGGTCGCACCCTCCGGAAATCTCACAACAATTGAGCGTTCTCTTCGGCTCGCCGCGCTGGTATGATAACCAATCAATCGAACGCGATTGGAATTGGGGTGTGTGATGGCGAAGCAAGCCGGAAACCGCTGCCGCGGGCCAATCGGTCGGCGAGACTTTTTGCGCGTCGGCGCCTTGGCCCTAGGCGGCTTGACGCTGACCGACGTCGTGAAGGCACGGGCTAACTCGGGCGCGGAACGCAGCGACACCTCGGTCATCCTGCTGTACCTGAGCGGCGGGCCATCGCACCTGGAAACCTACGACCTCAAGCCGAACGCCCCGATCGAATACCGTAGCGTTTTCGATCCGATTCGCACCAACGTCCCCGGTATCGATGTCTGCGAATACCTCACCGGCCACGCCCGCGTTGCCGACAAGTTCGCGCTCATCCGTTCCGTTCGGCACACGATGACGAGCCATTCGGACGGCGGCATCGAAATCCTCACCGGCAAGACGCCGAGCCGACCGGACCCGACCAGCACGTCGTCCAGCGAACATCCCGACTTCGGCGCGATTGCGAGTTGGCAGCGCGGCTACGGCTCCAATGTGATGCCACCGTACGTCGCCGTTCCCGGGCGCATCTACATGGTTCGGCCCAGCTACCTGGGCCCTCAGCACGGGCCGCTCAACGCCAACGACCCGTCCCAACCGAACTATCGCCTTGCCAGCGCCAGTCTCCCCTACGGCGTCGACAGCGGGCGGCTCGACGATCGCCGGGCGCTGCGTGACCAATTCGATCAACTGCGTCGCGATCTCGACGCTTCCGGACAGATGAACGCCGGCGACCAGTTCCGCCGCACCGCCCTTCAAATGTTGACCAGCCAGGGGGTCGCTCGAGCCTTCGACATCCAACAAGAAAACGCCTCGCTGCGCGATCGCTATGGCCGAAATCCGTGGGGCCAGGGCTGCTTGTTGGCGCGACGCCTGGCCGAAGCGGGGACGGCCGTCACCACCATCGTCATCAACACCCCGTTCAATGGCGAACAGTTCACCAACTGGGACGATCACATTCAAAACGCCATGAGGCCCGGCCATTTTGGCTACTACATGAGCGTTCGCCTCCCCTACTACGATCAAGCCCTGAGCGCGCTGATCGAAGATATCTACATGCGCGGTCTCGACGAGAAGATCATGGTCGTGGCGATGGGGGAGTTCGGACGCACGCCGCGCTTGAGCCACAACGCTTTCGGCACCGGCCGCGACCACTGGCCCGACGCGATGAGCGTGTTGATCTCCGGCGGCGGGCTGCAAATGGGCCAAGTCGTCGGCGCCACCAACGCGCGGGGCGAATACCCCGCGCAACGCCCGCTCACACCGAAGGACATCTTGGCCACGATCTACCGCCACCTTGGCATCGACACACGTCACGTCCTGATCGACCACACCGGCCGCCCCAATCCCATTCTTGCCGAAGGGACGCCGATCGCCGAGTTGGGATAAGGACTGAAACGCCGACCTCGCCCACGACGAGTGGAGCGGCAAGCCGGTTGCGCTCGCTGCGTTACCGCACACGCCGCGACTGATTCAACTCATTCGCTACTCATCCAGTAGAAGGACAGTCAATGCCCGACAACCCAACGCCGCGCTACTTCCTGACGATGTACGGCTATCAGACCTTCCCGAATTTCTTGCGCACCGCTCATACCTTCGGCGAGGTCACCCGCAAGAAATACCTCGACGACGGTTCCGTTGAAGCGGAGTCAACGCTCATCAGCTGGCTGCCGGCGGGAGGCAAGATTCACCTCTTCGGCGGCGAGCCGGGCCGAAACTACACGATGGATGAGACGCTCGCCTGGGCCGCCGATGTCGGGGCGGAGGTCCGCGCCACGGAGCCGACGGAGATCATGCCAGAGCTGTACGATTCCTTCATCGAACGCCGAGCCGAGCTGGATAGCGGCAGCGTGCTTTACATCATGAATGATCGATTCACGGATCGGCCCAACGTGATGACCAATTGCATCCACGCCATCAGTGACTTGCCCGTGGTTCTCGCCGCGAAGCCGATGCTCGATACGGGCATCTTCCATGGATACCTGTCGAGCTGGGCGGTCTACGATCACCTGAGCGACTGGTTTGTCGAATCGCCGTCGCCCGATCCCGACGTCACACCAACGTCGTTCACGGAGCTTGACGAAATGACCGACGAACACGGTGTCGCGTGAAAAGACAACGAGGGGTCCGAGGCATTTCTAAGGGGTCCTGACTCCGCTTTTCCGCGCTGGACGCTCGCACGCCGCGCGGTACGATGAACTCCACTCTCGCCTCATTACCGGAGGAACCCATGAAACACTGTCTCAGTCTCGCCTGCGTCGCGCTCCTTGCGACCATTGCGTCGGCCGACCAAGGCAATCCGAAGCTGAAATCGATCGAAGCCATCCGCTTCGGACCGAACGGCATGCTGATCATTGGCGGCGGTTCCGATGTCGTCACCGTCGAAACCGGCGACACCAAGGAAATCACCTGGACCAAGACCGACATCGACAGCTTTGACCAAAACATCGCCGGCAAGCTCGGCCTCATGCCCAAGGACATTGAGATTCGCCGCATCGCCGTCAACCCTGCGTCGAAGAAGCTCTATGTCGCTGTCCGCTCGCTGAAGGCGAATCAGTACGTGATCCTCACCGTCGACGGCGACGGCAAGGTCGACGAGTTCTCGCTTGAAAACGTGAAGTATCAAAAGTATCCGCTTCAGGTCGGCGTCAAAGCTGTCACCAAGATCACCGACGTCGTGTTCGCCGGCGGCCGAATCGTCGCGGCCACCCAGGCCAGCGACCAATTTGCCTCGCGCGTCTTCACCATCGTTCCCGGTAAAGCGGCGTCGCAGTTCTACACCGAGACCTTCCACACCGGCCACAACGCTGTCGAAACCAAGGCCCCCATCCTTTGCCTCATGGCCTATGAGGACGGACCAAAGACCAACGTCGTCGGTTCCTTCACGTGCACACCGATTGTCAAGTACCCGATCGACGACGTCGAACCCAACGTGAAGGTCAAGGGCACCACGGTCATGGAACTCGGCAAGGGTAATCAACCGCTGTCGATGTTTGCCTACGAAAAGGACGGCAAGAAGTTCATCCTCGTCAACGTGCTGCGCAAGTTCCCCATCGGCGGCGAAGTCGGCCCGAGCAAGAACTGGGTCGCGAAAGTCGATCACGAATTGCTCAAGGAAACAGTCAACGTCGATGCGAAAGCGCTCTGGCGGGTCGACCCGAAGGGCAAAGCGTCCGTGTCCGTTACCGATCGCGCGACCGTCGCCACGACTTTCCACGGCGTCCAACACATGGACCGACTCGACACAAGCCGCGCCATCGTGGTCCGCACCGTCGGCAAGGCACAAAACCTAAGCGTGCTCGCCTTGCCGTAATGAAAGGGTGTTAGCGGAAAAACAAAGGTGTTTGGGGAGATTGGAAAAATCCCTACGCCAAGATCGCCCGGATCGGATTGCCGGTGCTGACAACGAGGGGGCGGCCTTGTTGATCGGCGATGTGGGCGCGCGGATCGATGCCCAGGCAGTGGTAGATCGTGGCGGCGATGTCGGCGGGGTGGACCTGATGCTCGGCCGGGTAAGAGGCGCTGCGATCTGACGAGCCGAGGACGTGCCCGCGACGGATGCCGCCGCCGGCCAAGACGACCGAGTAGCAGAACGACCAGTGATCGCGGCCGGCGTCGCGATTGATCCGCGGCGTGCGGCCCATGTCGCCCATCCACACCACCAGCGTCTCATCAAGCATGCCGCGATTGTCGAGATCATCCAAGAGGGTCGACAGCCCGCGATCGGTCGGCGGCAGCAGCGTGTTCTTCAAGTTGTTGAAGTTGTTGCCGTGCGTGTCCCAATCGCGATTTGCGAACGAATAAAGCGTGACCATCGGCACGCCGGCTTCGACCAGACGCCGGGCGAGCAAGCAGTTCTGCCCAAACGCGCCGGGACCATACTGGTCGCGCACCCGGCGCGGCTCGCTATCGATATGGAACGCCTCACGCGTGGCGCGGGACGACAACAGTTCAAAAGCGCGGCGGGTGAAGCGATCGACATTGCGCGTCGCCGCGGTGTCTTCCACCATCGGCGTGAAGTCGCTCGTTCGCTGCAATAACTCCTGGCGGCGTCGCAGTTGAACCGCGTCCATGTCCGCCGTCACCGACGTGATGCTCGATAGATCGAGCTGTTGTCCGGATCGCGTCACGAAAGGCAACACGTAGGGATCGTACGTGCGACCCAAACAGCCGGCGCCTTGGCCGAGGCTGTCGTTGTGCCCGAAATGCCGCAGGTCGCCCAGCGTGACGTAGCTGAAGATGGGCCGCTCGGACGGGCGAACCTTGCTGAGGATCGAGCCCATGGACGGCAGGTCGGTGGGGGCCATCGGGAACTCGATGCCGAGCACGTCGTTGCGCGGATGCGAGTAGCCGGTGAGCGCGAGGTAGGCGCCGATGGCGTGATCGTTGTCGCGATGATGCACCGAGCGGATGATCGTGTAGCGATCGGCAATGCGGGCCAGACGCGGCAGGTGCTCGCTGATCGTGACGCCGGGGACCGACGTAGCCATGGGCCGAAACTCGCCGCGAATCTCAGCGGGAGCATCCGGCTTGAGATCGAAGGTGTCGATGTGTGACGGGCCACCGTAGTTGAAGACGACGATGCAGGCCTTGGCTTGGCCGAACGTGCCGTGGCGAGCCGGTCGCGCCGTCTTGGCGGAGGGGTCGTTGGCGCGGAGCAAGTCGGCCAACGTCAATCCAGTGAAGGCGAGCCCGCCGAGCCGCAGCGCCTCGCGCCGCGTGATCCCGTCGCACAGCCGAACGTGATTGCCAAGAATGGAGAGCATGCGAGCATCCTCAAGAACATCGGATGGTCGTATCATCGAGCATGCAGGCCGGAAAATCAAGCATATTTTCACACGTCGCACGCTGATTCTGCCGTGGGGCACGATTCCAACGTGCCACACTGCTGCGCATGTTGAAAACGTGCGCCACGATCAAACCGCAAGCAATTCGTAGAAGACGTTGCGTTGCCGCGGTTCGTAGCCGAGTTCGCGGATGGCGTTTTTGATTTGCTCGAGCGTGAGGTAGTGGACGGTGCCGGCGGAGGCGACGACATTCTCCTCGATCATCAGGCTGCCCATATCGTTGGCGCCGAAGAGCAAGGCGAGTTGGCCGATCTTGAGTCCTTGTGTCACCCACGACGATTGGATGTTTGGAACGTTGTCGAGGTACAGCCGGGCGATCGCCTGGGTGCGCAGGTATTCGAACGAGCCGGCCGGTGGGAGAATCGACATGTCCACCCCCTCACCCCCAACCCCTCTCCCCCGGAGAGGCGAGGGGGGACTCGCCGGCGGCTGCAGCGTCCAGCAGATGAACGCCGTGAATCCGTGGGTCTCATCCTGCAGCTGGCGCAAGCGATCGAGATGTTCGATGCGCTCCGCGACGGTTTCGATGTGGCCGAACATCATGGTGCAGGTGGACCGCCCGCCGAGCTGATGCCAAGCGCGGTGGACGTCGAGCCACTCGTCGGTGAGACACTTATTGACGGTGATGGCCTTGCGAACACGGTCGACGAGGATTTCGCCACCGCCGCCCGGAAGGCTGCCCATGCCGGCGCTCTTCAATCGCTGTAACACGTCGCGCACGGGAAGCTTGTTGATCTTGGCAAAGTTCCAGATTTCCGGAGCGCTGAAGGCGTGCAGGTTGAAAGTCGGATACCGGGCCTTCAAGTCGCGCAGCAGGTCTTCGTACCACTCCAGCTTGAGCGATGGATGGTTGCCTCCTTGCAACAGCGCCTGATCACCGCCCAGCGCGATGGTTTCGTCGATCTTCTTGTAGAGTTCCTCGCGCGAAAGGACATAGGCGTCGGCGTTGCCGCTCTTGCGGAAGAAAGCGCAGAAGTCACACACGGCCGCGCAGACGTTGGTGTAGTTGATGTTGCGATCGATGTTGTACGTGCGGATCGGTTCCGGATGCAGCCGGTGCGTGACGGCGTCGGCGGCTCGGCCCAGCGCGTTCAGGTCTGTGCAATCAAACAGCGCGACGCCCTCGGCCAAGTCCAGGCGTTCGCCGGCGGCGGCTTTGTCGAGGATCTTTCGGATCGTCAGGTCCATGCGATTATTCCTATGAATTCATTTAGTCAAGGGGGAGCGAACCCCCGGGCCTTGAACCGCATTCTCCAGACGATCACAACCGCTAACTGGGATTTCACCGCAGAGCACGCGGAGATCGCAGAGAAGTCGGGGAAACGTCGACGAATTAGGGTGTTGTCGGCTCAAACGATCGCTGAGTGCGTACATTGTTTGTTGGCCGAAACTCTGCGCTGACATTCCCTGGCGTCTCTCTGCGCTCTCTGCGCCCTCCGCGGTGAGAAATGTGGGCTAATCACATCATGTACCAGTCGTCCCGGTGCTTGTGAGCGAACACGGACTCCGAATACTCGAACCGGAATTCAATCGTAGCTCGCGTGTCGCGGCCCGGCGCAGTGGTCACGGCCTGGTAGATGAAGTTCTGCGAGATAAACGCAGCGTTGGCGTTGAACAGGCCATAGACCGCGTGGTTGTGGTACGTCCCCGGCGCCCAGCCGTTGGCATCGGTGCCCCACGGGTTGTACACCTTGAAGGGATTGCCCGCAGAGGCGTTGTAACCGACAACGGCATAGGCGTGAGTCGAAGCCGAGTCGCCGACGATGTACTGACTGGCCGGCCGCGTGCTCGAGGTCAGGACGATGAACTTGCCCGCGTTCCAGGCCGCGGCAATGTTGTTCGGGTCGATGCTAAAAAAGCTCGCTGACTTACCGGTGATGGCGCGAAGCGCCCAGGTGGCTTGACCGCCGTTGAGAGCGCTGTAGGCGCTGGTGCCGGTCTGCGCGCTGGTGACGTAGCGGAGGCCGGTGGCCTGAGCATAGGCTTTCTCGGCCAGGGCGACCCAGAGGGTACCGTTGACGGGGTGCGCATATTTGCCGCCGCCGTTGGGCAACTTGGTGTCGACCAGGACGCTGCGCACGACGCCGGAGTTGTCGTAGAAGCGCACGTTGTAGAGGCTGACGGTAATACCGTTGTCGACCGTCGTGCCGGCGTAGCTGAACATGTTGGTGATGTAGGTGGGCGCGCGGGCCGCCACCTCGGCAAATGCCGCCATCAGCCAGCAGTCGCCGACACCCCCCTGGCGCACATCGAGATACGACGGGCCGCCTGATCCGAAGAGAGACCCGTTCACGTTCGTGTAGGTCCCCTCGGCAATCGGATGGTCGACGCGGATCGTGTTGGCGAAGGTGGTGGCGCTCTTGTACGCCGCCCAAGCCGTCCCGCTTGCGTTGGATGCGCCGACGGTAAAATAGTACGTTGTGCTTGCGGAGAGACTGGACACCGTGCAACTCGACGTGCCGCTGCCGAAGTTGCCGATCTGCTTCCAGGCGCCACTGACCCACTGATTGACCAGGTAGTTGGTGGCTCCGGAAACGCGATTCCAGCCCAGGCTGACTTGCGTCGAGGAAATGGCGCTCGCCGTCAGCGAGGGAGCGGCCGGCGGAGCGCTCGCGAACGTCGTCACGCTCTTGTACGGTGCCCATTCCAGGCCATTGGCGGTATAGGCGCCGACGTCGAAGTAATAGGTCGTGCTCGGGCTCAGGCCCGTGATGGAAACGCTCGTGCTCGTCGCACCGAGCGTGGCGATCTGTTTCCAGGCTCCGCTGATCCATTGATCGACGATGATGCTCCGGGCGCCGGCGACTGGGTTCCACACGAGATTCACCTGCGTCGGCGACGCCGCCACCGCCGTGAACACCGGCGCCGCCGGCATGGCCCGATCCTCCAGCGATTCAACCTGTAATGTCACATCCTTGCGGCGCGAAGAACTTTGCCGCGACGTGAAAACGTCAAACAGCGGGCTGGCAACGGCCTTGAATGCATCGATCAAATTGGTAATGAACCGTTTCATGGGATTTTTCCTCAATGTGGGAGTCCAGCTCGTTCCCTATGAAGGAAATCCCTCATTGTGCCCAAACGGACAATTATTTTCGCCATTTGTCCGAAATACGGATGGTGGCGGCACAAGCGTTTGAATGCAAAGGAGCAATCCATGGCCGACTACTTAAGGCATGACGTGCTAACCGATCCGGTCGTTCAGCACATGCGCGACGACTTCGTGCAGCTGCGCGCCGATCAAACCGTCGCCCAGGCCTTTGAGCAAATCCGGGCGAAGCAGCCCGCGGGACGAATTGTCTACTTCTATTTATGCGACGCCGCGGGCCGGCTGATCGGCGTCATTCCAACTCGCCGGCTGCTCTTGTCGCAGCCCGATCGGCTCTTGAGCGACATCATGGTTGCAAACGTCATCGTAATCCCACATACGGCGACGGTGCTCGAAGCCTGCGAGTTTTTCGTCTTACACCGCTTCCTCGCGTTTCCCATCGTTGACGGCGAGCAGCGCATGATCGGCCTCGTCGATGTCGATCTCTACACCCAGGAACGCAGCGACCTCGACCTGCGGGAAGAGAGCGATACGCTGTTCCAACTGATCGGCGTACATCTTGCGGATTCCCAGCAAGCATCGCCAATCGATTCGTTTCGCCAGCGATTCCCGTGGCTGACTGCCAATATCGTCGGCGGTATCCTGGCGGCGTTCTTGGCGGGACTCTTCGACGCGGAGTTGGAGAGGGCCGTGGCGCTGGCGCTGTTCATCCCCGTCGTGCTGGCCCTGGCGGAGAGCGTGTGCATTCAGTCCGTGAGCCTGGCCCTTCCCTCGCTGCATTTTCGGCCCGTGGATTGGACGGAATACTGGTCGCGCCTTTCACGCGAGTCGATCACGGGATTGATTCTGGGGGGCGCGTGCGGGCTGGCCGTCGGAGCAACGGCACTGGGATGGATTGGGCAATGGCACATCGCCCTGTGCATCGCCGGCGGGGTCTGCGGTGGGGTTACTTCCGGAGCATGTCTGGGGCTGTCGGCCCCGACACTTCTCAGGTTCCTGCGACGCGATCCGCAGGTGGCCGCAGGCCCCGTTGCGCTTGCGCTCACCGACATGGCGACTTTGTTGATTTACCTGAATCTCGCGCGCTGGCTTCTCCCACTCGGGTAGACGGATGCGCCAGCCATGGTCCAGTGCGAACGATGCGTCCAGGCTGCGCTTGACGCGCCTGACCACTGCCCGACTTGCGCTCCTGGCGCGGGCTCGGGGAATCCTGTCTTTTTTTCGATTCATGCTTGACCGTGGCCGGGGCGCTCCATTAGAATCGAGGAGCATTTTCTTGGATGGCGGACATGGGTCCAATTCGCGTTCCGTTTTGTCAAGGAGGCAGTCCACCATGTCGGGCCATATTGTCCGCTTGTAGTTTCGGTGCGGCGAGGTTCAGCACGGAGACGATTGGGCCGGTGATTGAGTGGGGAATTTGGTCGGTCGTTGCGGCCATCACCTTATTCTCATTATTCCATCTCGCTCGATTGCTTTCCATCATTCAAATCTGGGACCATGATGAACTTCTAGCACATTGTCGAACCCAAGGTTTCGGCCGGGCAATCACATTTGTCGCAACCTATGCCGTCGTGCTTGCGGCGGCACTGGCGCTTACGGCATTCGACTATTTTTCAAAATACCACCTGTTGTGGATTGTAGTCGCTCCGCTTATCGTTGCCGGCGGAGCACTTGAATTGGCCGAGCAATCCAACCGGTTATCCCGCGAGGAGCGAGACGCTGCATACGCCGTCGGCGGCGTGTTCGTGCTCGTGGGTGTCGTCTCGGCGGTCGCAACCGTGCATCGGTTCATGACTGGTGAGCTGGACTGGTGGGGGAGCATCCTCTTTGCACTGGAGTGGTTGGTTTTTGTCGGCTGTGGCCTTCTCTTGTTGCTGGGCGCGCAACACGCGACTTCGGAGTTCCAAAAAACGGCGATCGTGGAGCCCTGGCGGGACGCTTGATCTTCATGCTGGGCTTGGTTGTTGGGCTGACAGTCCCGTTTCTGTTCGAAGTGTCAATGCTGCACCTCGTTTGGGGTGTTCCTGCTTGGCTCGCAGTCTGCGCTGGCCTATCGTCGGCGGCGCGCGTCAGGTTGGTGTTCCCGCCGGACTGGAGCGCTGTCTTTTTTGGCGTGCTGGTCATCGCGGTTTGCGCCGCACTGACGTGGTATCAGTTTGAGTGGATCGCCACCAAGATCTATTGGATTTCGTTCCGGCTAGTATTCATCCCGATCTCGGCAATCGGCCTCACCGGCTTCGGCGTGCTTGTTGGAGGCGTGATTCTGGTCTCGGGATTCGTGGACCAAGGTGAATTTAGCCAGAACGGACCGACGTACTGAGTGAGACGGTGGTAGCAGGGATCGCTACATGTAACGTTGATGAACGCACAGGACGAATTGTGGATGCGGCGGGCCTTGCAGTTGGCGGAGCAAGGGCGAGGCTATGTCGAACCGAACCCGCTCGTCGGCGCCGTGGTGGTGCGCGACGGCAAGGTCGTCGGCGAAGGCTGGCATCAAGCGTTCGGCGGGCCGCATGCCGAGGTCCGTGCATTCGCTCAAGCCGGCGCGGCGGCGACAGGTGCAACGCTCTACGTCACTCTGGAGCCATGCTGTCATCACGGCAAGACGCCGCCTTGCACCGACGCCGTAATCAAGGCAGGCATCACACGCGTCGTGGCGGCGCTGGAAGATCCCTTTCCGCACGTCGCAGGCCGGGGCGCGGTTCTCCTTCGCGCCGCAGGCATCGGCGTCGAGTTCGGCCTCTGCGAACCTGAAGCGCGCAGGCAGAACGCCCCCTATCTGAAGCTGCTTGGCGCCGGCCGGCCCTATGTTCACGCCAAGTGGGCCATGTCGCTCGATGGCAAAATCGCCACGCGCACCGGTGAATCCAAATGGATCAGTAACGATACCTCGCGCCGCCGCGTGCACGAGCTGCGCGGGCGAATGGACGGCATCCTCGTTGGGATCGGCACGGCGCTGGCCGACGACCCGCTGCTCACGGCCAGGCCGCTGGGACCGCGCGTCGCCACACGCGTGGTGCTGGATTCTCACGCTCGATTGCCGGCGACAGCGCAACTGGCCTGCACGGCTCGTGACGTGCCAACACTCGTAGTCGTTAGCGCGTGCGCTGAAGAATCCGTGCTGGCCCAGGTTGGCTGTGAAGTGATCGCTCTTGCCGCGGATGCGGACGGTCGGCCTGATATCATGAAGTTGCTGGACGAACTCGGTCGCCGGCGCTGGACGAACCTGCTCGTCGAAGGGGGCGCCGGCGTGCTCGGCCGGTTCTTCGATCTTGGCTTGGTGGACGAGATCCACGCGTTCATCGCACCGAAAGTCATCGGCGGCTCCGCCAAAACGGCTGTCGTAGGCTTGGGCATCCAACGATTGGTGGATGGCGATCGATGGCGGATCGAGGCGATTGAGAATCTCGACGGCGACGCCTATGTTCTTTGTGTGCGAAAAGGCAATTGAAACGCAGAGAACGCAGAGGCCGCTGAGGAATGGGGATGGCGCCTTGTCCTAACCTCTCCTCCGCGTTCTCTGCGCCCTCTGCGTTTCGAATCGGCCTTCTTTTTCTCAAGGGCATACCACGCTAGAAGGCCCATGCGGAACTTCAAAATCGTCCTGAGTTACGACGGCAGCGACTTCCAGGGCTGGCAGACCCAGCCCGGCTATCGCACCGTCCAGGAAACGCTCGAAACTGCCCTGCAAACGCTGACCGGCGAGGCACGGGTGCGCGTCAACGCCAGCGGGCGCACCGATGCCGGAGTACATGCACTCGGACAAGTCGCCAACTTCTTCAGTGGACTGCACATTCCCCAGCATAAACTCCTCGGAGCGATCAACGCCCATTTGCCCGCCGATATCGTTGTGCATTCGATCGATGAGGCCGCACAATCGTTTGACGCCAACCACGACGCGATTCGCAAGCTGTACCGTTATGTAATCCACGACGGCCCAACGCCGAGCCCGTTTTTGCGGAAGTATTGCTGCCCGAGCAAACGCCGACTCGATGCCGCGGCGATGGCGCGAGCGGCCATTGTGCTCGAAGGCCGACACGACTTTCACAGTTTCGAGACCGAATGGCCCAACCGCATGTCGAGCGTGCGGACCATCACGCACCTGGCCGTCAACCGCGCCGGCGACACCATCTGGATCGACGTGGAGGCGGATGGTTTCCTGTACAATATGGTGCGGACCATTGCTGGCACGCTGATCCACGTCGGCCGAGGCTATTGGCCTGAATCGAAGGTCGCGGAGATACTCAAGGTCGAGGATCGCGCCGAAGCCGGTCCGACGGCGCCGGCGCAAGGTCTGTTCCTCATGCGCGTGACGTACTGACCACGCTTCGTTTAGCGTTCGCGCGGAAGCGCCAAATGCAATATCCCCATCAAATCGCGATCGCACCGCTGACGAAGCCGCCACACGCCACCGTGCGTGTGCCAGGATCGAAGAGCATCACGAACCGGGCGCTCGTGTTGGCGGCCTTGACAGCCCATGAAACGGTGATCGATGGCGCCTTGCAGAGCGAAGACACCGAGGTCATGGTCGATTGCCTTCGCCGCCTTGGCTTCACAATTCTCCCAGATTGGGAAGCCGAGTCGATTCGAGTGCTGCATGATTCGGCTCAGCCCACGATACCGGCGAGCAGCGCCGATCTTTATGTCGCAAACTCCGGCACGACAATGCGTTTTCTTGCGGCCATGGTCGCATTAGGCAACGGCCGATATCGTCTCGACGGCGTGCCTCGCATGCGCGAGCGCCCGATCGCCGATTTGCTGAACGCGCTCGATCAGTTGGGGGTAAAGGCCGTTTGCGAATTCAACAACGGCTGTCCGCCCGTTGTCATCGAAGCGAATGGGTTGCCGGGCGGTACTGTACATATTCGAGGCGACACGAGTAGTCAGTTCCTGAGCGGGTTGCTCATGGCCGGTTCAATGGCTCGGGGCGACGTCATAATCATCGTTGATGGTCCCCTCGTCTCGGTTCCCTACGTGAGCATGACCGTAGCCATGATGCGCCAGTTTGGGTTAAGCGTTTTCACGGGACGCGCCGGGCAGTTCGCGGTCCACGCCCCGCAGACTCCGAAAGTTCGATGGCATTACCTCGTCGAGCCCGATGCGTCTGCCGCCAGTTACTTTTTTGGCGCCGCCGCGATTACCGGCGGGCGCGTTACGATTCCGCGCTTGACCAAGCATTGCTTGCAAGGAGACGTTCGATTCCTGGACGTATTGAATCGCATGGGCTGTGAGGAGATCGCATCGACTTGTCGCCCAGACTTCACAAGTCGACGTGAGGAGTCAATCACCGTCCACGGCGGCCCGCTCCGAGGCATCGATGTTGACATGAACGATATCAGCGACACGGTCATGACACTCGCTGCCGTCGCCTGTTTTGCCGAGGGGCCGACGACGATCCGCAACGTCGCCCACATTCGCCACAAGGAGACGGATCGCCTGGCTGCATTGGCGACCGAACTTCGCCGCATCGGCGCGAAAGTTGACGAGTTCGCCGACGGCCTGACGATAACGCCTGCCCCGCTGCACGGCGCGGTCATTCAGACGTACAACGATCACCGCATGGCCATGAGCCTGGCGCTCGTCGGCCTGAAGGTCCCCGGCATCGTGATCGACAACCCGGCCTGCGTCGCCAAGACCTATCCACGATTTTTTGACGATTTGGAGCGCTTGCGATGACGCGTGTAAATCTCACTAGCCCGCAGCGCAAGCAAGGGGGGCCCTTGCTTGCGCTGCGGGCCAGTATCGCCGTCGCAATGCTTTCATTTGTGACCGCGAATGCTCGGGCCGAGCTCGATGCGGAGGCCGACAAGCCGTACAAGCTCGATGTCGTGCTGCACATCGGCGCCAATCGCGGCTTCACGCCGCTGTTCGAAAAACAGCTTCGCCGCGATATCGAAAGTCAGCTCAAGCTCTCGTTCGGTCGATTGGCGCAGATCAACGTCACACGCGACCATCCGATCCTGTCTGACGTTGACGCGAAGGGACTCAGTCCCGCTCTCGAAGCGTGGGATGCAATATCGGATCGCGCGACGCATGTTGTCCTGCTCGAATACACGGCTGGCATGTATCGCGTGCGCAGCCGATTTCATGACGGCATGACGAATCTGGCCAGGCCGATGTCGGTGACCGCGCAGACCGCCGATCGGCAAGCGGTCGCGCCGCTCATCGCTCGCATGATTGAAGAATCATTTCATCCGGTCGGCACGATCGTCGGCATTGGCAAAGACGTGACGCTCAGGTTCAAGGGCGGGAGCCTCGGGGTGGCGATGGATCGTTGGGTGAAAACGGGGCACGTGTTCGCCGTGAGCCGAGTCAGCGAGGAGGCGGGACGGCGCCGAGCCATGCGTGTTGATTGGGCGCTGCTGGAAGTGATCGATGCGCCGGCGTCGGGGGCGTGCCGGTGTCGCTATTGGCATCGCTACAAGGAAGACGCCTTGATCGAGGAGGCCGGGACGCTTGGCTACCGCGCAGTGCACCTGCCGACGGCGAGACGTCCCGTGAAGGTGCAACTGTTGGATGAAGCTACGTCCAAGCCGGCGGTCGGCGTCACGGTCAAGGCGGGTGCTCCCGGCGCAGAGGGCAAGAAGCTCGATCTCATGCGCGACGGCCTGTGGATTTCCTCCGACGCGCACGCCCACTGGGCCTGGGTGCAGATCGTCGCGGGCAAAAACGTGCGCGCCCAGTTCCCGATTGCGCTCGTCGACGATCGCGCCACGATTGTGCGCGTCAAGGACGACACGGCTTTCGATGCGTCGGCGTCGCTCTTGGTATGGCGCGACGCCTGGCTGCGGCGGGCCTATGAAAACGCTGCACTCACCAAGGATCGCAACCGCGAGTTGGCCGGCCTGCTCAATCAATCCCTGCAGTCGGCCTTTGAAGTCGGCAAAAAGAGCCTGCCGACGCTGCAAGCTGAGATCAAGTATCTTGATCGCGAACGCGGCGACCTCGATCGGCTCGCCAAGGATAAGAAGCTGTCCTTCGACTTTCGCGAAGGCCAACGCCAGATCGACGAACTGCGCCGGCATGAAGCCGACGTGGCGGCCTTCGTCGACCGCGTCGAACGCGTCCTCAA
>Ga0194128_10005195_pt1 | contig 18486 bp, 19 predicted proteins | sample TA2KigCa65mmetaG_FD_148650 | JGI IMG/M metagenome (GOLD analysis project Ga0194128, IMG submission 148650) | Freshwater microbial communities from Lake Tanganyika, Tanzania - TA2015037 Kigoma Deep Cast 65m | ecosystem: Environmental > Aquatic > Freshwater > Lake | place: Tanzania: Lake... | reverse complement strand
GCAATCGACCGCGTCGAGCGTCCTTGGGCAGCCAGTAGCACAATCCGCGCCCGAAACACTTGCCGCTGTTCCGTCGTCGGCGCACGGAGCCGAGCCTCAAGCACCGCGCGCTCCTCCGGCGTCAGCCGGACTACCACTGCATCGGCTATCATCCCAATGTTGAATCATGAATCAGATCTCCGCGAAAGCGGGTACTAGGAGCCTGCCTGAGCAATAGCCACGGCCTCAGCCGTTGCTGCATGGGTTTGGACTAGGAGAGCGGGTCGACGTGATGCTGGACGCATCAAGAGCGGCGCCCCCTCCGCCTTGCGCGGTCCGAGCTTTTCGTGTCAAATTGATTTGACGCGTCCATCCCAAGCAACGCTGCGAAGCCAATCAACGGACAAAATGGGGAGCAAAGCGATGAAGAAGCACTGGCTCGCCTTCGGCGCCCTCACGGCGATGCTGCTCAGCGGCACCGCGATGGCGCAGCAGACCGACACGCTCCGGTTCCGCATCGGCGAGGACCCGGAGACCCTCTACAACGTCAATACCATCTCACTCTCCGCCAACTCCGCGCTTGGCGACTACATGATCGAGCGGTTGGTCCATATCGACCGCAGCGGCAAGGCGAGCCCCTTGCTCGCGGAATCATGGACCGTCAGCACCGACCAGACGCAGATCACGTTCAAGCTGCGCTCCGGCATCAAGTTCCATGACGACACGGTCTTTGATGCCGCCGCGGTCAAGGCGCAGTTCGACAATATCCTCGATCCCAAGAATGCCTCGCCGGTGAAGCCCTTCATCGGGCCGCTCAAGTCGGTCGAAGTCATCGATCCCTCGACTGTGCGCTTCACATTCGAGAAGCCCTTCGCGCCCTTCTTCAACGTTCTGGCCGGGCCCTCCTTCGGCATCAACTCGCCGACGGCGGTCACCAGGCTCGGCCGCACCTATGGCCGCAGCCCTGTCGGCACCGGCCCCTACAAGTTCAAGAACTGGGTTGCCGGCACCGAGATCAACATGGAGCGCAACCCGAACTTCCGGCAGTTCCGCTCGGATGCGGTGAACAAGGGGCCGGCGCTGACCGAGAAGGTGCAGCTCCGCGTCATCCAGGAGGAAGGCGTGGCGCAGGCCGCGCTGGAGACCGGCGAGCTCACCGCCGCCGGGCTGCAGGCCGACGTCATCACCCGCTTCGCCAACGATCCCAAGTTCAACGTCGTCGTCGCCAAAAATGCGACCAACCTCGTCTTCCTTGAATTCAACATGAAGCGCGCGCCGTTCAACGATCCGAAGTTCCGCCGCGCGCTCTCTCATGCGATCGATCGCAAGGCTGCGGTCGAGGCAGCGTGGAGCGGCTATGCCAACGAGGCGTTGGGCCCGCTCGCGCTCGGCATCCCCGGCTTCGACAAGGCGGTCGTCGACCGCCATGCCGCGCCCTTCGATCCGGCCAAGGCCAAGGCGCTGTTCGCCGAGGCCGGCTGGACGAGAGTCGGCGGCAAGCTGACCAAGGACGGCAAGCCGGCTAACTTCCTGATCAAGTCCTATGCCGGCTTCACTCATATCGAGCGGACTCTCGCCGTGGTGCAGAGCAACCTCAAGGACATCGGCATCGAGACCAAGCTCGAGACCGCCGACTGGGGCGCCTTCTATCCGAGCCTGCTCAGGGACGAGTACGACATGGATCTGATGCGCTGGACTTTCAACGATCCCGTCGTGCTCTCGAACCTGTTCAGGGACACCGGGCACCGCAAGGTCCTGATGCCGAACCCGGACATCGATGCCATCCTCAACCGCTGCGACGGGCTGATGGATCCGGAAGCGCGGCTGACCTGCATCAGCGAGGCGCAGAAGATCCTGCTTGAGCAGATGACGATCGTGCCGGTGCTCACCAACTGGATCGTGATCGCGACCCAGAAGAACGTCGAGCAGTACAACCTCGACTTCAACGGCGCGCTGATCGCCGCTGACGTCCGTATCGTCCGGCGGTAAGGACGCCGGCCCCGGCCCTCGCGCGCGAGGGCCGGGGCTCGTCGGCCTAAACAGAGAAGATCCATGTCCGCCTATATCGCGCGACGGCTCATGCTCGCGGCGCCGGTGGTCGTCGGCATCCTGCTCGTCACCTTCCTGATCCAGGCGCTGATCCCCGCGGACGCGGTCAACACCATGTTCCAGGGCCAGCTCTCGGACGACGACGCCGCCGAGGCGATCAAGGTGATGCGGGCCAAGTACAACCTCGACCGTTCCTGGTTCGAGCAGTTCCTGATCTACTCCGCCAACATCCTGCAGGGCGATCTCGGCGAGTCGATCCGCACGCGGCAGCCGGTGATCGACGAAATCGGCTATCGCTACCTCAACACGATCCAGCTCACGCTGGCGTCGCTCGTCATCGGCGCCGTGGTCGGCGTGCTGACCGGCATCGTCGCCGCTTACAAGAAGGATTCCTGGCTCGACGTCACGGCGATGACGATCGGCCTGTTCGGCATCTCGATGCCGGCCTTCTTCTTCGGCCTCGTGCTGATCTTCGTCTTTGCGGTCTGGCTGCAGTGGCTCCCGGTGATCGTGCAAGGCTGGCAGTCGCTGATCCTGCCGGCGCTGACGTTGGGATTGATCGAAGCGGCGCCGGTCTCACGCATCGCGCGATCGAGCATGATCGAGGTCTTGAGCCGCGAGTACATCCGCGCGGCGCGCGCGAAGGGCATGAGCGAGGCGACGGTGATTTTCCATCACGCGCTGCCCAACGCCTTGCTCGGCGTCGTCACCATCCTCGGCCTCCAGGTCGGCAACCTGCTCGGCGGCGCCTTCATCATCGAGGTGATCTTCGGCTGGCGCGGCATGGGCGAGCTCGCGGTCAAGGCGATCCAGTGGCGCGACTTCACGATCACCCAGGCGATCATCCTGATGGGCGCCGGCACCTATGTGCTGGTCAACCTCGCGGTCGACATCCTCTACACCTGGCTCGACCCGCGCATCGACTATAGCGCCACATGAGCAGCCTCGCCCTCGAACGCGCCGTCGAGGCGCGCGCCGTGATCCGCCGCGCCGGCTGGCGCTGGACGCTCCGCCAGCTCTTCCGCAAGCGCACGGCGCTGATCGGCGGCGCCGTGGTGCTGTTTCTGATCGTCTGCGCGCTGTGGGCGCCGGACTTCGTCCCCTACGACCCCTTCAAGGTCAACACGCTGAACCGGCTCAAGCCGCCGAGCGCCGCGCACTGGCTCGGCACCGACGAGCTGGGCCGCGACCTCCTGAGTCGCGTGCTCATCGGCGCGCGTTTCTTCGTGCTGGTCTGCCTGATCTCGGTCTCGATCGCCGCCAGCGTCGGTGTGTTCTTGGGATTGATCGCCGGATCGGGCCCGAGCTGGCTCGACGTCGCGGTCATGCGCGTGATCGACGTTATGCTGGCCTTCCCCTACATTCTATTGACGCTGGCGATCATCGCGATCCTGGGGCCGAGCTTGTGGATGGCGATGATCTCGGTCGGCATCGCCGGGATACCAGGCTATGCACGGCTTGTCCGCGGCGAAGTCCTTGCCGTCAAGCAGGAGGAGTATGTCGAGGCGATGCGTGCGCTCGGCGCCGGGCCGGCGGCGATCATGGTCCGCGCCATCCTCCCCAACGTCGCTTCCTCGATCATCATCTATATGAGCTTCCAGATGCCGCTGGCGGTGCTCGCGGCTGCGGCGCTGAGCTTCCTCGGGCTGGGGGCGCAGCCACCGCTGCCCGAATGGGGCGCGATGCTGGTGAACGCGCGCACCTTCCTCAGGACCGCGTGGTGGACCTCGGCCGCGCCTGGACTAGCGATCTTCGTGTCGATCCTGGCGCTCAACCTGCTCGGCAACGCGCTCCGCGACGTGCTGGACCCGAAGAGCAAATGACGGAGCCGCTTCTCTCCATCGAAGGCCTGAAGACCCATTTCTTCGGCTATGACGGGCTGGTGCGTGCTGTCGACGGCGTCGACCTCGAGGTGAATCCGGGCGAGGTTCTCGGCCTCGTCGGCGAGTCAGGCTGCGGTAAGACCGTGACCGCGCTCTCAGTCATGCGCCTGGTCGATGCGCCGGGGCGCATCGTCGGCGGGACGATCCGCTTCGACAGACGCGACCTGCTGAGCCTCTCCGCCTCGGAGATGGCCCAGGTACGCGGTGCCGAGATCGCGATGATCTTCCAGCAGCCGAAGGTCAGCCTGAACCCGGTGATGCGGGTCGGCCGCCAGATCGCCGAGCAGTTCATCCGCCGGCGCGGCATGGATGAGGCCGCCGCCTGGAAGGAAGCCATCGGGCTGCTCGCGGCCGTCGGCATTCCGGCGCCGGAGGCCAAGGCGCGCGCCTATCCGCACGAGCTTTCCGGCGGCCAGGCGCAGCGCGTGATGATCGCGATCGCGCTCTCGCTCAAGCCGAAGCTGCTGATCGCCGACGAGCCGACGACCGCGCTCGACGTCACTGTGCAGGCGCAGGTACTGGCGCTCCTGCGCGAGCGCTGCAAGGCGCTCGGCACCTCGCTGATCCTGGTCACGCATGATCTCGGCGTCGTCGCGCAGGTCGCCGATCGCGTCGCCGTCATGTATGCGGGGCAGGTGGTCGAGCAGGCGCCGGTCGAGCGCCTGTTCGAGGCACCCGAGCATCCCTACACTCGGGGGCTGCTGGGCTCAATTCCGGTGCTGGGCGCGCTCAAGCCGCGGCTGGTCGAGATTCCGGGCAATGTGCCGACGCTCGACGGCGTCTCGGTCGGCTGCCGCTTCGCCGCTCGGTGCGGCGAGCGTCTCAGGGTCGGCTCCCGCTGCGAGACCGAGGCACCTCCGGTGATCGCGCGCGGGCCAGGCCTCCAGGTGCGCTGCTGGCTCGCCGATCCGGCAGCCGCGGACAAAGAACGGGCGCTCGCATGAACGCCGCCATCGATCTCGATGCCGACGCGCTCATCAAGGTCGAGCGCCTGAGCGCGCATTTCCCGGTCAAGAGCGGCTTCTTCGGCCGCCCAAGCGCCTGGATCCGCGCCGTCGATGAGGTTTCTCTCGCCATCCGCAAGCGAGAGACCTTGGGGTTGGTCGGCGAGTCCGGCTGCGGCAAGTCGACCCTCGGCCGCACCATCTTGGCTCTTCGCCGCGCCAATGGCGGCAGCGTGCACTTCGAGGAGAAGTCCGTCCTTGATCTTCCGCCGGAGGATCTCAAGGCGCTCCGACGCCACATGCAGCTCGTCTTCCAGGACCCATTCGCCTCGCTGAACCCGCGCGAGACCGTCGGCCGCGCCGTCCGCACCGCGCTGGACCTGCACAAGATCGGCACCGCACGCGAGCGCACCGACGCCGTCAGCGAGATATTCCGCCAGGTGGGCCTGCATCCGGCACTGATGGATCGCTTCCCGCACGAATTCTCCGGCGGCCAGCGCCAGCGCGTCGGCATCGCACGCGCCATCGTGCTCAGGCCGAAATTCCTGGTCTGCGACGAGCCGGTCTCGGCGCTAGACGTCTCGATCCAGGCGCAGATCCTAAACCTGCTCAAGGATCTGCAGCAGCAGCTCGGCCTGACCTACCTCTTCATCTCGCACAACCTCGCCATCGTCGAGCATATGGCCGACCGCGTGGCGGTCATGTATTACGGCCGCATTGTCGAGATCGCGCGTCGCGACGAGCTCTATGCGCGGCCCCGCCATCCCTACACCAAAGCTCTGTTCGCCGCGGTGCCGATCCCCAACCCGCGCCAGCGCACGCTCGACATTCAGATGAGGGGCGACCCGCCCGATCCGACGCGGATGCCGTCGGGCTGCCGCTTCCGCAACCGCTGCCCCTATGCGATGGACCGCTGCGCGCAGGAGGAGCCGGCGCTGATCGAGATGGCGCCCGACCATCGCGTCGCCTGCTGGCTGGATTCGTGATGAAGATCGCCGACACCTACTACCTTGAGAGTCTCGAACAGCTGCAGATCCTCGCCGATCCGCTGCGCTACCGGATCGTCGACCTGCTCTCGGAGCCGAAGACCGGCGCGCAGCTGGCACGCGAGCTCGGGACTCCGCGCCCGAAGATCCACTATCACCTGAAGCTGCTCGCCCGCTCCAAGCTGATCCGGCTCTGCCCCGGCAATGGCGCGGCGGAGATGAAGTACATCTGCGTCGCGCGCATGCTGAGCTTCACCCGCCTGCTGCCCGACCCCCAGACCATCGCGGACAAGAAGGTGACGGCGGCGAGCTACAAGGCGATCGCCGACTTCCTCGCCACCATGCTCGATGTCAGCCGCGCCATCATCCTCAAATCGCCGGCTGCCTTCGCCAAGGACAGCGGCGCCTGGCTCGACATGACCGGGACGCTCGGCAAGGCCGATTTCGCGCGGCTGAAGAAGCGCGTCGCCACGCTCAACCGCGAGATCGTGGCGATGACGAGCGCCGCCAAGGCGAGGCGCGCTGAGGACGCCGTGCGCTTCCACGCCACGGTCTACCTGACGCCCGAGACGCCCGTCACCGCTCCTCCGGCGGCTTCACGTGGCGGAGCTGGAAGAGCAGCAAGAGGTCGTAAGCGGTCTTGATCGATCCGGCGAGCACGAGCGGCAGCGCCTGGAAGCCTGCGGCATAAAGCGCGCCGCCGAGGCTGGGGCTGACAGCCGCCGCGAGCGAGCGCGGCACCACGGTGAAGCTCGCCGCCGCCGGCCGCTCGGCCTCCGTCACCACCGCCATCACATAGGAGGTGCGGGTCGGCACATCCATCTCCGAGAGCGCGGCGCGGATCAACAACAACGCGAGGACGACGCTCAGCGACGGCACAAAGGCGGCGGCGATCAGGCAGAGATTGGCCGGGATGTGCGTGAACACCATGGTGTTGATCAGCCCGATAAGGCGGGCGAGCCAGGCGGCGACCGGAAACGAGAAGGCCGCGAGCATGCGCGACCAGAAGAAGAAGAGCCCGGCGGCAGAGAGCGAGAGGTCGTGTCGCTCGAAGAGCCAGAGCGCCAGCAGAGACTGCACGACGAAGCCGGAGCCGAAGGAGTCGATCGAGAACAGCATCGCCATCTTGACGACGATGCCCTTGGAAGGGCCGAGGGCCGAGGGCGGCGCATCGGCGACCGGCGGCCTCGGCGGCAGACGGCCGTAGAGGAAGGCACCGAGCAGGCCGAGAACGGCGTAGAACACGAACATTAGCCGGATCGCCTGGAGTTGGTCCAGGCCGAACGGCGCCAGCGCATCGGGCACCGCAGCCCCGAGCGCGCCGAGCGCGCCGGCCATCGCCCCCACCAGGCTGTAGCGCGCAAAGGTGCGGGTGCGCTCCTCGGCCGTGGCGGCGCGCGTCAGCACGGTCTGCTCCAGCGGCGCGAAGAGGCTGACGCTTCCCGAGGAGGGGTTGATGGTGCCGGCGAAGGCGATGAGCAGCAGGAGCCAGTAGTCCTGCACGGCGGCAAAGGCGACACCGCTCGCCACCATGAGGCCGCCGCCGGCGATCAGCAGGCGCCGATGATCGTGGCGACTGCCGATGACGCCGACGCCCAGGGTCATCAGCGAGCCGCCGAGCAGCGCCGCCGTCGCCAGCACGCCGACCTCGATCGCCGAGAATCCCAGCAAGGTCAGATGCGCCGGCAGCAGCACGGCGACGAAGCCGTCGCCGAAATCGCGGACGGCACGCGCCGCGAGCACCGAGGTCATCGTCGATCGGGATTCGTCCATGGCGGCGCACCTCGCGAAGCGGGCTGCGCAGAGCTTGGACTTAGGTGTCTGAAGGGGAGCCTGCGTGTCCCCGGGACTCAGATACGCCGGATCGGCATTCCTGGCAAGCCGGGCTAGAGTGCCCCCATGCCCCAGCACCTCGCCGCCCTCGCCGTCCTCGTCCGCGACTATGACGAGGCCATCGCCTATTACACCGGCACGCTCGGCTTCGATCTCACCGAGGATACCGATATGGGAAAGGGCAAGCGTTTCGTGCGCGTGCGCCCGCCGGGCTCGACCAGCGCGGCGCTGCTGCTGGCGAAAGCGGCGAACCCGACTCAGGAATCGCGGATCGGCAACCAGACCGGCGGCCGCGTCTTCCTCTTCCTGCACACCGACGACTTCCAGCGCGACCACGCCGCCTATACGGCGAAGGGCGTGAAGTTCATCGAGGAGCCGCGGCACGAGGCTTACGGCACCGTTGTCGTCTTCGAGGATCTCTACGGCAACCGCTGGGACCTGGTGCAGCCGAGGTAGCGTCGGCTGATCGGCGCCGTCATCGCTTCACCAGCAGGCCGCGGTCCAGCTGGCCGAGATTGGCGCAGCCGGCGAAGCCGAGCGTCTTGTCGAGCTCGGAGGCGAGCAGCTTCAGCGCATGGCGGGCGCCGGCCTCGCCGCCGACGGCAAGGCCGTAGAGCGCGGCACGGCCGACGAGCACCGCCTTGGCGCCGAGCGCGACCGCCTTGGCGATGTCGCTGCCGCGGCGGATGCCGGAGTCGAGCAGGACCGTCGCCCTGTCGCCGACGGCGTCCGCGATCGCGGGCAACGCGTCGATCGAAGCGATGGCGCTGTCGAAGTTCCTGGCGCCGTGATTGGAGACGACGATGCCCTCGCAGCCGAGCTCGACCGCCTTCCTCGCATCCTCGGCCCTGAGGATGCCCTTGACGATCAGCGGCTTCTTCCAGCGGCGGCGGATCTCGCGCACATCGTCCCAGGTGGTGTCGGGGGCGATCCGCGTGGCGTCGTCGGGCGGCTCGGCAAAGATCGCATTGCGATAGCCTTCCGGATGATTGGCCGTCTGAGGCAGGCCGTCCTGCGCCACGTAGCGGCCGAGCACGCCGAAGAGCCAGCGCGGATGGCGGAGCACGTCGAGCCCGGCGCGCAGCGACGGGCGGATCGGCATGGCAAAGCCGTTCCGGCTGTTGAACTCGCGGTTGGGGATCGTCGCCGTATCGACGGTGAGGATCAGCGCCTCGTAGCCGGCGCGATCGACGCGATCGAGCAGCGCAAGAGCGTGCCGGCGGTCCTTCCAGACATAGAGCTGGAACCACAGCCGCCCGCCGGCGCCGGCGACACGCTCGAGCGCGGTCATCGATTCCGTCGGCGAGGTGTAGGGAATGCCCATCGCGGCGGCGGCGCGCGCCAGCGCCAGCTCGCCCTCGTGCCAGAGCAGGCCCGAGGGGCTCATCGGCGCGATCGCCATCGGCAGGAGCTGGGTCTTGCCGAACAGCGTCGTGCCCAGCGAGCGCGTTGCGGTCTCGCCCAGCACCCGGGGAAGGAAGCGGATGCGCTCGAAGGCGGCACGGTTATCCTTGAGCGAGGTCTCGCCCTCGGTGCCGCGATCGACATACTCGAAGATGCCGCGCGGCAGCCGGCGCTTCGCCGCCAGACGGAGGTCGTCGATGTTGTAGGCGCGGGAAAGGGCGGTCATGGATCGAGGAAATCGCTTGCGCGGCGATCATCGCCGAAATGACACTCGCTGCCAACGCACCCTCGCGCTTCAGCGAAACCGGGAGAGATGCATGACGAACCGCCTGAAGGCGCGGCTGGCCGCCGGAGACAAGGTCTACGGCGTCTGGACCAGCGGGCTCTCGACGGTGATCACCGAGACGCTGGCGCATGCCGGCTACGATTTCCTGTTCCTCGACCAGGAGCACGGGCCGCAGGGCCTCGCCGAGACCGTCCCGCATCTGCAGACCCTGGCGGCGACGAGTTGCGCGCCGGTGATCCGCGTCCCGTGGAAGGACCCGGTGTATCTGAAGCGCATCCTCGATGCCGGTGCGGAGTCGATCATGGTGCCGATGGTCGAGACGGCCGAGGAAGCCAAGGCCGTGGTCGCCGCCTGCCGCTACCCGCCGCGCGGCTTCCGCGGCTTCGGCCCGCTGCGCCATCTCGGCACCGAACCCGACATCGATGCCTATGGCCGCAACGCCCATGAGCGCCTGCTGCTGATCGTGCAGATCGAATCAGAGAAGGCGGTTGCAAATATCGACGCAATCGCGGCCGTCGAGGGCGTCGATGCCTGCTACATCGGCCCGAACGATCTCTCCGGCACGCTGGGGTGCTTCCGCAAATGGGACAGCCCGAAGCTCAAGAAGGCGATCGACACCGCCTTCGCCGGGATCAAGCGTGCCGGCAAACCCGCGGGAATCGTGCCCTATGGCAGGCATTCGACCGCCTCGCTGTTCCGCCAGGGCTACGCGATGATCGCCGCCGGCACCGAGCTGACGCTGCTGCGCTCCGCCGCTTCGGGCGAGATTGCAGCGGCGAAGAAGGGATTGGCGTAGCGCGCACTTCGTACCCCCTCTCCCGCGAAGCGGGGGAGGGCCTCAAGAGGAGGCCATCCATGGATGTTCGTCTCGACGGCCGCACGGCGCTGATCACCGGCGGCAGCAAGGGCCTCGGCCTGGCGATGGCGACCGAGTTCGCGAAGAGCGGCGCCGATGTCGCGATCGTCGCCAGGCGCGAGGATGTGCTGAAGGAGGCGGTGGCGGCGATCTCGACAGTTGCGAAGACCCGTGTCCATCCGGTCACCGCCGATGTCGGCACCGCTTCCGGCGCCGCTCGCGCCTATGAGGAGACGATGAGGGCGCTCGGCAAAGTCGACATCCTGGTCAACAACGCCGGCAAGTCGCAGACCGCGAAGTTCGAGGACATCACCGACGCGATCTGGCAGGACGACCTCGACCTCAAGGTCTTTGCCGCGATCCGCCTCGCGCGCTTGGCGCTGCCGCAGATGAAGCAGCGGCGGTGGGGACGCATCATCAACGTACTCAATACCGGCGCGAAGACGCCGGGCGCCGGCTCGGCGCCGACCACGGTCAGCCGCGCCGCCGGCATGGCGCTGACCAAGGTGCTGGCCGGCGAAGGGGCGCCGCACAACGTGCTGGTCAACGCGCTCCTCGTCGGTCAGATCGAGAGCGACCAGATCGCGCGCCGCCACAAGGCGCAGGGCGGCGGCGCTTCCTACGAAGAGTTCGTGCGCGACGCGGGCGCAAAGCTGCCTCTCGGCCGCATGGGCACGGCGCAGGAATTCGCCAACATCGCCTGCCTGCTCGCCTCCGACGCCGGCGGCTACATCAGCGGCACCGCGATCAACGTCGACGGCGGCGCCTCGCCGGCCGTGTAGCCGAGCTCGGCATCAGCTCTTGGCGACGCCGAAGGCCTTCCGCATGTTGTTGAGGCCCTCCTGCTGGACGCTCCAAAAGCGGCCGCCGATCAGGCCGCCATCGATGACGATGTCGTGGGCGGTGATGAAGCCGGATTCGTCGGCGGCCAGGAACACGGCGGCGCCGGCGATGTCCTCGGGCAGCCCGGCCCGCGGGATCGGCTGCACCTTGGCGAGCCCCTGCTTGACGATCTCGGCCGTCTTCTCGGGGTCCGCCGCACCGAGCGCCTTGCCGAAGATGCCGGTCGCGATCGCGCCCGGCGAGATCGAGTTGACACGCACGCCGACCTCGGCGAGCTCCATCGCCACCACCTTGGTCAGGTGGACGACGCCGGCCTTGGCCATCGAGTAGACCATCGACGAGGAGAGCCCGGCGCGAAGCCCGGCGACGCTGCCGATGTTGATGATCGAGCCCGAGCGCTGCGCCCGGAAGATCGGCGCCGTGTGCTTCATGCCGAGCATGACCGAGCGACAGTTGAGCGCGACCGCCGCATCGAAGCCGTCGACCGGGATCGTCTCGATCGAGCCGACCGGGCCCGGACCGCCGGCATTGTTGACCATGCAGTCGAGGCGGCCGAAACCGTCGAGCGCATCCTTGACCAGTGCCTTCATCTGGGCTTCGTCGGTGACATCGGCCTGCTTGAAGCGAACCGGTTTGCCGAGGCGCTTTGCCACCGCTTCGCCTTCCTTCTTGCGGCGGCCGGCGATCACCACCTTGGCGCCCGCCTCCACGAACTTCTCCGCGATCGAGACGCCGATGCCGCTGGTGGCGCCGGTGACGATCGCGACCTTGCCGTCGAGCCTGAACATGCGTTCCCCCTACTCCGCTTTCTTCTCGTCGTGGAAATACGGTTCCACCGTGCCGTTGAGCTTGATCGTCAGGGGGTTGCCCTTGCGGTCGAGCGTCTTGCCGGCGGCGACGCGGACCCAGCCCTCGCTCACGCAGTACTCCTCAACATTGGTCTTCTCCTTGCCGTTGAAGCGGATGCCGACGCCGCGGGTCAGCAGCACCTCGTCGTAATGCGGGCTCTTGGGGTTGGTCGAGAGACGGTCGGGCGGGCTCGCGGTCATCGGCTGCCTTCGTCGGGGATTCCCCAAAGGTGATACTACTATCGCCGCGCGCTGTTCCAGGAGAGTTCGATGGCCGAAGACGCCTTGCCCTCGCAGATCCACGAGATGACCGGCCTCCAGCTCCGGCACGCGATCCGGCAACGGAAGGTCTCCTGCGTCGATGTCATGACCGCAACGCTCGACCGCATCGATCGCCTCAACCCGAAGGTCAACGCCATCGTCTCGCGCCGCGAGCGCGCGCCGCTCCTGGCCGAGGCGCGCGCGAAGGACGACGGGCTGGCGCGCGGCGACGCGGCCGGGCCGCTGCACGGCTTCCCACACGCGGTGAAGGACCTCGACAACGTCAAGGGCCTGCCCACGACCAAGGGCTCGCCGCTGCTCAAGGACGTCATTCCGGAGGCGGACTCGATCCAGGTCGCGCGCATGCGGCGGGCCGGCGCGATCTTCATCGGCAAGACCAACGTGCCGCAATTCGGGCTGGGATCGCATACGACCAACCCGGTCTTCGGCCCGACCCGCAATCCCTACGACCTCTCGCGCACGCCGGGCGGATCGAGCGGCGGCGCCGCAGCGGCGCTGGCGCTCCGCCTGCTGCCTGTCGCCGATGGCAGCGACTATGGCGGATCGCTGCGCAACCCGGCCGGATGGAACAATGTCTTCGGCTTCCGCCCGAGCCTCGGCCGCGTGCCCGGTGACGAGACCGATCTGTTCTTCCCCTCGATGGGCACTGCCGGGCCGATGGCGCGCACGGTGCCCGACCTCGCCATGCTGCTGGCCGTCCAATCGGGCTATGACGCGCGCGTGCCCTACTCGATTGCCGAAAGCCCGGCCGCGTTCACGGAGTCCCTGCAGCGTGACTTCAAGGGCGCGCGCATCGCCTGGCTCGGCGACTTCGCCGGATACCTGCCCTTCGAACCCGGCATCCTCGATGTCTGCCGCAAGGCGATGGGGACCTTCGAGGATCTCGGCTGCATTGTCGAGGAGGCGATTCCGGACTATCCGGTCGAGAAGGTCTGGCAGGCCTTCCTCGTGCTGCGCGCCTGGCAGTCGGGCGGCAGCGGCAGGGTCCATTACGACGATCCGGAGAAGCGGAAGCTGCTCAACAAGCAGATGCTCTTCGAGATCGAGAGCGGCCTCAAGCTCTCGGCCTTCGATGTCACCGCGGCCGCAGAGGTCAGGAACGAGTGGTATCGCGCGATCCTGCGCTTCTTCCGCAAGTTCGACTTCTTCGTGCTGCCGACCGCGCAGATGTGGCCCTTCCCGGTGGAGACCGTGTGGCCAACCGAGATCGCCGGGCGGAGGATGACGACGTATCACGAGTAGATGAAGGTGGTGCTGCCCGTGACCATGTCAGGCTGCCCGGCGCTGGCCGCGCCCGCAGGCTTCAGCGACTCAGGCCTGCCGATCGGCAGCCAGATCGTGGCACCCAACCACGCCGAGCTCGGCTGCCTCAAGCTCGCGCATGCTTACGATCAGGCGAGCAACTGGGTGACAAAGAGGCCGCCGAAGACCGCATGAAGACGATCCGCTCGCTCTGCGTCGCGCTCTCCGCGGTGCTGTTCCTGGCGCACGCTGCGGCGGCACAGGAATCGCTGATGCTGCCGCTCGAAGTCGATGGCGAGAAGGTCCGTCTGGAAGTACGCGTGTTCAAACCGGAAGGAGCCGGACCCTTCCCCACCGTGATCTTCCACCACGGCTCGACCGGCAACGGGCGAAGCCCAAGCGTCTTCACCAACCGCTTCAATCCGGCCGGCTTCGGCTCCTACTTCACCTCCAAGGGGTGGGCCGTGGTCATGCCCTATCGACGCGGCCGCGGCGGCTCTGAAGGCGTTTACGATGAAGGTTTCGACCCCGAGCGCAGGCTCGGCTACACCTGCGATCCGCCGACGTCGCTCGTCGGCGCCGATCGCGCGCTCCGCGACATCGATGCGCTGACGCTTGCGATCGTCGAGCTGCCCTTCATCGACAGGCCGCGTCTGCTGCTCGCCGGTCAGTCGCGCGGCGGCATCCTCAGCATCGCCTATGCTGCGAAGCGTCCGGAGCTTTTCAAGGGCGTGATCAACTTCGTCGGCGGCTGGATGGGCACCGGCTGCGGCTGGACCACGACGTCAAGAATCAATCAGGACCTGTTCCGCCGCGGCGCCACCTCGCCGCTTCCGAGCCTTTGGCTCTATGGGGCCGGCGATCCGTACTATCCCGTCTTCCATAGCCGCGAGAACTTCGCTGCCTTCGAGGCCGCCGGCGGCAAGGGCGAGTTCATCGAGTATCCGCGACCGGACGACATCACCGGGCACGCCATCTACTCGCGGGCCAGCATTTGGAGTCAGGACGTCACGCGCTACCTGGAGAGCCGCGGGCTGATGATGCGCTAGTCGTTCTGTCCTCGCCCGCCGGAGGCGGAGGAGGCTCGACGCAATGCGTCGAAGGGTGGGGGCGGAGCGAAGCGAGGGCCAGCCTTCGCCGCGTGCTCCCATCACCTTCGCTTCGCTCGGCCCCCACCCCACCCTCCCCCATCTGCTTCGCAGCCGGGGGAGGGTTTACGACGCGAGCCGCCGGTAGAGGTCGCGAAAACGCGCGTAGCCCTCGCGATAGACCTCCGCATTCGCGGCATTCGGCAAGACAAGCGCACCCGTCGAGACGAAGCGGGTCACGCCCATCCAGTCTTGCGTGAGGCCGGCGCCGATCGCGGCGGTCCAGGCGGCGCCGAGGCAGGAGCCGGGATGGCCGGAAAGGCGCCGGATCGGCGTCTGCAGGACGTCGGCCGCGATCTGCATCCAGACATCGCTCGCGGCGCCTCCGTCGGAGGCGAGGTAGCGCTCGGTCGGATGGCCGATCTCGTTCAGCACCTCGATGTGATGGCGGATCGCATAGGCATAGGCCTCGAGCAGCGCGCGCCAGAGGTGCCCGATGCCATGCGCGAGAGTGAGGCCGGTGAAGGCGCCGCGCGCCTCGGGATCGTGGATCGGGGTCTTCTCGCCGAGGAAGTAGGGGAGGATGGCGGCGCCCTCCGATCCCGCCGGTATCCGCCCCGCAAGAACGTCGAGCGCGCGATGCGTGCGGCCGCCGCCGAAAGTATCGACGAACCAGTTGAGGCCCGAGCCGCCGGTCGCCATGCACCCGTTGGGCATGTAGAGGCCGGGCACGAGGTGATAGTCGAGATAGAGGCGCGGGTCGGGGGCGGCCCTGTCGGTCGCGATCAGCACATCGACCGAGCCGCCGAACTTGAGCAGCACGTCGCCGCGCGTCACCACCCCGGCCCCGAGCGCGGAGGCAATGAGATCCGCCGCACCGCCGACCACCGGCACGCCTTCGGGCAGTCCCGTCTCCTTCGCCGCCGCCGCGGTGACGCGGCCGAGCACATGGTGCGCGACCGATCGCGGCGGCAGCACCGCGCGCGCGATGCCGGCCAGCGCAACCAGGTCGTCGGCGATCGCATGATTGGCGAGGTCGGTGAAGCCGGCTTCGAGCGCCCAGTTCTGCTCGACCGCGCGGATGCCGGTCAGCTTCCAGTTCACATAGTCATAGGAGCCGAAGACTGTGGCGATGCGCCGGAAAACTTCCGGCTCATGCGCCGCGAGCCAGCGCAGCTTCGGCGCTACGAGCTGCTGGTTGATGCCGTTGCCGGCGCGCTTGAGGAAATCCTTCTCGTCGAGCTCGCGTTTCAGCGCCACGACCTCGGCGCCGCAGCGCCCGTCGCTCTGCTGGATGCTCGGGCGCAGCAGATCGCCCTGCTCGTCGAGCAGCACCACCGCCGGCAGCATGCCGGCGACGCCGATAGCCCTGAGGTCCTCCGGCCGGACATGGCCGATCAGCTCGCGCGCGATCTCGCCGACATTCGACCACCACTGACCGGGGTCTTCCTCGGCCCAGCCGGGATGCGGCGAGGACAGCGTCACCGGCCGCGATGCCGTCGCCACCGCCCGGTCCGGGAGTCGGATCAGGATGCCGACGGTCGAGGTCGTGCCGATGTCCAGGCCGAGGACGACGCTCATCTGAGGGTCGCGACGACGTCCATGAAGCGCTTCACGCGGTCGCGGTCGACCGGGTTCCAGGTGTTCGCCTCGACCTTGAAGTGCGTGCCGACGATCGCGCCGGAGGCGACCTGCATCACCATGCGGACATTGTCGAGGTTGACGCCGGTATTGGCGAGGACAGGAACGCCGGTGATCGCGGCCGCGACCTTGCGGAGGTCGGTCTCCGCCGCCGGCTGGCCGGTGAGCGGACCGGAAACGAGGATCGCATCCGCGATCGAGGAGAAGACCGCGCTCTTGGCTCTGAGCTCGATCGGACGTTGATCGAGCGAGTGCGCGAACTCGGCGTTCACGTTGAACCACATCTTCATGTCCGGTCGGCCGAGGTTGCGCCGGAGGCGAGCAGCACCCGCCGCATCGGGCGCCCAGATGCCCATGTCGGAGGCGAAGACGCCGGTGAAGATCTCGCGCACGAAGGAGGCGCCGGTCGCTGCGCCGATGGCGACGCTCGCCTTCGGGTCCCAGAGATAGTTGATGCCGAAAGGCACCGTGAGGCGCGGCTTGAGCGCTTCGACGATCGCGGTCATCGCCGCGACGCCCTCGGCCGGCGCCTGAAGCTGATAGGGCCGGTCGTTCTCGTTGCCGAACATGATCGCATCGATGCCGCCGGCCTGAAGCGCGTCGACGTCGCGTCCGACGGCCTCGATGAGCTTCGCCATGCCGCCATCGGCATCGTAGAGCGGCGAGCCCGGCAGCGCCCCGATATGGGCCATGCCGACGATCACCTTTTTCTTGGGCCCGAAGAAGTCGAAGACCACGTTATGCTCCCCTCACCTCACGCGGAGCGGCAGTTAACATCAGGAACGGCGGCCTGACCATGCGCGATGCCGAGGCCCAAAGCGTCGAGGCCGATCCGGCGGCGTCAGCGCTTCCACAACCTCCTCGATGCCCGCTGCGCGCCCTCGACCATCGAGGCGAGCTTCATCCAGACGATGTCGGGGTCGACCGTGTTCCAGTCGGCGACGGTGGCGAAGCCGCAATCGGCGCTGGCCATCACGCGCTCGCGCCCGACGATGTCGGCGAAGCGGCAGAGGCGCTCGACGACCAGGTCCGGGTGCTCGACATAGTTCGAGCAGCTGTCGATGACGCCTGGGATCAGCACGCGGTCCTCGGGCAGCTTCACCTCGTCGCGGAACACGACCCACTCATGCGCGTGGCGCGGGTTCGCCGCCTCGAAGGAGATCGCGCCGGCCTTGATCCTGAGCGCCGCCGGCAGGATCTTGGCGAGCGGGATGTCGTGGGTGTGCGGGCCTTCGTAATTGCCCCAGCAGAGATGCACGCGGATGCGGTCCTGCGGGAGGCCGCGAAGCGCCGCGTTGAGCGCGGCGACATGCACCTCGATGCGGCGAAGGAAGGTCGCCTCGTCGAGATCGGCATACATGGTGTGCCGGCCGGCGCCGAGGTCCGGGCTGTCGATCTGGAGGTGCAGGCCGGCTTCGACGATGCGCCGGTACTCCGCCGCCATCGCCGACGACAAGGCATCGAGGTAGGCGTCGTCGTCCTTGTAGAAGCGGTTCGGCTGGAACAGCGAGATCACGCCGGGCGCCGCCGCGTTCATGAAGCCCTGGTCGTAGCCCTGCGCCTTCAGCGACCTCCGGAAACGCGCGAGATCGGCTTCCAAGGGCTCGGTCGTGCGCACATGGATGGCGCCGGTGCAGCAAGGCCGCGCCAGCCTCGGCGTGCCGCCGGTATCGGCCAGCCGCTTCATGTAGCGCGGGACCTCGAGCAAGTCCGATGGCACCCGGCGCGGGCTGTCGCCGGAGAAGCCGGTCAGCCGCTCGGCCACGTAGGTCGCATAGCTGATCTTGCTCATCTCGCCGTCGCTGGGGATGTCGATCCCGGCCTTCTTCTGGCGGGCGACGGCATCCTCGACCGCGGCGGCGACCGCGGATTCGAAGCCGGCCGGGTCGACCGATTCGCCTTTGGCCCTGGCAAACAGGAAGGCAAGAACATCTTTAGGACGTGGCAGACTGCCGACATGCGTCGTCAGGATGCGATCGATGCGGGTCACCATGCGTTAATTCCTCGGAAATATATAAATGTTAGGGGCTGTCCCAGATAACTCGGTTATGGAGTTATCATGGGACGGATACGACGGAGCCGATTGGGGGTCTCGAAGCAGGATCGCCTGATCGAACATTTCGTAGCAGGAACGACGGCGCGTACCGCATCGAGTCTCTGCGGAGTGAACCGCAAGACAGGGGCGTTTTTCTTTCATCGCCTTCGTGAACTGATCGCCCGCGAGCTGGAAGCCGAGAGCGAGGCGATGTTCGGCGGCGAGATCGAAGTGGATGAGAGCTACTTCGGCGGCCGGCGCAAGGGAAAGCGTGGAAGGGGCGCGGG
>Ga0194128_10005189_pt1 | contig 18504 bp, 12 predicted proteins | sample TA2KigCa65mmetaG_FD_148650 | JGI IMG/M metagenome (GOLD analysis project Ga0194128, IMG submission 148650) | Freshwater microbial communities from Lake Tanganyika, Tanzania - TA2015037 Kigoma Deep Cast 65m | ecosystem: Environmental > Aquatic > Freshwater > Lake | place: Tanzania: Lake... | reverse complement strand
CGGGCCGCGGCCGTGGCGGGCGAGGCGTCCGCGTGGAACGCCGGCGCGGTGGCGCTCACGCCACACGGCTTCGTGAGGGCGGCCCTGGGGGCAAGCCCCGCCATCAGCACGCGCACGCTCGGCGGCCGCCGCATGACCGTCGTGTCCTTCACGGCCCGGAACCGATACCGTGTCGAAGGGTACATCAACGCGCAGCACCTCATCGAGCGGATCGACACGTGGACGGCCAACCCGATCCTCGGCGACACGCCGATCGAGACGACGTTCGGCGAGTATCGGGAGTTCGCCCTTCGGCCGGCTCAGGGCGGCCTGAGCGACGAGTCGAAGGCCGGCGGCGCGCGGTTTCCGACGCGCATCGTGCAGCGGCAGGGCGGGTTTCCGACGCTGGAGATCACGGTGTCGGACGTGCGGCCGAATGCCGCCGTCTCGATTCCGGCGCCGGGCGGCGCGGCGCCCGCGCCCGCGCGCGCCGAGGGCCAGCGCATCGGAGAGGGGGTCTGGTATCTGACCGGCGCTCCCGAGCCCAACAGCCAGCTCGTCGAGTTCCGCGACTCTACGGTGCTCATCGAGTCGTCGGTGACCGAGGGGCGCGCGCTGGCGAATCTCGCCGAGGCGCGGCGGCTCGTGCCGAACAAGCCGGTGCGGTACCACGTGAACAGCCACCATCACGGAGACCACGCGGCCGGCCTTCGGGCGTTCGTCTCGGAAGGCGTGACGATCGTCACGCACGAGATGAACCGACGCTTCTACGAGCAGACCGTGCTGCGGAACCCGCATACGATCGCCCCCGATGCGCTCGCCAGGGCGCCGCGGCCGGCGGCCTTCGTGTGGGTCGGCGACCGGCACGTGCTGAGCGACGGCGCGCGGACGCTGGAGATCCACCACGTGCCGAACGGGCACGCCGCGAACCTCCTGATGGGCTACCTCCCGCAGGAGAAGCTCCTCCTCATCACCGACATCTTCAACGACTTCGGCGAGCCGCGGCCCAACGACCCGCCGCCCGGGCTCGTCAGCCCCTATTACGCCGCGCTCGGGGACCGCGTACGGCGGCTGAAGCTCGACGTCGAGCGGATTGCGCCGTCGCACGGCAAGGGGACCGTGCCGGCCGACGTGCTCTGGAAGGCGCTGGAGGGGAAGGTGCAGGCGCCGCAGGTTAGTAGGCAGTAGGCAGTAGGCAGTAGGCGGAAGGCAGTCAGCAGTTGACAGTTGACAGTTGACAGTGGGCACAAGGAGAACACGTTCATGTCGTGTCGCATTCATCGCACGTTCGCCGCGCTGGTGGCCGTCCCGATTGCCGTCTGGCTCGGGGCGTCGGTTGCCGGGGCGCAGGCGCCGGAGGGGCGCTGGATCACTCGCGCGCCGTATCCGCAGCCGACGCAGGAGATCGGCAGCGCCATCGTCAACGGGAAGCTGTACATCCTGGGCGCCTACGGCGACAACGCGCCGAACGGGCTGGCCGGGTGGTTCAACGAGTACGACCCGGCGGCCGATCGCTGGACGAGGAAGCCCGACATCCCGATGCCGGTGCACCACCAGGCGATGGTCGGCTACGCCGGCAAGGTCTACGTCTTCGGCGGCGGGATCATGCCGACTCCCGGCGGTGGCAACTGGTTCCCGACCAACCGCTCGTGGGAGTTCACGCCCGAGACGAACATGTGGCGCGAGATCGCGGGGATGCCGACGCGCCGGGGTGGCGGGTTCGCGGTCGAGCTCGGCGGCAGGATTCACGTGATCGGCGGCGCGGGCTATCACCCCGGACAGAAGGAGGACGTCTCGATCAGCGCCGCCGTGCCGCACCGGTCGCTCGCGACCCACGAGGTCTACGACCCGAAGACGAACACGTGGGAGACGCGCGCGCCGATGAACGTGCCGCGCAACCACCTCGCGGGCGCGGCCGTCGGCGGGAAGATCTATGCGATCGGCGGACGCGTCGGCTGGTCGTTCGTCGGGTCGAGCGCCGTCGACACGGTGGAGGAGTACGACCCGGCCACCGACCGGTGGCGGACGCGCGCGCGCATGCTCTTCGCGCGCAGCGGCATGGCCTACGGCACCGACGGCCGGCTGATCTATGCGGCGGGCGGCGAGTATCTCGACACGGAGATGGTCGGCGTGTTCCGCAACTTCGAGGCGTACGATCCGGCGCGCGACCGCTGGTACTCGCTGCCGGCGATGCCGACCGCGCGGCACGGGTTTGCCGGCGGCATCATCGGCAACCGCTTTCATACGGTCAGCGGGCAGCTCCAGAGCGGCACGGGCGGCGGCGGGCCCGGGTCGTCGCCGGCCCACGAGGCGTTCGAGTTCGAGCGGACCCCCGGGGCGACCGCGAGTCGATGATCATGGCCTTCTGGAGGAGAACGATGGTTGCACGTCTTCGTCTGGCCGCATTCATCCTCGCGTTCGGCGCGGTCCTCGCCGATGCGCAGACCCAGGGGCGCTGGGTGCGCCTGGCGCCGCTGCCCGAAGCCAACGAGGAATGGGACAGCGCCGTCGTCAACGGCAGGCTGTACCTGTTCGGCGGAAACCCCGTGGCGGAAGGCGGCCAGCAGGGCGCGCCCCCGGGGCTCGTCTTCGAGTACGACCCGGCGGCCGATCGCTGGACGAAGAAGAAGCACATGCCCCAGCCGGCGCACCACAACGCCGTCGTCGGCTACAACGGCAAGATCTACGTGTTCGGCGGCGCGGTGCAGCGGAAGCCGGGCGGGCCGACGCAGTATCCGATCGACAACGCGTGGGAGTACGACCCGGCTGCAGACTCGTGGCGGGCGCTCGCGCCGATGCCGCTCCGGCGCATGGCGGCGGCCGCCGTCGAGTGGGACGGCAGGATCTACGTCATCGGCGGCGCCGGACCGTGGCCCGGCCTGGAGAACGAGCCGCTCGGCGGCGAGGCGCCGGCCCGGATCGTCGACGCCAACCATCTGTACGATCCCGCGACCAACACGTGGACGCCGCGGCAGACGCTGCCGACGCCGCGGACGCACATGTTCGTCGGCGCCGTCAACGGGAGGATCTACGTGATCGGCGGCCGCGTCGGCACCATGCAGGTGGTGACGGGGAGCACGACGGATCTGGTGGAGGAGTACGACATCGCCGCCGATCGGTGGGGAGCCGTGAAGCTGCGGATGCCGACGCCGCGCGACGGCGGCACGGTCGGCGTGTACCAGGGCCGCATCTACGTGGCGGGGGGGCAGAGCATCACCGCCATCCACAATTCCGTGTCGCGCGCGCTCGAGGCGTACGATCCGGCGACCAACACCTGGGCCATCCTGCCGAATGTGCCGCTGGCGCGGCACGGGCAGGGGGGCGGGGTGATCGGCAACCGCTTCCATGTCGTCGGCGGGCACATCACGGCCGCCTTCAGCGGCGGCGAGCCGCTCAACGTGCCGGTGCACGACGCGTTCGACTTCTCGCGGTAACCGGCGGTCGGCAGCGGGCGAGGAGGCAGGTATGACGAGGCGCGCTCCGGCGATGGCGGTCGCGGTTCCGGTGCTCCTGGCGCTGGCGGCGGGCACCGACGTGCGCTCGCAGCGACCGCCCGTGCAGGCGGTCGACGAGAACGGGGCGCCCGTTTTCAAGGTGGATCCCCTCTGGCCGAAGCCGCTCCCGAACCGGTGGAGCATGCAGCAGGTCACGGGGATCCACGTCGATCATCTTGATCGCATCTGGTTCCTCAACCGCGGCAACGCCGCGGAAGGCGACGAGATCGGCGGCGCCGGCACGCCGCCGCGGATCGACTGCTGCGTGCGCGGCCCCGAGGTGATCGCGCTCGATCAGGAGGGGAACGTCGTCCACGCGTGGGGCGGTCCGGGGTATCACCCGCTCTGGCCGACGAACCTGCAGACCGTCATCGCCGACAGCAAGGGGTTCGTCTGGATCGCCGGGACGGCGCCCCAGGACAGCATCCTGAAGTTCACGCGCGACGGCACGTTCGTGTGGGACTTCGGCCAGCGTCCGCCGCCAGGCGCCGAGAAGCTGCCGGAGAACAACCAGGAGCTCGGCTATCTCGTCAACAAGGGCCGGTTCCAGCTCGACGAAGTGGCCAACGAGCTGTACATCATTCAGCAGAAGCGCGTGCTCGTGTACGACGCGTCGACCGGCGCGTTCAAGCGCGGATGGGGCGGGCACGGCATGCCGCTCGCCGAGATTACCAACGAGCGGATTCCGAGCTACACGTGGACCGGGGCGCCGCCGCCCGACGAGAAGAACTTCGTGCCCGACCTGCACTTCGTCGAGATCTCGCGCGACCGTCTGGTCTACATCGGCGAGCGCGGGCAGAACCGCATTCAGGTGTTCACGCCGGAGGGCCGGTTCGTCAAGGCATTCTTCGTGTCGCCCGGGACGCCGGGCCAGCGCGTGGCCGATGGATGCGGCGGCCTCAACAACCCCAAGCTGCCGCCGTGCGGCACGACGTACAAGCTAGCGATCTCGCGCGACCCGCAGCAGCTGTTCCTCTACGTCGCAGACGGCACCAACAACCGCGTCTGGGTCCTCGACCGTCAGAGCGGCAAGACGCTCGGATCGTTCGGCGGGAACGGCCGCTACGCCGGGCAGCTCCACTGGATCAACGCGATCGCGCAGGACTCGAAGCTCAATATCTATACGGGGGAAGTCGAGCACGCCAAGCGGATCCAGAAGTTCGTGCCCGTGCCGGCTGGCAGCCGGTAGGTGGTAGCCGGTAGCCGGTCGCAGATCGGAGGGGATCCGCGATCCCCGATCCCCGATCCCCGATCACAGCGCATCGTACGCAGAATATGCCGCATTCGGCCGACCAGCCGTAGGAGATTTCTGCCACGTGGCGACTGCGGACCGTCGGTTTTGTTCGAGAATTCGGGCGGCACGGGGCATGCCTCTTCAGGTCATTGGAGCGAGCGCTCCGACGACGGTATGCTGAAGGAGGCGGGCATGGCCACGCTGGAGGAGCGGGTCGCGTACATCGAAGGGCAGATGGCCGAACAATCCCACGCGTTTCTGGCGATGCGGGAGTCGCTGAAGGAGATTGGCCAGCGCATCGACCGCGTCGAACAGCGCATCGACCGCGTCGAACAGCGCATCGACCGCATCGAACAGCGCATCGACCGCATCGAACACCGGATTGATGCCCTCGACGAGAAGATGTCGCGGCAGTTTCTCTGGCTCGTGGGGATTCAGGTCACGACGCTCGTCGCCGTGGTCGGCGCGATGCTCTCGCGCGGCTGAGCGCCGGTCCGGCTGAAGCCGGACCGCCACGCGCCGTCTACCGCCGCTCCGCGGCCTGCCGCTCGCGCTCGGCGCGCACGAAGAACACGCCGTCGGTCACCACCGCCTCGCCCGGCTGCAGCCCCGCCACGACCAGGACGCGATCGCCGGTGACGCCGCCGACCTCCACCTTCCGCTCGACGAACCGTCCGTGCTGCGACCCGTCGGCGACGTAGACGACGGCGTCGCTCCCCACGACCTGCAGGGCGCGCCGCGGCACGAACACGCCGGTGCGCTCCGCCGCCTCGCCGACCTCGACGTCGACGTACATCCCCAGCCGCAGCCGGCCGCCCGCGTTCGGCACTTCGATGCGCAGCCTGGCGGTCCGCGTTTCCTGCTGCACCTGCGGGTCGATGTAGCTGACCCGGCCGCGCATCGAAAGGCCCGGGTACGCCGCGCTCGTAATCGTGGCGGGGCTGCCGGCGCGGACCCGCGCGAAGTCGCGCTCGAACAGGTCGCCGATCACCCACACGGTCGACAGGTCGACGATCGTGAAGAGCGCCATCGACGGATCGACGTTCAGGCCGACGTTGGCCGCCCGGCGCGTGACCACCCCCGCGAACGGCGCGCGCACCGGCATCGTCGTGACGACGTCCTGCGGGCCGGTGAGGCGCTGCGTCCGCTCTTCCGGGATCCCCAGGAGCGCGAGCCGCGCGCGGGCGATCTCGACGTCGGCGTCGACGCGCGCCCGCTCGGCCTCGTGCATCTCGAGCTCCTCGCGCGTGGCGGCGCCGATGGCGGTCAGCCGCTGCGTGCGGGTCTGGCGCTGCTGGTGCGCGAGCTGTTCGGCGCGCGCCGCGATGAACTGCGTCTGCGCTTCGGCCAGCTCGGGGCTGTAGATCGTGGCGAGCGGGTCCTGCGCGTTCACGCGCGCGCCCAGCTCGGCGTGCACCTGCGTCACGCGCCCGGACACGAGCGAGGTGACCGCGACCTCGCGGTACGCGTCCGGCTGGACGACGCCCGGGATGCGGAGCTGCGCGGCAGAGGTGCCCGGAATCGCCGCCACGGTGGTGACGCCCGCGCGCGCCGCCATCTCCGGCGTCAGCGTCACGGCAATCTCTTCGCCGTTGGCGGGATCCGGGATCGGGGATCCGGGATCGGGGATCCGGGACCCGGGATCCGGCTGCGGGTGCGACGTTCCGGGTTCAGGCATTTCGTGGGCCGGTGCGTGTGCACCGAATCCCGGATCCCCGATCCCGGATCCCGGCCCCCGCAGCGCATAGCCGAGGGCGATGCCGGCGGCGAGCAGGGCCGTGCCGGCCGCCGCGAGCGGCCACCGCGGCCGGGCGTCGTTCACGGCACGTCTCCGAACGCGCGGGCCACCGCGGTCCGTGCGTCGTAGGCGCGCATGAGCACGGCGGTGTAGCCGGCCTCGATGTCGAGGTAGCGCCGCTGTTCGGCGAGGACGTCCGACAGCGGGAATCGACCCAAATCGTACGCCTCCAGCATCACGTCGACGTTCTCGCGTGCGAGGGTCCGGATGTTCGTGGCATAGAGCTCGACGGCGCGGCGAATGTCGCGTTCGCGCGCGACGGCGGCGTCGATTTCCGCCCGCGCGGCGCGCTGCCGCGCGGTGAACAGCGCCTCGGCGCCCGCGCGCTCCGCCTCGAGCGCGGCCAGCCTCCCCTCGAGGCGATCTCTGACCGGAAGGCTGACGCGGGCGCCCACCATCACCGTATGAAAGATATCGTGAATCCGTGTCGGCGTGCCGTGTGCGGGGAGGCCGCGCAGGTCGAAGCCCAACGCCGATCGCGTGTAGCCGGCGGCGATCGTGACGTCGGTCCGGGCCTCCTGGCGCGCCGCTGCCGCCTGGGTCCCGGCCCAGTCGATCCGGGCGATGGCTTCGCGGAGATCGGGCCGCGCTTCGAGCGCCGCGGTCGTGGTCAGCCGCGGGACCGTCGGGGCGCCGGCCAGCCCCTCGAGCGAATCGACCAGCATGACCGGGGCATCGGGCGCCAGGCCGACCGTCGCCTTCAGCTCGACGAGCGCCGCGGCCGCATCGCCGGCGGCGAGCGCGGCCTCGGCCTCGAGGCGCATCGCCTCGACGGCGGCGAGGTTGGCGTCGAGCTTCATCGTGCCGCCCTCGGTCACGCGCCGATCGAGGAGGTCGCGCATCCGGCGTGCGGCCGCCAGCGACTCGGTGATGACGTCGAGGGTGCGCTGCGCCGCCAGCAGGCGCCCCGCCTGCTCCCGTACCAGGGACGCCAGCAGGCGCTCGCGATCGCGAATCGCCAGCGACGTGACGTCGCTCGCGCGGCGCGCGGCCGCGACGCGCGCCGGCTGCCGAAACAGGTCCAGCGGCCACTCCAGGCCGACGCTGGTCGTCATCATGCCGCCCGGTCCCTGCCCCTGGCTGGCGGCCAGCATCGGGTTCGGGCGCAGCGCCGCCTGCGTCACCCGGCCGGCGGCGACGCCCAGCTCCGCGCGCGCCGCCTGCAGCTCCGGCGAGCGCTCCAGTGCCAGCGCGACCAGCTCCTCGACGGTCACCTCCTGGGCCTGCGCGCCGGTCGCCGAGAGCAGGCCGCAGAGATACAGCGTCACCGAGAGAGACGTCATCCTCATCGCACGTGTCCTTCGAAAGTCGTCGATCCCCGCCCCGCGGGGCCGTCCCATTCCAGCGTCATCTGCCACGACCCGGCCATGGCAAACTGGCCCGTCGCCTCGTACACGCCCACCTGTGCGGTGGGCGCAATCGTGATCGGACTCGTCATCACCATGCCCGGCATGGCCATCGATGCGCCGAGGCGGACGGTGCCGACGTCCACGCGCTCGTCCGTGGCGGCCGAGCGGAACTCGATGACGACGCGGTTGCCGCCCTGGCGCAGCTCGCCCTGCGGATTCGAGAGGGTCACGACGAGGTCGCCGCTGCGGACGGTCTCGACGGGGAGGCCGGGCTCGGGTGCCTGGCTGGGCCAGAGCCACCAGACGCCGACCAGGAGCAGGGCGGCGACACCTGCTGCGGCCGCCGCGCGAACCGGGAACCGGGATCCGGCACCCGGGATCCGATCGGGGGATGGGACGTCCGGATCCCCGATCCCGGATCCCGCATCCCGGATCCCGAGCTTTCTCTCCTGAATCCACAGGAACAGCACCGGCGTGACGATCAGCACGTACAGCAGCGACGAGACCATGCCGCCGAGCACCGGCGTCGCGAGCGGCTTCATCACCTCGGCGCCGACGCGGCCGCTCCACATGATCGGCAGGAGTCCCGCGACCACCGTCGACACCGTCATCACCTTCGGCCGCAGCCGCAGCAGGGCGCCCTCGGTCACGGCGTCGTGCAGGTCCTCTCGCGTCAGCGCGCCGCCGCGCTCCGCCTGCTTCCGCCGCACCGCTTCGTCGAGGTAGATGACCATGACCACCCCGGTCTGGACGGCGGTGCCGAAGAGCGCGATGAAGCCGACCCAGACGGCGACCGAAAAGTTGTAGCCGAGGAGCCACAGCAGGTAGACGCCGCCGGTCAGCGCGAACGGCACGGTCAGCAGCACGTGCGCCGCCTCGAGCGCCGAGTGGTAGGTGATGTACAGCAGCGTGAAGATGACGAGCAGGACGATCGGCAGGATGACCTGGAGCCGGCGCCGGGCGATCTCCTGGTTCTCGTAGCGCCCGCTCCAGCCGACGAAGTAGCCGGGCGGCAGCGGGACGCGCGCGCCGACCTCCGCCTGCGCCTCGGACACGAAGCCGCCGACGTCGCGCCCCTGCACGTTCAGCAGCACCGTGGCGAGGAGCAGCCCGTTCTCGGAGGTGATCATGGCCGCGCCGCGCGTCTGCTCGAAGTCGGCCACCGTGGCGAGCGGCACCTGCTCGCCGGAGGGCGCCGCCACGAGCACCGAGCCGAGCGTCTGCACCTCGTCGCGGTACTCCGCGGCGTACCGGACGCGCACGGGGAAGCGCTGCCGTCCCTCGAGCGTGCGCGTGACGACGCGCTCGCCGACGGCGGTTTCGATGACCTCCTGCACGGCGGCCACGCTGAGGCCGTAGCGGGCCGCGGCCTCGCGGTTCACGCGCACGTTGAGGTACTGCGCGCCGACGAGCGGTTCCGGGTAGACGTTGGCCGCGCCGGGCACGGTGCGCAGCACGTCGGCGACCTGGCGGGCGAGCCCGTCGAGCGCCGTGAGGTCGCTGCCGTAGACCTTCACGCCGACTTCCGATCGCACGCCGGTCGACAGCATGTCGATCCGGTTGATGATCGGCATCGTCCAGATGTTGGTGACGCCGGGCAGCTGCGCGGCCGCGCCGAGCTCGGCGCGCAGCGACTCGATCGTCACGCCCGGCCGCCACTGGTCGCGCGGCTTCAGGTGCACGACGGTCTCGGTCATGTTGGGCGGCGACGGGTCGGTGGACGTGTCGGCGCGCCCCACCTTCGCGACCGCATATTCCACCTCGGGCACCTGCATCAGCGCGGCGTTCTGGCGGCGCGCGATCTCGGTGTTCTGCTCGAGCGAGATGCTCGGGTCGGTAATGGGCATGAAGAGCAGGTCGCCCTCGTTGAGCGGCGGCATGAACTCGCTGCCGATCCGCCCGCCGACGGCCAGCGCGCCGGCCAGGACGAGGCCGGCGGCGGCGAGCGTGATCCACCGGTGCCGGAGCGCCCCCTCGAGCGCCGGCCGGTAGATCCACTGCAGCGCGCGCATGACCGGGTTCGCGCGCTCGTCGTGCATCCGTCCGCCGAGCAGCACCGTGCAGAGCACCGGCACGAGCGTCACCGCCAGCACCGTGGCGGCGAACACCGCGAACGTCTTCGTGAAGGCGAGCGGCTGGAAGAGCCGACCGGCTTGCCCCGTCAGCGCGAACACCGGCACGAACGCCAGCAGAATGATCGCCATCGAGAAGAACACCGGCCGGCCGACGAGCCGCGTCGACTCCAGGACCGCCTGCCAGACCGCGCGCCGGTCGCGGACGTGAAAGGCCCCCGGCCCCCGGCCCGAGGCCTGAGCCCTGCTCGTGCGCTCGATCTGCCGGAACGCGTTCTCGGTTACGACGATAGCGGCGTCGACGAGGACGCCGATCGCGATGGCGATGCCGGCCAGGCTCATGATGTTGGCCGAGATGCCGGCGTAGTACATCAGCAGGAACGCGATCAGCACCGCGAGCGGCAGCGGGAGCGTCACCACCAGGATCGATCGCGCGTGCATCAGAAAGACGACGTGCGCGAGCGTGACGAGGCCGATCTCCTCGAGGAGCGTCAGCCGCAGCGTGTCCACCGCCTGCGAGATGAGCGCCGAGCGGTCGTAGAACGGCACGATCCGCACGCCGTCGGGAAGCCCCGGGCCGATCTGCGCGATGCGCGCCTTCACGGCGTCGATCACCCGCTGCGCGTTGGCGCCGCTCCGCGCCACGACGACCCCGCCGACCGCCTCGGACGTCCCCTTGACCAGCGACGACACGCGGAACGCGTCGCCGATCCGCACCTCGCCGATCTGGCGCACGTACACGGGCACGCCGTTGCGCGCGCCGACGACGATCTGCGCGATGTCGTCGACCGACTGGACCAGCCCCACGCCCCGCACGATCGACCACGTGCCGCTCGCCTCGAGCACGTTGCCGCCGACGTTCCGGTTGCTGGCGCGGACGGCTTCGACGACCTGGCCGAGCGAGACGCCGTACGCGCGCAGCCGGTTCGGGTCGACGTCGATCTGATACTGCTGCACGTGGCCGCCGATCGAGGCCACCTCGGCGACCCCGGGCACCGCGTTGAGCTGGTAGCGGATGAACCAGTCCTGCAGGCTGCGCAGCTCGCGCAGCGAGTGCCGATCGCTCTCGACCGTGTACCAGAACACGTGTCCCACGCCCGTCGCGTCGGGGCCGAGCGTGGGCGTCGTCCCGTCGGGCAGCTGTGCCGACACCAGGCCGAGGCGCTCCAGCACCCGCGTCCGCGCGAAGTACTGGTCCACGCCGTCGTCGAAGATGACGTAGATCATCGAGAAGCCGAACGCCGACTGCGACCGGACGACGCGTACGCCGGGGAGCCCCTGCAGGCTGACCGTCAGCGGGTAGGTGACCTGGTCTTCGACTTCCTGCGCGCCGTGGCCGGGCCACTCCGTGAAGACGATGACCTGGTTGTCGGAGAGATCCGGGATCGCGTCGATGGGCGTCGCGCCCGCCGCCCACCACCCCCACACCCCGAGCCCGCACGCGAGCAGGATGACGAGGAGGCGGTTGGTCAGCGAGAACGCGATGATGCGTTGCAGCATCTATGACATCTATGAATCTTCGATTCTCAATCCGAGCATCGATCGATCCAGGCGCATGTGATGCATCGACGAGCGAGTGTGCCCATGGGCCAATCGATGCTCGAATCGACAATCAACCAATCTGCAGAGGTTCAGTGCCCTCCCGCCTCGAGGTGCTGCAGCAGCTCCAGGGGCTCGCCGCCCGGCCCGTGCAGGTAGACCGTCCGGTGAGCGAGCTGATCAGGTGGGGCGCAGTAGAGCCGTCGGACGCCGCGGCCCCCGACGTCCCCGTCGGAGGCGACGAAGCGGCAGGCCGGATTGATGCGGGGATTCGGGTTCGACGTGAACGAGGCGCCCTCCGTTTTCAGCGCCGCGACCACGCGCTCGAGCTCGATGGGGCCGAAGGCGATGTGATCGATCGTGCGGCCGGCGGCCGGAGCGGCCCCAGGGTCGCGGACGGCAAACAGATAGAACACGCCCAGGTCGCGGTACCGGACGGCCTCGATCGTCCCCCGGTACGTCGTCCGGTCGCCGCCGAAGGCGCGCACGTACCATCGGAGCGCCGCGTCCGGGTCGGGCACGCGCAGCTCGACGTGGTGGAGCCCGAGGGCGTCGGGGTCCTCCAGCAGCTCGAGCGTCGTGCCCCACGGGTCCTCGACGATCGCCCGCCGGCCGAAGCCCGGCACGTCGGCGATCGGACTGACGATCGTCACGCCGGCGGTCCGCAGCGCGTCGACCTTCGCAGTGAGATCCGCGAAGGAGAAGCCGATGTGATCGAACACGCTGCCGGCGCTCGGTTTGGCCTCGGGCGCCAGCGTGAAGAGGAGCTGGACCGGCAGCGGATGATCGCCGGGCCATTTGCCCCACGCGACCGTCTCGGGCGTCTCGCCGACGTTGCCGCCCATGTGCTGGATGTACCAGTCGCGCGCGCGCTCGACGTCGGGTACCGCGAGGTGGACGTGATCGAACGGCTCGGTCGACTGCGCCAGGACCGGGCTCCACGCGGTCAGCAGGAGCGCCGCAGCGCGGGCGGCGAGCCGGGGAGCGGTCATGCGCGTACTGTATCGCATCGCTGGCCAGGTTCTGGTCGGCTCTCGCCGCGCCGGCCGGCCCCGGCCCGCCCCCTCAGTTGGGAGGGGTGGCGCCGAGGTACAGCTGGAGGTGCTTCGTGAGATCCGTGCTGGGCCAGCGCAGGACGTTCCCCTCGTGGCACGCGTTCTCCCACATCTCGAAGGCGGGATCGGGATTGCGCCGGAGCCCGAACGCCATCGTCCAGGGGCGCGTATAGACCGTCGGGTCGTCGATGCGCGCCTCGAAGTGAATGGCGTCGGGACCGACCAGCGTCCAGCGTTCGACGACGTGGACGGCGTCGCTGAAGAAGTTCCCCACGTGATCGAACCAGGTCTTGGCGTTCTGGTTCGTCACCTCGACGACCAGCGTGTGGCCCTCCCACCGGCCGCGCGAGGTGCCCATGAACAGCCTGACGTGCGATCCGAGCCGCGGACGGCCGTCCGTCGGGATGACGCGATAGGCGTGCGTGTAGTCGTTGAGGAAGATGACGGAGTCGCGCGTCTGCAGGATCTGGTTGACGCCGGCCGTGTAGAGCTGTTTGGGTGATCCGGGGAGGTAGCACAGTGCCGCGGGATCCATGTGGCTGTGCTCGTACCCCACCTTGGCCGCCGCCGCCCAGGGCTGGTAGGGAATTCTGCCGTCCGCCGGATCCACGACCAGGCTCTTGCCGCCCGGGTCGCCGAGGCCGGGGCTGTGCTCCTCGATGTTGTCGGTGCCGAAGACGCCCGCCCGACTCCAGAAGCCGCGGAGGTCGGGTCGGCCGTCGGGCGTCCGCGGCGGATTGAACTCCGTCGCTTTGGCCCTCGCACACTGATGGAACTGCTGCGGCTCCTCCGAGCAGCCGGCCAGCTGGCCGTACTGCTGGCCGGCGACCGGCGCCGAGAGTCCCGCGACGAGCGCGGCCGCCCATGCGAGGCGACGTCCGGTCATTTCTGCCACTCCGCCTCGAACTTGTACGCGAAGCATTCGTACTCGAGGAGCTCCATGTGCGGGTCCTTGCGGCGATAGAGCGTCATGCTCATCTTCCACGGCCGGGTGAACACCTTCGGGTCCTCGATCGTGGCCTCGTACAGGAGGTGGTCGGGTCCCGTCGGCGTGTAGCGCTCGACCACGTGCAGCGCCTCGCTGTGGTGGTTGCCCGCCCGGTCGAACCAGGTCTGCCCGTTGAAGTGCACGACGTCGACGACGAGCGTGTTGCCCTCCCAGCGGCCGCGCGAGTCGCCCATCCACCACTCGATCGGCCCCGGGGGATGCGGGCCGCCCAGAAAGATGTGCCGCGTGGCGTGCAGGTACTCGTACAGGATCGTGACCGCGTGGCGGCCCTGCACGATCTGGAACGGGAACGGCATGTAGGTGATCCGCGGCACGCCGGGGAGGAAGCACTGGGCGTCCGGGTCGAGCGTGCGGCGGTTCGCGTGGTTCTCCTCTTTCTTCTTCAGCGCCTCCGGCCGATACGGGATCTCCCCGCCCTCGACGACCCCTTTGCCCGCGGGCACGCCCAGCTGGGCCTGGTGATCCTGGATGTCCCAGGCGGCGGTGTTGAGCACCTGCCAGATCCCCTGCAGGTCGGGGTGGCCGTCGGGCGTGCGCGGCGGGACGTAGCCCGCGTTCTGCCCGCCGGCAGCGGCGGGCAGAAGCGAGATCAGGAAGACGACGAGCGCGACAACCGGCCGTGGCATCCGTACGCGTCCGACGAGCAGGGCTAGAAGATAATCTGTCCCGTGATCCGCAGCAAGCGCCCCTGGAGAACCCGCTGCGGCTGTCCCAGCGCCGACCCGAAGTTCTGATTCTGCACGAGGACGACGTTGCTGTTGAGCAGGTTGTACACGTCGATGCCCGGCTCGAACCGGATCGTCCCGACGCTGAACACCCTCTTGACCTGCACGTCGAGCTGGTTCCAGCGCTTCAGGTACTGGCTGCCCGGCGGCACCAGTCGAATTCCGCTCAACTGCGCTCCATTCACCACACCACCGCTGACCGGCTGGGTTCGGCCGCCGGGAAACAGGTTCGCCGGCACGGCCCAGATCGCGTTCAGCGATCCATCCGTCACGTTGTTCCCCAGGAGGTGACCGGCATTGCTGACCGCAGACGCTCCGACCACCAGGCCCAGCGGGAGCGGATAGCTGCCCGACACCTTGAAGCTATGGCGGTAGGGAATGCCGAGCTCCGAATGGTCGCAGTAGCGGAACGAGTTCGGATCGGAGAGGTTGGCGCAGGCGACGGTGATCGCCTGGCCGCCGGACCAGCCGCCGTACAGGTTGCCGCCGTTCGGCAGCCGCGCGCGCATCGTCAGCTCGAAGCCGGTAAAGGTGAAGCGCGCCTTGGACCGATCGGCGGTTGTATCGAGCAGGTCGACGAGCCCCTGCTTGGCCGGGTTCAGGTTGTAGATCGTGACCGGGTCGCCGTTCAGGGGATTGGCCACCTGAAACGCGGCGAAGTCGGAGACGTCGACCAGCGTGTTGATCGTCTGTTCCAGGTCGTACGAACTGCGCCGGAACCACGTGGCGGTGACGCCGATGCCCGCCCCCACCTCGCGCTCGACGCCGATCGTGTACTCGAGGTCGTAGGGCCGCTTGCTGTCCGGATCGAAGCGCCGGTTCGGCGCGGCGCCGAACGTCCGGTTGTTGCTCGGCCCGATCTCGTTGTCCTGTGCGATGTCGTCGCCGTTGGTCGGCAGGACGCGCCCCGAGCACCGCGACGTCCCGGGGAGATAGTCGCAGTCGGACCAGTTGCGGGTGTCGCTCTGCAGGAAGAGCGGATCGTACCGGGCCGCGAGGTCCGTCGTGAAGTTCCTGTTGTACCGGTTCACGGTGCCCTTCAGCGCGGTGCGCGCATCGCCGGTGAGGTCGTAGACGACGCCGAATCTCGGCGCCACGTTGAACCAGTTCGGGAGGTTCGGCACGCGCGGGAACTGCCGCGCGCCCACGAAACGGCCGGCAGGCGCCGACCAGGCCTCGATCGATGAGTTGAGGTACTCGAATCGCACACCCGGGCTCACGGTCAGCCGGTTGGTGACGCGCCACGAGTCCTGCACGTACACGCCGAGGTCGGCATTCATCGAGTGGCGCGACTGCGTCGGCGTGTTGTAGACGATGACCGAGTCCGGCACGCCGTCTCGATAGCGCTGGACCAGATCGCCGTTGTTGCCGAGCCAGTCCCAGTTGTCGTGGCCGAAGCCCAGCTGCACGCCCGACTTGAGCTGGTGCGAGCCGGTGACGTAGGTCGCCGACGACGAGAACAGGTACGCGTGCACGTAGTTCGTCCGCTGCTGGATCACGGGCGACCTCGTCGTCGTCCCGCGCACCAGATCGACGCGCGGCGTGGTCGCGTACCACTCGGGCGTGCCGATCGGCTTGGCGACGCCGGGCTGATACCGGCGGCTCTGGGTGTTGGCGGTCCCGAGGAAGCCGGTCTCGAGCAGGAGCCGGTTGGTCACCGTCGACGTCCACTTGCCGGTGTAGGTGTACTTCTGCTTCGGCGGGCGGATCGTCGACGCGGTCGCGACGTCGACGCCGGAGAGGAAGTCGTGGCCCAGGAACTTCTGCGCGTAGTCGTCGAGGAGGCTCAGCTTGTTCTTCGGCGTGATCTGCCACGTCAACCGGGCCGTGTAGTTCCTCACGCGCTGGTCGTAGATCCCCGGCCGCCCGTCCGGATAGAAGCTGTTGGCGACGATGTTGTTGTTGCCGTTGTCGCCGTACCCGGCGAAGAACCAGAGCCGGTCGAGCAGAATCGGCCCCCCCACGGCCACGTTGGCGTAATAGAGCTTGTCCACGGCGTCGGGCGCGCGCAGGCCGCGGTTGAGGAGATCGCCGAGGTTGTCGCTCTGCATCGAGCCGTTCGTGTAGCCGAAGTACGTCCGTCCGCTGAAGGTGTTGCCGCCTTCGCGCGGGATGAGATTGACGTGCGGGCCGCCGCGCGCCACCTCGGCGGGCAGCCCGCTGGTCTGCACGGTGAATTCCGCGGTCATGCCGTCGTTGTGATCGGCCTGGTCGTCGCCGCCGTCGGAGGTCGAGTTCGCCTTCATCCCGTCGACCGCGATCGTCGTGTCCTTCGGGAGGCTGCCGTAGGCCGTCAGCCGCTGGTTGGTGGCGCTGCGCGCGCCGCCGACGTTGACCTCGCTCACCCGGATGCCGACCACCAGCGCACCGATCGCCTGGAACGTGCGGCCCGTCGGGAGCGAATCGACCAGCTCCCGCTCCAGCACCGTCGTGCGCTGGGTGCTCTCCACGTCGACGACCGGCGCCGCCCCGGAGACGGTCACGGTTTCAGCAATCGTGCCGAGCCGCAGCTCGGCATTGACCGTGGCGGAGAAATCGGCCGGCAGGACCAGCTCGCGCACGAAGGGCGAGAAGCCGGCCAGGGTGAACGTGACGTTGTAGGTGCCAGGACGAAGATTCACGATCGCGTATCGTCCTTCGGCGTCGGTCACGGCCGTCCGCAGTTTTTCGATGAGTGCAGGGCTGGTAGCTTCGACGGTGACCCCGGGCAGCACCCCTCCACTCGCGTCGGCGACGACGCCGGTGATGGCGCTTTGGGCGGACGCCACGGCGGGCAGCAGGCACGCCCATGACACAACAGCCGCGCGGTGGAATATCGAGCGACGCATGACGGTCCTCCTGTTCTGTGGTCACGACCGGACACCGATCCGGGATCCGCGCCGAACGACGAACGACGACGGAGGATGAATGCGCGCCGGAAGATTAGGCGGGGGACTATAGCAGACCGGATCGCATGCCGGCAATTGGGTGCGCGGCGGCGCCCGGCTGGCATCCGACGATCGACACGGGCTGTGCGTCGATCCGCCACATCACCCCGTTTTGGCGTTAGCATAACGCCCATGACGACCAGGCTTGCGACCATCACCGTGCTCGCGCTCGCGCTGCAGACCGCTGCCGCTTCGCAGGCGCCGTCCGCCGATCGGGCGGCACGTCCGGGGAGCTTGAGGCAGATCATTCCCGGCCACTACGTGTTCACGGCGAACAACGAGGGCAGACTGTTCAACAGCGGCATCGTCGCCACGAGCGAGGGCGTGGTGGTCTTCGACGCGCTCGACTCGGAAGCGATCGCGCGCGCCGAGCGGCAGGCGATCGCCGACGTCGTCAAACAGCCCGTCCGCTATCTTGTCTCCTCCGTGTTTCACGATCCGTACAGCAAGGGCAACATCGCCTATGCCGATGTGTTCAGGATCGGGCACGAGACCTATCGTGCCGGCTTGCTCGACCAGATGCAGCGCGGCCGCCTGCCGGACGACGAGCAGCGTGCGCGGATGCCAAACGCGACGTTTCGCGATCGAATGACGCTGTACCTCGGCGGCAAGGAGATTCAGATTCTCTATCTGGGCGCCGCGCACACGAGAGGGGACAGCATCCTGTTCGTGCCCCAGGACCGGATCGCCTACCTGAGCGAGGTGTTCTTCAACGAGGAGTTTCCGAACATGGCCGGGGGCTACGGCGTCTCGTGGATCCGGGTGCTGGACGCTGTGAAGGGGCTCGACGCCGACATCTTCATACCGGGGCACGGGCCGATCCCCGACGATCCCAGGCAGACTCGAGCGGCGCTCGACCGCATGCAGCGAATCCTCGTGGACGCGCGGGATGGCATCCAGAACGAGATTGCCCGGGGCGCGACCGAAGATCAGGCGGTGGCGGCGGTCAAGCTCGATCAGTACGCGAAGCTGTATGCATTCGCCACGCAGCGGGAAGTCGTGCTGCGACGGATCTACAGAGAACTGAAGGGGACGCTCCCCTGATGGCTGGGCACCGGGTGCGCGTTGACAGCCTCGCGTGCCGGGCGTAGTGTGCCGGGATACGGGCCGCTCGACGATACCTGGAGGGCGAGACGTGGCTGAAGAGAGACTCGTCGGCAAGGACTACACGCCGCCGGATCTGGTCGCCAAGGTGACGGTAACAATATACTTGACTAACCACTAGATTCCTGCCATGATTGGCTCATGGCAGCCACACAACCCAAAACCCTCCGCGAAGCCATCCTGTTTTTCGCGGACTACGAGAACTGCAAAAAGGCCGTC
>Ga0194128_10005184_pt1 | contig 18510 bp, 20 predicted proteins | sample TA2KigCa65mmetaG_FD_148650 | JGI IMG/M metagenome (GOLD analysis project Ga0194128, IMG submission 148650) | Freshwater microbial communities from Lake Tanganyika, Tanzania - TA2015037 Kigoma Deep Cast 65m | ecosystem: Environmental > Aquatic > Freshwater > Lake | place: Tanzania: Lake... | reverse complement strand
CGGAAACGGGTCAGGCGCTTACATGCACTCAGGTGTGCGGGGCGGTCCCCAATGTAGGTGCTTTGCGCCGGTGCTCGATTCACAAAGACGGAGATTAAACTCCAAGCGTTCTCTTCGAGCATCGCCCCTAAGCCCATCTGCTGGTGAGCACACCAACAGATCCTTAAGGTGAGCCCCTTTCCGGCCGTTCTGCAACTGCGACCTGAGTGCTTCCAGGGCGCCCCGTTGACAAAACTCATACCCTCGCAAAGAAAGACCACGGCGCGGCTGGGAGCCCTGGTAAGGACCGATTCCACTCGGTCCCTGATTTTCCCTTCGTGCGTGCGCCAACCCGTGAGCGTTGGACGGGAAAACCCGCCGTGCCGTGCTTAACATACCTAGCATTGCTATGCATTAGACTCGTCAAGATGATCTCTAAAGAGCTGATTGCTGCGTCAACGAAGCCATTGGTTCTGGCTATCCTCTCCGAAGGCGAAAGCTACGGCTACGAATTGATCCAGCGCGTCAAAGACCTTTCCGGAGGCAACATCGAATGGAGTGAAGGCATGCTCTATCCCTTTCTGCATTGGATGGAGGACGAAGGCCTAATTGAGTCCGAATGGAAGGAGTCTGACTCCGGACGGCGGCGCAAGTATTACCGCCTAAGCACACAAGGAACGCGAACACTCAAAACGGAATAGGAACATTGGCTCACTGTGCACAACGCACTCACTAAATTATGGAAAACCGTCCCCCATTTGACCTAAACGAGAGGTTGCGCTTTTGGCGGCAAAGTTTTTCGGCCCCGTCCACAGTCCGCGAACAGGACCTTGACGAACTCGAAGCGCATGTCCGCGATGGTTTCGAATCGCTGCAAAAGCAAGGTTTGGCCGACGACGAAGCGTTGCTGATTGCCACCCGGAGGCTTGGACGTCCGACCGAGTTGGAGCCTGAGTATGCGAAGCGCAATGGGATACCCGAATGGCAAGCGCGAGCCTTCTGGATGATTATTGGTTGCTTCGTCTATGTCGCAGGAACGAATCTGGCGACCGTTGCGTCTTACCTGACATAATGGTCAGGCGTTATGCAAGGAATCGGCGGTTTTGGCCTAGGCTGGCTGGGTGTGGGAATTCGCTGTGTGACGCTGGGCGCTGTTGTCTGGCTGGGGTTGCGGGTCTTGACGCGCTGCAGCGATCGTGGTTCGGCGTGGCTCGGTCGGGCCCTCAGACATCCGGTGCTTCTAATGATTTGTTTGGCTTTGTTCACTGTGCTTTTGCAAGCAGCGGCGGTCGCCGTGCCCAATCAAGTTATCTACCGGACGGACGTCCGAATCGTGCCCGGGTTTCTGGCGATTGACTGTTTTTTCGGTCCCGGCGCAATGATGATAGTGTTGTTCCTTTTGTTCGTTTCCGCGACCCGATTCGAATCGCTGCGAAGAGGCGCTCGCCGAGTTCGCTCCACCATCGTACCCGTGATGGCGCTGTCCTGTTTTCTGCTGAGTGGATGTGGGCAGGCGCCCAGCACTGAACCGGCATCCGCCGCCGACCAAAAGACCGGCGCTCCGCAATCATCTCTGGCAAGCCAGACGGCTTTCGAGAAATGTTTGGGCACGTGGTCCGCCGGGGACTTCGATGCGGCGATTCAGGAATTCCTGCCCATAAACCTAAAGGATGCAAAGCTGTTTTCGGCCGGTTCCGCACTGTCGATGTCAGAGGCACAGTTTGTCGCGCTCCCTCAAGCCGCTCGGGAGAGACTCAGTGCCCCGATGATGAACGACCTGGATTCAATCAAAGCATTGTGTGTTCGAGTCAAAGAGGCGGCGCTGGACGCCAAGAGAAAAGGTGTTTCTTCGGATTTTTTGACGGCGGAAGCTGGCGCTCCAGGCGAAGCAGGGCGTTTTCCAACCGAAGCATCAACTTTTCCGGTTCATGCTGCTCGCGTTCGCTGATGCGCTGGACTTCAAACATCGTGTTGCTGACGACACCCGTCCGGATGGAACACCGACGGGACGATCCGGCCTCAAGTCTTTCACACCGCGCCGAAGAGATGGCGCAGCCATACGCCGACAAGGTAAGCCAACGCCGCCGCGCCACCTCCGGTCAATAGGGTTTCGAGTCCCGACTTAACCCACGAGCGACCCATCACAAAGGCTTTGGCTATTCCGACACCGGCAAAGGCCATAGCCGATAACACCGCACTCGCGGCAAAACGCTGGGTCATTTCGATGCCGGGAATCAAAAAGTAAGCGGTGGCACGAATCCGATCACGACAAAGGCAGCAAAAGTAGCCGTTGCGGCGCGAAGCGGATGACGGCCGCTCACCTGCAAACCCAATTCCTCGCTCAGCATCGTGTCCACCCAAAGCTGGCTGTTGGTGCTGATCACTTCAACGATCTTCTCGATCACATCATCCGTGAAGCCCTTGCGCGCGAAAATCTGCCGGATTTCTTCGCGCTCGCCTTCCGGCACATGCAGAATATGGCGTTGTTCGGCTTGGCGCGCTTGCTCGACGCGTTCACGTTCGCTTTTGGTTCCGAGGTAATTGCTTACCGCCATGCTGAAGCCGTCAGCCACCAAATTGGCGAACCCAAGGATCAACACGACCGAGTTGTTAAGCTCCGCCCCCATAGCGCTCGCAACTACCGCGAACGTCGTGACACAGCCGTCAATTGCTCCGAAGACCGCATCGCCGAGGCAGCCGTGGCCGATCTTGCCATCCAGGCGGATGCGGATCGCCTCGGGATGATGCTCGGCTCTTAACTGTTCCAGTTCGCTCACAAAAGTGACGAAGCCAGCAGTTTGGTTCGAGATCACCTGCGTCAAGATGGAGGTCGGACGCTCTTCGGATGTTGGCAAAGCCCAGTCCCTTCTTGTTCTCATGTTCCGGCTCAACATTCCAAAGGCAGACCGTTTCATCCATGCTGGCGCTGGCCAGGTGACTCAAACATCAGGAGATCGCCGCCGCGCACGGAGTGACGCGCTCTACTCGCCGCAGGTTCATGGGTTCAATGCGCGAACCGTTGTTTCGGAGAAATGCGGACGCAAAAGCGGTGACTTTGTTTCACTTCACTGCGTCACCGCACTCCAAGACGCTGTCGCGGGGACGGTCGATTCCTGGCAACACCATTCCTCCGCGTGCTTTTCGTCCAGGGAAAGAAAGGTCAGGCCGCCACCGGTTTTTAGCGCTGACTCCTGTTTCGAATTTGCAAGACAGAATCGCGCGAGCCGATTAACCTCCGATCCGAACCACAACAAGCATATGCACCACCTTAAACCCATTCTGATCTGTCTCGCCGCGCTGATGTGCACTTCTGTCAAGGCCGCCCAGCTGAAATATTCGATCGACCCGAAGTTCTTCGACGAAATGCCTGGCGGCGAACAGCTCGGCCCCTGCCATGGCGGCGCGGTCATTGATAGAGCTGGCAATATTTACATCACCACCGACACGCCGCGCGGAATTGCGGTCTTCTCACCGAAGGGGAAGTTTCTTCGCGCGGTGGGTCCAACGGGAATTCACGCTCTTGAAATCCGAAAGGAAAAAGGCGTCGAACATATCTACGCAGCGCGCCCCAACCATAACGAGGTAGTGAAGCTCAAGCTGACTGGAGAAACGGAATGGACGCTTCGCTATCCGCCCGAGGCAGGCATTTACAAAGACGAGAAAGGATTTAGGCCCTGCGCTGTCACCGTTGCCCCGGATGGCTCGATCTTCGTCGCCGATGGCTACGGCTCAAATTACGTTCTTAAGTTCGATAAGAACCGGAAATTCGTCAAAGCGTTCGGCGGACCAGGCGAAGCGGACGGGAAGTTCAAAACCTGTCATGGCATTGGGTTGGACACGCGCCGGCGCAAGCCGCTTTTGATCGTCTGCAACCGAAACAACAACCGGGTGGAACATTGGGACCTCGACGGCAATTTCGTCAAAGTCATTCAGCGCAACTTGCGGATGCCTGCCGCGGTCCACGTGCGCGGCAATTACGCCGTCTTCCCCGAGTTGCAAGGACGCGTCACGGTTCTCGATCAGAAAGGCAACATCGCCGCACAGCTCGGTGATAATCCGGATGAAAAGCAACGCGCCAACTTCGGCCTTCCGCCGGATCAATGGAAGGCAGGCATCTGCAATTCACCTCATGGCGCGTCGCTCGACAAGAATGGCAACATCATCGTTTCGGAATGGAGCAAGTTCGGTCACCTGCACCGATTCGTGCGCGTGAAGTAATAACGTTCGTAGCAGCCGACGTGAGGAGGCTCTGATTAGAAGCGCGTCCAGTTCATCACAGCAATCAGAGCCTCGTTACCTCGGCTGCTACCGTTCTAAAGGAGGTCTCAGAATCGAAATCTCGAGACCTCGAGCGCTTGCGGCAGGCTCGGCGACTGAATGAATTGGCCTGACGCGCGCTGGAGCCGATAGATAGATCGAGTGTATTCGAAAGGGTCCGGGAGCCTCGTCAATGAAACCAGCCGGCGTGGCGCGAGCGCGCCCGCGACTTCCGCGATGTCAGTGACGCGCAGCACATTGAGCAGCGCTGAACCTTGCCAATGAGAGCCGGGCGGATTGTTCAGGATCACTTGCTTGATCCGCTCGTCGAACACTCCGGCATAGAGAGCGGCAATGCCCATTTCGCCTTTGCCGCAAACTGATATCGAGGACGCGAGAGTTCTCTCCTCGTTAACCGCCCACTCGATTAGAGTGGAATCCGTCCTTACCAGTTTGGCGCAAATTCGGAGGTCTTCTGCACGAGTTCGTGCGGACTCAAGCCCGCGCCCAAAACTGGACATTGTTGCTGGATCAAAACTCCGTGACCCTGCTACAACTGCGTCGGTGATTCGTCATCCGCTCGCCCAGGGCTTTCTCCTGAATCGTTGGCCTTTGCCCCAGGCGGGATCGCGGCTTGTCGCACTCGTGAACCTTCTCGTTAGTTTGCTTGTCGTGACGCCTGGGGACGGAACAGCTGCGCCATCTGAAGTGATCATTACGGACAAGGATCGTCAGCATTGGTCTTATCTTCCTCTCAAGAGCCCGCCCCTGCCCGCCGTAACAAATGTCGCTTGGGTTCGCACTCCGGTGGATCAGTTTATCCTGGCGCGCCTCGAAGAGAAAAAACTGGGGCCTTCTCCTCGAGCCGAGGCGCTCAAACTCGCCCGACGAATTTATTTCGACCTGATCGGTTTGCCGCCCACGCCCCCGCAGGTCGAGGCATTCGTCCAGAGTTCGTCCGTGAACTCGACCCTCGCCGTAGAATCTTTGGTCGATCAACTGTTAGCGAGCCCACATTACGGGGAACGCTGGGCGCGCCATTGGCTCGACGTCGCCCGCTACGCCGACAGCGATGGACAGGAGAGCGACGCAGACCGGCCAACGGCCTACCATTACCGCGACTTTGTCATTCGCAGTCTGAACGATGATTTCCCGTTCGACACTTTCGTCCGGTGGCAATTGGCCGGCGACGAATTGGAACCTGACAACCCGCTCGCTGTCGCGGCGACGGGATTCATCGCGGCGGGCACGCACGCGGCGCTTCCCGATAACCTTCTCGAGGAAGAACGCATCCGCGAGCGCTTTAACGAACTGGATGATATGATCTCGACGACGGGCGCAGCCATGCTTGGCTTGACGCTCGGCTGTGCGCGTTGCCACGATCATAAGTATGACCCGATCCCAAGACGGGATTATTACCGATTGCAAAGTGCTTTCAATGGCGGCGACCGCGCGCAGGTTCCACTGGCGCCGCTCGCCGATGTCAAGCGTTATCGCGACACGCACGCGAATTGGGGCCAGGATTACGATTCAGCGAAGAGCCAGCTCGAAAACTGGATTAAGCAAGCGCGTAAACCTCACGAGACGGCGGTAAAACACGCTAAGATTGACGGGTTGAAGATTAATGATGATCAAAAGGCGACTCTCAAAAATCAGCCGGACAGTTCGCAGGCCAAGGAATTGGCAAAGACGTTTTCCAAAGAACTCAAGATCGAAGACAAGGATTTCAAACCGTTCCTGTCCGATCCACAGCGAGCCGAGTGGGATGAACTCGAGAAAGGATTTAAAGCAGCAAAAGCACGCCAACCAAAACCGCTGCCGACCGCTTTCGCTTTCGCCGATTTCGGCCCGACGCCGCGTGAAACATTTCTGCTCGCGCGCGGTGATTTCCGCGCGAAAAGCGAACCGGTTGCGTTGGGCTTCTTGAGCGCGCTGACCCGAGGCAAAACGTCGGAAGAATATTGGACGGCGGCGCGCAGCCACAGGCGTCGCGATGATTCCACCCAACAACGCCGTGCGCTCGCCGAATGGATGACGGACATCGAGGATGGCGCAGGAATGCTGGTCGCGCGCGTGATTGTGAACCGTGTCTGGCAACATCACTTCGGCCAAGGCTTGGTTCGCACAGTCAATGATTTCGGGACGCGGTGCGATTCGCCGACTCATCCGGAACTGTTGGAATGGCTGACGAGTGAGTTTGTGAAATCAGGCTGGCGGCTGAAAACGTTGCATCGGCTCATCATGACCAGCGCGGTTTATCTGCAGGAAAGCGCCGCGGCAGCGTCTCAGCAGAGCGCCGCTGTTTTTGAATCATCGGCTGAGTTGTTCATTAACGAAAAAACAGCAGCGCTCTCCCGAGACGCCGCTACGGTCGATCCAGACAATCGCCTGCTCTGGCGACGGCGGCCACAGCGGATTCAGGCCGAAGTTCTGCGCGATGCAATGCTGGTCGTCAGCGGCACGTTGAACACGCAGATGCTCGGCCCCGCCGTGAAAGCGCCCATCGTCTCTGAAGCTATTCAAGCCCGTAACATGAAAGATCCGTATCCCAAGAATTTGAAAGACACCGCGGCGACAAGACGGCGTTCCGTTTATATGTTTCATAAGCGCGTCGTGCAACACCCGCTCATGCAAGCGTTCGACGGCCCGGATGCCCAAGCCAGTTGCGGCCGCCGTGAAAACACGACTGTCGCGCCTCAAGCCCTCGCATTGCTGAATGACAGGTTCGTCCGCGCGTGCGCAATCGACTTCGCCAGAAGAGTCGAGAAAGAGTCGGGCGCAGAAACAGACGCGCAAGTTCGTCTCGCCTGGCGCCTCGCTCTCGCCCGCGAACCTTCAACGGATGAACTCAACTCTGGAGTAGACTTTATCAAGTCACAAATCCAGGAGCGATTGACCCGCGATTCGAATAAGTCAAAAACTGAAATGCAACAACTCGCCCTAGCCGATTTTTGCCAGGCCCTCTTCGCCTTGAACGAATTTATTTATGTGGATTGAAGAGGCCTCTCATTTGTGCACGATCAACTGGGTCCGCCTTAACTCGACAAAAGCGTGTTGGTCTAACAGCCGCAGAAGAAGCTCCTCTTGTTGGGCGAAGAGCTTCACCAGTTCGTCGTTGTGAATGTTTCCGGTGGTAATCAATAGAAGTTTGAACGGGCCTTGGCCAAGCTGGTGCGAGATTTCAAAGTCGGTGTCTTTTGTGATGAGCACCCGTTGCTCTTGGGTTCGCCAAAGTCAATAGAGACAGGTCCGTCGTGCGATTTTGCTGAGATCCAAGGTGTGGATTACATCATGCCCGCCCCGGGGAAACCAGTGCGCCAGCCGCCGCGGCAACTGAGCGTCAATCAGGAACTTCATGCCGCTAGCGGCTCAATCCGATGAACATTGGCCAGTCGGGCAGCAAACGCCAGACAAGCACTAATGTCTTCGCGTTCAAGATCAGGATAATCCGCCAGAATTTGCTCCGAGCTCATGCCACCCGCGAGAAGTTCCAGAATCATGCTCACGGGATACCGCAATCGCCGCACTGTCGGCTTGCCATGGCAAATCTCAGGATCAACGGTGATCCGCTTCAGGTCAGCGTTCATCAATCGTTAACGTGCCAGACAACATGGTGACTGACAAGCCTGCACCAAAGCTCGGAACGCATTGGCCCGAGGTCCTGTCAGTCACAAGGCGTTCCCTGGGCACAACGGTATGGTTGTCAGAAAACTCGAGAGACGTTACAAGATTCCCCATGAACAACCACTGCGGGCGATACGAGACCTTCACTAATCGTCGCGATTTTTTGAAGAAGGCCGGCGCTGGCTTTGGTTTACTAGCCTTGGCGGACTTGCTGCAAACCGATCAGTTGCTGGCCGCGGATAACGAGACTTCGCGTTCGCTCGATCCAATGGCGCCGCGACGGCCGCATTACCCGGCCAAGGCGAAATCAATCATCTGGCTGTTCATGGAAGGCGCGCCCAGTTCGGTCGACTTGTTCGACCCCAAGCCGGAACTCACCAAACGCGATGGACAGCGCATCAGCATCGACGTGTTCAACGGAAATCCCGGACCGCTGATGAAATCGCCATTCAGCTTCAAGCAATACGGCCAGTCCGGCGCGTGGGTGTGCGAACAATATCCGAACGTCGCGAAGCACGTGGACGATTTCGCATTCATTAAGTCGCTCTACAGCGAATCGAATGATCATGTTCCGGCGCTTTACCAGATCAACACCGGCATCGCGCGGCCCGGCTTTCCGAGCGCTGGCGCGTGGATCACTTACGGGTTGGGGAGCGAAAGCCAGAACCTGCCCGGTTACGTCGTGCTTGGCAACAACCAGGGCGTGAAGGGCGGCCCGCTCAATTGGAGCGCCGGCTTTCTCCCCACGAGTTATCAAGGAACGCTCTTTCGTTCTTCGGGCGCGCCCATTCTGAACCTCACGCGGCCCGAACATGTCACGCGCAACGACCAGCGAGCGCAGCTTGATTTCCTTAAGAAGGTCAACACCGAACATCTCAAGGACCGCGACGGCGAACCGGAATTGCTCGCCCGCATTCAGAGCTTCGAACTCGCGTATCGAATGCAAATGGAAGCGATTGACCTGACCGATTTCTCACCCGAATCGAGAGAGACGCTCGCGCTTTACGGAATGGACAAGGAGGTCTCGAAAAACATCGGCGCCAAATGCCTGATGGCGCGGCGGTTAATCGAGCGCGGCGTGCGGTTCGTCCAGGTTTACAGTGACGGTGAATGGGATGCGCATAGTGATCTTAAGGCCAATCATTCGCATCATTGCGCCTCGACCGATATGCCGATTCATGGGTTGCTGACCGATTTGAAACGTCGCGGGTTGATGGACAACACGCTCGTGATTTGGGGCGGTGAATTCGGCCGCATGCCCGTCTCGCAAGGCAACGGCGGCCGCGACCATAATCCGCACGGGTTCATGGCGTGGATGGCAGGCGCTGGAATCAGAGGCGGCGCGAGCTATGGCGAAACGGACGAGATCGGATATAAAGCCGTCAAGGATCGCACAAGTGTTCACGATCTTCATGCAACGATGCTGCATCTGCTCGGCGTCGATCATGAGAAGCTGACTTACTTCCACAACGGACGCCTTTATCGGCTTACCGATGTTGCCGGCGAGGTCATTGGGAAGATTTTGGTGTAACTCAGGATTTTCGCGGTACAACGCCGAAACGCAGGCCAAGATGCCTGTCCCGGAGGGACAACTGTCTTTTGGCCAACTGTCGCCTAAGGAAGTGTTTTGCCTGCGTGTGTATCTGGAGAATGGCGGCCGGTTTTGAGGACTTAGCGCCAGTTTTCCAGCCTGTTTTTTGGCTGCAAGGAATTGTCTCGACTGCTTAGATTCGCGGCTGGCGCAATTCTTTCCCTAAAGCGTTGTCCGCCTCCAATCGTTTTCCGTAACGCCGGTCGCGCCATACCAGCGACGCTACTTGCGTTTGGCAGTCGGGGTCAACGCCTAACTTGTTACATGTTAAGATATGACCCTAGACCGTCCGACATGGGAGAAACACAAAGGTCGCGAAGGCCGCAAAGGGATTTGGGAATTTCTGATCTTCGCGTCCTTGGCGATCTTTTGTTCAGGCCACCGCCAAAGAGTCTTCGCAAAAACGTCGGACTCTAGAAAACACACAAAGTTCACGAAGAGCGCAAAGAGATTTCGGAGTTTCTAATCTTAGCGCCCTTTGCGATCTTCTGTTCAGTCCCAGCTGTAGCCCAGATCCGAGATTTCGGATTTTCACCGCGGAATTTCCCCACGTCCAGGCAACTCGCCCCTTGAGCCGCCCGCAACGATTCGCTCACCGCCAGACAGGCGTCCCTCCTTTCGATCTCCTTCAACTCTCAGCGCGCGACGACCGCCTCCTCGGGCGGCGCTCGCGCGGCATCCTCCTCCCACAGCCCGCAATGCCGGAGAATTTTCTCAATCACCTCGCGCTGGCGCCGCTCGATGAAGCTGAGGATCTTCATCGTCCCGCCGCACTTGGGACAAAGCAACGGGTCCACTTCAGACAGGGGCCTTTGGGGTCGTGTCTATTCATTATTCATTTGATGAGCCAATTGAATAATGAATAGGAGCTCCCCGGCAAGAGGACGACGCCCCCGCCAAGAGGACGCTGTGTCGCGCGTCGGGGAAGTGATGTTGCCCGCGGCGTCGCGCAAGATGGTTCGTGGATCGGTCTCGGCAAACTTCATGGGCGCCAGGGCGGCCGAGGCGACCCACGTCAAAACCAGCGCGATAAGAAACAACACCGCGGGGTCGGGCAGCTTGTTGCCGGCCCATTCTATCCAGTCCAGCGCGCGCTGGCTGCGGGAGCAGGGCGTTCCGTTTGGGGCGGGCGAGGTTACCGGATTGGAGGGCGTCATAAGTTAAGGAGCTTTCAGCGCGGGCCGCCGGATGGCCGGGCGTGACTGGCACAAGGCCCGACCAGATCGGCCAAACTGTCGCGGCAGCGCGCGTAAATGAAGAATTTCGTGTCAAACCATCGGCCCAAGCTTGCAGTCGTCACGGTTTGCCATAAGTTCGCGGCGATGACTTTTCGTTTATTGCGCTGGTTGCATCGGCACGGGATCTCGCGAAAGCGCCTCAAAGGCTCGCTGGTGCATCGCTGGATGGGCAACTCCATTTTCAGCAGGGAACTCTGGGCCTTTCGCCGGGAGTCGCTGGCCCGCGGATGGTTGATTGGGTCGCTGGTCGCAGCCACTCCTTTGATGGGACTGCAAATGCTGCTCGGGCTGCCGGCCGGCATCTACTTCCGCGCCAATCTGTTCGTCGTCACCGCTCTGGTGCTGACCACCAATCCTTTGACCGCTGTCGTCTTTTATCCCTTTTGCTTCATGATCGGTTGCTGGTGCCTGGGCCGGCAGCCGGAGGACTTCCATTGGGACAACGCCGCGGTCTGGAAAGCCGGCGGGCCGCTGTTCCTCGGCTGCACCGTCGTTGGATTGCTGGTCGGGCTGACGGGCTTCCTGCTCATTCGTCGGCTCTGGAGGAACCGCCCGCCGCGTCCGGGCGCCGTGAAACCCGGCGCCGCGGAAGCCTGAGTTTCCGAGGCGGCACGCGGCGACCCGTGCTGCCATCCAGGCCCGTCTCATTGGACTAACTCCCGCGCGCCGCCGGGCGACTGGTAAATGGCCTTCACTTCCTTGTCCGTGAGCGGGCGGTTGAAGAGGGCCAGTTCGTCGAACCAGCCGACGTAGCTCAGGCCAAGGGTGACGGCGCTTTGCGACACGTCCCAGTTGAAAGTGTTCTGCCAGCCGGTGAACTGGCCCTGGTATTCCCCGTCGAGATAGAGTTTGCCCCAGCCGTCTTTCTTGCCGGAGTTGACGTTGCCAAACGTGAACGCGACGTGCGTCCACCGCTCCCGCGCAAAGGGCGGCTTGAGCACCGGCGCCATCGGGCGCTCGGCATCGGGCAGGACTTCCCAGCCAAGGTTCTTCGGGTTCCAGTAGCGCGTGACGGCCAGGATGGCGTAGCGGAAATGGCGCGGCGTGTGGTCCTTGCTGAACTCGACGAACATGTTCCCCTGGCCCCAGCTTTGCGCGACGAATTGCAGCGGGTCGCAATAGCCCGGTTCCAAATCCTTGTCCGGGTCCAGCCGCAGCCAGAACGACGCCGAGCCGCTCCAGTTGTTCGTCGTGTAGCCGAGGTTCTTTTCGCCGCGATAAAACACCGTCGGCTTCATCTTCTTCGTGAAGCGCAGCGCGTCGCCATGCCGGCCTTCGCCCCGGGCCAGCAGCACAAGGCCGCCTTCGGGCAGGCCGGGTTGGGCCGACTTGCGATTGCCGGTGGGCGCGGTGTAGAGCTTCGCGTCGCCGACGGCGAAGTCGGCGTCCAGGCCCTTGTCGAACGAGGCGTGCAGCAGCAGCGCCGCGCGGAGACTGGGCGCGGATTCGGCGGCTGGTGAGGGAACGGTGAGCGTGTGGAGCAACAACGCGGCGGCGGCGGTCGCGCCGAGGGCCGGGAGAAGCAGTGTTTTCATCGCAGGTATTTAAGGGCCACGAAACCGCCGATGCCCAGCGCCAAAAGCAGCCAGGCGAACCAGTCAAAATATTTCTCAAGCAGTTTCTTCACCGGCGGGCCAAAAAAGTAAAGCACGCCGCCCACCATGAAGAACCGCGCCGAGCGTCCGACGGCGGAGGCGCTGACGAGCGTCCAGAAATTCACCTCGAACACCCCGGCCGCCACCGTGAACACCTTGTAGGGAATGGGCGTGAACGCCGCCGTGAGGATGGCCACGAAGGCGTTGCCCTGGTAGAGCACCTGCACCTTGTCGAAGAGCGCCTGGGAAAACACATAGGGGATGAAAAATCCCTTCACCGCGCTCCACGCCGCGTAGCCGATGAGGTAGCCAAACATCCCGCCCAGAACCGATCCCACCGAGCAGATCAGCGCGAAGCGAAACGACTTGGTTGGCGCCCCCACGCACAGTGCCAGCAGCAGCACGTCCGGCGGGATTGGAAAAAACGACGACTCGACGAAGGCGATGCAGAACAGCGCCCACGCACCGCCGGGTCGCTCGGCCCAGCCCACCGTCCAGTCGTAAAGGCGGCGGAGGAAATGCGGCCGGGCGGCGCCGTGCGTCAAAGTGCCAAGTTCGTTGCTCATGCGTCAGTGCGGTGCGTTCAGCCGCCGGAGTGCCAGCGGGAACCGGGAGAGTTCAGCGGCTTTTCCAAAGGAGTTGAAACTCCAGTTCCTCGCTCCCGCCTTCGCGTTCGTGCTCGATGTTGACGACCGCGTCGGCCGGAATGTGCAGCCGCTCGCCGGCCACCTGGATGGTGAACGCCTTGTCGGCCTCCAGCGCGTCGGCCAATCGGCGCAGCTTGGCGATGAAATCCTTCTTCGGATAGACTTTCTCGAGGTCGCGGCTTTTCTTGCGGGGTGCGGTGCGGTTCATGCGGTGGATGTATCAGAGTGTCGGAGGTTTAGGAAGTGTGATATGAAATTCCATGCGTCACTCATCGCGGTATCTCTTTTGGCATGCGACGCAGGTTTGGCCGAGCCGCGTGAATGCGGCTTCCAGCGCATCAGCCGGGACAGGGGTGCCGTCTTTGCCCGCGCTCTGCAGGCGCTGGCGAAACTCGTCGGCGGCCTTCTCCGACTCGGACAGCTTCGCGCAGTAATCCTCCGGACGGAGCCGGGTATCCTCGTGGCGGAGCAGTTTGCGCAGTTGTTCCCGGAGCAGGGTGGCTTCGTGGACTGGCGCCAGTCCGGGACGCTTCGGAGGCGGATTCCATCCGGCCTTTTGCGCCAGCTTGAGCCGGTCGAAGTGTTGGTCCAAGGCCACCATCGCGTCCACGAGCGACGAGGTCGTCGCCACTTCGGGAAGCGCCTTCATGGTGGCGAGCGCGGAGGCCAGGTCCGGCTTCGCTCCGTCCACGCTGACGATCCTTTTGATCCCGAGCCGGGCGAGTTGCGCGAATGCCGCTTCTCCCTCCGGTTGTCCGCCGGAATAAAAGTTGGCGCCGACCGCGAAGCAATTGGGCAACCCCGGGGCGGCGAGTGCTTGGGCGGGCAGTGCATCTGAGGCCGGCTCATTCGCGAAGGATGGAATGGGCGCCAGCAGAACCAACGCCGTGAGGGCTGCCATGCCGGGACTTGGAATGACTGACATCATCCCGCCAGGGCGCCGAGCTTTGCGGGACGCAGTCGCACTGCGGCCCACGCGCCGAGCGCGCCGGCGAGGGCGAACATTCCCGCCAGGCCGGTGCCGGTGCGATTCAGCCAGGCCGCTGGTGGCTCCTCGCGGAAGGCAAACTTCGGCAGGCGCTCGAAGTCCGCCAGGGTCAGTGCCTGGCGGAGATGAATCTTCGGCGTGTAGAAGTCGGCGACGGATTTCTTGAAGTCGTTCACCTGCTCGCGGAAGGCGCGGTGCCGCCAGTAGCCGGCGCCGGCCAGATCGGTCAATGCCTCATGCATGGCGATGGCGGGAGACACGAAACGCCAGCGGTTCACGGCGGCTTGTTGCTGCGCAAGCTGTTCATCAAATTTCTGCCGCACGGGTTCGACGGCGCGGCTGACCTCGGATTGCACAGTGAGATGTTGCGCGGCGAAGTCGGCTTGCTGGCCGGGCGGGGCCAGTTCCGGATGGTCGCGATAGAACGAGTTCAGCAATTCCTCGCCGCGTTTCTCGGCTTCACCCGAAGCTTTGCGGCCAGCGGCGACAAGCTCCGGTCGCGACGGTGTGGGATGAAGCGTTTCGACGGTCGCGTTTAGCAGCGTGGGAGCCACCAGCACGAGCAGCACCCATGCAGCACCCAGCGAGGTGGCGGCGCTGGCTGCGCTGCGCACCACGGCGTTCACCGCCACCGCCAGCGCGATCCAAAACAAGCCGTAGGCGAGCACCACCGCCAGTGCGACCATCAGGCGCAAACCAGTTCCATCCGACCCGCCGAAAAGTCCCGCGGCCAGTGTGGCCAGTGCGGCGAGTCCCAGGACGTGCAGCGAACGAGCGAAGGCGCGGCGCGCCATCCAGGACCAGGGCCGGATGCCCTGCGACAAGGCCAGGCGCAGCGTGCCCGATTCGCGATCGCCCGCCATGAGATCATAGACGAGCGCGAGCAGGACCAGCGGGAACAGCCACACGAGAACAAACGCGAGGTCGAACCGGCCGGTCAGCAGGTGCGAGGGATTCTGCAACTCCGAGCGCGTGTCGCCCGAGGCGGACAGCCGCCAGAGCACGACCGACTCGTGACCCGGCGACAGATCGGACTGTCCCGTGGCCAGCAACGGCAGAGGCGCGGGTGGCAGCACCGCCACGGTGCCGCGGCTGGCGAGGGCTTTCGGGTCAATCGCCTGCTGACCAAGTGCCTGCTTCACCTGCCCGAGAAAATCATCGGAGCCTTGAATGAGCGTGGTGGCGGCCTCGTGGCGCCGTGCGGCGGCGCGACTGCCATTCAGAATTCCGTAACCGAGCGCGCCGGCAAAAAGCGCGAGCAACACCCACGCGGCGCGTTCGCGTGCGAGCAGGCGGAGTTCGAGTTTGAACAGTTGCGAAGTCATGAGAAATGGGCGGTGGAAGAGCGTGAATTATCTTGCTGGCCCGCGAAGCAGGCATTGCCACGTAGCGCAGACTTCCAGTCTGCGGTATCGCGGATTTCCAATCCGCCAGCGTTCCGACTTGTCGGTGCGCTCGGCAACTCCCACGGTCTGCCGGCTGGAAGCCGGCGAGACAGCAGGTTGGAAACCTGCGCTACGGCGCGATAGCGGGATTGGAGATTGAGGTTCAAGGCTCATATTCAGTGGGGCTTCAAGCGCGGCACGACTCGCAGCAGTGCGACCCAGGCTGCCGCGGCCCACAGGCCGAGCACAATCAAGCCGGGCGTGGCGGCGCGCAGGGCGTGGGCGGACGGCGGCGGATTGTAGCTGAAGGCGGGGAGCTTTTCCCACAGTTCGCGGCCAGCCGTGCCGCCGTGATGGCCGCCGGCGGTGTCGTTCATCATGTCCTCGTTGAGCACGCGCACGAAGTCGCGGCGATGCTGCTCGGCGGCGGCGGAGAAATGCCGGTGGTGCGTGAAGTCGGTCCCGGCCAACGCCATCGAGGCGGAGCGCAGGCCGAGCAGGGGCGCGACTAGGCCAGTCCATGTCACCACGCGATCCTGCGCTTCGAGCCGGCCCCAGAGCTTGCCGAAGTGATGGTCGTAAACCTCGTTGGCCATGCGCTCGCTCTCCAGCATGACGAGGCCGTCGAAGTTGAACGGCAATTCCTCGATGCGCGTCTTGCCGTGCTTCTTCAAGGTTTCCCGGGCGAACGCCTGCAAGCGTTCGTTGCGCGGGTTGTGGCCGTCGATCCCTTCCTGCACGGCCTTGTGCATCGCGGTCTCGAAGTCCAGCAGCTTTGGCGTGGGCAGGATGCGCTGCGCGAGATCGGTGGCGAGGCGCGGCGCGAGCACGGCGTTGGCCGCCCAGCAAACCAGCAGCGTGGCCAGCGCGGCGCGGGCGGTGGACGCCACCGCGGAGACTGCGAGACAGACGGCGAGGATGGCGGCAAGATAAAGGGCGTAAGCGCCGCCCATCCATGCGAGGCGCATCCAGCCGCCGCCCGCGTCGCCGCCGGGAAGTTTCGTCAGCGCCATGGCGCCGAACACGGCGACAGGCAGAAGCAGCAAGGCAAGCGTGGCACCGAGGCCAAGGGCCTTGCCGAGGACAAGGTCGCGCGGGCGAACGCCGAGGCTCAATACCTGCCGCAACGTGCCGCGTTCGCGCTCGCCAGCCAGGGCGCCGAAGGTGAGCAGCACGATGAGCAGCGGGGCGAGCAGTTGCAGGCCGGTGGCGGCGGTGAGTTCGCCGAAACGGCGCATCGCGGTGGCGTCTTGTGCGGGGAGGAACGCGGCCTGGTTCTGCCGGTGCGCTTCGAGGAAGACAGTGGAGCCAACGAACGGTTCGATTCCGCGATCGAACACGGCCAGCGGCGGGAGCGGCTTGAAGACGTACACGCCGTAATGTCCGGCGGAGTGGGAGTTCTTTTCGCCCTGGTTGAGCCAGTTTTCGCGTTCCATCGCTGTGGCGGCAGCGCGTTCGGCGCGGGTGCGTTCGACTTGTTGCCACGCGAGCAGCAGCGCGACGCCGAGCAGAAGCAGCATCACGGCAGCGGCCCAGCGGAAGCGCCCGTCGCGCCAGGCATCGAGGAATTCCTTGCGGGCGATGGAGGCGATCATGGGAGCATCTTGGGCGTAGGGCAGGTTTCCCACCTGCTGTGTCGCCGGCTTCCAGACGGCAGCGCGAGGACAGGTCGAGGCGTGACTGGGAGTTTGACGCTCTGCAGGCTGGAAGCAGTGCGATACAGCAGACTGAAAGTCTGCGCTACGCCGGCGACTGACTTCCGCCCCTGTTCATTGGGGATATGGTGAATAGCGGGGATCATGCGCGGAGATGTTTCAGGTAGAGTTTCTCCAGATCGACGCCCTTGATGTCGTTGGTGGCGTAGTCGCCGGCCAGCTTGCCGTCGAGCAGGATGCCGATGCGGGTGGCGTCTTCGCGCGCGCGGAAGAGATCATGCGTGGCCATAAGGATTGCGACGCCCTGACCGGCAAGCTTGCGCAGGAGTTGCGAGAACTCGTGCGACGCGGCGGGGTCGAGACCGGAGGTTGGTTCGTCGAGCAACAGGGCCTTGGCCTCGGTGGCCAGCGCGAGGGCGATGCCGACTTTCTGCCGCATCCCTTTGGAGTAAGTGCCGACACGGCGGTCGGCGGCTTCGGCCGGCAGGCCGGCTTTCTTCAACAGTTGCAGCAATTCATCGCGCGTGTGGCGGCGTCCGCCGAGCGTGCTGAAGTAATCGAGATTCTCCACGCCGGTGAAGCGCGGGTAGAGCATGACCTGCTCGGGGATGTAGGCGATCTGCCGGCGCGCGGCGATGGGATCGGCGGCGACGCTGGCACCGTTGACGCGCGCCTCGCCGCCATCGGGTGTGAGAAAGCCAAGGAGGAGGTTGATGGTCGTCGTCTTGCCCGCGCCGTTGGGGCCGAGCAACGCGAAGACTTCACCCGGTTGGATGGCCAGGCTCAGTTGGTTGACGGCGGCGTGGCTGTTGAACTTTTTGGTGAGTTTGACCGTTTCGAGCATGAGTGGTGAATGGCGTAATCAGGCGTTTCGTTTAGTGCGGTGCAATGGCCGCGTCATCTCAGCAGGCTACTCCTGACGGCGCCAAGCCGTCCGTGTCCGGAAACTTGCCTTGAGTGAATGAGTTGTTGTCAATGGCCTCGTGCCGGAAACGGCCCATCGCCTTGAGCGGGATTGGGTCGGCGAGTCCGATTTTGTCGGTGGCCGGCACTTCAAAGTTATAGCCGTGATCCTTTTCCATTTGCTCGTCAGGGAGTTGGCCGCCTTCGTTCGGGCTGCTGACATCCTCCTCGCAGGTGACCCAGGTGTTCCACGGCGTGACGCCGCCGGCGCAATTGCGATAGGCGCCCGCGAGGCTGAGGAAATGTTTTTCGAGGCGCTGTTCCTTAGTGTTGTAAACGAGCGTGGTAGTGCCGCAAGCGCCTTGGCCTCGCGCTCGAAGCGGGCGAGGCTTTGCGCATCGCGGCTGAAGCGCGCGGGCAGCACCTTGATGGCAACCTCGCGGCCGAGCTTGGTGTCGGTGGCGCGATACACTTCGCCCATGCCGCCTGCGCCGAGCTTGGCGGCGATCCGGCAGTGCGTAAGTGAGTTGCCAATCATCATTCAATCCTGAGTCCGGGACGTGTGAGTGAAAAGCGATTTCATCTTTTCTTCACCCGCCGTGTTGGCACGGACGGCGTTTCCGGCAGCCAGTCGCAGGCATTAGCAAA
>Ga0194128_10005178_pt1 | contig 18526 bp, 16 predicted proteins | sample TA2KigCa65mmetaG_FD_148650 | JGI IMG/M metagenome (GOLD analysis project Ga0194128, IMG submission 148650) | Freshwater microbial communities from Lake Tanganyika, Tanzania - TA2015037 Kigoma Deep Cast 65m | ecosystem: Environmental > Aquatic > Freshwater > Lake | place: Tanzania: Lake... | reverse complement strand
ATGGACGCCCGAGCTGGCGGCGCAGGCCCTCGTGCCCTTCCGCCTCGCCGGCGCGATCGCGCTCTCGCGGCCGGTGGCGCAGGAGCCGGTCGGCGGACCCGCGTCGCTGCGGGCAGGCCAGCTCGCGGTCCGGCATGGGCTGCTCGGACGAAAGCGCGTGGCCGTGTCGGCGGCCATCACGGGCGATGCGATCGACCGCCTGCGCGTCGGGGCCAACGGCGCCGTGCCGCCGTACGCGGGCCCGCAGGTCCTCGACGCCATCCGCGACGTGCTGGTCGGCCTGAACGCCGCCCGCTACGGCCGCAACGGCTCGGAGGGTCGTGATCTGGATCGCCTGCTCGACGAGGGGAGCGACGCGCTGCGCCGGCTGCGGGCCGCGACGCGGTGGCCGGCGCGCGGCGCGAGGGCGCTGGCCGAGAGGGCCGACGCGATGCGAGGGACCCTGTGGCGCCGCTGAGCGACCTGGCGATCGTCATCCGCCGCACGCTCGAGGAGTGGCTGCGCATCCGCTCGTCCGATCTGCGCTTCACCGCCGCCGACGACGCCGTGCTGGTGCTAATCGTGCTGCTGGCGTTGGCCGTCCTGCTGGCGATCGTGCGCGGGCTCCGGCGGGCGGGCGGGCGCCGGGCCGCGATTGCGCTGCCGGCCCTGCTCCCGGTGATCCGGCGCACCCCGTGGAGGCGCCTGCGGCACGCGCCGTTCGTGCTGTTCCTCGCCGGCCTGCCGTTCTTCGCCTCCGCGCTCGCGGACCCGGTGACGGCCTTCACGCGCGAGCAGATCACCTACGAGGGGCGGCGCATCGCGCTCGTCGTCGACGGCTCGAACAGCATGATCCTGCCGTTCAAGACCTCGCAGCTCCGCCCGGCGAGCGACCGGACCTTCTTCACCGCGACGGCATCCGCGGAGCACTTCATGCGGCTTCGCATGAAGGGCCCGTACCGCGACCTCATCGCGCTCATCGAGTTCGGGAGCTACGCGTACGTGGTGACGCCGTTCACGACCGACTACGAGAACGTGCTGCTCAGCCTCCGTCTGATCAGCGACCCGGCCAACTGGGCGCGCTTCGGCGACGGCGGCACGACAATTCTCGAAGGCATCGCCGAGGGGGCGAAGCTGTTCCGCGTCTTCGACTTCGCGAACGCCTCCGGCAACCTGATGGTCGTCTTCACCGACGGCATCGACAGCCGGCTGCATCTGCAGGGGCGGTCGGTCGATCAGCTCGTCGCCACCGCGCGCCAGTCGGCGATTCCCGTCTACATGATCCGGACCGGCTTCAACCGCAAGTTCGGCGACGTGCGGGAAGACGCGCTGTGGAAGGCCGCGGTCGAGCGGACGGGCGGCCGCTTCTACGCGGCGTCGGACGAGTCGGCGATCCTGCAGGCCGTGCGCGACGTCGACCGCGTGGCGGCGGGGCGGATCGACGTGCGGGAGTACACGGCGTACGAGCCGCGGTTCAGCGGCTATGCGCTCGTCGCCGTGGCGCTGTGGCTGGCGGCGGCGGGGCTGAAGCTCGGGTTCCGCGGCTTCAGCACGTTTCCGTAGGCGACGTAGTGTCCAGCGTGTGGTGGAGGTCCGAATGAAAGGGATCACGCGGCCCGTGATTGCGGGCGTCGTCCTGGCCGCCGCGGGCGCCGTCTGCCTCGGCGAGAGCCGGCTCTACCGCGAGATGGCCACCGCCGAGCAGGCCTTCCTCACCTCCGACTATGGCACCGCGGACGGCTCGCTGCGGACCGCCGAGCGCTATTACACGTACGCGCGGCGCCTGCCCTGGATCGGCGACCGCCCGCTCAACGACGTCCGCGCGCGCCAGGCGGCGCTTGCCTATTGGCGGGGCGACTACGCGGCCCTGGCGCCCGCGGCCCGGACCGATCCCGTCTCCGATGTCGCGGCCGACAACATCCACCTGCAGCTCCTCGTCGCCAACGCCCTGTTCCGGCAGGGACAGCGGCAGGCGAAGGACCGCGCGGCGATCCTGCGGATGCTCGACGCGTCGATCGCCGCGTACCGCACCGTGCTTGGAAACGGACGCGACCCCGCCGACGCACCGTACGTGGAGCGGGCGGCCTACAACTACGAGTACGTCGTGCGGCTGCGCGACGAGTTCCTGAAGGGGCGGCGCAAGACGCTGCCGGAGTCGGACGAGGAGGGGAATCTCGGGTTCGAAGGCGCCCTCGAAGGCGCCGAATTCGAGCAGGAGTTCAGGCTGTACGTGCCGCTCGAGAAGGAAGAGCGGGAGAACACCGCGCCCGGCCAGACGGCGCCCGTCCAGCGCAAGGGCTGAGCGATCGTGCTGCTCGACATCGACGTCGGGACGGTGACCTTCGCGGAGCCGCTCTATCTCTGGCTGCTCGTCGGTCCGGGCCTTTTTCTGGTCATCTGGGTCTGGCGCGTGCTGGGGCGGCGCGCCGACCGGCGGCGTCTGGGCCTCGGCCGCGTGACGCCGGTCGTGGCACGGCATCCGCTCCTCGGCGATCTCGCCTTCTGGGCCGTGCTCGGGCTGGCCACGATCCTGTGCATCGTGGCGCTCGCGCGCCCGGTCGCGCGCGTCTCCGCGGTCCGCCGCGCCAGCGCCGACATCGTCATCCTGCAGGACGGGTCCGCGTCGATGCACGTCGCCGACGTGGCGCCGAACCGCTGGCGCCGATCGGTCGAGTTCGTCCGCGTCTTCGGCGAGACGCTCAGCTGGAGGGGCGACCGCGTCGCGCTGGCGCTCTTCGCCCACCACGCGGCGCCGCAGGTCCGGCTCACGAAGGATCCGAACGCGCTCTTCTTCTTCATCGACCATCTGGGCAACGCGCCGCCCTTCCCGCTCGAAGACGACCCCACCTGGGACACGAACATCGAGACGGGCCTGTCGTGGGGCATGCAGCTCATCGACGTCGACGAGCGGCTGTTCGGCGACACGCCCAACCCCAAGGCGTTCGTCGTGATCTCGGACGGCCAGGCGTGGAGCGGCACCGTGGCGCGGTCGGTGGCGATGGCGCGCGCCCGGGATATTCCCGTCTACACCGTGGGCGTCGGCACGGCGGCGGGAGGCGTGATCCCGGATCCGCTGGGGCGCCCGCCGATTCACGCCCGGCTGGACCGGGTGTCGCTGACCGAGATCGCGCGGGCGGGCGGCGGGCAGTACTTCGAGATCGGCCGCGAGCCCGACGCCTGGGTGGCGGCCAACATCATCGGCAGCATCAGACGCCGCATTCCCGGCGCGCAGGTGTACGAGAGCACCGAGGAGCTGTACTGGCAGTTCCTGTTCGCGGCGGCCGTCGCGCTGTGCGCCGGCGTGTGCTTCGTCCGGCGGCGCATCGAGCTGCTCTGGGCGGCGGGCGCCGCCGCCGCCGCGCTGTTCGTCCTCGTCGGCAGAATCGGCTGACGCGGCTCAGTACGCAGCGTCCGGCTGTAGCCGGACCCTCAGTAGCGGCTCAACCCCTCGGTCAGCTCGATCGAGGTGCCCCACGGATCGACCAGCATCGCGGTGGCGACCGGATCGCCCGGATTCCGGCGATAGGGCCGCTCGAGCCTGACGCCCATCGCCTCGAGCGTCCGGGCGAACGCCTCGAGATTCCGGACCTCGAAGCCGATGTGGTCGAGCATCCGGCCCTTCGTGGGCACCGCCGTCTCCTCGACGTCGAGGAAGTTGATGTTCATGCCCGGCAGGTCGGCCGCCAGATAGACCGTCTGCGGCGTGCCGTCGGTGCGCGGCGAGCCCCGGCGCGTACCGGGCACCGCGCCGAACGTCTTCACGTACCACGCCTTGGCCGCCGCCGACTGCCCCTTCGGCAGATACAGGTGGAAATGATGCGTCGACACGGGCGTCGTCTGCGGGCGGGCGAGGCGCTCGGCCACCGCGTCGCGGCGCCCGCCGTCGAGATGGAAGGGCACGTTCTCGGTGCCGTCGTGGAACAGCTCGATCCGCTCGTCTTCCGGCGTCAGGATGTTGCCGATCGGCGAGCCGGGGTTCTGGGGCAGGACGCGCACGCCGAGCGACCGGAACCTCGCCAGCGCCTTCGGGATGTCGGGCAGCCGGAAGGCGACGTGATTGACGACGGATCCTTCCGTCCCACCGGACGACTCGCCGTGATCGAGGAAGATGAAGACCTCGGGAAGCTTCAGTGCTTCCCTGGTACCGATCGTCACCGGCGTCGCGCCGAAGTCGATCCACCACTTCCGGTTCGCGTCCACGTCGCGGACGACGTAGTGGAAGTGCCCCATCGAGACGCCGGTGGCATTGGGCGCCGCGAGCTGCGCGCCGATTGGCGCCAGCGGCGCCACGACGACGAGCGTGAGCGCCAGGGCGAGGCGTCTCACGGCGCGAGCGACCCCAGATAGGCGGCAAGGGCGATCATGTCGTCCTCGGTGAGCTTGGCCACGGCGCCCTCCATCACCGCCGCACCGGGACCCTTCCGCGTCCCGGCCTGCATGTCGAAGAGCTGCCGGAAGGCGTAGGTCGGCGACAGACCCGCAATCCGAGGCACGTCGCCAACCCCCTGCAGCGTCGGTCCGTGGCAGATGCCGCACTGCAGCGTCCGCCCGCCGCCGCCGGTCGTCGCAAGCGCCTCTCCCTTCGCGATCGCGCCGAGCGGCACGTACGCCACGTAGCCCGAGTGCGCATCGCGCAGCTCGGTCCGATGGAAGTCGAGCGCCGTCTCGAGGATACGCTGGCCGATCGGCTCGGTCCGTCCGCTGCCGTCCGGCACCACGATCGACCCGGCGGTCGTCATCGTCGGCACCGTCGCGACTTCCTTGACGGAGATCCAGCCCGGCCGCGCGGGCGGCAGCTTCGCGAAGTACTCCGCCGCGATCTCGACGTCGGCATCGCTCACCGCCAGCGCGGTCTTCAGCATGAGCGCCTGCGGCGGGATGTCCAGCACCGAGCTGCGCCGCGCGCCGCTCTTGAAGTCGGCGATCTGCTGCCTGAAGTACCCCACCGGCAGGCCGGCGAGGGCGGCGTTCTCCGGCTTGCCGATGCCGTTCGGCAGGTGGCAGTACCCGCAGGCGCGGACCTCGGGCGGACGGCCCCGGCCCACGACCTCCGGCATCGGCGGGTGATCCTCCGGATGCCAGTCGGGCGGCGCGAACGCGTTGCGAATCTCCTTCAGCGTGAACGTCCGCGAGCTCCCGGGCACGCGGTGCGGCTGGCCGTCGTCGGCCGTGGCGGGCGCGTTCGGCGCGTTCCGCACGTACGCCCACGGCGGCGGATCGGCAGCGAACACCAGGACCCCGGGCGCCGCCGCCGCCGCGGCGCTCAGCCACATCGTCCGCAGACCCGGCATCGGCACCCCCCGCGACTGCTATTTCTGCCCGGTGTTCCCGTTGATCCCCGTGCTCGAGTGCGCGGCGTCACGCTCACCCTCGTGGCACGCCCATTCCCAGAACTCCTCGTCCGGCATCCGGCGATGCTCGACGCGCAGCGTCCACGGCCGCGTGAACACCTTCTCGTCCGTGATGGTGGCCTCGTAGGTCAGCGACTTGGGATCCACGAAGATGAAGCGCTCCACGATCCGCGCGTTGTCGGTGAAGAAGTCGCCGACGACGTCGAGCCGCGACTTCGCCTTCAGGTTGGTCGTCTCGACGACGAGCGTGTTGCCCTCCCACCGGCCGCGGGCGTCGCCCATCCACAGCTTGATGTTCGCGCCGAGGCGCGGGCGGCCGTCGAGCGGGACGACGCGGAACGCGTGGTACTCGTCCCAGACGAACACGACCTGGCCGGGCGGCTGCAGGATGCGGAACGTGGGGAAATAGTACAAACGGGGCACGTCCACGATGCAGCGGGTCTGCGAGTCGATGTGCTCGGGGCGGGTCGGGTTCTCGTATTCGGCTTCGAGCTTCCTTCGCAGCTCCGCCGCCCACGGTTGATACGGGATGTGGCCGTCGGGCGGATCGACGACGCGGCTCGGATTGATCTTGACGACGCCGGTGATCCGCTCCTGGAAGTCGGAGGCGCCGCTCTTGGCGGGATCGAGTGAATGGGTGCCTCCGAGGATCGGCCGCCACGTGCCCTGCATGTCGGGCTGGCCGTCGGGGCGCCGCGCCTCCACCCCAACGCGCACACTCCGCGCGTCGGGGGCCCCGGCCTGGGCGGCGACCAATGCCGACAGCGCCACCAGCGCCACCGCGATTCCCCCTATCGTCTTCCGCGTCTGATCCATCGTCACAACCCCGGATAGGGATAGTACTTCTCCCACTCGAACGCGTAGCAGTCGTAGTCGAGCAGCGCGACGTTCGGCTCCACGCGCCGGTACAGCAGCATCCGCAGCGTCCACGGGCGCGTGAACACCTGCGGGTCTTCGATCGTCGCCTCGTAGGCTATGGTGTTCGGGTCCATCAGCGTATAGCGCTCCACCACGTGGAGCGCCTCGCTGTGGTAGTTGCCGGTCCGGTCGAACCACGTGTTCGGCGTGAAGTGCACCACGTCGACGACGAGCGTGTCGCCCTCCCAGCGGCCGCGCGAGTCGCCCATCCACCACTCGATGGGTCCCGGCGGATGCGGCGTCCCGTTCGTGTAGATGTGCCGGACGGCGTGGACGTACTCATAGAGGATCGTCGTGGCGTCGGGCATCTGCACGATCTGGAACGGGAACCCCATGTAGGTGATGCGCGGCACGCCCGGCAGGTAGCAGTGGGCCTCGGTGTCGCGCGTCGCGCGGTTGGCGAAGTTCTCCTGGCGCCTGGCCAGCGCCTCCGGCCGATACGGAATCTCGCCGCCCTCGACGACGCCGAGGCCGGCGGGGACGTCCTTGCTGGCGGAGTGCGGGAGGAGGTTGTCGTTCGCCGTGCCGAACGCCTGCCAGATGCCCGACAGGTCGGGCCGGCCATCCGGCGTGCGCGGGATGCCCGACTGGGCACGCGCGGGCGCGTAGCTGAAGGCCACCGCCACCCCAACGTACAGAAGGCTACCGATCCCGAGCCGCAGACGTCTTGGCACGAATGTCTTTGCCGTGCCGCGTAGTCTAGCGCGGATTGCAGAGAGGCGTCGCGATCCGGGCCCTCGATTTCATCGCTCGTCTGACCTGGAACGCTTGGATAGAATGCGGCCGGTGTCGAACCCCTTCTTCGACCGCCCCATCGTCAACTCGCCGTACGAGTACCCGCGCCGGCACTGGGAGCTGGACGAGTCGGGGCAGCCCACCGGCAACCTGATCGACCAGCGCCGGCGGGCGGAGTTCATCACTCCCATCCCCAAGCCGAAGAAGCGGCGGGGCGGCCCGAAGCAGCAGGAGCTGGTGCTCGACGAAGGGCGGGGCCTGACGACGAAGACGCAGGCCTATGATCTGACCTCCGTCATCAACGAGGTGCGCGGCCACGTCGACGCCTGGCGCGCGCTGCCGGCCAGCCAGTGGCATGTGACGCCGGAAACGACGCGGCTCCTGCACCACTGGCGGCACCATGATTTCGGCGGCTTCCGTCCATTCTTCTGCCAGATCGAGGCCGTCGAGACGGTCATCTGGTTCACCGAGGTGGCACCGCACCTTGCCGCAGGCAGGCGGCTGCTCGAGAACCTCGAGAGCGTGAACGCCGAGGCGAATCCGAACCTCGAGCGACTCGCGCTGAAGCTCGCGACCGGCGCCGGCAAGACGACGGTGATGGCCATGCTCATCGCCTGGCAGACGCTCAACGCGGTGCGGCACCCCGGCAGCAAGACGTACACCCGCGGCTTCCTGATCGTGGCGCCGGGACTGACGATTCGCGACCGCCTGCGGGTGCTGCAGCCGAACGATCCCGATAGCTACTACGGCACCCGCGAGCTGGTGCCGCACGACCTGCTCGAGGACATCAAGAAGGCGCGCATCGTCATCACGAACTACCACGCCTTCAAGCGCCGGGATCGGATGGAGCTGTCGTCGGGAGGGCGCGCGCTGCTGCAGGGCGCGACGGGGCCCGACCTGCAGACGCTCGAGACCGAGGGCCAGATGCTGCAGCGCGTGATGCCCGAGCTGATGGGCATGAAGCAGATCCTCGCGATCAACGACGAGGCGCACCACTGCTACCGCGAGAAGCCGCCCGACCCCGACGAGCAGGCGCTGAAGGGAGACGAGCGCAAGGAGGCCGAGAGGAACAACGAGGCGGCGCGGCTGTGGGTCTCCGGCCTCGAGGCGGTGAACCGCACGCTCGGCCTGGCGCGCGTCATCGACCTGTCGGCCACCCCGTTCTTCCTGCGCGGGTCCGGCTACGCCGAAGGCACCCTCTTCTCCTGGACGATGAGCGACTTCTCCCTGATGGATGCCATCGAGTGCGGCATCGTCAAGCTGCCGCGCGTGCCGGTGGCGGAGAACATTCCCGGCGACGAGATGCCCGTGTACCGCAACCTGTGGGAGCACATCCGGAAGGACATGCCGAAGAAGGGGCGCGGCGCCGGCGGCGACCTCGATCCGCTGAAGCTTCCGAACAAGCTTCAGACGGCGCTCGAGGCGCTCTACGGGCACTATAAGAAGACGTTCGAGTTATGGCAGAAGGGCGGCATCTCGGTCCCGCCCTGCTTCATCGTCGTCTGCCAGAACACCGCAATCTCGAAGCTCGTCTACGACTACATCTCCGGCTTCTACCAGAAGAACGAGAGCGGCGCGGAGAAGCTCGTGCAGGGCCGCCTTCCGCTCTTTCGCAACTTTGACGACGCGACCGGGAGCCCGCTGGCGCGGCCCAACACGCTGCTGATCGACTCCGAGGAGCTGGAGTCGGGCGATGCGCTCGACGAGAAGTTTCGTGCGATGGCAGCGGACGAGATCGAGCGCTTCCGCCGGGAGATCGTCGAGCGGACCGGCGATGCGCGCGCCGCCGAGAGCATCACCGATCAGGACCTCCTGCGCGAGGTGATGAACACTGTTGGGAAGAAGGACCAGCTCGGCGCGAACGTGCGGTGCGTCGTGTCCGTGGCGATGCTCACCGAGGGGTGGGACGCCAACAACGTGACGCACATCCTTGGTATCCGCGCCTTCGGGACCCAGCTTCTGTGCGAACAGGTGATCGGCCGCGCGCTGCGGCGGCAGTCCTACGACCTGAACGAAGGCGGTCTCTTCGATGCCGAGTATGCTGACATCTTCGGCGTGCCGTTCGACTTCACGGCCAAGCCGGTCGTGGCGCCGCCGAGCCCGCCGACGGAGACAGTGCAGGTGAAGGCCGTCCGACCGGGCCGCGATCACCTCGAGATCCGCTTCCCTCGTGTGGAGGGATATCGCGTCGAACTGCCGACGGAACGACTCACGGCCACGTTCACAGACGACTCGAAGCTGGAACTGACACCCGAACTCGTGGGACCGACGAAGACCCGGAACCAGGGGATCATCGGCGAGGCGGCCGACCTGACGGTGGATCATCTCGAGGACGTCCGGCCCTCGACGCTTCTCTTCCATCTCACGAAGCGGCTGCTCTACAAGGAATGGCGCGACCCGGGCGAGGAGCCCAAGCTGCACCTGTTCGGGCAGTTGAAGCGCATCACCAAACAGTGGCTCGACACGTGCCTCGTCTGCAAGGGCGGCACGTATCCCGCGCTGCTGCTCTACGAGGACCTGGCCGACACGGCGTGCGGCCGCATTACGGCCGGCATCACGATGGCGCTCCAGGGGACGCGTCCGATCAAGGTGCTCCCGGACCCGTACAATCCCTCTGGCTCCACGGCGCACGTGCGGTTCCCCACGTCGAAGACGGATCGGTGGGACACGGCCGGCCCGCCCCCTAAGAATCACGTGAACTGGGTGGTGCTCGACAGCCAGTGGGAGGCGGAGCTGTGCCGCGTCGTCGAGGCGCACCCGCGCGTCGTCGCCTACACGAAGAACCACAATCTCGGCTTCGAGGTGCCCTACCGCTACGGGTCGGAGGTTCGCCGCTACCGGCCCGACTTCATCGTCCTCGTGGACGACGGGCATGGGCCCGACGACCTGCTTCGGCTGGTCATCGAGACCAAGGGTTACCGGCGCGAGGATGCGAAGGACAAGAAGCTGACGATGGAGGCGTATTGGGTGCCGGGGGTGAACAACCTGAAGACGTTCGGGCGATGGGCATTTGCCGAGCTGGCCGACGTGTACCAAATGGAGAGCGAGTTCGAGGCAAAGGTCGCGGCGGAGTTCGAGCGGGTGCTGGCCGCTTCGGCTGCCGGGCTCCTGCTTCAGTCTGGCAGGCGCGCCTAGGAGCGAAGCGTGTTGTCACGTCGCGCGAACGTCCACCTCGGTGAAGCTGCCCGGCGCCGCGGCTGCGACGGCACTGGCGATCGTGGAGAGATGGTTTCTGATCAATGGCCAACTCGTTTTGCTCAGCGCGACAACGGCCATGGTGCGCCCGGCGAGATTCTGCTGGTGGCGGAGATTGCGGTCGGTCGTGATGAACACGTCGAACCCTGCGGCTTCGGCCGCATCCAGCAGCGCACCGTTCGTGAGTCTGTCCCAGCCGTGGTCCCGAGCTTCTTCGACGCGATGGCCGCGCAGGGCCGCCGCGACGCCTCGTGGCACGCCGTTGTCGAACAGCACCCGCATCAGCGGGCTGGCGCCGGCGCGTCCAGGCTGCGGGCGGCGAACTCGAGCACGGCTTTGATCTGTTCGCGCGTGACCGGGAACTGCTCGATCACCTCGTCGATCGTCATGCCGTCCTCGAGGTTCTCGAAGACGACCGAGACGGGTGTCCTGGTGCCTTTGAACACCCAGGCACCGCTCACCTTGCCAGGGATGCTCTCGACGGCCGGACACTGCGACCAGTCAAGCGTGGCCATGTTCACCGCTCCTTCACTGCACAGACAGATTACGGGAAGTCGGGCCGTCCGTCACGCCGGGGCGGATACGGATGGCTGGGCTTCGTCGCCTGGCCGGGCAGCGTAATTGAACAGGATTCCGAGTGGCCAAGAAGCCGCCCAAATCTCCGAAGACGGTCGAGACGCTGCGTCATCCCGACGACAAGCGGCTGAACATCCCGACTGCCGAGCACCGGTCCGTCCTCGAGGCCGAGCACCTCGCGCGGCTGGAGGTGCGCTACCCGCGCAACACCGACCTCGACCCGCAGCTCGTCTGGCGCGGCAAGGACTACCAGGACTGGAGCGACCTCGTCGTCCAGGCGCCGCCGCTCTACATCCAGGAGAAGGTGCACCCCAAGGTGCTCGTCGACGACCTGCTCAGGGAGTCGAAGGGGGCAAAGGCGCAGGAGCCAGGCGCGCAGATCGATCTCTTCGCCGATTTCAACGGGGTGGCGGAAGGGGCCGACCGGACCGACTTCTACCAGCACGATCAGAACTGGACCAACCGGATGATCCTGGGCGACTCGCTCCAGGTGATGGCGAGTCTCGCCGAGCGCGAGGGACTGCGCGGGAAGGTCCAGTGCATCTATATCGACCCGCCGTACGGGATCAGGTTCAACAGCAACTTCCAGTGGTCGACGACCAGCCGCGACGTGAAGGACGGCAACGCGGCGCACATCACTCGCGAGCCGGAGCAGGTGAAGGCGTTTCGAGATACTTGGCGGGACGGAATCCACACCTATCTGACGTACTTGCGGGATCGACTCACGGTCGCACGAGATTTGCTGACGGAATCGGGATCGGTCTTCGTACAGATCGGCGATCAGAACGTCCACCGCGTGCGTGCCCTGCTCGATGAGGTGTTTGGCGAGTCCCAATTCTGCGCGCAGATCACTTTCAAGAAGACCGGTGCGGCTACAGACGAGTTGATTGCATCAGGGGTTGATCACTTGCTCTGGTTCGCTCGGAGCCGTGAGCACGTGAAATTTCGTCGCTTGTACAGCATTCGAGAGCTCGGTGACGACGGGACGGAAGAGTACATGTTCGTCCACGAGCCGGATGGTCGCAGTCGACGAGCCACCGATTCGGAAGTGCATGGCCTGCAGACGCTCCCCGGAGGCTCACGAGCATTTCGTTTCACGACCTTGACGTCGACGCATGAGTACAGCCAGGGGTTGGCACCCTTTACGTTCCAGGGCCGAGAGTTTTCTCGTGGTCAGCGTTACTGGTCGACTCACCCGACCGGCCTTCGTCGCTGCGGACTTTCCGATCGACTGGTTGGGCGACGCCAGGAACTATCATTCCGGCGGTATCTCTCAGACTTCGCGGTCCTTCCGATCATCACGTCATGGTCGGACACAATGATGTCGAGCCGGGGAGAAGACAAGTACTACGTTGTTCAGACCTCGGCCAAGGTCATCAGTCGAGCGATGTTGATGGCTAGCGACCCAGGCGACCTAGTCCTCGATCCGACATGCGGGTCCGGCACGACGGCGTACGTGTCCGAGCAGTGGGGTCGCCGTTGGATCACCATCGACACTTCTCGAGTGGCACTCGCGCTGGCCCGCGCCCGCATCATGGGTGCGAGGTACCCGTACTATCTTCTCGCTGACTCGCCCGAAGGCCTTAGCAAGGAAGCCGAAGTCAGCGGACGCGCGTTCGTCGACAGGCCCACCCACGGCAGCGTCCGCCACGGCTTCGTCTACGAGCGCGTGCCGCACATCACGCTCAAGTCGATCGCCAACAACGCGGAAATCGACGTCATCCACGAGGAGCACCAGCCGAAGGTGCAGGCCGCGCTCGACCGGCTCAACACGGCGCTCAAAGGGCACAAGACAGCCTTCCGCGTGACAGGCGGCGGGCGCGAAGGCAAGGAGGTCCGCTTCGACGCGCCGGCCGACGCCACGTTCACGATGCCGAGTGGCGAGGTCGTGCCCGCCTCACAACTCCTCGAGTGGGAGGTGCCGCGCGAGGCGCCGGCCGACTGGCCCGAGGCCGCAAGAAGGCCACTCGCGGAATTCTGGGAAGCGCGCATCGCCCGGCAGAAGGCGATCGACGCATCGATCGCCGCCAAGGCTGACGTCGAATACCTCTACGATCGCCCGTACGTTGATCCAAAGACCGTCCGCGTCGCCGGGCCGTTCACCGTCGAGAGCCTCAGCCCGCACCGGATGCTCGGCGTCGACGAGAACGACGAGCTGATCGACCCGCTGGAGGTCAAGGAAACGGGTGTCGCGTTCGGCCAGACCTTCGAGCAGATGATCCTCGACAACCTGCGCGCCGCCGGCGTCCAGCAGGCGCACAAGGCGGATCGCATTACCTTCACGGCGCTGGCGCCCTGGCCCGGTGAAATGGTCTGCGCCGAGGGACGCTTTCGCGAAGGTGACGGCGAGAAGGAGAAGCGCGCCGCCATCTTCGTCGGCCCGGAGTTCGGCACCGTCTCACGCCCCGACCTCGTGCAGGCCGCCCGCGAGGCCGGCGATGCCGGCTTCGACGTCCTCATCGCCTGCGGCTTCAACTACGAGGCGCACGCCGGGGAGTTCAGCAGGCTGGGCCGCATCCCCGTCCTCAAGTCACGGATGAACGCCGACCTCCACATGGGCGGCGAGCTGAAGCCCACCGGCAAGGCCAACCTCTTCGTCGTCTTTGGCGAGCCCGACATCGACATCCTGCACCAGGCCGGCGGGACGCTCCGCGTGCACGTGAAAGGCGTGGATGTGTTCGACCCGACGTCAGGCGAAGTCCGGAGCGACGGCGCGGACGGCATCGCCTGCTGGTTCATCGACACCGACTACAACGAGGAGAGCTTCTTCGTCCGCCACGCTTACTTCCTCGGCCAGAACGATCCCTACGGCGCCCTGAAGACGACGCTGAAGGCGGAGATCGACGCCGACACCTGGGCCACGCTCAACAGCGCCATCTCGCGGCCGTTCCCCATGCCGTCGAGCGGCCGGATCGCCGTCAAGGTCATCAATCACCTTGGAGATGAAGTGATGAAGGTCTTCAGGGTCGGATAAGTTCGACGACCGTGAGAGCATGGAGAGACGATGAGCAGCCGGCGTCGAGACCACGGAAGTCTCAGGTTCACGCGATTGCGTCTCCAGAACTGGCGCAACTTCAGCAACGTCGACGTGGCGCTGTCACAACGGGTGTTCGTCGTAGGGCCCAACGCGTCGGGAAAGTCCAATTTGCTCGACGTCTTCAGGTTTCTTCACGATATCGTGTCCGTCGGCGGAGGCCTCGAAGAGGCGGTCCGTAAACGTCAAGGTGTCTCCAAGCTTCGGGCCTTGGCGGCACGCAAGGTCCCCGACATTGTCATCGACGTGGAGCTGGGGGGAGCAAACGGCGCGACGTGGCGGTACGAGCTGGCGCTCGGTCACGACAAGCAACAGCGGCCTCGGATCACACACGAATCAGTGCGACGTGATTCTCGTCTGTTGTTCAGTCGCCCCGATGAATCCGACAGGAGTGACCCTGAACGACTGACGCAGACTTATCTGCAGCAGGTCAACGTCAACAAAGAGTTCCGGCCCGTCGCCGACGCGTTTGCCTCGATTCGCTATCTGCACATCGTTCCTCAACTGATTCGAGAACCTGACCGTTCGGTCGGCAGAACGAACGACCCGTACGGGGGCGATTTTCTCGAGCAGGTCGCTGCCACGCGCGAACACACCCTGCGTGCGAGGCTCAAGGCGATTGCAAGCGCACTCAAGATTGCCGTTCCTCAACTATCCGAGCTCGAACTCGTGAGAGGTCCCCGCGGCGTTCCTCATCTTCGTGGTCGATATGAGCACTGGCGCCCCCAGGGTGCGTGGCAGACAGAGGATCAGTTCTCAGACGGCACGCTGCGGTTGTTGGGCCTATTGTGGGCGATCTTGGAAGGCGGTGGCCCGCTTCTCTTGGAAGAACCTGAGTTGTCGTTGCACCCGGAGGTCGTCCGCTATCTCCCCCAGATGTTTGCTCGTATGCAACGTCGCTCGGGGCGACAGATGTTCGTCAGTACTCATTCCCCAGAGCTCTTGCTCGACGATGGCATCGGTCTCGACGAAGTGTTGCTTCTGACGCCGAGTCCGGAGGGAACAACTGCCGCGACGGCAAAGGCGTTTCCTGAAATTGAAACGCTCCTCCATGGAGGGTCGACATTGAGCGAAGCCGTAATGCCCTTGACGAGGCCGAGGTCTGCCGAGCAACTGGCCCTCTTCGGAGACTGATGTGGCCTACGTATCTGGGGCCGTGGAGGGCATATCAGACGAGGCTGTGTTGCGGCGGCTGGTGGCCGATCGCGGGGGCGTCGTGCATCGCGTCCAGGTTCAGCGCGGCAAAGCCAATCTCCGTCGGGCCCTTCCAGGCTATAACGCCGCGGCCCAGGGTGACCCCCGGCTGGTCCTCGTCGATCTCGATCGAGACTTCGACTGTGCTGCTGCGCTCGTCAGCGATTGGCTGCCGGCACCCAGCACGTACATGCGCTTTCGCGTGGTCGTTCGCGAGATCGAAGCCTGGCTTCTGGCGGATCGCGACAGATTCACGAGTTTCTTCTCCGTGCCGGCATCGGCGGTCCCAGACCAGCCCGACCAGCTTCCCGATGCGAAGTCGACTGTGCTGGCCGCGATCCGGCGATCTCGTCGAAGGGCGATTCGCGTCGACATGCTGCCCAGACCAGACTCAGGTCGCCAGGTTGGTGCGGCCTACACTTCGCGGTTGATCGAGTTCGCCAGCGACAGCGGCAACGGTTGGCGACCAACAGTTGCTGCGCAGCGCTCTCCGAGCCTTTCAAGCTGTCTGACGCGCCTCGATTCTCTGATTGAGATCGCCCCATGAAGCGCCCCGTCAGGCGAGCGAGACGCAACAAGGAGGGCCGACTCGACGAACGGGGAAAGGCCGTCGCACTCCGACGCTCCAGGAGTTGTTCGAGGACGGCCGCCCGATTGACCACGCGCTGAGAGAAGCGGCACGGGACGCGAGGCGTCTTCACAGGGCGCTCGGCAACCCGATGACGACCTGGCAAGATGGACAGGTCGTATGGGTGCAGCCCGAGGACATCCGCATAGACGACTCCGAGGAGCCACACGAACCGGTCGAATGAATCTTCTGATCGCCGACACGTTCGCATCGACCAGACCGTCCAAGACGACGGTCCGGCCGCGCGTCACTGCGTGCGCCGGAAGTGCCGCGTCGTCGTCCGCGGCGCCACCTTCATCGTCTTCATCTTCTTGATGTACTCGGGATAGCGCGTCTCGGCGCCGCCGAGCGCCGCCTCGAACGGAATCCCGAACTCGATCGCGAAGTCGTGTAGCGCGTTGTTCTGCCCCGGCAGGACATTTGGCACCTTGCCCGCCGGAACGGCAGTCAGTTTTCGGCTTCGTCGGCCATGCGTACGACATCGTCGTAGAGCCGCTGGCTGAGAAAGAACGACGTCTGGAGCAGCTTCTCGAGTTCGGGTCGAATCGTCTGGATGTGCCCGGCTCTCTTGCCTTCGAGGAGGAGGCCAAGGGTGCCGATCACGGTCAGTCCTGCTGCCTCGGCGACTCTTCGTGCGGGACGATCGTCGATGAGAATCGCGCAGGCGCCAATCTCGACTGCCAACGCGATCGCCTCCCGCTCGCCATCCCCAACGCGCGCTCGCGATAAGGTTGCTGAGCGCCGATCGGCAGGCGCTTGCACCGAAACCCAATCCGGCAGAACAGGAATGGAAGGCGCGATCTCGCGAGCAACCGCCGGCGGAATCAGAACGGACTGAAGAATGGCGGGGACGATACCGAGGCGCTGAATTCGCGCGAGGGCGATGAGCGGGCTGGAGTTCGAAACAACGGGCACTCAGAGCTTCTTGATGGCGTCGAGCTCCCGCTGCAACTCGTCACCCTCGAGCTGGAAATAGGGAATACCGCGTGTCGAGGCGTATCGAATGAACTCCTCGCGCTCCATGGTGAGCAGCTGTGCTGCCCTGCCGCTGGACACCTCCCCCTGCCGATATAGCTCCAGAACTATCAGCTCGCGAGCGGCTTCCTTCGCGGGTCGCTGGAGTTCTTCGAGGAGGTCGACGAGGTCTCGATCGAGTTCGACGGGAGCGGCTCCCATGCGGGCCTCCGATGAACGATTCTACACTCCTGTGGAGCGTCAATTCACCCGAAACCCGGCTCCTGCGCGCCTCACTGCGTGCGCCGGAAGTGCCGCGTCGTCGTCCGCGGCGCCACCTTCATCGTCTTCATCTTCTTGATGTACTCGGGATAGAGCGTCTCGGCGCCGCCGAGCGCCGCCTCGAACGGAATCCCGTACTCGACTGCGAAGTCGTGCAGCGCGTCGTTCTGGCCCGGCAGGAAGTTGGGCACCTTGCCCGCCGGCACGATCGTCCCCTCCGGCGTGATCTCGCACGGGAAGGGGGGGATGACCTGGTTGGGATCCAGGATCCAGCTCGATTCGCGGATGTAGGGCTGCGTGAGGTACAGCGGGTCGTGGATGATGAAGACGATCGTGAGCAGATTCCCGTACCGGTGCATCCGCGTGGTCACCTCGGCCTTCGGGCTCTTCGGCACCCCGTTGCGCGAGAGATACGCCTCCTTGAGGTGCGTCGTCCGGTAGACGAGCGTGTTGCGCTCCCACCACCCCGTCGAGAAGCCCGACCACTTGTGCGGCGCGTTCGGCGACGGGTGCGGCCGCCCGTCCATGTAGATCACCTGCTCGGGCTCCTGCCACCACACGTGCAGGCGCAGCCCGACCGGCTGCCGCGTCTCGGGGTCGAGCTCGTTCGTGATGCGAAGCTGCGACACGGACACGCGCAGCCCGTGGTCGATCGGATGCGGGCGGCACAGGTTCTCCGGCAGATCGAGCTGGTCGGGATGCCAGATCTCCGCCCGCATGCGTCCCGCCTCGTTGAGCGGCATGCCGGTGTAGTCCCCGATGTCCATGTGGGTGTTGTAGACGCGCGGCGCCCACTCCCCCGTGAAGTCGACCCGCGGCGGCGCGAACGCGAACTGGGCGCTCGACGGCGCAGCCATCAGCGAGAACAGCCCGAGCACCAGAATCGTGGATCTCATCTCGTCACCCTTGTCAGCGCGGTTCGTCGGCGCGGCACTCCGTGGGATCCCAGCCGGTCGCGTCCGGCAGCTTCTTGAAGTGCGCGTGCATGATGAGCGGCTCGGCCAGATACTGCGGATCGGTCACGACCGTCGTCACCACCAGCCAGGTGTTCTTGGTGTACGGGTCGGAGAAGACGTCGAAGTACTCCTCGAGCAGCGCGTTGCCGCTGTACGGAATGCCGTTCTTCTGCAGATAGCCCGGACGCATCCGCGTGGTCGTCACCTTCAGATAGTCGGGCTCCCGCCGCTGCGCCGGCAGGACCACCACGTTGCCCTTCGCGTCCTGCGCCGGCCCGCCGAACCCGTCGCGGCGGTCCCGCGGCTCGCCGCCGCCCCACATGGCGCTCGAATAGCCCTGCCACGAGGGCGCGTCGGCCGCCGGCGGCGACCCGCCGAAGCGGAACAGACGCGTCTGCCGGCCCGAATCCGTCTCCAGCCGGAGCGTGTTGTCGTCCTGCCACGTGAGGTGGAGCCGTCCGGGCACCTGCAGGAGGCCGACGGCGCCGTACGACCGGCAGGCCTCACCGGTCGCCTGATCCCTCGCCGGGTCCCACTCCTCGGCCACCCGGCGCCCCTCCGGGTTGAGCGGCACGTACTGATAGTCGCCCTTGTCGGGCACCAGCATGCGGTAGCGCCATTTCTCGGTCACTTCCGACACCCAGTACCCGGTCATGTCGAACGCCGCCCCCGCGCGCGCGGTGGCCGGCGGCGGCGCGTTCTGCGCCCCGCCCCGCCCCTGGGC
>Ga0194128_10005174_pt1 | contig 18531 bp, 20 predicted proteins | sample TA2KigCa65mmetaG_FD_148650 | JGI IMG/M metagenome (GOLD analysis project Ga0194128, IMG submission 148650) | Freshwater microbial communities from Lake Tanganyika, Tanzania - TA2015037 Kigoma Deep Cast 65m | ecosystem: Environmental > Aquatic > Freshwater > Lake | place: Tanzania: Lake... | reverse complement strand
CGCGGGGGCAGGCCCGCCTGGGCCTGCGGGGGCGCGCCCTTGCGCTGCATGTCCACGCTGCCGCGGAAATGCGCGCCGTCGGCGATCGCCACACGCGGTGACACGATTCCACATGTTCCGTCCTCCACCCCGAAGGGCCTGACGAGCACCCACCGCGCACAGTCCGCGCGGCGGGCACCCCGGTGGGCGCCGCGATCCGACTGTCTTGACTCGGGGGGGCAGCCTGCGCCGGAGCCCTCAGAGTATATCGACGCAGAAATCATTGTCTAGGGCGTCTTTTGCCGCGGCTTCGCGCGGATGCTACGATGCCACCAGAGAGCGAATCCGTGCAGCGCATCTACCTGGATCACAACGCGACGACACCGTTGCACGCAACGGTCGCCGACGCGATGCTCGCCGCGCTGCGGGACGAGTTCGGCAACCCGTCGAGCGTCCACCACTTCGGCCAGCGCGCCAAGGCGGCGGTCGACCAGGCCCGGAGCGCCGTCGCGGCGCTCATCGGCGCCGAGGCCTCCGACGTCGTCTTCACGAGCGGCGGCACCGAGAGCGACAACCTCGCCATCCGCGGCGCCGCCGAGGCGCTGGAGCGAAGCGGGCGTCGTCATCTCGTGGCGAGCGCCATCGAACACGAGGCCGTGCTCAACACGCTGAAGGCGCTCGGCCGCCGCGGCTGGGACACGACGCTCCTGTCCGTTGGCGAGGACGGCATCGTCTCGTGCGAGGCCCTCCGCGACGCCCTCACCGACCAGACGGCGCTGGTCTCCGTGATGCACGCCAACAACGAAATCGGGACGGTGCAGCCGGTGGCCGAGCTGGCGGAGATCGCGCACGAGCGCGGGGCGCTCTTCCATACCGACGCGGTGCAGTCGGCCGGCAAGATTGCCGTCGACGCGAAGGCGCTTGGCGTCGACCTGCTGTCGATCTCGGCGCACAAGTTCTACGGCCCCAAGGGGATCGGCGCCCTCTGGCTCCGCCGCGGCCTGCGCCTGCTGCCGGTGCTGAGCGGCGGCAAGCAGGAGCGGAACCGGCGCGCCGGCACCGAAAACGTGCCCGGCATCGTCGGCATGGGGGCGGCGGCCGCCCTGGCGCGCGGGAAGATGGCCGAGGACGCCGCCCGACAGGCGGCGCTGCGCGACCGGCTCGAGGAGGGGATCCTCCAGGGCGTGCCGGGCACGGCGATCAACGGCGCCCGCACCCCGCGGGTGCCGAACACGACCAATATCAGCTTCGAGCGGGTCGAGGCCGAGTCGCTCCTCATCGCGCTCGACCTCGAGGGGGTGGCCGTCTCCACCGGCTCGGCGTGCTCGTCGGGCACGCTCGAACCGTCACACGTCCTGAAGGCCATGGGGTTTCCTCCGCATCGCACGCAGAACTCGATCCGGTTCAGCCTCGGGTCGGCGACCACGGAGGCGGAGGTCGATCGGGTCGTCGCGATTCTGCCCGGGATCGTGGAGAAGCTCCGCGCGCTCACGCGGACGCCGGTGAGGGCTTGAAGCCTCGGCCTTTGGGCCTTGGGCTCTGGGCTTTGGCCAAAGCCGAAAGTCCACAGCCTAAAGCCGACGGCCGCGTGATATGCGTATCGTCGTAGCAATGTCGGGCGGCGTCGATTCGTCGGTTGCGGCGGCCCTGCTGGCGGCAGCCGGTCACGACGTCGTCGGGCTGTCGATGCAGCTGTACGATCAGCGCGACGGACAGGCCTTCGGGCGGTGCTGCACGCTCGACGACCTGCACGACGCGCGGCGCGTGGCCCACACGCTCGGCATCCCGCACTACATTCTCAACTTCGAGCGTCGGTTCCAGGAGACGGTCGTCTCGAACTTCGTCCGCGAGTACGCGGCGGGGCGCACACCGCTCCCCTGCGCCCACTGCAACAGCGACCTGAAGTTCGCGACGCTCCTGGAGCGGGCGCGCGGGCTGGGCGCCGATCAGGTCGCCACGGGCCACTACGCCCGCGCGGAGCGCCGCCCCGACGGCCGATGGCTGCTCAGGCGCAGCCTCGACCCGGACAAGGACCAGTCGTACTTCCTCTTCGCGCTCACGCAGGACCAGCTCGCCGCCGCGAACTTCCCCGTCGGCACGCTGCGCAAGCCCCAGGTGCGCAGCGAAGCGCGCCGGCTCGGACTGTTGGTGGCCGAGAAGCCCGACAGCCAGGAGATCTGCTTTCTCCCGGACGGCGATCACGCGTCGTTCGTCGCGAGGCACGCGCCCCAGGCGGAGCGGGCGGGCGCCATCGTCGACCAGACGGGGCGCGTGCTCGGCGGGCATCCGGGCGTACACCGCTTCACGGTGGGACAGCGCAAGGGGCTCGGCATCGCGGCCGGCACACCGCTCTACGTGCTGCGGCTCGACGCCCCGACCCGCACCGTGACCGTCGGACCGCGGGCGGCGCTCGAACGCCCGACGCTCACGGCGTCGGGCGTCAACTGGATCGCGGTGGACGCGCCCGCCACATGGGCTCCCGCCTCGGCCCAGATCCGCCACCGGCACCGCGCCGCGCCCGGACGCGTGCGCGCGTTGGAGGGCGCCCGCGCCGAGTTCCTCTTCGACACTCCGCAGACGGCCGTCGCCCCCGGCCAGGCCGTCGTGTTCTACAACGGCGACCTCGTCATCGGCGGCGGCTGGATCGAGTAGCCGGATCCCGCCTTAGAACGTGTACCGAACCCCGAGCTGCGCCCTCGCCATGTCGCCGGCCACCGTCGGCACGAGGAAGTTTCCGCTCCGGCGGTTCCCGGTCGGGTTGGCGAAGTTGATCCGGTTGGTCGCGTTGTAGACCTCGAAGAAGAACCCGGCCGTCTGCGCGCGCTGGAGGTTGACGACATACTGCAGCCGCAGGTCGATGAGGGCGTGATTCTCGCCGTCGATCCCGTTGCGCACGGCGCGGCCATTGCCATCGACCGCCGACACGATCGGCCGCGTGGCGTCGTGGACGCCCCGCACGGGCCGCTCGAAGTTGTCGCGGTCGCCGTTGACGTCGGTGCCCACGATCTCCGTGATCGGATAGCCGGAGTAGTAGCGGACGGTCGCGCCGACGCCGAGTCCGCGCCACGGATTGACGTTGACGCTCCCCGCGAGTGCGTGGCGGTTGTCGAAGTTCGAACGCGCATAGTCCTCGCGCGGGTTGAGATCGTTGGAGTACCGCTTGTTGTTCGGGTCGGCGCCAGGAGCATTGAACGAGACCGCTCCGTTGACGTCGCGCGCCCGCGCCAGCGTGTACGACACGCGGCTGCTCCAGCGCCTCGAGTACCGCTTGACGAGCGAGAGCTCCAGCGACTCGAAGTCGCTGTTGAGATCGTCACGCGTCTGGTACTGCAGCACCCGCACGAAGTTCGTCGCGCGGGCGGCCGCCGGAATGAGGGTGCCGCTCGGATCGAATCGGTCCACGCCGCACCGAGCCACTCGACCGTTGGCTCCGTCGCCGCAGTCGTTGATGTCGATCAGCCCGGTGGTGTCGAAGCCCTGGTTGCCGACGTAGTCGACCGCCACGGACAGGTCCGGGAAGAGCTCGCGCTGCACGCCGATGCTCCACGACCAGAGACCGCCCAGGCGCCGGTCGCCGATCAGGTACGGCTCGTTGTTCGGGAAGCCGCCGGCATCCACCCGATTGCGTTGATCGGCCAGGAACGCGCGGCACGCCGGACTGATGGTCGCGAGCCCGCCGCCGCCCGTCGGCTGCAGACAGACGTGCCGCGTCGGAATGACGCCCCGGTCGGCCGACAGGTCTTCACCGGTATCGAACAGGAACGACGGCGAGAGCGGCCCCAACCGAAGCGTATTGCTGCGGACCGCGGCGAGGTGGTACTCATAGAACTGGCCGATGCCGCCGCGAATGACCGTCCGGCCCGACGCGGGCGGATCGAAGGCGAACCCGAGGCGGGGCGCGATCGCGTCCTTGCTGTTGGGAGTGAACGTCTGGTAGTCGTGCCGAACGCCCACGCTCAGCGTGAGGTTCCGGCTCACCTGCCGTTTGTCCTGCACGTACCAGTTCGTCCGTCTGTCCGCGAAGTTGAAGTACACCTGCCCAAGCCTGATCTGGAAGCGTGAGGGATAGGTCAACGCATTGGCCGCATCGAACGGCAGATTGTGCTGGAAAATGAACACGCCGTTCACCGGCCGCCCCACGATCTGCGGATCGTGGTACGACCGCTGCCCGAGCACGCCTGTCTTGAACGTGTGCGAGCCACCCCAGCCGTCCTTGACGAAGGTGAAGTCGTCGCCCACCGTCGTCGTCCGGCTCCGCGCTGCACCCCACCGGTCGTTCGGGCCCCCGCGGTAGTCCGGATGGAAGTTCGCCGCGCCGAGGTCGAGCTGGTCGCGCCCCGCCAGCTCGACGAAGGCGAGATTGTCATCGAAGAACGAACGCATGCCCTGGAGGACGTCCTCGCGCACGTGGTTGACTCGAACCTCGTTCGTGGCGGTATTGCCGGTTGACGAAGAAGAAGGCCCGGTTCCGCACACTGGGGCCGCCGGTGCTGAAGCCGAAGATCTTCTCGCCGCTCGGAGGGTTCCCCTCGCCGCGCGCCTTCAGGAAGGGATCGACCGCGCGGAGGCTCTCGTCCTGCCAGTAGTAAAACCCGCGCCCGGCGAAGCTGTTCGTCCCCGACCGCGTGATCGCGTTCACGACCACGCCGGACGATCCGCCGTACTCCGCGGTGTACTGATGCGTCAGCACCTGGAACTCGGCCATCGAGTCGAGCGACACGCGCGTCTGGAGCCCCCGCGCCCCGCCGCCCCGCTCGTCGTTGTTGCTGCCTCCGTCGACCAGGAACAAGTTGCCGGCCGTATCGCGTCCGTTTGCGTTGAAGGTCCCTCCTTCGAACGTGCCGGGCTGGAAGGCCGGCGTGAGTCCGGGCACGAGCGTCATCAGCATGAGCTGCGACCGTCCCGACGTCGGCAGATCGTCGATGTCCTGCGTCGTGAGGTTCGTCCCAGGCGGCTGGCCGTCACCTCGACGATGGGCGCCGCGCCGGTCACGGTCACCGTTTCGGCCACACTGGCGATCTGGAGTGTGAAGTCGAGCGACAGTTCCTGGCCCACCTGCAGCACGAGCCCGCCGCGCGTCTGCGCCTGGAACCCCGGCAGGTCCACGCGCAGGGTATAGGTGCCCGGCTCCATGGTCGGCATGACGAAGCGCCCTTGCGGACTCGTCACCGCATCGCGCGTCACACCGGTGGCCTGATCGGTCGCCGTGACCGTGACGCCCGGCAGCCCGGCCTTCGCCTGGTCGAAGACAGTGCCGTTGATCGCCGCTCGTCCGGCCTGCGCCCAGACCGTCGTCAGAGGGTAGCCCAGTAGCACCGCGAAAACGCCGACGTGCGCGATTCTCCTCAGCATGAGACCTCCTTCACATCGACCTGCACGTCACCGTGTGCCGTGTTGCTGGATCCGATCGGATTCAGAGGCGCCGACGGGGCTACCGACGGGTATGAGGTGGGCCGTATGACCAGGGCGTTATGACGAAGTGCGCGGCAGTCTAGGAGTCTCCCTGAGGCCGATCAATACCGTCCGCGGGGGAGAAACCGCGACGTCAACGCTGCAGGCGCTTGAGGAGCTGAATCTGGCCGGCGTGGTAGAGGTCGTGCGCCGCGATGCCCGACAGGAGGGCGAAGACGCTGACGGATCCGCCGGCGGGCTTACGGTTGAGATCTCGTGCCGAGAGCCCCGCAACCGCCTCGCGCAGCGACCGGTGCATCCGGTCGAGCAGGGCGACGTCGGCGCGCCACGCGCGCTCGTCGGCCGCCGGCCCCCGGGCGAACCAGTTCGAGCCCTCGAGTGGAAACGAGCCACGCCGCGCGCCGGTCAGCCGCCGCTGGACGGCGTACTTCCAGTACGCGGCATGGACGACCAGTTCCCAGATGTTGTGGCGCGTCGGCGACGGCCGCCAGGCAGCCTGGCGCGCGGTCGCCCCGCGAACCGATCCCCGCAGGTTCGTCCCGTGCCAGGAGCGGCGATTGTACGCGGTGTCAATCACCGTCAGCAGAGACCGCACCTCCGGTGCCATGCGGGCGCTCAGGGCGCGGCGGGCGACTCGGCCGAGCGCGGCGCGGCCACGGCTTCGGCGTGCCCCGGCAGGCCTTCCAGGAACCGCTCGGCATCGATCGCCGCCATGCAGCCGGACCCCGCCGCGGTCACCGCCTGCCGATAGACGTGATCCTGCACGTCGCCGGCAGCGAACACCCCGGGCACGCTGGTGCGCGTCCCGTGCTCCGTCACGATGTAGCCGTTTGCCTCGAGCTCGAGCTGCCCCTCGAAGAGCGCCGTGTTGGGCGTGTGGCCGATGGCGATGAAGACGCCGTCGACCGGCAGTTCGCGGAGCTGCCCGTTCTTCACGTTGCGGATGACGATGCCGGTGACTTCCCCTCGCCCGACGTCCTTGACCTCGGCGACCTCCGAGTCCCAGACGAATTCGATCTTCGGATTGGCGAAGGCCTTGTCCTGCATGATCTTCGACGCGCGCAGCGCGTCGCGCCGGTGGACGACGGTGACCTTCGAGGCGAACTTCGTCAGGTAGATCGCCTCTTCCATGGCCGAGTCGCCGCCGCCGACGACCGCGATCGGCTTGCCGCGGAAGAAGTAGCCGTCGCAGGTGGCGCAGGTCGACACGCCATGCCCGGAGAGCTTGCGATCGGAGCCGATGTCCAGCCATCGCGCCGACGCGCCGGTCGCGATGATCAGGGCGTCGGCGGTGATCCGGCGCTCGGTGCCGATCGCGATCGAGAACGGCCGCTCCCGCAGATCGACCGCCGACACGTTCCCTTCGAGCACCAGCGTCCCGAAGCGCACCGCCTGCGCGCGCATCTCGGCCATCAGGTCGGGCCCCATGATGCCGTCGCGATAGCCCGGCCAGTTCTCGACCATCGTGGTCAGCATGAGCTGCCCACCCGCGTCGAGTCCCTCGATGAGCAGCGGCGCAAGGTTCGCGCGGGCGGCGTAGAGGGCGGCGGTAAGGCCGGCGGGCCCGGATCCGATGATGACAACGCGATGATCGGCCATGGGGGTCAGAGGTGCTTGTCGATCAACCGCGCGATGTCTTCCTTCGGCGCCAGCCCGACCAGCGTCTCGGCGAGCTGGCCGTTCTTGAAGAGCAGCAGCGTTGGAATGCCGCGAATCATGAACCGTCCGGGGATGTTCGGGTTCTCGTCGACGTTGAGCTTCGCGATGGTGGCGCGCCCGTCGTACTCGCCCGCGAGCTGCTCCACGATCGGCGCAATCCGCCGGCAGGGTCCGCACCATTCCGCCCAGAAGTCGACGAGCGTGACGCCGTTGCTGATTTCCTGGTCGAAATTGCCGTCCGTGAGGGTCTTCAGTTTGTCCGAGGCCATGTCCTTCTCTCTTTGCAGGTTACTTACTTATTGTAAGCCCTTTCGTAGAGTCCTGCATACTGTCGGGCCGACCCGTCCCAGGAGAAATCCCGCCGCATCCCGGCGAGCTGCACGCGGCGCCAGGCCGGCCGGTCGCGGTACAGGTCGAGCGCCCGGCCGAGCGCCGCCAGCAGCGCCGCGGCCGTTGGCTCCCCGAACACGAACCCGGTCCCCTCCCCCGTGGCCGGATCCACGTCACGGACGGTATCGGCAAGGCCGCCCGTGGCGCGGACGACCGGCACCGTTCCGTAGCGCAGGCTGTACATCTGGTTGAGGCCGCACGGCTCGAAGCGGGAGGGCATCAGGAACAGATCGGCGCCGGCCTCGATGCGATGGGCCAGCGCCTCGTCGAATCCGATCCTGGCAGCAATCCGGTCGGGATGACGCGCCGCCAGTGACCGCCACAACTCCTCATATCGTTGTTCACCGGTGCCAAGCAGGACGAACGACGCGGCGAGCCGCGGCAGCTCTGCGGCGAGCTCGGCCAGCAGATCGAACCCTTTCTGGTCGACCATCCGTGAGATGAGTCCCACGAGCGGTCGGCGTCGGTCCTCGTCGCCGGCCGGCAGCCCCACCTCCTCCATCAGCTCCCGCTTCGCCGCGGCCTTGCCGTCGAGCCGCGCGGCGTCATAGGGCACGGAGAGGTACCGGTCCCGCGCCGGATCCCACTCATCGTAATCGATCCCGTTCAGGATGCCGATCAGATCGTGCGAGCGGCCGCGCAGGATCCCGTCGAAGCCGAAACCGAGCGCCGGGGTCTGGATCTCGCGGGCGTACTGCGGGCTCACCGTCGTGACGACGCGGCTGAACAGGATGCCTCCCTTCAGATAGCTGATGCGCCCCCAGTACTCGAGCGCGTCGGCCCGCAGCAGATCCGGATCCAGCCCGAGCCGCGGCAGCCAGCTCGCGTCGAACACCCCCTGGTACGCGAGATTGTGAATCGTGAACACCGCCGGCGCGCCGCCGAGCCCACCGAGCCCGGCGCCACGCCGCAGCAGGACGGGCACGAGGCCGGCCTGCCAGTCGTGCGCATGGACGACGTCGTAGCGCTCGTCGGCCGAGGCGGCCCACGCGAGCGCAGCGCGCGCGAGCAGCGCGAAGCGCGCCGGGTTGTCGGGATAATCGTCGGTCCCGATCCCGTACAGCGACTCGCGATCGTAGAACGGCGGATGGTCCACGAACACGAAGCGGACGCTGCCGTCCCGAACCGCGTAGAGGTCCGCCCCGATCGTGCCGCCGCCGTCGCGGACCGCGACGCGCGCGATCCGCTCCTCCGCCGCGATCCCCCGGTACCGCGGCAGCACCACATCGATCACGTGTCCGAGCCGCGCCAGCGCACGCGGCAGCGCCGCGAGCACATCCGCTAGGCCGCCTGTCTTGGCAAAGGGCGCCGCCTCCGACGCGATCATCAGGATCCGCATTCGAGTAGAACATTAGCAGGGCCCAGGCCTCAGGCCCCGGGCCTCAGTGTCGTCGCCGCAGTCTTTCTCCCGAGGCCTGGGGCCTGCGGCCTCAGGCCTTGTATGATCGCCAGAGTGGCCGATCCAACAGCCCGACCGGCGCGCGCCGGCCGCGCCGAATCCCGGGAACACGCCGAGCTCCGCGCCCTGCGCGAACAGCAGCCCGAGCTGGCGCACGCCGTCGACATGCAGCTCGAGCTGCTCGACGTGCACCGGCGGGTGCAGGGGCGCATACCGCTCCCGTCGTTCGACTTCGACGCGCGCGTGGTCACCCAGCATCAGGCCGCCGCGCGGCCGCTGCTCCGCTTCGAGGACATCCCGCTCGACCTGACCGATCTGCGCCTGGTCGTGCGTCAAACCGCGGACATCCTGCGGCGGTTCGAGGCGCTCGAGGAGGCGGAGACGCAGGGGATTCAGACGCTCGGGCGCGACCAGGCGCTCCTCACCGTCGTCGCCGAGTGGTATCGCATCGCCGCGGAGCACCATGCCGCCGCGTCCGTCGCGGGGCGCGCCCCCGACCTGCCCCGGCCGGCTGCCGCGCGGCCGCCCGGCGTCTCCAGCAGCACGCTCGACCAGGTGCTCACGCTGGCCATCCGACCGTTCCTCTCCCGCTGCGCCGAGACCGTGCAGCAGCGGCCGGAGCTGGCCATCTGGCAGCATCCGTACTGCCCGCTCTGCGGCGCCGAGCCGGAGCTGGCGGTCATTACGCCGGCCGCCGAGCGCCATCTCATCTGCAGCCGCTGCAGTCTGCGCTGGAAGTTCGAGTCGCTGACCTGTCCGTTCTGCCGCAACAGCGACCGGTCGCGGATCACCTCGTTTGCCACGCCGGACGGACGCTACCGGGTATACGGCTGCGACGCATGCACGAGGTATCTGAAGGCGTATGACGGGCGCCGGGCGACGCGCCCGGTGATGCCGGTGGTGGATGGCGTGGCGACGCTGCCGCTCGACGCGGCGGCAATGCAGCGAGGGTATACCTAGTTCGCGGCCGCCTCGACCGGCGCGCCGAACAGATCGCTTGCCTTGTTCGCGAGCCAGTTGAACAGGTGGCGCGTCTCCCAGAAGCGGCCGGCATTCGACCTCGCCCCCAGCACGACGACGGCGACCTGCGGGCCGCCCTGCGGCAGACGGAGCAGCGTCGCCAGGCAGTACCCGGCCTTGCGGATGAACCCCGTCTTGCCGCCCAGCACATCGACATCGCCCTTCATGACGAGCTGGTTGGTGCTGCGCACGGTGATGCGGCGCCGCCCTGCCGTCACCGAGTGCTCGGGCTTCTGCATGATTGCCGCGATGCGGTGGTCGCTGGCGACGTACGCAATCAGGCGCGCCATCTCGTACGCCGTGGAGACGTTGTCCGAGAACAGCCCCGACGGGTCGGCGTAGCGGGTGTTGGTCAGCCCGAGCTCCTGGGCCTTCTCGTTCATCCGCTCGACAAACCCGGTGGACCCGTGCGGCGACACGCGCGCCAGCGCCCGCGCGGCGGCGTTGTCCGACGCGATGAGCAGCAGGTGCAGCAGGTCGTCCGTCGTGACCTTGTAGCCGGCGCGCAGATACGTGGTCGATGCCCGATAGACGTCGGCGCGCTCGATCACCACCTGCTCCGAGAGCTCGGGGTTGCTCTCCAGAAAGACGGCCGCCGTCATGACCTTCGTGATGCTGGCAATCGACCGCTGATCCTGCGCGTTCTCCTCCCACAGCACCTGCCCCGTCTCGGGGTTGTAGATGATGGCGGCCTCGGCGCGCAAATCCGGGACGACGGCTCCGCTCTGATCGAGCTTGAACCTCGGCTCCTGCAGCTCGCGCAACGTGCGCGCCTGGCTGGCCGCACGAGCCGCCCGACGCGAAGCGGTGCGGCTCGTCGCCGCGGCCGGGCGTGCCGTGTAGACCGCCAGCCGCTGACCCGCGCGGATGGTGTCGCCGCGAATGCCGTTCCACTCCCTGACCGACGCGACCGTCACGCCGTAGCGGCGGGCAATGGTCGAGAGCGTCTCGCCGCTCCGGACGACGTGGGTAACGCGTGACGGGGCCGTCTGGGCGTCGGCTGCTGCCGGCAAACCGACACTCGCACAGACGACGAGCACACTGATGAGGCGGACGTTGCGGCGTAGCCAGGCTCGGAACACGGGCAAACCCAAGTGAAATAAGTTCTTACGGAGTGTGTCGGCATTGTAGCAAAGAAACTGTAACGCGCAAGGGGGTTTTGACAGAAACCCCCGGCCGGAAGATAGTCTCTCCGTATACATTTGCGTCACCTCATCCGGCGTCCGCGACACACCGCGACCAAGAACGATGCCAGCCGAGGTGTCTGAAACCGTCCAGCCCGCCCCCGCGCAATTGCGTGCAGCCGAGTTCGCCGCATTGCGCGCCGCCATCGCGGCTCGCGTCACCGCGCGGATCGTCATCCTGCCGATCACCGCGGCCGTCTGGGCCACGCTGACGCTGACCCTCGTGCTCTTCAGCGACGTGCCGCTGGCCGCGCTGCTCTCACTCGGGGTGCTCGTCGGCGGATTCGAGGCCATCCACGCGCTGCACGTCGGCGCCGAGCGGATCGGGCGCTATCTGCAGGTGCAGTACGAAGGATCCCTCGATGGTCCTCGGTGGGAGACGGCCGCCATGGCCGTCGGGCCCGCCCTGCCGGGCGGCGGCGTCGACCCACTGTTCTCGGTGGTCTTCACCGGGGCGGCGCTCGTCAATCTCCTGTCGACGCTCGTCGTCCTGGCCGAGCCGACGCTTGCCGAGCTCGGCGTGCTCGGCGCCGTGCATGCGGCGTTCGTCTTTCGAGTGATCCGGGCGCGGGTGGCGGCAGCCCGACAACGCGCCGTCGAGCTGGAGAGCTTTCGATCGGTGCTATTCGGCGAGCGCAATCGCAGTTAGAAGCGCCCGCTGCGTCCCCTGCCACGAGTCGGTCGTGTCGAACGTCTCCCCCAGCGAATGCGCACCCTGTCCCTGCCCTCCCGCATCGATGGTGATGGCCGGAATATCGAGGCTCATCGGGAGATTCGCGTCGGTCGACCCTTCGGTCAGCTCGACCCGCAGACCGAGCGCGCGTGTCACGGAGACGGCGGCGGCCACGATGGGGGCATCCGCGGCCAGGCGGCCCGCCGGCCGCTCCCCCACGAGGGTCTTCATGACCGAAAGCGCCGCCCGGTTGCCCCATCGCGCGTTCTCTGCGTCCAGTGCCCGGTCGATGGCCTCGTGGAAGCGGCCATCGAGCGCCCGGAGCGCCTCGCGGTCGGCGGAGCGCATGTCGACTTCCATCCACGCCTCGGCGGCGATGGCGTTGACCGACGTCCCTCCCCCGATGCGGCCCACGCTGAAGGTGGTCCGGGGATCCGATGGCGGGCGGACGTCGGCGAAGCCCGCAATCGCGCGGCCGAGGGCATGGATGGGATTGGCGATCCCGAACGCGCCGTAGCTGTGGCCCCCGGGGCCCGAAAACGTCACGCGGTAACGCAGGCTTCCGACGGCGATGTGCGTGATGCCGAGCCCCGTGCCATCCAGCGATACGAAGCGATCGACCTGCCCTGCGAGCGTGTCGCGGAAGAGCGCCTTCACGCCCCGCAGATCGCCGAGACCCTCCTCACCGACCGTACCGACAAACGTAATCGTGCCCGGCGTCTGGACGGCCCCCTGGTTCATCGCGCGCGCTACGGCCAGGACGACGGCTAGGCCACGGCAGTCGTCGCCGATGCCCGGACCGCGCAGGATCGCACCCTCCCGCGCCACCGTGACGTCGGTCCCCTCCGGAAAGACGGTGTCGAGGTGTGCGCTGACCACCAGGTGGGGGCGCGGCGCGCGACCGGGCCGTTCGCCGAGGACGTTGCCCTCGGCGTCGATGCGCACGTTGCGGAGGCCGACGGCGCGAAAGGCCGCCGCATACGCCTCCGCTCTCGCGGCCTCCTTGAATGGAGGCGCCGGAATCTCGCACAGCCGGATCTGATCGGCAATCGTCTGCGGCTCGTCCGCGCGCGCCGCGGCGAGCGCCGCCCGGACGGCGGCGTCCCGCAGGAGTCTGGCGCCGACGTCGAGAGACGTCTGCGCCGCCACCGCCGCGCCCGTCAGGAGAGCGGCGACGATGCCCAGGGCGATGCGGCTGGTCAGAAGGAACATGGCGGTCGGTGACCTGCGATTGTATCGAGGGTTGACCCATCCAATCCGTTGAAAGCAGATCCACCCTGTCGGTGGGTTGCCACATTCTACGTTGCCCGACAGCCACAGCCGCCGGCGTCCCCCGCGACGAGTGCCGGGCGGCGTCGTTCGATTTCGGCGCAATTTGCGTTGGATCCGATCGAGAGCGACAAGAGCCGACGCCGCGCAGCTCTGCGGTACAGAACTTGCTCAGCTTTCGGCGAGGGCTTGGCTTCCATGTGTCTGGTTCGCCTGCTGGGATTTCGAACGCTTGCATGCGGCTGCGTGATCGGCCGCTACCGTGAAGTCGCGACCAGTCGCGAGCTCACGTACGTCGAGGAGAAGGGGGCTCGCTGCGAATTGCACGGCCACCGCCGCAACCACACGATTCCAACCGATCGGCCGGTGATCGCGACCGACCGGCCGGCGAGCCCTGCCGTGCCACTCGCCGCCCGGGCGTCCTGATCGGTCCCAGCGCGCGCGTCCGCCTGTGGGGGACTGTGCGGCCGCGAGGCCGTGTACCTCCGCGGTACAATCGCCCCGGTGTCCCGCTTCCCTGAAGCAGCAGTGTGCGTCCGGACGCCCCGGGCAACCTACCGCTTCTACCTCGGCGACTGTCTCGAGATTCTCGATCGTCTGACGCCCGCCTCCATCGACGTCATCGTCACGTCGCCGCCCTACAACCTGGGGGTGCAGTACCGCACCTATGACGACACCATGCCGCGCGAGGAGTACCTGCGCTGGAGCGGCGAGTGGATCCGCCGCGCCGCGACGCGGCTGACCCCCGACGGGTCGCTCTTCCTCAACGTCGGCGCGAAGCCGACCGACCCGTGGACCGCGCTCGACGTGGCGCAGGCGGCGCGGCCCTATCTCCGGCTGCAGAACACGATCCACTGGATCAAGTCGATCGCCATCGAACGGGCGCTCGCCGGCGGCCGGGCCCGGCTCGACGAAGACCTCGCGGTCGGCCACTACAAGCCGATCAACAGCCGCCGCTTTCTGCACGACTGCCACGAGTTCGTCTTTCATTTCACGCCGCTCGGCGCCACCCCGCTCGATCGACGCGCGATCGGCGTCCGTTATCAGGATCCCTCGAACGTGGGCAGGTGGCGCGCCGCGGCGTCCGGCGTCCGCTGCCGGGGCAACACCTGGTTCATCCCGTACCAGACGATCCAGAACCGCGAGAAGGACCGGCCGCACCCGGCCACGTTCCCCCCGCGTCTGCCGGAGATGTGCATGCGACTCCACGGTCTCGACCGGATCCGGGTCGTCGCCGATCCCTTCCTGGGCCTGGGCTCGACGGCGGTTGCGTGCGCCGAGCTGGGGGTAAGCTTCGTCGGGATCGAGATGGACAAGGGGTACCTGGAGGAGGCGGTGGAACGGACGAGCAAGGCGCTCAACGGGACGCGCGCCGCTCGGCGTTCTGGACGAAGCCCCAAGGCGGCGAGAGAGCGGCGCTGAGCGCACGTCTGCTTATCAATCGCCTTGCACCCATGCGTTCAGCGTATGTATGCTGAGCCGTGGATCTGCGGCAGCTCGAGATCATCCGCGCCATTGCCGAGACGGGATCCTTCACGGCCGCGGGCGAGAAGCTGCACGTCTCGCAGTCGGCAATCAGCCGGCAGGTCCTGCTCCTCGAGGCGGAGCTCGGCGAAGCGGTCTTCCACCGGATCGGCCGGCGCATCCGGATCACGCCGGCCGGCGAATCACTCCTGCAGCTCAGCCACCGGGTCTTCCAGGATCTGCAGGACACCGTCGCCGCGATCGGCGACACGCGCGAGTCGCTCCGCGGCACGATGCGCCTGGTGGGCGGGATGACGGTGTGCCTGTACGTATTCCCCGCGCTCCTGGCAGAGGTGCGGCGGAAGCATCCCGACCTCGACTTGAAGATTACGGTCGGAAGCGGCGAGCGGTCGATCGCGCTCCTGCGCTCGGGCGCCGCCGACCTCGGCCTGGTCACGGTCCCGGTGGACGCAACCGATCTGGTGTCGCTCCCCGTCCTCAAGGAGGAGCTGCTGCTCGTCATCTACCCGGCGCATCCGCTCGCGAAGAAGCGCGACATCCGCTCGCCGGATCTCGACCGGCAGCCGTTCATCCTGTTCGAGACCGGCTCGATCACGCGCCAGCTCGTCGACGAGTTCCTCACGCGCGAGCGGATCGATCCCGAGATCGTGATGGAAACGGAGAACGTGGAGATCATCAAGGCGATGGTCGAACACGGGCTCGGGATCAGCATCATCCCGTGGCAGGCGGCCGCGGTCGACGTGCGCACGAAGCGGCTGCACTGCAGCCGCATCGCGGGGCACACGCTCTACCGGGAGACGGGCTGGCTCTACCCGAAGATGCGGCGCCTGCCGCGCGCGGTCTCCGAGGTCATGCGCGTGTTCGAGGAGATCCGCCCGCAGTTCGACGCGCTGGTGCGAGCGCCGAAGAACTACTGACACCCCCGCGCGCACGATTCGCGCGCCGCGGGGAACCCGGCTACTGCGGCGCCGGCGGCCGCGCCAGCGTATACGAAGTGCGCGACCACACCTGGACGTCGCCGCGCGCCGTCTTCACCTCGATGCGCCGCGTCCGCTTCAGCGGATCGGGGTTGTTCGAGTAGTACCCCAGCACGTAGTAGTCGCTCGTTTCCGCGTCGATCCGCTTCAGCGCGCGGTCGAAGTCGTTCTGGTTGACGACCGCGATGCCGCCGGTCTGCTCGGCCAGCACGCGCAGGCTGTCCTGCGTCTCGCGGACGTGCTCCTGCCATTCCTGAGTCTCGACCTGCTGGTCGAGATCGGGGCCGGCTACCAGGCCGCGCGGGTCGATCGTGTAGAACGTCGCGTTGGCGCGGTTGGCCGCGCGCGTCAGCTCCGCGAGCTCGCGCACCAGATCCGCCTCGGCGAACTGCTGCCCCTGCATCCGCGGATTGGTGAAGGGATCGAGCTCCAGATCATCGACGCTCGATCCGAACATCTCGGCCTGGTACTTCAGGCGCGAGGTCATGAACGGGTTGAAGTCGTAGCCGCTGCTGATGTAGATGACGGCCTTCCGCCGGTTCCGCAGCTGCTCGAGGTTCCGCATCAGCTGATAGGCCGTCGAGAACGCCACGTGCGCCCGGTAGCGCAGCTCCGCGGGCCCCTGCGACGTCTGCGCCGTCTTGATCAGATCCTCGGGACGCAGCCCGCTGCCGGTCACCCGCTTGATCGCCGACTCCAGCACCTGACGGTCGTAGGTGAGCTGCTCCGAGATCGACGAGGTGCCCGTGGAGACGATCCCGAACATGTCGCCCTCGTGGACCAGGTTCTTCAGCATGCGCTGCATCAGATCCCGGGTACGCGGCGTCAGCCGGAAGTCGAGGTGCAGGTCGTCGATGAAGATGAGGAACACCCGACCCGCCGCGTCGTTCGTGGGCCGGGCCGCGGGAAGGATGATGCCTTCCTGGACGGGCGCCGGCGGCGGGGCCTGGACGTTGAACACGCGGCCGCCGTGCGTCAGGACGAGCGAGACGATCTCCTGCTTGACGCCGTCCTCGTAGACCTCGAACTCCTCGGTCTTCAGGTCCGACACGAACTGCCCGTTCCGATCGCGCGCGATCACGTCGGTCGTGACGAGATCGACCGACACGCGGAACGTGGGCTGCTGGGGCGGCGGCGCTTGCGCCGGCACCTCCTGCTGGCGCGCCGACGCCCCCGTCGTCACGGCGAGCGCCAACGTCACCGCTGCCAGACATTTAACGGGATATCGCATAAGGCGGATTATATCAGCCAGCTGGTAGCCGGTCGCGGGTAGCCAGTAGCCGGTATCCGGCAGGCTACCCGCGACCGGCTACCAGCTAAGATAGCCCCCATGCGTATCGCGCTGGCCGCCGACCATGCCGGTTTTCCGCTGAAGCGCGAGCTGGCCGAGGCGCTGCGCCGCGACGGGCACGACGTGATCGATCTCGGCACGGACTCGACCGCTCCCGTCGACTACCCCGACTCGGCCGCCGCGGTCGCGGGTGCGCTGCGCGAGGGGCGGGCCGACCGCGGGGTCATCGTCTGCGGCAGCGGCGCCGGCGTGTCGATTGCCGCCAACAAGTTTCCGGGCATTCGCGCCGCCGTCTGCCACGACACGTACACCGCCCGCCAGGCCGTCGAGCACGACGACATGAACGTGCTCTGCCTCGGCGCCCGGGTGATCGGGCCGGCGCTCGCGCGCGATCTCACCACCGCGTTTGTCGGCGCCGCGTTTTCCGGCGAGGAGCGCCACCGCCGGCGGCTCGACAAGATTCTCGCCATCGAAGCGCGCCTCACGACGTCCGCACGGTAGGCCGCGGCTGCCGCCCGGCGGCCCGCCGCGCGGCCCGCGTGATCACCGTCGTCGACACGACAATGGCCACCAGCCCCGCCACGAGGAGCACGTAGTACTCGGGGCCCCGCGGCGGCGCCACGCCGGCGGCGAGCGCCGCCACGTCGCCGACCACCTTCCCGTAGTACGTGTACATCACGATTGCGGGAATCATCCCGAGGAGCGCGGTCACGAAGTCCACGTACCGCACCCCGCTCAGCGCCAGCGCGTAGTTGAGCGGCGTGTACGGCACCACTGGCGACAGGCGCAGCAGGAACATCATCCAGACGCCCTCGCCAATCACGACCTCGCGCACCGCGGCGATGCGGCGGTTGCGGAGCAGGCGCCGCATCCACGCCGATCGCGCGAGCGGTGTCACCGCGGCGTACACCGTCGAAGCTCCGAGCGACGCCCCGATGAACACGATCACGCTTCCGCGCATCACGCCGAACATGGCGCCCGCAGCCACCGTCAGAAAGAACGCCGGCGCCATCGTCAGCGCCGCGGCGACGTAGAGGAGCACGAAGAGGACCGGTGCCCAGGGTCCGACCTCGGTCAGCCGCAGGACGGCCGGCGCCAGCCAGTCCATCTACTCGTCGCGCCGCGCGAGGTCCGGGGGCGGGACTGCACGCGCCGCGGGACGCCGAGGCCGGCGGCGGCGGCGCGAGAAGACGCGCGACAGCCGCTCGAGCGCCTCCGCGGCGCGCTCGAGTCCGGCCGCCATCTGGTCCGCATCCGTCCACGCCGCGGGATTGAGCCGCTCGGCGAGCGCCATCAGCGCCTCGCGACGCGCCGGATCCGAGGTGCGCACCGGGATGCGGTCGCGCACGATCGCATACCAGCGCGCCAGAAACGCCATCTGCTCGTCGGGGGTCGCGCCTTCGACGGCCGACGGGATGGACGGCCGCGGCGGCGTCTCGGCCGGCACGCCGGCCGCCGGCGGCGGGCTCTCCCCGGTCTCGCCCTCGGCCGGACGCCGTTTGCGGCGGCGAGGCTCCGGCGCGGTCTCGATCAGCTGCCGATTCGCGATGACGCTCTTCCAGTCGAACGGGATCGCCGGAAACAGCGACTCGATGTCGCGCAGCACGTCGGCGTCGAGCGGCGCCCGCCCGACGCGGACGCCGCCGGGCGTGCGAAACACGTAGAGGATCCGCGACCGCTGGCGGTTGCCCTCGCGGAACCAGTGCATCAGGTACGTCGTCTCGTACCCGCGCTTGTCGCGGATCACCCGGAGGAACGGCACGGATTACTTGCGCTTCTGCCTCGACGCGCGC
>Ga0194128_10005171_pt1 | contig 18535 bp, 12 predicted proteins | sample TA2KigCa65mmetaG_FD_148650 | JGI IMG/M metagenome (GOLD analysis project Ga0194128, IMG submission 148650) | Freshwater microbial communities from Lake Tanganyika, Tanzania - TA2015037 Kigoma Deep Cast 65m | ecosystem: Environmental > Aquatic > Freshwater > Lake | place: Tanzania: Lake... | reverse complement strand
ACGTGATTGAGCAGGCGCTCGTGGCCTATCGCCGACAGGTTTTTTTCGAGGAAATGAACGCTGGCTACGAAGCGCTGCGTGCTGATGCATCAGCCTGGGCGGAACATGAATCCGAACGGGTGAAATGCGATGCGGCCATGGCGGACGGTCTGGAATCGTAGCATTGGACCGACGATGGCGCCTGCCGTTCGACCGAATAGAAGCCGCCCATGTCCGATCCGAGTCGCGGCGAAATCTGGCTGGCAGAACTGACCAGTGGCGAAGGGCACGAGCAGGCGGGAAGACGGCCTGTCCTGATCGTTAGCAATGATCGCTTCAATGCCGGTTTGTCCGGCCTGACCATGATCGTGCCCCTCACGTCGAAAACACAGAAATCCAGAGCCACTCCAGCACACATTCTCATTCATCCCCTCGGAGGGCGGACTCAAGATACCAAGCGTGATCCTCTGCGATCAGCTTCGCACGAAAAGCAAGACCCGGTTGATTGGTCCTCCATGGGGAACCGTTTCTTCGGCGACAATGGTCAACGTCGAGGATATCCTTCGCAATCTCTTGGCCCTCTGATCGGCATAAGCTTGGCTACCCCATTGGCCTTTACGCATTTCGTTGAGTTCGTATAAACTCGCTGCTTACGGTTTTTTTTGGCAATCATCAGAGTCTGAAGCACCAGCGAAGATATGTTCTTACTTCGCATGCGCTACAGGCTCTGAACGAGGGGCAGCGTGGGCGAGTCCACTTCCTATGAGCCGGCGGAGGATCTCAACAACCGAACGTTCATCGGTTTGATCGTCGCCCAGTTCCTGGCGGGCTTCAACGATCAGGCCATTCACGCGGCGGCGATGTTCTACGCCATCCACACGGCCATCTTGGCCGAGGCGAAAGCCATCACGTTGATGCCGATCCTGTTCTTCGCTCCGTGGGCCATCTTCTGCACGCTGGCTGGTCACTTCGCCGACAAGTACTCGAAAACGATCACGCTGCGCGTGTGGAAATTCTCCGAAGTCGTCATCTCGCTCTTCTTGATTCTTGGTTTCTACCTTGGCTCGAATGCCGACATGCCGTACGTCGGCGGCTGGATCGTGATGGCGTGCGTCTTCCTGATGGGTATGCATGCCGCGTTTTTCGCGCCGGCCAAATACGGCGCCATGCCCGAAATCCTCAAGCCGCACGTCCTGTCGCGCGGCAACGGCATCCTTGAATCGACCACCTTTCTCGCCAGCATCCTCGGCACCGTCTCCGGAGGCGTGCTCTTCTCCATATTTCGCGAGAACCCCGTGATGATCGGCATCATCCTGCTGGTGCTCTCGATCATCGGCTCGGCCGCGAGCTTCCTGATCGATTGGCTCCCCGCCGCCAGTCCGGAGCGCGAGTTCCCGACCAACCTCTTTCGGCCTCTCGTCGAGAACCTGCAACTGATGTTTCGCTCTCGGCCGTTGGCGCTGGCGGTATTGGGAATCGCGTTCTTCGTGTTCATGGTTGCGTACATGCGGGCGTCGATGCTGATGCACGGCGAGACGCGCAATCCTCGCTGGGAGGAACAATACACGAGCTTGATCGTCGCCACGGTCGCGCTCGGCGTCGGCCTGGGCAGCCCGCTTGCGGGCTACGTCTCCGGCGGCAAGGTCGAACTCGGCCTGGTCCCGCTCGGCTGCATCGGCATGACGCTCACGCTCGTTTTCGCGGCCGTCACCATTCAGAACACCGCCATTCTCGTCGTAGTCCTGATCTTCATCGGCTTCTTCAGTGGGTTCTACATCGTTCCGCTCTACACGCTCTTGCAGCACCGCGCGCCGAAAAAGAGCAAGGGCGAACTCGTCGCCACGAGCAACTTCATCAACGTCACCGGCGCCATCATCGCGTCGCTGTTGTTCTTCGTGCTCGTGCAGCTCGGCCAGCGCACCAATATCACCCCCAGAATCGACGTCACCGACAAGGTCGCCGAGGGCACGGTCGTCGATGTCAAGTTTGTGCCGCACAAGCATGGCAAGATCGAAAAGGTGACCATCCAGACCGAGAAGGACCGCACCGTCACGTTCGAGGCCGCAAGCAAATGGATCGGCGATGCGGGCAAGGAGAAGCGCGACAGGCATGAGTTTGACGCGGCCGTGTTCGAGCTGTTCGGCGTTCATTTCGAGGAAACGCATGCTGTCGAGTTCACCGACAACTATTTCGACGTGCTCGGCGCCTCGCTCAAGAACGGGGACTCGGTGATCGTCAGCAGCCATGAGTTGCGCAAGATTCGCCATTATCGCATTCGCATGGCGGATCAGCCGCTCGAACCGGTCTACGACAAGGAGGGATTGCCGAGCTACTTGTTCCTCGGCGCGGCCCTGATGACGCTGACGATACTGTTCCTGCTCTGGTGGAAGCTGCCTGACTTCTTCGTGCGTTCGTTGTTCTGGTACCAGTCGCTGGGGCAATTTCGGCTCAAGGCGGTGGGCATGCAACATCTGCCGACGGAGGGGCCGGTTATTCTCACCACGAATTGCCATGACCTTACGAGCTGCCTGCAACTGGTGTCCGCGACCGATCGAACGACCAAGGTGATCCTGGTCGAGGAAGCCGGCGCGATCGACGAAGACGGCCTGCTGCGAACCATGGCGCTCGGGTCCAATCTCATCCTCGTTCGACGAGGCAGCGACGGGACGATCTCCTGGGCCGACGCGGAGCGCCAAGCGCTGGAAACTCTGCAAGCAGGTCACTTGCTGGCGATCAGCGTCGATGGCGGCGCTGCCAACGACGGCTTGGCCACGCTGGCCCAGCACCTGCAGAAGGAAACCGGAGCGCCGATGCTCCCCGTCTTCTGTGGCCAATTCGACTCCGGCGAAAACGATGTCACCCCGCGTGTCCGCGTCGTCTTCGGCGAGGTCGCCCCGAGCGAAGCATCGCTCAACGATTGCAAACTCCTCATCGCCGGCCTCGGTGAGTGGATTCGCGGGAACGACGAGGGGACGGTTTAACGACTCGAATATGGGCAGTATCATGGGGAATTTGATCACTCCCCCCACCTCGAAATTCCACGCAACCGACCTTGCCGTTTCCGCAGGACGATTACGCGGTACGCGTCCTACGGCAGTCGCCTGATCATGATGCCCTAGTTGAGACTCAAGCCGGTCTGAGTGTATTGAGGAATGACGCGAAACTCGGCACGCTGCCCCGGAGTGAGGGTGGCCAGGTCGTTCTCGGAACCGCTCTCACGACTCGTGATCGAGATAGTGAGATATCCGCCCCGTACGGTTTTCATCCAGAGAAAGGTGGCGTGCCGGGTGCCATCCAGATTGGGTTCGCTGAAGAGGCGGAGTATCTCCCCGGAAACCAAGATGCCTGGCCGGTGTTTGCGGGCAAACTCCTCGACCAGGCCTTGCGCTTCCAGATCGAAGGCCTGTGCCGTGAACGCGGTCAGCTTGCTCGGCTCCAGCTCGGTCAGGCTGCAATCGTTGAACGTCAGCTGATTTTTCGCGACGACCTGGTTGGATACGATCTTGCCCCTCTGGCCGTCCGAGAGGCGGACAGCCGTCTCCTGGAATTCGGGTTTGATATTGCAGTAGAAGAGCACCAGCGGACGCTTGTCGATTAGCTCCTGCGGCTTGCCCAAAAGGCCGGTGATGCGGATCTTCTTGCGGGTTTCGACGAGGAACACTTCCCCGGTCATCTCGACGGTTCTGCCTTTGACGCCCGCGGCGACGGCCTGCGGATTTCTCTGGAAATCCTTCGCCAGCTTCTCGGCATCGATGACCAGCGGCTCGCCAGGTTTCAGATTGTCGTAGAAATCACCCTTGGTCCTGGGTTTCGTCTGCTCTTTTTTCTTGTGTTCCGCGAGGCCGTCGCGCTCGGGCGCCGGGTTGGGTTTCGAAAACACAAACCAAACCGCGATGCCAGCGCCGACGATGCAAAGGAGCAGCACCACGCCGACGCCAGCAACGATAAGAGGCACGGGGATTCCCGCTTGTCTAACGCCGTCCTCCGCGTCCTCTACGACGAACGATTTCCCACATTTCGGGCACTTTGTTTTCGTGCCTGCCGCGACCGGCTTGGCTGACTTGAAGGTGGCGTCGCATTTGGCGCAGGTGATGGATGGCATGCGTGGACTGCTTTCTGGAGTGAGGGTTGGTACGTTGTCAGTTTTCAGTAGCGAGCATCTGTCATGCCATGCCAGTGAATCAGACGTCATTTTATTATCCCACGGCAGGTAGCTCAGGTTCACAGGGTCGAAATACTGAAGGCGATTGTGGCCGGATCCGCGGAGTCGCGGCACCGACCCCCAGCCGGGGCGATGAAAATGAACGCGTTCGTTCAGTCAATTTTTGTTGCGCGGTCCTGCTCAAAAGAGGGCGGCTTCCGATTTGGAAAGCCTGCTGTCTTCGTCCCGTAGGTACGGCTGAAGATAGCCCAGCACTATAGTGCTGGGCAGCGGACAGAAGTACCTTAGAGTCCCGTAAGGACAACTGAAGCAGCGTTGCACACGATTCAATCGTCCCTACGGGACGCCGAACATACGGACGCCGGCCATCCCAGCACTGAAGTGCTGGGCTATTCTCAATTGTCCCTCCGGGACTCGGAGAGGCAAGCTGTTGGCGAGACAATACTCTTGCCTGAATCAATGGCCTGAACTCCACCCCCGAGCCGGGAGAAAAAAGTTCTCGAACGCCACAGCGCATTGGCCGATGGACTATTGCGTAATGCCAGTTGACCCGATACACTACCGGATGTTGCTCCCCTGCCAACGAAGGTCCTCGCCATGCTGACCTTATCCGTTCCCGGGCTTTCTCGTCGCGGCTTTTTGCAAATCGGCGGCCTCGCCCTTGGCGGGCTGGCGTTGCCGGATATCTTGCGGGCTCAGGCACAGTCGGCACAGCGTGGCACGGCCACGAACGCCATCAAGGGCGTCATCATGGTGCTGTTGCCCGGTGGGCCGACGCATCTCGACACCTTTGACCTGAAGCCCGACGCGCCGGCGGAGATTCGCGGCGAGTTTCGGCCGATTGCGACCAACGTTCCGGGCATCGACATCTGCGAGCACATGCCGCGGTTGGCCCGGATCGCCGACAAGCTGGCGATGATTCGCTCGTTGGTCGGCTTTCGCGACGATCACAACACGCACTGGTGCACGACGGGCTGGGAGTCGCACCCGGCGATGGACGCGTCGCCGTTGGTTCCGGGTTTCCCGGCCGGCGATTGGCCGTCGATGGGGGCAGTGCTGTCGCGTGCCCTGGGTCCGCGCGTAGTAGGCGTGCCGCCCTGCGTCGATTTGACGCCGGTGGATGCCGACGCTCGCTTCATTCTGCGCACGCCGCCGGGGCAACCCGGCTATCTCGGCGTGGCTCATTCCGGCTTCGAGGTGCAAGCGGTCGATCGCCGCAATATCACGCTCGACGGTATCGATCCCCGTCGCATGGCTGACCGTCGAGCGATGCTGGCGAGCTTTGATGGCTTTCGCCGCGAGGTCGATGCCCGCAGCGCCAGCGGGATCGACACGTATCAGCAACAGGCGATCGAATTACTGACCTCGTCGCGGTTGGCCAATGCCTTGGATCTGAGCCAGGAACCGATGCGCAATCGTGGCCGATATGGTTTGACGGCAGAGTATCCGACGGAGCGCGAGGGCAAGACGTATCTGGATCATTTCCTCCTGGCGCGCCGGGTGATCGAGGCGGGCGCGCGGTGCGTGACGCTGGCGTTTACCCGTTGGCCTTTTGGCCGCGTGCTGCGCGGCGATCACAACTGGGATTGGCATCGCGACATTTTCCCGAATGCGCGCGAGACGATGCCGTTACTCGATCTGGGCCTGTCGGCATTGATCCAGGACCTGCACGAACGCGACCTGCTCAACGATGTGGCGGTCGTGGTGTGGGGCGAGTTCGGCCGCACGCCGCGGATCAACGCCAACGGCGGCCGCGACCATTGGCCGCGAGTCTGCAGCGCGCTGGTCGCCGGCGGCGGTCTGCGTGCCGGCCAGGTGATAGGCTCGACCTCGCGCTGGGCCGAGGAACCGCGCACGCGACCGGTGCATTTCCGCGAAGTCTTTGCGACGCTGTATCAACGGCTGGGCATTGATGTCGCGACGACGCAGTTCACCGATCTTGCCGGCCGGCCGCAGTATCTCCTGGGCGACCATCGGGCGATGGTGGAGTTGGTGGGGTGACGTTTACGTTTAGCGCTCGCAGGGCGCCGCGCGAGCGCTAAACGTAAACAGTGATTTCCCATATCCCCTCTCCTATCGATCCCTCCTTGGCCAAGTCGCATTGCCTGGCATAAGAAAATCGTTATGGTGCGTTCGCAATCCGCGATGCCACAGCCGTGATGCGTGTGGGGCCTTCATGCGTTTTTGGACTGAGTGCTGGCAGTTTTACCGCCAGTTTCGCGAACAATACCACACGACCGGCGCCATCATGCCGAGCGGCCGAGCGCTGGCGCGAGCGATGACCCGGCCCATGCGCAAACTGGCGGGGCCTAGGCGCATCCTCGAAGTCGGTCCAGGCACCGGCGCGGTTACCGAGGAGATCGTCAGGCAGTTGCGGCGCGGCGATCAGCTTGACCTCGTCGAGATCAACGGCGACTTCGTGGCGTTTTTGGAGCAGCGTTTCTCCGAAGAGCCGACGTTTCGCCGCCGGCGTTCGCAGACGCGCATTCTGCACAGCCCGCTGCAAGATGTGCCGGGTGAGCACGAGTATGACATTGTGATCTCGGGATTGCCGTTGAATAACTTCAGCCTGGAGCTTGTGGATGAGTTGTATCGAAGCTACGAGCGCTTGCTGAAACCTGAGGGGACGTTGACGTACTTTGAATATGCGTGGATTCGCGACCTGAAGATGCCGTTCGTCGGCGCCGAGGAGCGTGAGCGGTTGACGAAGCTGACGCACTACCTCACCGCGAAGATTCGCCGCTATCAGATCGATGACGAAATGGTGTTGCTCAACGTGCCTCCCGCGGTGGCGAGGCACTTGCGATTCGGGGGATAGTTCGCCGCTTGCGGCGTAGCAGAAACAAAGGGAGTCGTTCATGCAAAGGCAATGGATTGCCGTTGTCGCGGTATTGTTGGCGTTTGCGGCGTTCACCCCATCGTCAGTGTTTGCGCAGCCGGCCGATCTACCGGGCTCGCAAGGCATCGAATGCGGAGGCGATGAGCCGATGAAGAAGAATCGGCTTTCGATCGAGCTTGGCCTATCGCCGCGCGGCATTACACTTAAGGTCGACGTCACGAAAGCGCCGCCCGAAGCGCCGGTGCTCATCGATCCGATGCTTCCGGCTTGCCTCGAGCAGCTTCTGCACCATTTTGCCGATGTATGGCGGCGGCCGGACCGGTTCGTCAATGTCGAGATGCTTCTGAGCCGGTTCGCTCCGGCATGGGCGAATTTTGGCCGGGCAAGGCCCTCCGAAAGCAATGATACCTCGGAAGAACAAGGCGGCGGCGACGTTCCGATTGCTCCCGAGCAGGCGTTTCGGGATATGTACCGCCGTACCGTGCCGCTGGGGCTGGTCGAAGTGTCGCATTAACAGTCGGTGCCTGCTGTGTCAGCGAAGTGCCCTTCGCTTACGCTGCAGGCGCTGATATTGTCCTGTTTTCTTGTCCGGTCGGCATTTCCATGGGGATGAGATTGTCGAGCAGGAACAAACCTGCTCACAATCCAACAAATCCAACCATGGAGAAGCCATGAGAGCTCTACTATCCTCGGCCATGCTCGGACTGGCCGCTTTGCTTTGTGTCCCATCGTTCGCTCCAGCTCAATCGTCAACCGCCAGCACGACCGAACGCATCAATCGACCCAATACGGGCAAATTCTGGTGGGTCCCGTTCGACAGCGAAACCGTGCGGACCTTGAGGGCGACCAGCAACGATTTCGACCCCGTCATCGTCATCGAGCGCAGCGACGGCACGCGGACGCGATTCACCGGAGTTCGTGGTGGAGCGCCGGCGGAAGTAAGGCTCGGCGGCACACCCGGCAGCCTCGGGTGGGTCAAAGTCATCATCGGTGGCAACGGCGTGGGCAACTTCACGTTTCAGCTGAACGATCGGCCCCGCACCGCACCGCCCCCGCCACCCCCACCGCCGCCACCGCCGCCCGCTACCGGCACGAAGCTGGACGTCAAGATCACCTGGACTGCAAGGGTCGATCTGGACCTCTGGATCAAAGAACCCGGCGCTGCCAACTGGACGTACTACGGCAACCGTTCCGGACGAGGAACGTTGTCCTCTGACAATACCACCGGCGGCGGAAGCGCGTTTGAAACCTACACCATCCGCAACGGTCCCGGCGGCGACTACCTGGTCATGGTGAAGTTCTTTCGCGATAACCGTAGCAATGCGGAAGGCCATGGCCGCAATGTGGATTTCCACCTCTCGGTCAGGCGCGATGATCGACAGATGGTGAACGAGACGCGAACGCTTCGAGCCGTCCGCGACGATGCCTTCGGCCCGATCAGGCAGTAAACGCGGTGTGATTGCAACAGAAGCCGGCGAGGCAAGCCCTCGCCGGCGTTCATTTTGAGTGCCCGATCCCATTTCTGTTTATGTGTGGATTGACAGTTGTGCCGACTGCATCAGATTCGCGGCTTGTGCCGGTTGGTCAAGGCTCGGTTTTTTTCCCTTTTCTATGGGCTTGACCTGGCGGCTGTGATTTAATGGAATCCCAGTAATGCCGTTGATCGGCAACGGCGGCCGCGCGGCCCAGAGCACATGTCGTTTATGGGCGTCATGATCTTTCAACTGCCTGCGAATCTTGCCGACGAACAAGCTCGGCACGATCTGGAACGCTCAAGCGTTACCGGCGGGCAGGATAATATGCCCTATCCGACCGACGCCAATGTCGAGGCGGAGCGCCTCGTCCTGTCGCGCGGCGTGCAAGAAAGCGGCAGCATGCAGGTCCCCTGGCGCATCCCCGGCATCGGCCAGCTCATGACGAGTTCCGCGACCTTGATGGAACGCCCTGCACCCTATCATCTCGCCATTGAGCTGGCGCGGGGCAAGCTTAATCAAGTACGCGGCGAAGAAGCCGAATGGTCGCGCGGCGGCTTGCTCCTGCCCAACACGCTGGCTACGGAGATTCGCGAAGCCACCTGCACGTTCACGCGCGCCCTCATGCGACTCCCCGACCCCGAGGCGGCGACGCTTGCGGAACGGGCGTTGCAACTCGCCTGCGAAACCGCACATCGCCTAGTTTTGGCCTATACGCACCGCGTCTTCGACCTTCGGCACGAACGGCAAACCGTTTTCGACACCGCGCTCAGTTGCCGACTGGAAGGCAATGTGCCGGGCGGCGCTACCGCTGAGCGTTTTCGCGAATCATTCAACACCGTCAGCTTGCCCTTCTCCTGGCGACAGATCGAGCCGATTCGCGGCCAATTCTCGTGGGAGGTATCCGATCGCCTCGTTAGCTGGGCGCATGCCAAGGGGCTCAAAATCATCGGTGGCCCGCTCGTCGATTTTGGCGGCCGCAATCTGCCCGATTGGCTGTGGAGCGAAGTCAGCGACCTGTCGAGCTTGAGCAGTCTCATCGCGGGCTACGTCGAAACCGCGGTACGCCGCTATCAATCGCGCATTCGCACCTGGCAGATCACCGCGGGCAGCAACTGCGCCAACGTTCTTGCCAGCCACGACGAAGAGCTAATCTGGCTAACGCTGCGCCTGGCCGATGCCGTGCGCCGCGTCAATCCGCAGCTGGAATTGATCGTCGGCATCGCGCAGCCGTGGGGCGACTACTTGGCGGAGCAAGAGCGCAGCAAGACGCCGTTCATCTTCGCCGACGATCTGTTACGCACTGGCATTAAGCTTGCCGCTCTGGAGTTGGAAGTGATCATGACGGTCTCGCCGCGCGGCAGTTACTGTCGCGACCTGCTCGAAACATCGCGCATGCTCGATCTCTACGCCTTGCTTGGCGTGCCGCTGCAGGTGACGCTCGGCTATCCGTCGTCGTCGTCGGCCACGCCCACCAGCGATCCGGATCAACGCGTCAACCTCGGCTACTGGCGCGGCGGCTACTTCGAGGAAACGCAGGCCGACTGGGCGTCCGTGTTCGCCGCCCTCGCAATTTGCAAACCGTACGCTCGCATCGTGCAATGGTCGCATTGGTCTGACGCCGAGGCGCATGCGTTTCCGAACTGCGGTTTGATCGACGATCAAGGCCGCGAGAAGTCGGCGTTGCGCGAGTTGATCAAGCTGCGGACCGAGCATCTCAAGTGACAACGAGTCCGCGGCGCATGCAAATGACGACTAGCCCGCAGCGCAAGCAAGGGCCGCCCTTGCTTGCGCTGCGGGCTAGTGTACCGGAGACGGACTTCCCATGATCGACAACCCCAACGACCCCTCGCTGCGCTCCTTCATCGACGTCTCCCCCGATTCGCCGTTCCCGATCCAGAACCTGCCGTTCGGGGTGTTCAGGCGTGACAAAAACTCATATCCGCACATTGGAATCGCAATCGGCGACGAGATTCTTGATGTCTCGGAACTAACTGAAGCTGCCCCCCAGTTTCTAAAATGGCCCGCGTTTCTCCAACTGAACTTGTGGCACGATCTCTCAAACATTTTGGGGATCACGCCGACGTTTTGGCGTGAGATTCGTCAGCAGGTAAGCCAACTGTTGCGGTACGACAATCCTGCGATCCGGGACAATCCAGAGTTGCGACAGCGTGTCCTAACGCGACGAAGTGATGTCAGGATGCTGATGCCTTGCCACATTCCCAACTACACCGACTTTTACTCGTCGCGCGAACACGCCACCAATGTCGGGATCATGTTGCGCGGCAAGGACAATGCGCTGATGCCGAACTGGGTGCATCTGCCGGTTGCGTATCATGGGCGGGCGAGTTCGATTGTGGTTAGCGGGACCGACATTCGGCGGCCGCATGGCCAGACGAAGGCCGATGACGCCGACTTGCCGACGTTCGGGCCGACCAAGTCGCTCGACTTTGAGCTGGAAATCGGCACTCTCATCGGCACGCCGAACGACCTTGGCACGCCGATCCCGACGTCGCAAGCGGCGGAGCATGTCTTCGGCATGGTGCTGGTCAACGACTGGAGCGCGCGCGACATACAGAAGTGGGAGTATCAGCCGCTTGGTCCGTTCCTGGCCAAAAACTTCGCGACATCGATCTCGCCGTGGGTGGTGACGCTCGACGCCCTAGAACCGTTCCGCGTCGCGGGGCCGAAGCAGGATCCCGAGCCGTTGCCATACTTGCGCTGCGAAGGCAACTGGTCGTACGATATTCAACTGGAGGTTTGGCTGCAGACGGCGAAGATGACCGAGCCGGTGCGTATCAGCGCGACCAATGCGAAGCATCTGTACTGGAACATTTGTCAGCAGATCGCCCATCACACGATCAACGGCTGCAACCTGCAAACCGGCGACCTCTTGGCGTCGGGCACGATCAGCGGACCGACGCCCGATTCGCTCGGTTCGATGCTAGAGCTGGCGTGGAAAGGCACGCGGCCAATCCAGTTGCCCAATGGCGAAACGCGCGTGTTTCTGCAGGACGGCGATCGCGTGACGATGACCGGATACTGCCAGGGCCCGGGCTACCGCGTCGGCTTCGGCGAAGTCACCGCCCGCGTCCTGCCGGCCGTGGAATTTGGAAATTGAACCGGAAGCCCAGGGGTGAGGTACTCCGAATCCTTGGAATCAAAAGTCAAATGCCGACGCAAGACCATTACTGGAGCCTCGCTGCCGCGGATTACGAAGACCTCTTCGTCGATCCGTATCGCGGCGACGTTCGCGGCAATCCGCTCAAGCGTACGCTGCGCCGCCTCGCGGACCCGGCAAATCGCGTCGTCGCCGACCTGGGATGCGGCATCGGTCCACTGCTGCCGTTCTTGGCGAAGCACTTCAAGACGGTTTACGCAATCGATTTCGCGGAGGAGATGTTGAATCGTGCACGGGAGCGAGTCAAGAACCGTCGTAATGTGATGTTCAACTCGGCGAGCTTTCTGGACCTGAACTGTCTGCCGGAGCCAATCGATGTGGCGGTGGCGGTGAACAGCTTGGTGTTGCCGGATCCTGCGGAGACCGACGAGGCGCTCGCGGAGATTCGGAGATGCCTCAATCCAGGCGGGTGGTTTCTCGGCATCGTGCCGGCGATGGACGCGGTGCACTATGCAACGATGCTCCTCGTCGATCGCGCCTTGGCCGCCGGACTGCCGATCGAAGCGGCCCGCAAGAACGCGGCCCACCACAACGATCATTCGTGCTATGACTTCGCCTTCGGTCAGTTTCGCTTTCAGGGGTTGCATCAACAGTTCTGGCAGCCGTTCGAGATTCGCTATCGATTTCGGCGTGCGGGTTTCGTTGTGAAGCAGATCCGTAAGGTGCGGCTATCGTGGAAGCAATTCGCGGCCGGGGACGAACTGCAAACCTACCCGCCGCCGTGGGATTGGTTCTTTTTGGCGACGCGCGCCTAGCAGTGGAAGCCCAGGGGTGAGGTACCCCGAACCCCTCGGATTTGAAATAGGGCATCTCGTGAATGTCATCACCCTTCGCGGCGTGCACACTCACAATCTGAAGTGCATCGACGTCGATATTCCACTCAATCGGTTGACCGTGGTCACGGGCGCCCGTGGAGCGGGAAAGCGCAGCCTCGTGTTCGATACGCTCTTCGCGGAGGCTCAGCGGCGTTACTTGCGAGAAACTTCCGGCGCCGCACGTCGAGCACTCGCCGGCTTCCAACCGGATGCCGACGAGATTGGTCCCTTGCCGCCTGCAATCGCGATTGATGCAGCCACGACGATGCCGCGTGCGGAGGAATCCATCGCCTCCTTGACTCGACTCGACGACGCGGTTGACGCGCTCTGGTCGCGTCATGCCGTCATCACGTGTTCGCATTGCCACGAACCGGTGCACACCCATCGGTCCGCCGACGTCACCGCATGGCTTCTGTCGCAGCCAGCCGGCACACGCTGTACGCTCGCCTTTCCGGCGGCGGCGCCGGTCGCCGACGAGCAGCCGGCCTGGCTAGCGTCGTTCGCTGAGTCCGGCTACTTTCGCGTGCAGGTCGGCGATGTCGTGTACCGTGTCGGCCAGCAAGAGGTTCCGGCCGTGCCGAGCGGCGAAACGGCATGGGTTTTGATTGACCGCATCGAAGTGGGCAAGACAGCGAGCAAGCGCGTCGCCGAATCGGTGCGGATTGGCTTCCAGCGCGGCGAAGGCCGTTTGGCAGTGTCCCTTCAGAAGTCGTGGCGTGTGTTCGATCAGTCACCACGCTGCCAGCGCTGCGATCGCATGTGCGCGGCGAACGACGGCACGCTCGCCGGCCGACGCCGGGCGGAATGGGATGCCGAGCCGCTCTCGATGCTCTTGCATTGGGCGAGCGAAGCGGGCTTGCTCGATCTCCACCTGCAATTGCAGGCGTTTGTTCAGCTGTCGCTGGGGCATCTGACGCTCGGCGGATCGGCGGCGCGGTTATGCGACGGTGAATGCAACCGAGTCGCACTGGCGCGGGCCCTTGTCTCGGGCTTGTTCCAGGTTCTTTACGTTATCGACGAGCCAACTGTCGGCCTGGCACCGAACGATGCGCCGATTGTCGCCGATGCGATGCGTTCGCTGCGCGATCATGGCAATACCGTGGTCGTCATCGCACACGATCGCGCCATCCTCGCGGCGGCGGACCACGTCATTGACCTGGACGACGGCGGCATTGCCTACCAGGGAGCGCCGGCCGGGTTGGCGTCGGCTCACTCGCCCACGGGCGAATTTTTCTCTGGCCGTGCTCACGTCCCAACGTCGTCAGCACAACGCAGCTCGGCCAAAGCCCTGACGCTGACCGGCGAGAACCTGTGCGTCACGTTTCCGCTCGACGTGGTATGCGCGGTCACCGGCTTCGGTGGCGGCGCACGCCAGCTTGTCGAAGACGCCTTGTACCCGGCATGGTCCGCCATGACGCAAAACACCGATGCGACTCCTCCATCCCGTGCGCTAGCCGGCATCGAGCACGTTGCCGACATGCTGCTGCTCGATCGCCGTCTGCCGCCGCGCCGATCGCGCACGTGCCCGGCGACGGTAATCAAGGTGTTTGACGAGATCCGCGACCTCTTTGCGCAGACGGCCGACGCGACGGCTCGCGGCTTCGGACCGGCCCATTTCAGCTTTAACCAGCCGGACGGACGATGCGAGCGTTGCGACGGCCGAGGCGTGCTGGCAGCTGAGTTCGCGGGGATTGAGGCGTTCGCGACGGCATGCCCAGGGTGCAACGGGGCGCGGTATCGCCACGAAGTTCTGGACGTGTCGCTGCGAAACAAGAATCTCGGCGAGGTGCTGGCGTTGTCGATCCGCGACGCGTTTCGCTTTTTCGATGCCTATGCCGCCATCGCGAAAAAATTGAAGACGCTCCTGGATGTCGGCCTTGACCACATTCGGCTCGGGCAGCCGATGGAGAGCCTGTCGATCAGCGAATATCAACGGCTCGCCCTGGCGGCGTACTTGGCATCGCATCGCAAACCAGGCTGCGTGGTCCTGTGGATCGATCCGTCCGCAGGCCAGCACCCGGCCGACATGGCCGATCTCCTGAGCTGCTTCAATCGCTTGCTCGCGGCCGGCCATTCGGTAATTGTCGTCGACAACGATCCCGCCGTGCTCGAATACGCGGATTGCGTCATCCACTGCCCCGCGTGAGCACATGGCACTGGACGCCAGGCGTCGCCCCGCGCAAGATATCGTTAATCGCCATTCGGCAACATCTCTGTCGGAGAGTATCATCATGTGGCGCTGCATCGTGTTTGGATTGCTGACGGCACTGCTGGTTCCGTCCGCAGGCTTCGCTCAGGAAAAAAAGAAGCCGAACATCATCTACATCATGAGCGACGATCACGCCAACGCCGCCATCGGGGCGTATGGCTCCTGGCTCAAGCCTGTCGTCAAGACTCCCAATCTCGACAAGCTGGCCAAGCAAGGCATGCGTTTTACACGCTCGATGGTGACGAATTCGATCTGCACGCCAAGCCGCGCCGCCATGCTCACCGGGCAGTATAGCCACAAGAACGGCGTGTACACGCTCAACGACATGCTCGACAAGGGCCGAATCCACCTTGGCCATCTCATGCGCATGCTCGGCTATCAGACGGCGCTCATCGGCAAGTGGCATCTCGGCATCGATCCGACCGGGTTCGATTACTGGAACGTCCTGCCCGGCCAAGGCGTCTACATCAACCCCAAGCTCCGCCCCATCGGCGCCAAGGCCAAGGAACTCAAAGAATTCACCGGAGGCTACTCCGAAGACGTCATAACCAATCTCTCCATCGATTGGCTCAAGAAACGCGACAAGACCAAACCGTTCATGCTCATGTGCCATTTCAAGGCGCCGCACAGGCCGTGGGACCCGGCGCCGCGTTTCAAGGACCTCTACAAGGACGTGAAGATTCCGGAACCCGAGACGCTTTACGACGACTTCAAGGGCCGATCGAAACAGGTTGCCAACATCAAGATGCGCATTGGCGACGACTTCATGGAGCGCGACCTGCAAAAGCCGATTCCGATGATGCAAGGTAAGGAGCTGCGCGCCTGGGCATATCAAGAGTACCTCAAACGTTATCTGGCGTGCGTCGCCGCGGTAGACGAAAACGTCGGTCGGTTGCTGGCGTTTCTCGAAGAGAACGGTCTCAGCGAGGACACGATCTTCATCTACACGTCGGATCAAGGTTTCTTTCTGGGCGAGCATGGATTCTACGACAAGCGACTCATGTACGATCCAGCACTTTTGACGCCGTTGATCATCCGCTGGCCCGGACGTACGCCGGCGGGTAGCGTGAACAGCGACATGATCGTGAACATCGATCATGCGCCGACGTTCCTTGAACTCGCCGGCGGCGAGGCTCCCAAGGACATGCAGGGGCGAAGCTACAAGTCGATTCTGGAGGGCAAGACGCCGCCGGATTGGCGTCAGTCGGTGTATTACCGCTACTGGATGCACCTGGACGGATCGCACAACGTCCCGGCCCATTACGGCATTCGCACGCAGCGCTACACGCTGATCCACTTCTATGGCAAACACCTCGACATGAAGGGGGCCAAGAAGATGGACCTCGCACCCGAATGGGAGCTTTTCGATAATCAGAAAGACCCGCAGCAGGTGCGCAACGTCTTCGCCGACCCGGATTATGCGCCGGTGCTCCGCGAGTTGCGCATGGAGTTGGACAAGCGCAAACGCGAATCGGGGGATGAATTATAGAAGCCCAGGGGTTCGGAGTGCCTCACCACTGGGCTTGGACGTTCACCATGCCAATCATCGAAGGAATGCTGGCCGACATCGACGGCGTCCGCCACGGACAGGTCGTCATCGAGCACGGCGTCATCTCGGCCGTAGGCGGCCGGCTCGGAATACCAACGCACATTTTCGGCGAAAATTGCCTGATCTTCGCCGGCATGGGCGATATTCACATCCACGCCCGCGAAGACGTCACGGGCAAGGACACGCACAAGGAAACGTTCGCATGTGCCTCGGCCGCGGCGCTGCATGGCGGCGTCTTGCACGTCGCCGACATGCCGAATAACCCGGCCGCGCCGATCGACGACGCGTCGTACGCCGCCAAGGAATTGTTGCTGCAGAAGCAGAACCTGTCCGTGGTGTTCACGCTTTACGCGGGCATCGGCCCCGGCACGAAGCCGCTCGGACGCAACGTTCCCTACAAGGCGTACATGGGCCCGAGCGTGGGCGACTTGTTCTTTACGTCGTTGGAGCAACTCGATGAAGCGCTCGAACGCTACACAGGTCAAGCCGTGAGTTTTCACTGCGAAGATCCGGTATTGCTGGAGAAGCACAAAGGCGCCCCGACGCACGAACAACGTCGCCCTGCCGAATGCGAATTGAACGCGACCCGATTCGCCCTGGCGATGATCGAGAAGCATCGGCTCGTCGGCAAGCTGTGCCATTACTCCGTCGGCGAAGGCTTGCCGTTGATTCGCGCCGCCAAGGCACGAGGCGTCCCGGTGACCGCCGAAGTGACGCCGCACCATGTTTTTTTTGATACCGCGCAAATCACGCCGGCGAATCGGCAAGCGATGCAGATGAACCCCCCGTTGCGCGCGCCGAGCGATCGGCTCGCCATGCTTGAAGCGCTGCGTGACGGGACGGCCGACTATCTGGCGACCGATCACGCTCCGCACACGCTGGCCGAGAAGGAGCGTGGCGTCTCGGGGCAGCCGCATCTGGATACGTACGGGCCGTTCGTCACCTGGCTCATTGTCGAACAGGCCTTCACACCCGAGCGCGTCGCCGCGATTTGCTCGGCGAATCCGGGGACGTTCGTCAATCCCTACCGGCATGAAAAATGGGGCCGCCTGCTGCCCGGCTACATCGGCTCGCTCACCGTGCTCGATTTGAAGAAGCCGACGACGATTCGTCGTGAGGATCTGAAGACGAAATGCGGTTGGAGTCCGTTCGAGGGCGTCACTTTTCCCGGCAGTGTCGCCGCGGTCTTCGTCCGCGGCGCGCGCATTTCCTGACCCTGGGTTCCAGTGCCTGCGCCCCTGCGCTCGCTCGGCATTTCAAGAAAGCAGCTATCGATTCTGCGCAAGCGAGCGCATCGAATGCGTCTAGATGAAAACGGAATCGCCTCAAGGCACTGTGCCCCGCTGTGCGTTACCGTGATAGACTTGATCGAATTCGCACGGCAGCCAAGCACATCCAATGCGGGACCGAACGACTATCTTCTCGCATTTCACCCATGACGTTCTCCGGCGCGGGAATTCGCGAACGATGCGCGTTGGCGCCGTCGGCCTGAGATTTGCTCCGCTCATCAGCGGGGAAGCCACAACCTGCGCTCCAATCGAGGTGCATTATGTTGAAGTGTCGAAGTTTCACAATCGCCATTGGTTTGTTTTTGGCTATGCCCTTGATCGGACTCGCTCAAGACCCAAGCGCCAAAATCACCGCAGTTCGTCAAGAGCACAACGTTGCGCGTGCGGGGCAGCGCGGATTGCTCATTTCGATGGACTGCCAGGTAAGCGGACTCCGTGACAACGAGGTGCTCTTCGCGGCATTCTTCTATCAAGGCGACGCCCTCGTTCCGGCCAAGTTAGGAATGTTTCGCACACCCGACGGCGGCGCGACCGCGCAAGCGATGAACGTGCCTAAGTTTGAGGTGACGGATTTCACCAATGTGGAACTCTTCCTACCCTACGATGTAATCGATCTCCCGCCGGGCCGCACGTACAAGCTGCGATTCTTCGTCGAGCTTCAATACCGCGTCAATGGCAAGGACTTCAACCTCGCCACATCGGCTGATCAGTTCTTCGATCTCAACACCGGCGCCGCGCCGGGCGGTGGGCAACTGGATGGACGATGGTTCGGCAGCGAAGACCTGCAAGGCTACGGCGACCTGATGTTTGCATTCAGTCCCAACGGCGTCTGCCTCATGACTGACAAGGACGGCGAGCACGACGGCACCTGGGCGCGCACGGGCAACGATGTGACTTTGACGTTCTCCGGCGGCGCTGTGGTGTATCGCGGCGTCGTCGCCGGGCGCGTCATTGCGGGCGCCGCTACGGGGCGTTCGGGCACGTGGAACTGGCGCGTGTCGCAGTCGCGCGGCGGCAAGGCCATTAAGCTCACCCGGCGC
>Ga0194128_10005169_pt1 | contig 18536 bp, 16 predicted proteins | sample TA2KigCa65mmetaG_FD_148650 | JGI IMG/M metagenome (GOLD analysis project Ga0194128, IMG submission 148650) | Freshwater microbial communities from Lake Tanganyika, Tanzania - TA2015037 Kigoma Deep Cast 65m | ecosystem: Environmental > Aquatic > Freshwater > Lake | place: Tanzania: Lake... | reverse complement strand
AGAAAGAAATTGAATTTTCAACGGGGTAGTTTCGTAAGATAGGCGGGGTCTGTTTTGCAAAAGTAAGATGCTGGATTATTTTTGATTCTTTGGTTCAATTTACTTAATCTCAAGGTTCTCTACCGAACCTTTATCCATTTAAACCATACTTTTTGCCGAAGACTATGCTTATTGCTGAAGCGGTTCATCTTCTTGATCGATTATTTCCCAAGGGAATGCAGCAGGCCTACGATGCCTGCGGTTTACAATGTGGCCGGACTTCCCGCGAACTCCAAGGGGTTATGGTAGGTCTGGATGTTACGGAGGGGATGATTCACGAAGCGGAACAACGCGGTTGCAACTTGCTGGTCACGCATCATCCCTTGCTTTTTCATCCTTTGCGTAAGTTGGGGGAGGAATCCCGTGTGGAGCGTTTGTTACACACTTTGCTCGAGAAGGGCATGACCGCTTATGCGGCCCATACCAATTTGGACGCCATGCCCAACGGAGTCAACGGTGTTTTGGCTGACGCTTGGGGTTTACTGAACCGGCAGGCTCTGGAACCGTTGAAGGCTCCCCTGATGCAATTGGTCGTCTATGTGCCTTTAGAGCACGCTGAATCCTTACGGAATGCTCTTTTTGAAGCGGGTGCCGGGGTCCTTGGGAATTATGGCGAGGCCAGCTTCGGGGTCCAGGGAACGGGAACGTTTAAGCCTTTGGAGGGAGCGAATCCCCATTTGGGGTCATTGAATACCAGGGAACTCGTGGAGGAAATTCGTTTGGAACTGGTATTGGAGCGGTGGAAAACCCATGAGGTGGTGGATGCCATGAAGCGAGCCCATCCCTACGAGGAAGTGGCCTACCAAATCATTGCCTTAGACCAAATCGCGCCATATTACGGCATCGGAATGGTTGGTGATTTGCCTGAACCATTGCATGTCCATGAGCTGCTTGCACTGTTCTACAAAACATTGGGCTGTCCACTCAGGCACACTAATATTGTTGCAGAATCAACATTCTTTCCACCAAAGATTACTCGAATTGCCTTTTGTGGTGGTTCAGGGGCTGATTTATGGCCCAAAGCCAAAGCCGCTGGGGCCCAAGTTTATTTAACTTCCGAAGTCAAGCATCATCACTTTTTGGATGTGATGGATCAATTGCTGCTTGTGGAGGCTGGTCATTCAGAAACCGAAATTCCTGTCATCGAACGGATTCAGGCCATAATTCAACCATTTTTCAGTACCTTTGCGGTCCTTCAAACCCGAAGTTCACAGAACCCCACTCAATATTTCCCATCACGAAACGAAACCCATGGATCATAGCGTCGAAAACAAACTGGTTAACCTGTTCAAACTTCAGCATCTAGAATCGGAGATCGATCGCCTTCGTACCTACAGGGGAGAACTCCCGATGGAGGTGCAAGATTTAGAGGATGAGGTCGTTGGGATGGAAACCAGGTTGGAACGCCAAAATGAAGAAATCGGACAAATTAAGCGCTTGATTGCTGAGAAAGAAGCCGGTTTGAAAGTGGCTCTACAGCACAAAACCCGCTACGAAACTCAGATTATGGGGGTTAAGAACAGCCGAGAATTCGATGCTTTGAGCAAAGAAATCGAAATCCAATCCTTGGAAATCCAAATTGCCGAGAAAAAAATCAAGGAATTCAAGCATCAACTGGAAGCTCGTACGGTGGATTTGCAAAACTTGATGGAGCAACTCGAAGGTCGTCGTAACGATCTGGGATTGAAGCGCACCGAATTGGGCAGCATTATTGCTGAAACCGAGGAAGAAGAAAAAAATCTTAATAAAGAGGTGGAGAAAGCCACCAAGAAAATCGAGACGAGGTTACTATCTTCCTATCAGCGTATTCGTGGAAATGCCCGCAACGGTCTTGCGGTCGTGAGTGTACAAAGAGACGCCTGCGGTGGTTGTTTCAACCATATTCCCCCGCAGCGCCAGATGGACATCCGTTTGCGCAAAAAGATCACCGTTTGCGAGCATTGCGGTCGTATCCTCGTGGATGCGGATATGGAAGCCCTGGTTGCCTCTTAGGTATTTCTTAATAACTTCCTGTAAATCAATTTATTGGCTACATAATCAGCCGTAGTTTCATGTCTGTTGGTCCAAAATTCCAATAGGCACACGTCCTTCAAAAACACGCCGACCATGCGGACTTTCTGCCAGTTCATCGGTAAGGTCTTGGCCTGCCCAGTGTTCGTAATGCTTGCCGTTTTTCCAGAGCCGACTTTCGCTTAAATCATAGATCATCCCCTCCCAAGCGAGCCAAATCTCAGGTCGATCTTGTCCGTTTCGCAAGGCCAATTCTGCCCGTGTATACGATGGTAAATTATTTAAGGACTCCATGGCTTTAAATTTCGGGGTCAAGTCAGTTTTATCTTTCATTTGATAAAGATTCCTACTCCACAATCCATAACGATACCATGAGCCAACCTTTCGGTACTACCTCCAAACAATTGCCCCTTATCGTTTCCGTGAATGGAATCCGGCCTGTATGGGGTAAGGATTGTTTCATCGCCCCCAACGCCACTCTTACAGGGGACGTCATCCTGGGGGATGCTTGCACTGTTTGGTTTCAGGCGGTCATCCGTGGAGATGTTCATTCCATTCGCATTGGCGACCGCACCAATATTCAAGACGGTGCGGTGATCCATTGCACCTACCGCAAGGCAGCCACTTGCATCGGATCGGGGGTCAGCATTGGACATCGAGCCATCGTGCACGGTTGCACCATCGAAGATGATGCATTGATCGGTATGGGGGCTATCGTGATGGACCATGCGGTGGTGGAACGGGGCTGCATTGTGGCCGCTGGGGCCGTGGTTCTCGAAAATTTTCGCTGTTTATCCGGGCATATCTACGCAGGGATTCCTGCCAAGGCTGTCAAAAAGGTTAACCCCGAGCAATTGTTGTCTATGCAACAAACTGCTTTGCGCTACCTGGACTACGCCAGTTGGATGGAAAATCTCGATGGTTTACCCAAGTTTCCTAAATATTAAAATGGTCTAAATTCTGCATATCTGATTTCATGGGTGTGTTTTCTATTGTATTTTGGAACATTAATAAATCTTCTATGAAGTCAATATCTAAGGCTTGGTTGATTGCCGTGATGGTCCTGATGGTTACTTTGATATATAGACCCGAAATGCAGGCTTCTCACCTTCTCGGAGGCGAAATTTCTTATCGATGTTTAGGGGGTGGTTTTTTTGAATTCACTATCAAGGTTTATAGGGATTGTGCCGGCATTTCGTGGTCACAAACGGCATTGGCCTTGCAAGGACCTCATGGTACCACAAATTTGCCTATTCTGCCTGGTTCACCAGAAGACATTTCTCCTCGTTGCCCGGGAAACAATTACTTGAGTTGCAACCCGCCAACCACCGCCACCAACCAAAACCAAGGATCGGTAGCCCGTTATATTTTTAGGGGAACGGTGGATCTTTCTGCTCTCGGACCGCCGCCTCCCGCGGGCTACACGTTTCACACAACCCAAAGTGTAAATGGCATTCCTTGTTGCCGCCCAGAGATCAACAATAGCACCGCATCAAATGGTACCCAAACGTTGATTGTGAAAATGTTTCCCTACCGTGATCCTGTAACCAATGTTACGCTTACACCTGCCCAACTTTGCGATAAATCACCTGAATTTGCTACTGATCCTACTGCATTTTCAATCCTTAATCCAATAGACACGATCTTTCTTCAGTCTTTGGCTTTTGATGCGGATTTAGATAGTACTTCTTTTGGAATTGATTTTCCCCTCGGCGCTTCCCCAAGTGCCCCTTATTCCTATAACAACGGATATTCGCAAGGAAATCCATTGCCGGGTTTGTTGGGACCACCCTTGGTTAGTGCCGCCAATTTTCCTATCAACTTGACGACCGGGGAAATCGTGTACAAACCAACCACTCTAGGCACGTTTGTCACCATCATCAAGGTTTCGGCGTTCCGCTGTGGCCAGAAGATTGCCGAAGTTTACCGGGACTTCAGCCTCAAAATCTTGCCAAATCCTCCGGTTTCTCCACCGGTGTTCAACCCCAGTGGTCCCTTGGGGGGCATCTTCAGCCAGCGCCCGCCCATTATTGAATCTCCTTTTCCAGCGATTGGGGGGTTGCCTACTTTTGAAGGCACTTTCTATGCGGGGGATACCATCGAGAGTTTTATTAATGTGTATGATGCATTTCCGTCCCTGTCAGGGAACCCCAGTAATCCTGCGACATGGATACCGATTCAAGAAACCGTTAATGTCTTTGTGCGTGGTAACCAGCTGGCCACCAATTTTCCGGCCCTTAACAATTGTGCCCAACCTCCTTGCGCTAGATTGCAACGCATCACAGACAATTCCTTGCCACCCAATCCACCAGCTTTTCCCATTAATACTATCAATTACGGTAACGGCACACCAGCCGGAATCGGTTTCTCTGGTCTCGTACAAAGCGGCGTGAAATTAGTTTGGGCTACCGATTGCTCCAACCTTCCCAAGAGTCTCGGGATATGCGGGGTTCAGAATTCCAGCAATAAATTTCAGATAAATGCCTTTGATAATAATTGCCCCATCGAAGGACGTGATGCCAGGGTTTACACCTACAAACTTATGAATATTCGTGAACTGGGTACGGTTAGGCTGAGAGGCGTATCGGTAGCGCCAACCAACGATTCAGTGACCATTTATTGGGATAATCCCTTGGGAGGTCCGCCCTCAGGGTCTGATCTAGGGGCGTTAATCGATACGGTGACCATCGATCCTTTGGATATCCTGAATTACAGCACGCAAACTCCGGCCTATCAACGCGCCAAATCGGTCGCAAGACGCAAATATTCTTTCAAGGCATACCGTTTGTACCGTAGAGCCTTGGATCGTTATACCGGTGCATTAGCAGGTAATTGGGAGAAAGTGGACTCCTTGTTGGTGGTGGATTCCAGTAAAATCGTGGATGCCACGCCCAGCTTAAATTTGGCAGATTTTGATTACATGTACCGAGTGGGAGTAGTTTCTCGTTGTGATTCGGTCGAATATATTTCCGATAGCCTCAAAACAATCCGGGGAGAGGTGATTTATAACATATTCTCTGTTCAAAGCACCTTTAGCTGGGATTCGATGCGGACGCGGAATCCGTATATACCGGCCAATTGTCTGCCTCGGTATTATATCCAGAAGCAATCCACTTTTACGGCCCCCGGTGTTTGGCTGAACGTGGATACCTTCGTTGCAACAGGAAATTCACCCTATGTTTACCGCGAGACTACCAATATACCTTGCCAAGATACAATTTTGTTCAGAGCTGGGCTGCCGGATGTTAATGGTACAATCTATTGGAGCACAACGCCCAACTTAGCTTTGAGCCAGCAAAATCCTATTCAACCCGTACGTCTTAAACGAGTTTCCGTGGATACGTTGCCCAATGGTTTAGGGGAATTTGGTATTCAAATGAATTGGGTCGCTGGTCCATCCCGCGCATTGGGTGGTTATATTATTTACCATGTGACGGATTCTAGTTCGTCCTTTGCAGACTCGGTTGCTCAACAATGGGGCTATGACAGCACCTCATTCACCTTGTATAAATATCCTGAATGTAATGCTTATGCCAGACCTGTTTGGTTGACCGTGGCAGGGGTGGACTCTTGCAGGTTTACCAAGGGTTCCTACGACACGTCCAATTACCACAACACCATTTACAATTATTCAGAATATGTGTATTGCAGCCTCGAAAGGGGTATGCATATTCTGTGGAACCACTATTATCGTTGGTATCCTGAGCTTATGAAATACAGAATCTACCGTTCAGAACCTGCTGCTGCTACTGGTTTTGTCCTTTTGGATTCGATTTCTCCTGCACCTTACGATAGCCTGAATCGGTTCATTGATCGTTCGGACCTACCCAATGGAAACACCTATTGTTATCTGATTGAAGCTGTTCACGCTTCAGGGATGACTTCGTTGTCTAATGCGGGTTGCGATACAGTCGACAATCCGATGGTACGTTACAACCATATTCGTCGTATTTCTATCGATACGACAACAGGTCTCTTGCATCTAAAATATATTTTCAATCCAATTGAAATTTCCGAATATTTTATTTTACAACGGCGCATTGCAGATAGGGGATTTGCAACAATCGACACTTTTAGGGTGACCGATTTGGATTTAAGCACCGGTGTCCCTACGATTAATTATGTAGATTCTACTGCAAGACCTGATCGGGAGATTTATCAGTATAGAATGGTAGTCCAGGACGTTTGTGGTGTTAGCATCGATACATCGGGTGTTTTTTCAAATTTGTTCCTGAACGGGGAAGTTGAACCACGAATTTACCCTAAATCGGGAACGGCATTGCGCTGGCAGGTGGAGAACTCTTGGCCCGAGGGGATTGAAGGGTTTGTGTTGCTTAGGGATGATTCTGCGGTCAGCAGGACCAGGGCGTTTGTGCCTGTGGCGAACATCACAAGTCCCGTAGTTCGTCAATGGGTGGATACCGTTCCTCAGGATCCTGCCGATGTCGTCTACCGCGCTTTGGGTAGGTACCAATATTATTTGAAAGCCGTCGAAATGAATCCCAATTTGGAGGATTTTTCCCAAGAGGAAATATTTTCCAATATTTTCAAAATTACTCATCCTCCAAGGTTGTTTCTTCCATCGGCCTTTATCCCAGGGTCCGGAATCAACGGTCTATTCAAGCCCATTGGCTTTTTCCTGGATCCCGACAAAGAATTCAAACTTGAATTGTATAACCGATGGGGACAACTGCAGTTTGAAATAAACGATATTTTCGGATCATGGGACGGAACGAATATGAATGGGGATCCATTACCTCAGGATACCTATGTGTACCGTGTAATTTTCACGGGAAGGGATGAAAAAGTTTATAATCTGAATTCCTCTGTCGTGTTGATTCGTAATAAATAGTTTTGCGTAAGAATATTATATAACCCAGGCAATGAGTCACTTTGTAAATTATAGGTCGTTAATCGCGCTTCCTGTTGTATGGATCCTGCTGGTTATTTCTTGGGCCAATGCCCAGACTTTTCGGGGTGGAGATCTGACATACCGTTGCCTTGGTGGAAGTGGTCAGTTTGAATTTACGGCGGGGGTTTATGTGACTTGCCCTGATACCATCACGATAGGGGGTGCCCTAAGGGTAAGGCCGTTTAGAGATTCATTGGTCCTTTATCAGACTTACCGAACCCCATGGTCGGACACGGTTATCTTTAAAGGATGGTTGGCGTTCCAGCCCGTTGAATGTTACAGTATTGCGGACTCCTCATTCCCTGTAATCACGCCAATACCGGCCGGGAATTGCAACAGTCCTGGGTCTGTTATCAAGAATGTTTGGCGTTTAATTTATAGGGGGCTCATTGATTTGGATCCGGTAACGGTACCAGCCGGTGGCTACACTTTTTTTGTGCCTCATATTTCCGAGGCCCGATCAGTAGTGGGCGGCAATCAAGGCGGGTTATTGTCGAGGGGCTTATTTTCTACTGATCCTGCAGACAATTTGAACTCAGGAACAGTAGGGCCATTAGCACGCTTGGCCGTTAAAATGTATGGATTTGCGGGCCTTAGGCCACAATTTATTTGCGATTCTACGCCGATTTTTTATAACGATCCCAATACCATGTTCATCGTTAATCCGAATACTTTTGTTTCGGATAGTGTTACAGTTGCCAATCTTGCGGTGGAAAGGAATTATTATGATTCAGTAAGTTATCATTTGGGTGGACCGATATATGACACAGCGGCCCCAAGGTTATCTGCCTATGATGCCTCTGCAATATTTAACACCTCGGTCAATCCAGCGGGCCTTTTTAACCTCAATCCATTGACGGGTGAATTCAGTTTCAAGCCTTTGATACGGTTTGGTGGACAAACGGCCTCACGATATCATTGGGGAATTACGGTGCGCAGCTGGCGTTGTAACTCCTTGTTATCGGAGGTTTACCGGGAATTTGTTACCGATGTGGTCCAAAGGCCTACCAGTGGTCAAATTCCACCTTTCTTGGAAAATCAGAAGCCACCTTATTTTGCGAGCAACACGCGTTTTTTGCGCGAATATTATGTAGAAGACACCGTCAATCAGAATTTCTTGATTGGAGATGATATTCCTTTTGGATTACCCCCAGGAACCGATAATTACTTATTGATAGGGATCAAAAGTCCTTTTATGAATTTAGCAACAGCTTCAGGTAGCGGTACGCCTAACCCAGCTATTTCTTCTACTACGGTGACGATTCCAATGCCTCCAGGCAGGACAGACTTGCCTTCAGACCAAATTGCGCCCAACGGGATGAGTATTGGTTATGGGTATAGTGCCATTAATACTACTTCTTTGCGTCTGGGGTGGGTTTCTCGATGCGACACTATTTTTAAAAATGCATGTTACAACCATAGTCGCCTTATTCCGTTTTTGGTCACTGCCGCGGATGTGACTCCCCCGCTTTTCGGCAAGCAGCCCAGAATTTTCAACATCAGGATGCGTAACCTTCCAGCGCTCCCAGCACCAGAATTTGTGGCTGTTTCTGTAGGGGTAGAAAACGATCGTGTACGCTTGTTTTTCAAATCTCGAATTGATACAGTCACTATCGACCCGTTAGATAGTCTTAACAATATTTTGGATTTACGCGGTCTCAATGCGGCACAACTCATGGCTAAATCAGTCAACCGAAGGATAAACTCTTTTAACTCGTATCAGGTTTATCGCAGTAATTTTCCTGCAGGTCCCTGGGTTTTGGTTCCTAACGGTTCCATTACCGACCCTTTTGCCAATACGTTTGATGATACCGATCCTGCCTTGCGGTTAAGGGACAGGGATTATTATTACAAGATCCTCACTTTAAGTGGTTGTGATATTAATCTTCGATTTAGCGAGAGTATTGTGATCAAAACGATTGGAGGCGCTTATACCAACGATAAAACGAATCTTAGAGGGGTTCTCGTCTGGGATACCATGGGTATTGCAAATAGCCAGTACCTTTTGGATACCACCCAAATTCAAGAACGTCAGCCTGCGGCCTTAGTATGGGACTCGCTTAAAGTGGTTAGTGGAATCCCTAGGATTGATTCTACTTTACCCTTTTTATTTTGCAACGATAGTTTGAATTACCGTGTAGGTGTCTATGACAATGGCACAGGTTTTCCCGATACAATATATTGGAGCCGTTGGATAGGCGCTCGTTTTATTCTACCTGATCCTTTAAGAATAAAGTATGTTTCTGTGGATACAAGTGGAATTGGGGATACTTTAAAAGTCGCTTGGTATCCGGAGGTGGACACTTTAAGAGATTTTGTTGAATTGAGGTTTTTTCCGGTTGTTCCGGGATCACCTCCATTAGCCACTTTGGTGAATCGAAACCCTGTAACGCTTGAATTAGATTCAACTTTCCGGGGATTTGTAGGTCTTAGTGCATCGGATCCTAATTTTCAAGCAATTATCTTGAACGCTCTTGATACCTGTCTCAATCCAGGAGAACGATCCGAGGAGCATCGGGTGGTGAATGTGGAGGCGGTCGCAGACCCTTGCCTCAATAAAATTAATTTGTCATGGCGCGAGTACGAGGGGTGGAATGATTTGTTACATTATTTAGTTTATCGCAGGGAAGATCCGGATAGGCCTTGGCAGCTTCTGGATACCGTCACGGGTAGCACTTATGATGATATTGATACTGCTCTTGAATTAGGTAAAACTTACCGATACTTTTTGGTAGCGCAAAATCAAAGGGGGTTTGAGTCTTTTTCGAATATGGATACTGCTTTGTATGATGTTCCCAAACCCACATTTTCATATTTAGAATCAGCCTCTGTGGATACAGTATCCTTCGACAAGGTGCATATTCGATTCAATATCCCTCAGGAGGCATCCATCGGGCGATTAGAGCTTTATCGAAAGGATGGTGCAGGCGGGAATTTCAGGCTCATCGATACCTTGTCCAGTCCCACCGCGGCGATAGGTTCCGTTGGGCCATATTGGCTGTACACCTACACCGATCTTTCGGCTAGGCGACCACAAGAAATCGTGTACACCTATAAAGTCCATGTATACGATGTGTGTTATTTGATTTCAGATACCTCCAATGAATTTTCGTGCTTGCAGATTCGTGCGGGTTTACCCGAGAATTATACCAACGTTTTGTTGTGGGATAGGCTTGTGCATTATATCAGTTACGACAGCATTGCAAGGGGGCGCAATCGCGGTGGGGTTGTGGATAGTTTTACGATTTATAGAGACGTAGTTTACACCGGTGGCTTAGCCAATTATACCGCGTTGCCACTCAGGATGACTGGACTGCTACCAATATGGAAGCCTCTTTACGAGTATAGTGACCGTGTGGATAACTTGCCCACGGATGAGGGTTTGTTTGACTATTATGTGGTTGCTGTCGAAAAGGATAATCCCTGGGAATTTGTGGGACGTAGTGCTTCCAACAAGGTTCGGCTCAGGCAGGAGCCAAGGATTTTTGCGCCAACCGGTATTCTGGGAGGCTCAGGGAGTAATGGGGAATTCCGCCCGGCTTTCAACTACAACATTGTCGACGACAGTAGTTATTTTCTCAAAATCGTAAGCCGCTGGGGCAAGGTAATTTTGGAGACCAAAGATTCAAACTTGGGTTGGAAAGGATACATAGGAGATGTGCAGGAGGAGGGCAGTGAACGTGCACTTCAAGACACTTATATCTATCAGGTGCAGTTCCGGGGCGCTGATAACAATTTATACAAACTCAAGGGGAACTTAACCTTGATCTGGAAGGACTGATGCAATTTCTTCCAGTTCATCGTACCAATTTTGACCATACCGCCTGATCAAGGCATCCTTAACAAATTGGTATAGGCGAATGCCGCCTTGGCCTTGGGGTTGGCATGCCGAAGCGCAAATATTCCAACGGTGGTAATGTAGGGCTTCGCCGGTATGAAGCTTGTTGACCCGAATAGGATAGAGGTGGCAGGATATAGGCTTACGAAAATGGGATTGCCCCTGTTTCCAAGATTTTTCGATGCCGCATTTCCAAACGCCTACGGCATCCTTGTATGCAAAGACGCATGCTCGCCCTCCCAGAGTTTGGGTAACGGGTTCACCTTCCGGGTCTCTTTCGAAAAAGCCCTGGTTTCGGATTTGATTGACAGCCTCTGGCGGTAGGAACGGTAGAATGTGTTCAAGATTTTTTTGCAGGATTCCTAACTCCTCTTCTTCGAGTGGTGCACCCAGCTCGCCTTCTTCGCAACAAGCTCCTTTGCACAGGGCAAGAGAGCATACAAAATATTCGTCCAAAATATCTTTGGAAATAAGTACGCCTTGATGTTCAAATATCATAGAATTTTTGTTGGGTTGAGGGCATAGCAACGGGGGATGGTTCAGAACGCTTCGTTGACCTCGAAATATACACCGGTCTGACCATCTGCTGTGAGTGCATAATCAATTCTCAACAACGTACCCGCTGAAGGGTTGGGCAATAAACGAATTCCGCATCCCCAGGATTGCAAGGGCATACATGTGACGGTTGATTTCCAGGTTTCCCCGCTTTGTCCTGTACCCAGGTACAGGTTCCACCCCAATCGAGTTCCCCACATTCCCCTTAGCTCATTCTCCACCGCCCATAGGTTTAAATTCCGGGAATAGCCTCTGAAATAGCCTCGTAACAAATTATCGCCTCCCAGAGCTGGCATTTCCCGAAAGGAGACCCCTTGGCCAGCGCTGTGCAAAAAGAGCCGGTATGCCCAAACGATATCGTCCAATGGGCCCTTAGGATTTTGCCGATACCGAAGGGGTTGGTATTGCCGAAAATCAAGGTTCCATTGATGGTAATCAGGGTTATGGTTCGGTAAACGGGGGTGAACCCGGTAGCCCAATTCGTACCAATGCCCTTTTCGAGGGTTTACTAATTGTAAGCGGGTATCGTGAACCCAACGAGCGCCTATGCCAATGGTGGTATGGCCCTCATAGCCGGGAGGTTTTTTCCATTGACGTGATATGGGGTCTTCTTTCCAATCGACCTGGTACATGGAATTTACGCGTAATACAGGACCAAAGAAATTGGACGTGAAGCCTAAACGCGTGAGCAGAGTCGCATGAAAATTGACGGTTTCAAACCGGTATTGGATATATTCCGTAGGGCTAACACAAGGCCCTAAATCGTAATAACGATCAAAGAAATTGCGCCACCCCAAATTCCACTGAATGACATGACGATCATTTCCCACCGAAAGCAATCCCGATTGGGTAACGATCCATTGCTTGCGTTGGGTATAAGCCCCAGCCACACTTATTTGGGATTTGCGCAGGAATGGGTCCTTGTTGAGTTGCGTTGCATAGAATACCCCGCCACCAGCCATAATCCCGGTTTCGGGCGATCGAGCAAGGACTGGCGATGGAAGAACATTGGAATTGGATAAATTCACAATTCTTTGGTAAAGACAGGGTCGGTTGCTAAGGACTGAATCCGTAGGAGATTGGCCTGGTTGAGGATGCGAATTTTCTTGATGAGGAAGGGGGGTGTATCCTTGATGATGAGACGCCGTCCCAAAGAAGGACAAACCAAGGAGGAGAAGAGGGATAGGCATGCTAATCCATGAATTTCGGAGGCTCCCAACGGTAGGTAATCTGGAACTTACCCTGGTCTTCCACTCGGTCTTTGCGAAGGATGACCAAATGGCAGTTGCCCAAAGGTGCTCCAAGGCCTCCTGTCAGTTCATGGGCCCAATTACTAAGTCCGTTGTTATGGGCGATGATCATAAGGGGTATTTCGTCGCTATAGGTGAGGAGTTCGCTCGCCAACCTTTGGGACTCTGCCTGATACAGCCACTCAGGGTATTGGATGAAATCTTCCGAGGAATTGGCGTAACCAGATGGAGTCCATGGTATTCCATAAGTTAGGGTTTGTCGGGTACGCAAGGATGGGCTGCACCAGATTTTGGGACAGACCCCACCGATAAGTTTTAGGACATCGGGGACGGTTTCAGCCAACGCCGCACATTGCCGAAGGCCTTTGGGATGTAGGGGCCTGTCGATATCCGGCATTGCCCCCTCTGATTGAACAGCTTTGGCATGTCGAAGCAAGATGATCACCATAAATGGGGGAAAGGTAGAACGCAAAACCTAACTTTGGGAATGCGCTTTGTTGATATACCGGGCCAGCAAGGGGTCAAAGGGATGCTTCAGGGAGGCTTTGCTTCCGGCAAGATGGCCCATGCTTTGTTGTTGACGGGTCCGGAAGGTTGTGGTAAACTGCCCTTGGCCATGGCCTATGCCTCGTTGTTGCTTTGCCATCAACCGATTGAGAACGACGCGTGCGGTGTATGCCCGGCTTGTCTCAAGGTCGGTAAATTGATACACCCGGATTTGCACTTTGTTTTTCCGGTGATCAACCAAGGGGGGGATTCGGAAAAGAACTCGACCGATCATTGGATTCAGGATTTCCGAAGAGCCTTTTTGGAACAACCTCATATGGAATTCGAGAATTGGAGGTTGGCCATGAATGCGGATCATCGACAGGCCAATATTTCCAGAGCTGAATGTTACAATATTCTATCCAAGCTGGGACTTTCGGCCTTTGAGGGCCGATATAAAGTGGTGATTCTTTGGTTGGCGGAATTCCTCGGGGATGCCGGAAATTTACTGCTCAAAATTTTGGAAGAGCCGCCCGATCAGACGGTTTTCATTTTGGTCAGTGCCGAACCCGAACAAATTCTAATGACCATCCGATCCCGTGTTCGGTCTATTCGAATCGGGCCGATGGATTCTGAATCTATTCGATTGGCTTTGTTGGGGATGGATGTCCAAGAACAAAGAGCAGCCATGGCCGCTTTGGCATGCGGAGGGAATTTTCATAGGGCTTTGTGCATGATGAGTGAGGAGCCTTTTGAGAACAGTGTCCGTTGGACTGGGTTGATGCGTCTGGCCTATTCAGGCCATCAATCCGAGATCATCCAGTGGGTAAACCAAAACAGTGAATTAGGGCGAGAACCTCTTAAATCACTTCTCGATTACGGGCTTCATATTTTGCGGGAATGTTATTTGTATCGGGAGATCCAACGTGATCCGCGAAGCCTCCGCGAAGATGAAAAAGAATTTGTGCACAAATTTTCGCCTTTTGTAAGCGCCATAGCCTTGTCCGCGATGCAAACTGCCTTGGAAAAAGCAGCCTATCGCTTGGAACGTAATGGGCATATTCGATTGGTCTTGCACAACCTCTATTTTGACCTCCAGGAGGCCTTGGTTTCCGAAAGACGCCGCATGGCCAAAGCCTCTGCGCCTCAGGCCCGGCGTTCCACCAAGGAGGCGATTCTTCAATTTCCAATGCCTTAGGGTTTGTCCGTATCTTCGCACAGAGACTATTGATATCAAAAATGGGATGTGGCACTTGTAGTGGAGGGTCTTGTACCCCGCAAGGGTGTGGAAGCCAGGGGCATTGTGCAAGCGGTGGATGCAACCGCTTCAATGCCTACGATTGGCTTTCGGATTTGCCTGCAGAGGCAGGTCCTGCTGCGGAACCCGAATGGGTTGAAGTGAGGTTCAAGGCCAACCGCAAGGAGTTTTTTGTAAACGCCTCCAAGACTCCGTTATACCCTAACGAATGGGTAGTGGTGGAAGCCAAAAACGGTTACGACATGGGCCAGGTCACCCTTAAAGGCGAATTGGTGCGCCTCCAAATGCGAAAGCGCAATGCCCTTGTCGATGCTCAAAAAACCCGTAAGATTTTTCGCAAAGCCAACGAGGCGGAGAGAGAACGGCTTCATGGACTGCGTACCCGCGAGATGGATGTTATCATGCGTGCACGCAATGTCGTGGACCATATGCGCTTGAATATGAAGGTCACCGATGCAGAATATCAAGCCGATGCTTCCAAAGTATTTCTCTATTATACCGCTGAACAGCGTGTTGATTTCAGGGAATTGGTTCGAAAACTTGCGGAGACATTGCAGGCGAGAGTAGAGATGCGGCAAATCAACCCCCGACAGGAAGCAGCCCGCTTAGGCGGTTTGGGGGTATGTGGCCGTGAATTGTGTTGCAGCACTTGGCTTACCGACTTTAAGCCGGTATCTTCCAACGCTGCTCGCTATCAACAACTTTCCATTAACCAGATCAAACTTTCTGGCCAATGCGGTCGTCTCAAATGCTGCCTCAATTATGAGTTGGACACTTATCTGGACGCGCTCAAGGATATTCCGCGTGGTGTTCGTTTTTTGACGACCAAATCTGGAACCTACGATTGCATTAAGACGGACATCTTCAAAAAGATCATGTGGTTTCAACTTCGCAAAAGTGATGCCGCCGATGGTGATCAAATTGTCTTGATCCTCTCCACTGCTCAAGTTGCCGAATTACAGGAAAAATCCAAATCCGGAATTCCCATTGAATCTTTATCCGGATATTCGGTGGTCGATGAGAAACTCAATTTTCCCGCAGAGCCCGATTATGAGGTGAATCAGGGTGGCGGTTTGAATCGTTTCGATCGTTCCGGTAAATCCTCCAACCGCAAAAAGCGAAAGAAATCCCTTACCAAAGGAAATAAGCCGGCAACGCCTTAGGGTTCTCCGGCACCTTATTCCAGTTCTTCATGAGGTATCGATTGTTCTGTATGTGGTGGCTTTGGCTTTTGGCCTCGTGGCTTGGCGTTTCCTGTCAACCTGAAGCAGATTTGGAGGTGATGGTACCCCTTCAAAATAGCGAATGGCCCTATTCCAGGGCCGTTGTGGTTCAATACCATAACACCGATACGCTAAGGCCACGTCATATCCTGCTACGTATTCGACATTCTGGGGATTACCCCTACAGGAATTTGCATACCCTTTGTCAACTTAGCGGACCTGCCGGTGATTCGATGATTTTTCAGACCGGGACGATGCTTTCCGATCCTGAGGGGCAATGGCTAGGCCAAAGTGCGATGGGGGATTTGTATACCTTGAGCGATACCATGATCCGTGATTTTCGGTTTCGTAGTCATGGGACCTATACTTTTAGAATCTACCAGCACATGCGGATTAATCCGGTTCCATCCTTGGAGGAAATAGGACTTGCCATCCGCTAATTTGGATGGCACTCCTCCCTATAAGAGGGTTATGGTTGCCGGTAAAATCTTAGGGTTGCCAGTAAAAGCGATGAACAACAGAGCTATGTCCGCGGTTGGCCAGGTTTGCGATGTAGACCCCTGCAGGTAGACCTTGAAGTTCGGTAACGTGTACTGGTTCTGCCACCATTTGTGAAAGGACAATTTTGCCGCTGATATCTAGGATTTGCAAGGTGTTACCCACCATGTCGTCCGGGATAGAGATCCAAAGTCGTCCTCCAATCTGTTTCCAATCGACATCGTTGCCGGTATGCGTCAGCATAAATTGACCGCTTCCCATGGTACTCCCAATGTAGGTAATGAAATGAATAACCGAAGGGTTGGCCAGATTCCGAAGGGAAATGCGCTGGTATCCCGAGCCGGATTGGTTGTTGGGGTAGAAATGTCCGTCCATTTTGGCGGTATCCTGTGCAGGCAATACGAAATCAGCACTATCGACAGAAGGCGGGAAGCAAAAATTAAGATCGCATATGGTACAAGTCCATGAGGAGGGCAATTGAGAATTCACTCTTTTCCAACGCACATTCAACGGTGCGGTCCCAGTGTTGGTAATTCGGCCATAACCTACCAGTTCAAACTGGGTTGCTGACCCGCTGATTTGTATGGTATCCGAGGTGAGAACGGTTAACTGACCAAAGGCAGACGGGGAGATCAAGGAGCTCAGAGTTACTAAAATGGCGGTCAACGTAAATTGTAGGGGATATAATTTCATAGAGGGGCATGTTATTTAAGTAAAATTACGGGGAGAGCAGCCATTTGCGGAGGGCATGATGCCTTGGTCTGCGAAACTAAAGTACTGGTGTTGTGCAAAAATGAGATGATCAAGCACCTTGAGGTCCAAGAGCTTCGCCGCTGATTCGACTTTGAAGGTGAGTTCTCGATCGGCGTCGCTCGGTTGTAGATTTCCAGAAGGATGGTTGTGCATGAGAATGAGGCTGCTAGCTTGATAATCCAAGGCAAGTTTCAAGATGATGCGGGGATCAGCGGCCGTAAAACTTATGCCGCCTTCGCTGATTTGCTCAACTCCCAAAAGGCGATGGGCTTGGTTCAGCAAGGCGACCGCAAACACCTCATGTCCTTTGTGCAGAAACATGCTTTTGCAGCATTCGAACAGGTCCGAAGATCCTCGAATGGTCGGTTTATCTTCGGCCGGGGGTCTGAGTACTCGTCTGCCCAATTCCATGGCTGCGGCAATTTTAATCGCTTTAGCTTGACCAATACCGCTAAGCTGGGACAGTTGCTGGATATGCATTTGAGCAAGTATTCGGAGGTCGTGTCGGCACATTTGCAGGATTTGGGCCGCCAAATCAAGGGCCGAATGATGAATGGTTCCGTTGCCGAGCAGGATTGCCAAGAGTTCCCTGTCTTCCAAATTTGCCCGCCCATGACGGATTAATTTTTCGCGGGGCCTTTGTTCTGCTGGCAACTTTTTGATGTTTTGGCTAATTTCTGGATTTTTGCTCTGGTTGGAAGGCATATACATCCACAAAAAAAACCCGACTCCTCGCAGAGCCGGGTTTAAGCGATTAAACCGTAATGTTTAGGGGGGCCTAGCCTAGCGAGGCCACCTTACGGGCAAGTTGAGACTTCTGTCTGGCCGCTTTGTTAGCGTGGATAATATGTTTCTTGGCCAATTTATCGATGCGGGAAATAACCGAAGGCAGCATTTGACGAGCCTCTTCCCTCATGGTCAAAGCTCTCAATTTTTTGATCATGGTTTTGGTGGTCTTAAGCTGATACCGATTACGTAACCTTCGGACCGCTGTTTGTCGAATTCGCTTGATGGCAGAGTCGTGATTGGCCATATTGGGGGTGTTTGTTGATTTACAGGGTCGCAAATTTACGGATTTTGCCCAAATAACCCTAATTTTGCCCAAAAATTTGACATGAATATTCGGATAAATCTTTCTGATAAAGCTCTGGTCACTTTGTTTTTCGCTTTTTGGGTCTTGTGGGCCGGGGTTTCCTGCCAAAATGGCACGAAGTTTGACGACTCCCAATGGGACTATTTTGGTGATTCCATCAGCTTGGAAGGCGCTACGGACGTTTCCGAGCTTCCCAGCTTGATGGAAGGCAAACAAATAGCTGAGTTTAAGTTATCCGGGACGATTCAGGAATGTTGCCAAAAGAAAGGCTGTTGGATGAAGCTTGATATGGGGAACGGCCAAATGCTTAGGGTAGGTTTCAAGGACTATGCCTTCTTTATGCCCTTGGAGTCGACCGGTTCCAAAATTATTATGCAGGGCATGGCCACTTACGATACTACTACGGTAGAAGCCTTGCGGCATTATGCGGAAGATGCGGGCAAAAGCAAAGATGAAATCGCGGCTATCACCGAGCCGGAAGTGGAATTGGTTTTTGAAGCAAGCGGTGTGAGGTTGCGCAAGTAAGCATGTTTCAAAAGTCCTCGGTTTACACCGCTTTTTTGCTCGTTTGGGTCATAGGATTGGCTTTTTTGGGGTCTTGTTCAGGTTCTGGTGAAGTAA
>Ga0194128_10005168_pt1 | contig 18540 bp, 16 predicted proteins | sample TA2KigCa65mmetaG_FD_148650 | JGI IMG/M metagenome (GOLD analysis project Ga0194128, IMG submission 148650) | Freshwater microbial communities from Lake Tanganyika, Tanzania - TA2015037 Kigoma Deep Cast 65m | ecosystem: Environmental > Aquatic > Freshwater > Lake | place: Tanzania: Lake... | reverse complement strand
TGTTTCCCGGCCGATGCATTGTTTTATTCTCGCCGCCTCAGACCGTCGGATACTGAGACCACCAACCTCCGCATCATCTCCGGACGCCGGCGAGCGCGAGCTGTTCGCCTCCGCGCTGAAGGACGCCACACCCGAAAGCGAACGCGCCGCGTGGCGCACCCTCGCCCATGCGCTGCTGGCCTTGAATGAATTTCTCTATGTGGACTGAACCTCCAGCCATCCCAGGCGCCGGCCGTTCACCACGGACTGAGCACCGGAATCACCGAGCGCCCGTAGCGCCGGTAGTTCTTGAAGTGGCGGTCGAGCGTGAAGACGCGGCAATCCTTGTGGAGTTCGGAGAGCCGCACCAGGCACGCATCCGCGAGCGACATCGGCGTGTCGGCGTAACGCGACATGAGCAGTTCGAGGGCGGCGGCTTCGTTGCTGATTTCAAAATCCACTTTCAGAAAGCCAGTCTTCACCGCTAGCGCGATGCGCACGGGATTCACCCGCTCGCGAGCAAGCAGGAAACAGGTTTCTGTGAGCACCGCCTCGCAGGTCACCAGTGGCGGAACGAGCCGCGCCATCTGCTTGCGCACCCAGGCGTGCGTCCCTTCACTTTCGCAGTAACGCGCGACGAGCGGCCCCGAATCAATGATGACGACCGCGCTCATTTGCCAAAGCCATCGAAATACTTCGGATTCGTCGCCAGGTCTTTTGGCCCCCGGAAGGTTCCGCCGAGCGAACCGAGAGCCTCATCCATGTTCATCGGCTCCTTCGACCCTCTCGACTCCGCGGAATGGTCATTGCGTTTCGCCTCCAACGCCTCGCGCACCAATGCGGAGCGGGAGCGGCGGGTGAGCCTGGCTTCGCCAGCCAGCCATTTCGCCAGCGCTTCGGGAAGTTTTACTGAGAGCGTCTTCATAGGAGCACGGTATGACGCATGTGCCACGCTGGCAAGACGCAATTTTATCCCGGCGATTTCAACTTGTTCTTTCACACCATGAATACTCCCCGACTCTTTCCCTGCGGCGGCCGCTACGCCGCGCCGCCTTGCTGCTGGCGCCGCTGGCCGCGGTCGCCATGGGGCAGGATCAGAGCGCTCCATCGGCAGGCCGGCTCAACGTCCTGCTCATCTGCGTGGACGACCTCAAGCCGTTGCTGGGCTGCTGCGGCGACACGCGGGTGAAGTCGCCGAATATTGACCGGCTGGCCGCGCGCGAGGTGCTGTTCGAGCGCGCTTTTGCGAACCAGGCCGTCTGCGCGCCGTCCCGCAATGCGCTGATGACCGGCAAACGCCCGACCACGCTGGGCATCTTCATCGGCGACAGCGGCACGCAGGCACTTCCACCAGGCCGTCGCCGGCCCGGCCCGCTTCATCGAGGGCCTGCCGAAAGGCGGCGGTGCAATCCGTCCGACCGTCCGCGACGGCCCCGGCGGCAGAAACGTTCCCATGCAGTTTCGTGCTCGCGGCGGATGCCTCCCGGCCAGGCGCGGGAGCGGAAGAGCTCAATCGCAGCAAGAGAATCATTGCGCCCGGTGCGGTGGACATCGGGATGCGGGTCACGGTGTTGTTGCGCAGGCTGTGCGACTTGCTGCGAGGCGTGACTCAATAGCGGGCGGTGATATGGTAGTGAGGCTCGGTGGGGTTCGGGAGGCGGACCCATTCCTTTTTCGCGTCAAAGTCGGACCACACTCCGCCGTTCAGGGTCACGGATTGCAGCGGCCTCTGCTCCGGATGCCGCAAGCGCACAAGCAGCGCGCCGGGGCGATGGCGCGTGGGTGGATCGAGGGTGACGGCGATTTCGTTCGCGCTGGCGCGGCTTTCGATCGAGAAGCTGACCGTCCCGAAATAGGTGGGCGCTCGTTCAACGCGGATGCGTTTGCCGTCGGCCAGCCACGCATGCGGGATGGCTTGGCCGATGAAGAGCATGTCGTCGCCGCTGAGTTCATTGACCAGCATGTTCCGATAGAGATCGAACCACGCGCCATCGGTGCTGGGCGGCATGTAATACTGACCCCAGGCCCAGCGATGTTCGAGCGGCGTAAGCTGGCCGTGCGAGAAGCCGCAGGCCATCATGCTGTAAAAAGCGCGGATGGCCGCCTCGGGCTGGTCGCGGTAGAGGTAAGCGGTGGCTTGCTGGTTATAGACCGGTTCGTTGGCCATGCCCCATTGGTTGAGGAACAGGTTGTCCTCGTGGTCATGCAGCAACGCGGTCGAGAGCCAGCCGCGCGGGTCGATGGCGGCGAGTCGGGAGAGATGCAGCGCGCCGGTGTCCACATCGGTCGGGTACCATTGGTCCAACAGACGGCGGGGCGCCATGGCATCGCAGGGCACGTAGTTGTGCCAAGTGCCGTCGGCGAGCTGCACCACGGGTGAGCGCACGCTGGCGCGCGCGAAGGCGGCGGTAACCTCGGTGCGCATTTTCGTCGCCGTGGCCTGAACTTCAGCGGCGCGGGGATGCCCGAAAGCGGCGAGAGCGCGGGCAAACAAGTCCAGTCCCGCGACGAAGTAGGCGTTGGGGAAAGCCCAGGCGCGGGCGTCTTTGGTCAGGTCGTTGAGGGGCGCGACGATGAGGCCCGGGGCGTCCGGGGAGTTCCGCCCGCGCGCCACTTCTTTGAGGCACCAGTCGAGCGCCTTGAGCGACGCCGGCAGCAGACGCTCGAAGGAGGCGCGGTCGCCCGAGAGCAGGAAGTTCTGCGCGATGGAATAGAGCATGCCCGGCGAATAGACGCCCCACTCCGCATAGCCGCCGACCCGCCCGTCGGGCTTCTGCTGGCTGCGGTACATGGCGGCGAATTCCTCCTCGGCCACCGCGAAGTGCCCGCGCAGTCCGTAGAGCATGTAGTCCACATACACGGCCTGATTGATGGGCCAGTCGGCGTTGAGCTGGCCGTAGGCGAAGTTCGAGTACGGCAGGTCAATGCGGTCGGCGTCGCGGAAGCGCGGGAGCATGAGGGCATGCCAGAGGTTCGCGCGGAACAGGTCGTTGACCGTTTTCTCCGGCACCTCGAACCGCGCGCCTTGCGTCAGCCAGCCTTCCCAATATTGCACCGTCGCCGCGCGGGCTTTCGCGTAATCCAGCGCCGCCAACGCATCCACCTCGGCCGCCGGAACGGCGGGCGAGGGCAGCTTCACGAGGATGTCGCATGTCTTGCCGGCCGCCAGTTCGCCCACGCAGTCAAACTCGATCCGCGGGTCCTTCTCGTCCGCGATGGCGGCGCGCGGCTTTAGCGTCAGGCCGGGACCGGGCTCGACCATCAGCCACACGCTGGAGGTCTCGCGGTCCACCACGCACCAGCGTCCACCGACTTCGCGCAGTTCGGGATGCCGATTGGTGTTTTCCGTGGCGAACCGGAAACCGAAGTTCAGCGGGCCGGCTTGGCCGGAGAACCGGAATCTGCTCAGCAACACACCAGGGATTTCACCGCGTCTTGCCGGCGGCGCATCCCGCAGCGGCTCGACGATTTGCTCGACCTCGCAACGCCGGCCTGCGTGCTCGCAGGTCGTCACGAGAATGGGCAGCCCCTCGACGATCCGCTGGCTCGTCCACCGACTGCCGGGCCAGAGCGGGTCGAAGCGGAACTTGTGCGGAGACGCAAAATCCGGCCGAACGCTGGCCCAGCGATCCACGCCAAACTTATAGAGCGAGCCGTGCCGTGCGACGAAGCCGGTGAGGTGGCCCTTGGTTCCCAGCCACTCGGTTTCTTGTCCGTGATGCGGACGCGTGGGGTCGCCAAAGTCCGCCCACTTGTTCGTCCATTCGACGAGCGTCGCTTCGGGCTCGCGCTTCACGCGGTCGAGAACCCGCTCGCCCTTGAGCGACGCGAGGTGGGCGGCGTAGTCCGCGGGGGCATCCGCGAGTGTGATGAACACATCGTGTTCAGGCAGCCACATCGCCTTGTGCCGGGCGAGCTGTTCCAGGCCTATCGAGAACCCCCGCGTGCCGTTGGCATCGGTCACAACCGTCAGCACCGGCGCGTCCGGCTGGAGGCCGGGATCGTCTTTGAGCCGCGCCACCTGCCCGGGCTCGCCGTGATCCAGCAAATGTTGCCAGATTGACTGCGGCTTCAGCGGCGGCTTGGTAGGTTTGGCCCAGGAGACGTTCGCCACCAGCGCGTCCACGTCGTCCGCGCCGGCCCGACTTTGGCAGACACCGTCTGCCAACGTGTCGCCCGGCTCCAGGCTTTCGCCGCGCCACTGCGAGACCGCGACGTTGTTGGTCGCGAGACGCACGTGGAAGGTCCGCGGCGTGGGAGACTGGTGTCCCCACGAGAGGCGTAGCGCGAGCGTCTCCTCAGCGACGGCACTGTGGCCCATGGCCAAGGCTGCCGCAAGGACTGTTGCCGACCTCCACCCCGGGCGGGGGAAGGAACATTTCAATTGCATAGGGCCTTTCAAAAGCATCAGGTCTTTCATAAATTCATTCATCCATCCACGCGGTCATCCCGTCGCGCGGGTCACCAGAAGCGCCAGTAGACGTAGCACCAGCACAGCGCATAAACCGCGAACCAGAGTTTCACTCGCTGCCACCACGGACGCGGCGCAGCGCCTTCGTCGTAAGTGCGAAGCCAGCCAGGCCGCCAGAGAAACGGCTGTGTCTGCTCGCCAGTGGGCGGGGTAGTGCAGAGGGAAACGAGGACGATGAGCAGCATGGTGAGCGCTTGGGCGATGGCCCCAGTGTAGAGCCAGTGCAGCTTCATGCCGGCCGCCGGCAGGCCGATAGCAAGTGCGATTTGAATGACCAGTCCCCCGATCAGTCCGGCGATGGCGGCAGAGTAGCTCGTGCGCCGCCAAAAGATGCCGAGGAGAATCACCGAGATGAACGGCGTGGCCATGTAGGTAACGCCTGTTTGAAAGTATTTGAAGAGGCCGATGCGCGCGACGAGCGGCGCGACCGCCGCAGACAGCGCCAGCGCCACGCCGGCCGCAATGCGTCCGACCGTGATGAGTTCGGTGTCGTTCGCCTGCTTGCGCCAGAATCGATGATAAACGTCCAGCGAGAAAATGGTCGCGACGGAGTTGGCGAGCGCGCTCACGGTGGACATGACGGCTGCGAAGAATCCGGCGAGGATGACGCCGCGCACGCCCGACGGCGCGAAGGTTGCGAGCGCGTAGGGAAACGCCTGGTCCTGACGGTCGGGCAAGAGCGTCGGCCCGCGATGCATGACATCAAGCCAGTGATAGACGATGAGGCCGAGCAGGCAAGTGACCAGCGGGCGTATCAGATTGATGAAGCCCGCGAAGATGATGCCCATCATGCCGTCCCAAGTGCTGCGAGCGGAGAGCACGCGCTGAATCATCACCTGGTTCGTGGATTGGTAGAACAGGAAGACGCCAAACGAGGCGATGACAAGGCCGAGAAACGGCGCTTCCGGGTCAGAGGGCGGGCCGTACAGATGAAAACGCTCCGGCGCGGCAGCGACCATCGCGTCCCAGCCACCGGGAATACGGCCGAGCGCGACGAAGAACAACACGATGCCACCGCCGATCAGCATCGCGCACTGCACCGCGTCGGTCCACATCACGGAGGCGCGACCACCGAGAAGAGTGTAGCTTCCAGTGAGCAGTGCAATACCGGCCAGCACCGTCCACTGTGGCCAGCCGGTAAGTTCACTCAATGTGAGACTGCCGCCGTAGAGCACGGGCGGGAGGAAAATGAACACGTAGCCAAACAGCATCACCCCGCTGTAGATGCCGCCGCACGCGGGGCCGAAGCGGCGGTTCAGCAACTCCGGCACGGTCATGATGCGATTGCGCAAGTAGAGCGGAATGAAAAATACGAGCAGCAGCACGTAGGTCGGGAGGCACCACCATTCCCAATTGGCGATGGCCATGCCGCCTTTGTAAGTCGCGCCAATGGTGCCGACGATTTGTTCGCTCGAAACGCTGGTTGAGACGAACGCCGCGCCAATGAGCCACCAACGCATGGTGCCGGAGGCCAGAAAATAGCCCTCCGTCGTGCGCTCGACTCGGCGCGACGCCCAGAATCCCACGGCGACCGTAAACAGGATCGAGGCGCCGATGATGGCCAGGTCGAGCGGAGTGAGGGCGAAGTTAGTCATGGGCGAAGTGAGACTCGATGCTGGCCCATGCCTCGGGCTGGAACGTTTCGTGCAACAGATGCCACCGTTCCACGTGGCGGACTTCCTGGCCCGGGGCGAGCGTGGTCAGCGGGCCTAGCGTCTCCAGTTCCACGTAGTCGGGGCCGACATAGACCTCGGCGTTGCAGCCGCCATTGAGGCAGTCATTCTCCGGGGCAATAGCGGGACAATGCTTGACGAACGTGCCATCGGACCGGAGCAAAGCCAGCCAGCCACGGTCGGTGTAGAGGCTGATCTTGCCGCGCTGGCCGGCGGGTTGGATGACGAAATGATCTGCCGCAGGTTGCCATTGCCGACTGGTGGCATCGGCGTACGGCGAACCGGCGTGGACCAGGTAGCGAACCATCTGCGTGCGCCACTGGTCGGTGCCGGAACCCCAGGGCACGACGACGCGCCCCGTGGCGCCAAAACCCGTGATGGCCCACGGCGCGCCGCGCCAAGGCTGACGGCCCGTATTCCGGAGAACGTGGGCGAGCTCGAATCCCGATCCGCCGGGTCCTGCCTTCACTCGCAGCGCCTTCTCCAACCCATTCGGAGCGTTGGGCTGAACGATGGACAGGCCGCCGTCCTCCTCCGTGACGCGGCAGGGAGCGTTGTCCGGAACGTAACTGGCGGGAGACTCGGGCGCGGTCGTGAAGCGATGGCCACCGTAGAGGCGCCATTCGCCGACGCGAAGATCCGCGACATCTTCGTGCAGCAGATTCTCGCCGCCGCTGAACCGTAACGACAGGATGCGCGGCCCCACGGAAGCCACCACGGTCAGTTCCACGTCGCCCATCGTGCAGCGATAGGCCTCCGCCCAGTCACGGTAGCCGGTCTTTTCGATGCGCAAGGCCGGCTGAGCTTGGTTCGCGCGCACTGGCGAACCCACAGCGAGACTGGGCGTCGTGGAGCTTGCGTTGTTCATGGCAGGATGCGCCGGGTGAGCCCGCGCTGGAAGGCTTCCAGTTTTCGGAAAGCCTCGGCGTAGCGACAACCGGCCGCCAAGCCCCGGAAGCGTGACTGAGCTTCCGTCATCTCCAGCAAATCCGTACGGGCGAGTTCGCGCATCGGTTTGATCTGGCTCTGATGGCACTCGAGCATCCGGCGCTTCGTGTCCATGACCGCGGTGACGTCCACGTATTCGGTGGGCGTGAACTCGATGCCGCCGAGGTTGTCCATGTAATAGATCTGCGCGCCGCCGAAGCGGCAGGCAGCCCACTGCTGCTCCGGGATGTGCGGCAGGCCTTTCTGGAAATAGGAATCGAACACGAGCTGGGAGAGGTAACGGTGGTCCGGGTGATAGTCATTCGGGCTGTGGGTGAAAATCACGTCCGGGTCGGCCTGACGCAGCAGATCAATCATGAGCCGGCGTTGCGCCTCATTCGGAAACACGAGTTCATCCGTGACACCCGGCCAGAGCAGCCGCGCGCCGATGATCGCCGCCGACGCCTCGGCTTCGGTCTTGCGGATGCGGCGCAGCTCGTCGGGCAGCACCTTGAGATCGCCCATGCTGCCGTCGGTGAAGACCACCATGGTCACGGCGTGGCCGTCAGAGGCGTAGCGGGCGAGCGTGCCGGCACAAAGAATTTCGATGTCGTCGGGATGGGCGGCGAGGGCAAGAATGTTCATAAGGCTGTGCTTTGAGGCTACAGTACGCCGTATCGGTCGAATACCACGCGCAGCGAATCGCCACGCATCAAGTCGCGTCGGGAATGATTTTCCTTCGTCACTTTGTCGTAGGCGCGAGCCAGGGCTTCGTTCTCCAACTCACGTGGAACGACCACGACGCCGTCGAAGTCGGCAAAGACCAATTCGCCGGATCGGACCAGCACGTCGCCACAGCGCACCGGCACGTCGTAGGCCATCACCCGTCCGCGTCCCATGCTGTCGAGCGGTCGGATGCCCGCGTAAAACACCGGGAAGTTCAGAGCCATGATTTTCTGGCAGTCGCGGATATTGCTGTCGCAGATGCAGCCCGTCGCGCCGTTGCGTTTGGCGACCGTGCTCATCAACTCGCCCCATGGCGCGTTCGTGCCGGCCGGGTCGGTGGAATGCACCGCCACGTCACCGGACTTTAGCGAATCCATCACGGTGATCTCGAGACCGTAGGGGTCCTTCTCCTCGATGTAGTCCGCGTCCATCCAGCGAAACGTCCGCGCCCGTCCGACGATGGTGGATTGTGCCGGGTCGAGCGGGCGCAGCCGCTGATGCATCGCGCGGTCACGGCAGCCGAGCGAGTCGAGGACATCGCAGACCGCCGGGACGTAAAGATGTTCGCGGATCCACGCGAATCGCTCCGCGTCGTTGGTGAAGTTGAGGTTCGTTTTCATAGGTAAAGTTCAGCTCCAAACAAAAGGCTCCATGTGTCGCGCGATGACGCAGCGTCCGGCGAGGCCACGCTGCCCGCAGAACCAGCGGAACGTCTCCGGGTTCTCCGCGTTCAGAGCCATAAGATCGTAGTGATTCGGCAGCACGAAGCGTGGACGCACCGCCGCCGCGAACTCCGCCGCCTGCTCCGGGCCCGGGTTGCCCCATTTGCCGTTGATGGGCACGAGCATTACGTCCGGCTCGCGCGGCGCAGCGGCCAGCACCAGCGGGTGAAACGCCGAATCGCTCGTGTGATAGACGCTCCGCCCGTTGGCGAAGCGCAGCAGGTAGCCCGTGGTATCGAGCACGTCCGTCCCGGTGGGCAGCGCGAAGATGCCGCGCACTTCCACTCCTTCAATCGTGCGCGACTCGCCCGCATCCAATCGCACAATCCGATCGGCCGGAACGCCCAGGGCCGGCAGACGCAGCGCCGCCAAGCGGGGCGCGATAAACCACGTCTCCGCCTTCGCCGGATAGCGGCGAATGGTCTCCGGATCGAGATGATCGAGATGGTCGTGGGTGATGACGTAGAGGTTCGCGCGCAGGTTCTCTGGCGCAATCGGCGGTGGAAACAAGCGGGTGAACTCCGGCGCGTTTGCCGCCGCTGAGTCCGTGAGATACGGGTCGATCACGACCGTCGCATCGCCCGCCCGGACGACGTAGCCCGCCTGCCCCAGCCACCACAGCCCGGCCTCATCGGGCGCAAGCGGATGTTCGTGGATGGTTTTCATTTCGAGTTCACGCAGAAGCGGCGCACGGCCTTCTCATCCACCTCAATGCCCAGCCCCGGCCCTTGCGGCACCAGGATGAAGCCGCCGGCTTCCAGCCGCACGGGGTTGCGGATGATCTCGCGCAGCATGGGATTCTCACAGACGTTGTATTCAAGGAACAACGCGCGTGGCAGCACCGCGTTGAAATGCAGGCTGGCCGCCGTCAGCAAGTCCGTGAGCCAGGCGTGCGGACACACATCGATGCCGGCATGCTCGGCTTCCCACGCGATCTTTCGCGCCTGGGTTAAACCACCGCAGCGGCTCAGATCCGGCTGAGCCACGTCGATGCGCCCGCGTTGGATGAGATCGCGGAAACCCCACGCCGTCGCCTCCTGCTCGCCCGCGGCGAGCCGCGTCTTCACGCCCGCCGCCTTGACTGCGGCATAGCCGTCGTAGCACTCCGGGTGGAGGAAATCTTCGAGCCAGAAAATATCGTAAGGCTCCAGCGCGCGGCAGAGCTCAATCGCGTCGTATGCACTGCGGTTCACCATCCAGCCGGGGTCCACGAGCAGCGCCACGTCCGGCCCCAGCGCTTCGCGCGCCGCCGCGACCAGCGCGATGTCCTGCCGACGATCCTGGCCAAAGACGCCCCAGCCAAACTTCACCGCCGTGAAGCCGCGCGAGAGGTAGAACTCGCACGCGCGCCGCATCGCGTCGGGCGTGGAACGAAACAACGTCGAGGCGTAGGCGCGCACGCGATCGCGGCGCGCTCCTCCGAGCAACTTGTGCAACGGACGGCCCGTCGCCTTGCCCATGATGTCATGGCACGCGATATCGAATCCCGACAACACCTGCATCGCCACACCACGCCGCCCGTAGTAAATCGTGCCGCGATAAATCTTGTCCCACAGCCGCTCGACCTCGAACGGATCTTCGCCCACCACCAGCGAGCGCAAGCCCTCGAACACGCCCGCTCCGCTCTCCGGCGCACTCACCACGGCGGCGGCGACGTGTGGTGAGGTCTCCACGTCCGACCAGCCGACGAGACCGTCGTCCGTGCTGACCTTGAGCAGCAGGCAATGTTTCACTCCATGCGCCTCGTCACTGCCTTCCGGCGGACGATTCTCATACGGCGACTCGAGAATGAACGCTTCAACGTCGGTGATCTTCATGTTGTTTCAGGAAAGATGAGCGCGACTTTCAACGCGCGGTCGTGGCCATCACGCGCCAGGGCAAACGCCTCCGGCCATTGCGCAAACGGAAAACGGTGCGTCACCAGCGACGACAAGCGCAGCTCGGAATCGGCAAGCCTTTCGAGCGCCGCCTCCAGCAGGTCCTCGTCATTGCACGCGCCCAGGATCTCCAGTTCCTGCGTGTGCAGCCGGAACCAATCCACGGACGGCGTCCCCTGGACGGCGCTAAACACGACCACGCGGCCGCGCGCACGCAGACACGCCATTCCCAGTTCAAGCGCGGAGGGAGAACCCGCTGCCAGAATGGCCACGTCCACGCCGCGTCCGCCGTTGGCTTCGCGGATGGCCCGCGGAACATCGGGCGTCCGCTTCTCGTGGATGGCGATGGCGGTCGGCACCTGGCGCAGACGGAACTCGTGCCGGCCGACGACGATGACAATCGAGGGTTCGAAACGCGACGCCAGACGTGCGATGAGCAGGCCGAAAGGACCATCGCCAACCACCAGCACCGTTTCGCCTGGCTGGATGCGACCGCGCCGAACGGCTTCCAGACAAACTGCCACGGGTTCGAGCAATGCCGCCGCGGCGAACTCGACGGCGGGCGCAATCCGGCGCGCACGGTCGGCTCGGATGCAGAAGAACTCGGCGAAGGTGCCGTCGCGGTCGAGGCCCAGGTGGCCCAGGTTCGAGCACAGGTGTCCAAGTCCGCGCCGGCAGTTCTCGCAGGCGCGGCACGGAATCACCGGATGCGCCGCCACCCGCTCGCCGACGCGGAACTGGGTGACGCCATCGCCCAACGCCGCGACCACGCCGGCGCCTTCATGTCCCATCACGCGCGGCAACGGGATTCCAAACGGATTGTGCGCGATGTCGTTCAGGTCGGACGTGCAAATCGTCGTCGCGACGGTGCGGACCAACACCTCATCGGGCTTGGGGTCCGGCACGGGCAACTGGACTTCCACGAGTCGGTTGATCGCCTGGAGTTGGAGCGCCCGCATGGTGGATGGCCGGGCGATTGGATTGTTGGATGAATGGATGAGGGGATGGGTCATCGTGCCTCCCTGGGGTGTCTCAGGCCCAGCAAGGCCAGCGCGTCGCGATGGAGGATGCCTTCAATAGCGTCGCCGGGCACGGGCGCGAGGCCGCTGTTGGCCAGAATGGCATTGAGGTTCCTGACGGCTTGGATCGAGTCACCCGTGGTGGTGAAGGGGAAATCCGAGCCGAACAGGACTTTGTGTTCGGCGTGATATTCGACCAGCAAGCGCATCGAGTTGTAGAACTGCCAGGGCCGATAATAGAGCGCGGAGAGATCGGCGAAGACGTTGGCGTTGCGCCGGATGACCGCGATGGTCTCGCCTTCCCAAGGGTGACCGAGGTGAGCGAGCACCAGCTTGAGGTCGGGAAAGTCGATGGCCACCTGGTCCATGTGCGCGGGGCGCGCATATTCCAATGGGGTGCCGCTCGAGAACGTTGTGGCCATGTGGGTGAGAATGGGCAGGCCATGCTTCTGACAGTAGGCGTAGATATGGCGATAGCGCGGGTCGAGCGGATGCACGCCCTGGTAGATCGGCGACAGTTTCACGCCCTGGCAGTGCAGGTCGCGGTGGCAACGCTCCAGCTCCTCCTCGAAGCCCGATTGCCCAGGGTCAATCGAGGCGAAGAACACCAGTCGCTCCGGCGCCTGCTGAACGTGGGCGGCGACGTAGTCGTTCGGCACGTGCCAGCCGGTTGCGGCGGCTTGAATGCCGAAGACGATGGCCACGTCCGCGGCTCGCGTGGTTTCGAGATGTCGCGCGCAGACGTCGCCCCACGAGGCGGGGTCCACACCGCACCGCGCCAGATCGGCCTGGAGCCGCGGGCCGAAATGGGCCTGGGGCCGGAAGACATGCGTATGAATATCGACAATCATGGCGGGGTCACTCCACTTCGATCCACCGGACATCCCACGGCTTCAACTTCAGCGGGACCTTGCCGAGATCCTTCGCCGGGCCGAAGTGAATGACTCGGATATTGTTCACGGGCGCGGCCGCATCCAGTTGGACGACGCGACAGTTCCGCCCCTGAACTCCAGCGGTCTCCAGTCGCGCTTCGATTTCGTCCGGGCCGTCGCCTCCGTAACGCCAGACCAGCACATGCTTGTAGCCGTCGCCTTCCCCGGCGATGGCGCGAATCGCGCCCTGTTCGCCTTCCACGACGTAGCGCGGGCCTTCGAGTTGGCCGAGGAACCGGAAGGCGTAGTAGGCGGGACGCACGCGGCCGTGGTGGTCGAACAGCGCGCTGTATTGCGGCATCGTGTTCCACCAATGCGCCATGAACCGGCGGCCGCCCGGCGACATCCAGTCGAAGTCCGCCGGGTCCACGAAACAATCGCGGATGTGGTAGTAGGCCGCCATGTCGAGCCCCGCTTCGGCGTAGCGCCGCATGGTTTCAAGCACGAAGCACGGTTGAAAGCCGGGCGCCAGGTTGGGCCTAAACAGGTCCATGTTCCACTCGGAGATGAAGAGCTTGACGTTCTGAAGCTGGGGGAACTTGGCGAGGCGGGCACGCTGTTTGGCGATGTTGGCCGCATGCGCCTCCGGGGAATCCGAATACAGATGCCACGACAGGAAGTGCAGCGGCACCTGGTTGGTCGCACAGTGCCCGATCAGGCCTTCCACCAGGAAACTGTTTGCCGAGGCCACGGCGGGCCCGCCGACCTGCGCCTGCGGATCGCCGCGCAGGAGTCCGGTGACCGTGCGGGTGTAGAGCTGGTTGTAATCGGCGGCGTTCCGGAAAAAGTGCGGTGTGCCGCCATCCTCACCAATGTCGGGCTCGTTGCAGACCTCCCACGCTGCCACCTCGAACCCCGCCTCCCGACAATGCCGAGCCAGCGCTTCGCAGAGGCGTTCCCACTCGTCGTAGTTGTTGGGATGAACCAGGAAATGATCCACCTTCGGGTAGAGCACGGGCGGTTTCATCGCCAAGGACAGCGTCGGGCGCGCACCGGTGGCGCGCACCGACTGCAACTCACGATCAAGCCTCGTCCAATCGTAACGGTCGTGGTCCGGGTAAATGCGGTAATATTCGCTCAGGAACAGTCGGATCGTGCGCGGGCGAAGTTGCCGCAGTTCTTTGATGTGAGGCTCGATCATCGGATCGCCCTGAAGCCCTCCCTGGCCGAGCGCCAACGCGGGCATGGCCCAAGTGCCTTCGGGCTTGGCAAAATCAGTGCGCAGGCGGATCGGCTCCGCAGCGAGGAGTGCGGAGTTCAAGGCGAGGAGGAGGATGAGCGTCTTCATAGATGGAGTGTTGGCGGAGTTTCAGGGGTTGTGTTGTGGCGCAGAGGCGTGCGAGTGGCCCGCTTTTGGAGGCAGGGGCACTGGCTGCCAGCCTTCGGTGCCCAAACGGATGTCGCGCTCGACAAACTCCCAGACGACCACCCGTTTGTTCTTCAACAGCGCGGGACGGCGATGGAGTTCCTGGCGCACCAGGGTGGAGGCCCCGCCGTCGTTGACCAGCGACGTCAGCGGCTGCTTCAGCTCCTTGGCCAGATGCGCGACGAAGCCCGCCGCGCCGGGCTCGTCCTGTTCGTAGATGCGGAGAAAACTGTCCCCGAGGACGAGAACCTCCGAGTCAGGTTGGTCTCGGTAGGGCTGGCGGTCGTCATCGCGAACGATCTGGACGCACGGCACGGACTCGGGGACTGACGCCCGCTCGATCGTCGTGGACTTCAACATGAGCAGCACGTCGCCCATGCGATTCACCGGAGCGGGCTTCTCCGCGAATCCGGTGCGGCCGAGCTGAACCCAGCCGAGTTCCGTGAGCCGCCGGGCCACGACTTGCGCGGCGAGGCTCACGCCGGCAGGCGACCAATGGCTGTCTTGCTTGAGGTAAAGCGGCGTGGTGTTCGTAGCGGCAGCGTTGTTGCGCACGGCGGCGAAGGTGGCGAACAGGTCCACGCACTCGACCTTGGCTGCACGCAGGCGCGCGAGCAGGTCGCGTGTCGGTGGCGAGATCAGAACCTGCCCTTCCGGCACGCGGGTGCTCAGGCGATCCGGATAGATGCTCTCCTTGTTCGGAGCTGGCACGACGAGCAGTTGAATGCCGCGCGCGGCCAGCGCGTCGCGAAAAGCCACGATGGCGGTCACCGGGTCATTCGTCACCGCCACCGGCTTGCCGCGCGTCACCATGTCGTCGAAGCCCGGCTTGTAGAACAGCCAACCGTCGCGACCGACCAGCGCTTTCTCGCCGCCGTCGCGCAGCCACGTGAACTGGGCGAACTGGAACAGCGGCCGCAACGCCCGGGCCACGACGCTGGCGTCCTCCAGGTTGTGCTCGTAAGCGCGAAGGTTCGCGCTCGTTGGCTTCTGCTGGAAGACCTCCACAGCTCGGACGCCCGAACCCCGGCGGCGTTCAACCGCGAGTTGCAGCAGCGGCACGGCGAAGATGATCGCCACGAAGGCGGCCACGAGCAGGCGCTGGGCGTTGCGCGGTGCGGCTTGCGGTTCGGCGGTGGGCGTCATGTTCAGAACTGGAAATACAGGAACGGATTGAACGCCTGGGAATACATCGTCATCAGCGCGAGAGCGAACAGCGGCAGCGCCACCGCCACCCGCGGCCAGTTCACCGGGCGCAGCGCCCAGTCGTGCGCCTGGAGTGGTTGGAACACCAGGAACGCGCAGATGAGCAGGACGAGCAGCCGGTAGGGCGTGTAGAGGCTCGCCGCGAGCAGCGGCGCGGTGTTCGCCACGGGCATCAAACCGAACATGGACCCGAAGTAGTGCGACGCGTCGGTCAGGTTGTCGGCGCGGAACAGCACCCAGGAAAACAGCATCAGCACAAACGTCAGCCCGATGCGAAGGCCGCGCGGCCACGCCTCGTAGATGCTCTGTTTGCCGCGCCAGCGCTCGAGGACGAGCAGCAGTCCGTGATACGCGCCCCAGATGATGAAGTTCCACTTCGCGCCGTGCCACAGCCCCCCCAGAAGCATGACCACGGCGAGGTTGACGTAGGTGCGGGCCGGCCCCAGGCGGTTCCCGCCGAGCGGGTAGTAGAGGTAGTCGCGCAGCACACTTGAGAGCGAGATATGCCAGCGACGCCAGACGTCCGTGATGCTGTCGGCGCGATACGGGGCGTCGAAGTTCTTCAGGAACTCGAACCCGAGCATCCGGCCCAGGCCCACCGCCATGTCCGAGTAGCCGCAGAAGTCGAAGTAGATCTGGAACGCGTAAGCCAGCACGCCGACCCACGCATCGACCGGCAGCGGGTTCGCCGCGCCGAACGCAGCGTCGGCCACGTGGCCCATCGGGTTCGCGAGCAGGATCTTCTTGGCGAAGCCGAGCATGAAGATCAGCACGCCGGAGGAAAAACGCGTCAGTGTGTGCGTGCGGGAGGCGAGTTGCTCGGCGAGGGTTTTGTAGCGGATGATCGGTCCGGCGACGAGGTCGGGGAACAGCGCCACGAACGCGGAGAAGTCCGTGAACGACTTCGCCGGCGTGGCGTCGCCGCGGTAGAGGTCGATGATGTAGGTCAGCGAGTGGAAGGTGTAGAAGGAGATCCCGATGGGCAGGACCACGGTCATGACGCGGAACGTGTCGGCGCCGACCGCGGCGAGCAGTTGGTTCAGCGTCTCGGCGGCAAACATGTAGTATTTGAAAAAGCCGAGGAAGCTCAGGTTGGTCACGACGCACGCGAGCACGGCGAACTTGCGCTGGGCGTGCGTGGCGCCCGGGCGGGTGATGAACTTGCCCCAGATGAAGTCCAGCACGGTGGTGAACATCATCAGGCAGACGAACCACGGCTCCCACCACCCGTAAAAGACATAGCTCGCCAGGGTGATCCACAGGTTGCGCCAGGCCCGGGGCAGGACGAAGTAAACCGCCAGGAACAGCGGCAGGAAGTAAAACAGGAAGATGTGAGTGGTGAAGACCATGCGGTCAGTGGCGAATGACGAATGACGAATGACGAATCACGCCAGGAAGAACGAGCGTGAAAGCGTGCGCCGGCCGACCATTCGTTCATTCGTCATTCGTCATTCGTCACTCCCGGTTGGTCCACACCGCCCAATGGAGCGGACCGGTTTCCTGGCCGAAGTATTTGTTCACGACGCCGCCCATGAAATGGTCGTCAATCGGCACCTCGAGCGCCATCCGGTGCGTGTCACCGCCGCGGAATTGCTTCACCGAACCGCCGATGCCTTTCACGCGTTTGTCCGCCGCCTCGGCCCGCGGCTTCCAGGGGTTGTAGTGTCCGACGAAGAGCGTGTTGGTGGCCACCTGCCCGCGATGCACCTTGACGACCTGGTATTTCAGGATGGTCGCGTAATCGTAGAGGTCGCGCTTGAAGATCGCGCCCTCGGGAATCTCGACCAGCCTCGCCGTAACCTCGACCGTGCCGTTGGTCGCGAGATGCGGATCCGGCGCAACCACGCCAGAAACGTCAGACTGCGGACCGCAGGCGACGAAGCAAGACGCGACAACGACACAAGCCAGCGCGACGACCCATGTCCGGGCAGAACCACGGAGGACCCAGCGCGGCACAGCCGCAAAGGAAAAAAAAGAAAGACCACGGATTACACGGATAAAAGACACTTCGGAATCCGTGCCCATCCGTGCCCATCCGTGGTTAAAAAATCCTTGCAGCTTGCGAGCAAATCGCGCGGGAGTGGTACGGAGCACACGGAACAATGGAAACCCACCCGAGTGCTGTCTCCTGGCCTGCCCTGAGCGGCGCGGAGTCTCGTTCTGAGAGCCGCCGTGCTCGTTTCCGTGTGGTCTGTGTGTTCCGTGGTTCATGGTTCTTTTCGTTTCGAGGTCCCGTCCAGTGGAAGCAGGGTCCAACACGGTTCCCAGCCCGGCCCGAGATCAAGCCGCGGCCCCGTCCGCGCTTCAGGGAAACGCTTGCGCAGCGTCTCTCCGTCATCGCCGCGCATCGGCGCATCCGCCCAGCGGATGATGGCCATCTGGGTGTCGTTCAGCTCGATTCGGGTCGCATCGGCCACATGGCGGGTGAAGAGCAGATACTTCAGGTCCGGCGAGGCGCAGGCGCCGTAGATGTGGTGCCCTTCCTCGGCATAGAGCGGCTGCGGGGGTTGGCCGTCGAGCGTGGCCACCCACAACTCCGCGCGCCCCGGTTTCTCGGGGATGATGCCGCGCGCATAGACGACGCGGCGCGAGTCGGCCACCCAGTCCGGCGTGCAATTGTAGCGCTCGGTTTCGCTGATTGCGCGAATTGCGCCCGTGTCGGCGTCAAGGCACCCGATGGTCCAGAACGGCCCAAGGCCATTGGCGGTGCCGATGAACGCGCGGCCATCGGGCGACCACACCAACTGGCTCACCACGCCTTTGCGTGGGAGTTGCCGCACCACCTGGCGCGTCGCCACGTCGATGATCTGGATTCCCCTCGGCGCCAGACAAGCCAGTTGGCGGCTGTCCGGTCCCCAGGTCGCCCAAGAAAACGCATTCCCGAACACCTCCGGCTGGCTGCCGTCGGCGTTGGCGACCACGAGTTCGCCGGTGCCGTATTCGTTGTTCTGGAGTTCAGCCGTCTTGGGCAACCGATAGAAGAGGACGCGCTTGCCGTCGGGCGAAAACCGCGCGCCGCCTTCGTTGAACTCGGGAATCCCCGCGAACTGCCGGCGGTCCGTGCCGTCCGGCCGCATTCGGAAGAGGTCCCAATCACCGCGCTCGGTCTTGGCGCTGAACACGAGCCAGCCGAGCGAGTGGAGCTCGGACGCGAGGCTCGTCTTGCCGGTGGACGGACTGCCCGAATCAGCCGAACCGGCCGGAACTGAACTGGCTGTCACTGGGAGCGCCGGCGTCTCGCCGGCACCACGGGAAGTCGGAGAGCTCGCCGGCGAGGACGCCGGCGCTCCCAGTGAGTCGGTCGCTGTCCAGCAGGGTTCCCAGCCCACCGGCAACGCCAGCACGGGGCCGTCCTTTGCGTTCGGGTGCAGTGCGCGCAGTTCTTTGCTCTCGCCTCCGATGATTGGCGCGTCGCTCAGGCGCATCAAGGCCATGGGCGCGCCAGCGTTGGCGGGATCACCGTCTTCGCGCATGTTGCCGGTGAACACCACATACCGGCCGTCCGGCGAAACGTGCCCGCCATAGACATGTCGGCCGTCCTCGCCGTACACGAGTTGGCGCGATGTGCCGTCGGCGTCCGCCATCCACAATTGCGTCCAGCCCTGGCCGTCGTTGCCCTTCTGACCGGGAGGCGCCACGAGA
>Ga0194128_10005166_pt1 | contig 18541 bp, 16 predicted proteins | sample TA2KigCa65mmetaG_FD_148650 | JGI IMG/M metagenome (GOLD analysis project Ga0194128, IMG submission 148650) | Freshwater microbial communities from Lake Tanganyika, Tanzania - TA2015037 Kigoma Deep Cast 65m | ecosystem: Environmental > Aquatic > Freshwater > Lake | place: Tanzania: Lake... | reverse complement strand
GCGCATCGCCTGCAGCTCGATGTCGGTGGGGGCGGGGGCCGCGGCCGACGACGACGGCCTGGCCGGCGCCTGCGTCGTCTGCGCGGCGGGCGGCGCGTTCGACGGCGACACCGACGCGAGCCACCCGGCGAGCACGCTCGCACCCGACACGGACGCGTAGGACTTCCAGTTCATCAGAAATCCGATTTCATTCTAGCAAAGACCAACGCAGAACTGTGCACTGCTGTGCTATGATTCGTCGTGCACCCCGTAGCGGTCACGGATCCTTTCGACCGAACGTCACCCTCGCTGCACGTCGTCGTCGTCATCCCCGCCCGGTATCAGTCGACCCGCTGCCCCGCAAAGATTCTCGCCGACATCGGCGGACGGCCGATGATCGAGCACGTCTACCGGCGCGCCGCCGCCGCGCGCGGCGTCGACGCGGTCATCGTCGCGACCGACGACGAGCGGATCGCCGCCGCCGTCGCGCAGTTTGGCGGCCTCGTCCGCATGACGGCGTCGTCGCACCGCACCGGCACGGATCGGATCGCGGAGGTGGCGCGCGACCTCGCGTGCGACATCGTCGTCAACGTCCAGGGCGACGAACCCCTCTTCGAGCCGCGGATGATCGCGGACGCGGTCGGCGCGCTCGAGCGCGATCCGGCCGTGATGATGTCGACCCTCCGGCGCCGCATCACGGACCCAGCGGAGGTCCGGAACCCGAATGTCGTCAAGGTCGCCGTCGATCAGCACGACGATGCGCTGTTCTTCGCGCGTCTCATCCCCTTCCGCCACAACGACGGACCGTTCTACAAACATATCGGCGTGTACGTCTACCGCCGGGACTTTCTCCTGAAGGTGGCGGCCCTCCCCCCGACGCCGCTCGAAGTGCAGGAGTCGCTCGAGCAACTCCGGGTCATCGAGCACGGCTTTCGCATTCGAGCGGTGGAAACGCAGTACGACTCGATCAGCGTCGATACTCCCGAGGATCTGGAACGCGTGCGGCGGCAGATGGCCGTGGGCACGAGCGTGGACGTGTGACTATGACCCAACGGCCCGTCAAGTACATCTTCGTCACCGGCGGCGTGGTGTCGTCGCTCGGCAAGGGCCTCGCGGCGGCGTCGATCGGCCGGCTGCTGGAGGACCACGGACACAAGGTCGCCCTGCAGAAGTTCGACCCCTACATCAACGTCGACCCGGGAACCATGAGCCCGTACCAGCACGGGGAGGTCTACGTCACCGACGACGGCGCGGAGACGGACCTCGACCTGGGCCACTACGAGCGGTTCACCAGCATGGTGGCGACGCGCAACAGCAACTGGACGACGGGCAAGATCTACCTGTCGGTCATCCAGAAGGAGCGGCGCGGCGACTACCTCGGCCGCACGGTGCAGGTCATTCCCCACATCACCAACGAGATCAAGGACGCCATCCGTTCGGCCGCCCGTGACGTCGACATCATGATCGTCGAGATCGGCGGCACGGTCGGCGACATCGAGAGCATGCCGTTCCTGGAGGCGATCCGCCAGTTTCGGCTCGACGTCGGCCGCGAGAACGCGATCTACATCCATCTGACGCTCGTGCCGTTCATCGGCACGGCCGGCGAGTTGAAGACGAAGCCGACCCAGCACAGCGTCCGCGACCTCCGGTCGATCGGCATCCAGCCCGACATCCTGCTCTGCCGCACCGACCGCTTCCTCGACGCCGACATCAAGCGCAAGATCGCGCTCTTCTGCGACGTGGACGAGGAGGCGGTCATCACCGCCAAGGACGTGTCCACGATCTACGAGGTGCCCCTGGTGCTCTCGGCCGAGGGCCTCGATCGCATCGTCCTGAAGCTCCTGGGGCTGCCGCCCACCGAGGCGCGCACCGGGGCCTGGCAGAACCTCGTCAACGGGATCAAGAACCCGGTCGGCGAGCTGACGATCCACATCGTCGGCAAGTACACCGGCTACGAGGACTCGTACAAGAGCCTCAACGAGGCCGTATTCCACGGCGGATTCGCGCACCAGCTGAAAGTGCGGCTGAACTGGGTGGAGGCGGAGGCGCTCGAAAAGGAGAACGGCACGGCCCTCCTGGAGGGGGCGCACGGCATTCTGGTCCCCGGCGGCTTCGGGTCGCGCGGCACACGCGGCATGATGAAAGCGGCCGAGTACGCGCGCCAGCGCGGCATTCCGTACTTCGGCATCTGCTACGGGTTCCAGTGGGCGACCGTCGAGTTCGCGCGCAACGTCTGCGGCCTCGAGGGCGCCGACTCGACCGAGGTCGACGAGAACGCCCCGCACAAGGTCATCTACAAGTTGCGCGACCTCCTCGGCGTCGACGACCTGGGCGGGACCATGCGGCTCGGCGGCTACGCATGCGAGCTGGCGCCCGGCTCGCTGGCCGCGCGCGTCTACGGAACGTCGGCGATCCGCGAGCGCCATCGGCACCGCTACGAGTTCAACTGCGTGTACGAACAGACGCTGCAGACGCAGGGGATGCGCGTCTCGGGTCGATCGCCCGACGGCAAGTTCGTCGAGATTGCCGAGCTGCCGTCGCACCCGTGGTTCCTCGCGGTCCAGTTCCATCCCGAGTTCCAGTCGAAGCCGATCCAGCCGCATCCGCTGTTCGCCAGCTTCGTCGAGGCCGCCTACGGCCACAAGACGGAGACGCTCGCGCCGGTCGCGGCGGCGATCGGCAGGCCGTAGGGGATAATGTCGGCGTGACGCCTGTACGGATCGGGGCGCTCACGGTCGGCGGCGGGCATCCGCTCGTCTGCATTGCTGGGCCGTGCGTCATCGAGAGCCGCGAGCACGCCTCCGAAACGGCTCTCGCCCTCCGCGACATCGCCTGCCGCGTCGGCGTCCCGCTGATCTTCAAGGCGTCGTACGACAAGGCGAACCGAACCTCGCGGCGATCCTTCCGCGGCCCGGGCCTCGAGGCGGGGCTCGCCGCGCTCGCGGAGGTCCGCGCGCGCACGGGCCTGCCGGTGCTGACCGATATTCACGAACCGGGGCACGCGGCGCCCGCCGCCGCCGTGGTCGACCTGCTCCAGATTCCGGCCTTCCTCTGCCGCCAGACGGACCTGCTCGTCGCGGCCGCGCGCACGGGCAAGCCGGTGAACATCAAGAAGGGCCAGTTCCTCGCGCCCGGCGACATGCGCCACGCCGTCGAGAAAGTGGCCGCCGAAGGCAACCGGTCGATCCTCCTCACCGAGCGCGGGGTCAGCTTCGGCTACCACGACCTCGTCGTCGACATGCGGGCGCTGCCGATGCTGCGCGCGCTCGGTTACCCGGTCGTGTTCGACGTGACCCACAGCCTGCAGCAGCCCGGCGCCGGCGACGGCGTGACGACGGGGCTGGCCGAGTACATCGAACCGCTGGCGGCGGCAGGGGTGGCGGCCGGCGTCGACGCGGTCTTCCTCGAAGTGCACGAGGACCCGTCGCGCGCCCGAAGCGATGCCGCCAACGCGCTGCCCCTCGCTCGGCTGGAGCCGCTCCTCCACCGCCTGACGCGCATCGACGCCGTCACGCGCGACGCAGCCGCAGGACCGAGCGGCGACCGCACCGTCCCGAGCGCCGCCGCGCCCTCCGAAAGCGGGGTCCCCGCCGCGCGGACTCCGCGCGGTGGGATGCGATGACGGACGTGACGCATGCCCACGGAGCTGTACCTGCTTGCCGTCCTCGTCGCGCTCCTGGTCGGGCTCGCCGTGGGCAAGGCGTGGGAGCGCTACAAGCTCCGCGACGGCCGATGGATCGATCGCCGGCGGCTCCGTGAAACGCCCCACTACATGCTCGGCCTCAATTTCCTCGTCGACAACCAGGTCGACCAGGCCATTGAGGAGCTGACGCAGGCGACCAGCACCGACACCGACGCGCTCGAGATCCAGATGATCCTGGGCAACCTGTACCGCGAGAAGGGACAGGTCGGACGCGCCATCAACGTCCATCAGGCGCTGCTCCAGCGGCCGGATCTCACCAAGCTCGAACAGGCCTATGTCCTCCTCTGTCTCGGGCTCGACTTCCGCCACGGCGGTTTCGTCGATCGGGCCCTGGAGACGTTCCACGAGGTGCTCCGGCTCGACCCCCGCAACCGGTACGCCCTCGTCAATCTCCAGAAGCTGTACGAGGAGCAGCACCAGTGGACCGAGGCACTGCGCGTGCGCGAGCAGGTGGCGAAGATCGACGCGGGGCGCGCCCCCGACGAGCAGCAGATCCTCGGCTTTCTCCGCAACGAGATCGGCATGGCGCATCAACGCGCCGGCAATGTGGCGGCGGCCGCCCGGGCGTTCGGCGACGCGATCGACGCCGACGCGCGGACGGTCCCCGCCTATCTGAATCTGGGCGACGTCCGCGAGCAGCAGGGCGACCTGGCGGGCGCCGTCCAGGTGTGGGAACGGCTCATCGGCGCGCTCCCCGAGCACGCGCACTTCGCGCTCGAGCGCCTCGAGCGCGCCTACCGGCGCCTCGGCGCGCCGCACCGGTTCGTGGAGCTGTGCCGGCGGCTGACCGACCGCGATCCGCAGGGATGGCGGGCGCGCCTCGCGCTCGCCCGCCACCTGGCCGCCGCCGGCCAGCACCAGGTCGCCTTCGACCACCTGCTGGACGCGCTCCCCCACCATCCGCACGCGCTCGCCATTCACCAGGAAATCTGGGAGGTGCTGGCGTCGCTCGACTTCGACGCCGCGCTCATCCGGCGCTACGTCGAGCTGATGCGGGAAGCGGTCTTCTATCTCGACCCGCACGTGTGCCGACGCTGCCGCTACCGCAGCACCGAGCCGCTGTGGCAGTGCCCGCAGTGCCATGAATGGAACACGTTCGTGGAGGAGCGGATCGCCCCCGCCAAGGACGCCGCGGCGCAGGCGGTGGACGCGCACTCCTAGCCGGTAGCCGGTACGGCGCTCTAGCGTTCGGCCCTCAAGCGCTCCACCACCGCCCCGACCTCGGCGTCGGTGGCCTCGAACGCACCGTCGGTCCGAATCACGTAGTCCGCCCGCCGGATTTTTTCCTCGATCGGCAGCTGCGCGGCGATCCGCTGGCGCGCCGCGGCCTCCGACAGGCCGTCGCGGTGCATCACGCGGCGCAGCTGGGTCTCGGGCGTGCACGCGGCGACGATGACGGCGTCGAAATCGCGGTCGCGGCCCACCTCGTAGAGCAGCGGAATATCGGCAATGGCGAACGGGTGGTTGGCCGCATCGAGCGTTCCGAGCCACGCGTCGATGGCCCGCCGAACCTCCGGGTGGACGATTGCCTCGAGCGCCCGGCGGGCGTTCGGATCGCCGAACACGATCCCACCCAGTTTCTGGCGGTCCAGCGCTCCGGCCGGGTCGAGGACGCGAGGTCCGAAGCGTTCGACGACCGCAGTCAGGCCGGGCGTACCCGGCGCCACGGCTGCGCGGGCCAGGACGTCGGCATCGATGGTCGGCACCCCCAGCGCCTCGAAGCGCGAGCGGACGTAGCTCTTGCCGGTGGCGATGCCCCCGGTCAGCGCGAGACGCCGAAGGTCACCAGCCGCCATCCATCCGGGCACGCGCCGCGCGCAGCGTGTTCTGCATCAGCATCGTCACCGTCAGCGGACCGACGCCGCCGGGCACGGGCGTGAGCGCCCCGGCCGCCTCCGCCACCTCGGGGTGCACGTCGCCCACGAGCAACGACCCGCGCTCACGAAATCGCGCGAGCTTCGGGTGTCCGTCGGGAAAGAGCGAGGCCGCGGCGGCGGGATCGGTGACGGTATTCATGCCCACGTCAATTACCGTCGCGCCCGGCTTCACGAACGCCTTGGTCACGAGACCCGCGCGGCCGACGGCGGCAACCACGATGTCCGCTTCGCGGCAGACCGCCGGCAGGTCCGGCGTCTTCGAGTGACAGACGGTCACGGTGGCGTCGCGCTGCAGGAGGAGCAGCGCCATCGGCTTGCCGACGATGTCGCTGCGGCCGACGACGCAGGCGCGTCGCCTCGCGATGGGAATGCCCTCCCGCACGAGTAGCTCGATGATGCCCGACGGCGTGCAGGCGACGAGCGCCGGACGTCCCTGCACCATGCGGCCGACGTTGGCGGGGGTGAACCCGTCGACGTCCTTCGCCGGGACGATCGCGTCGAAGACGCGCGCGGCCGCGTCCGGGCCCAGCGTCTTCGGCAGCGGCGACTGCACGAGGATGCCGTCGTGCGCCTCGCTCCCGTTGAGCCGCTCGACGAGCGCGAGCACGTCGCCGAGCGACGCCGACTCGGGCAGCCGCTCGAGATCGGCGCGAAAGCCGACCTCGCCGCCCGCCTTGATCTTGTTCCGGACGTACACCTCCGACGCGGGATTGTGGCCGACCAGCACGATGGCGAGACCGGGCGGCCGTCCGTGGCGCCGCGTGAAGTCTGCCACCTGGGGGGTGAGCTCCTGTTGGATCTGCCGGGCGAGCGCCTGGCCATCGAGCAGCCGCGCAGTCATCGGCTTCAATTCTAGAGTGCCTGGGGTCCCACTTTCGACATTCCAGGCACTTTCGGCACCGTACAATGACGCCCATGCTTCCCGCGCGCACAGACGACGCAGCCGAGGCGCTCGACACCGAGTTCACGCGCGGCCTCGGCCTGTTCGACTCGACGATGGTCGTCGCCGGGTCGATGATCGGCTCGGGCATCTTCATCGTGTCGGCCGCGATGGCGCGGCAGGTCGGGAGCCCGGGATGGCTCCTCATGGCGTGGATCGTCACCGGCGTGCTGACGGTGACCGCCGCCCTCGCCTACGGCGAGCTCGCGGCGATGATGCCGCGCGCAGGGGGCCAGTACGTGTACCTGCGCGAGGCGTACTCGCCGCTCTGGGGCTTCCTCTACGGCTGGACGCTCTTCCTGGTCATCCAGACCGGCACGATCGCGGCCGTCGCGGTGGCCTTCGCCCGCTATTCCGGCGTGCTGGTGCCCTGGATTGCCGAAGACCGTTTTCTCGTGCCGCCGCTCCACCTCACGCCCGGCTACGCGTTTTCGCTGTCGACCAACCAGCTCGTCGCCGTCGCGATGATCGCGCTCCTGACATGGACCAACACCCGCGGCCTCGAGTACGGGAAGGTCGTCCAGAACATCTTCACGACGGCCAAGACCGGCGCGCTTCTGGGGCTGATTCTGGTGGGCCTGCTGCTCGGCTGGAACGCCCAGGCCGTGGGGGCGAACTTCGGGGCCTTCTGGGAGCCGCGCGGTGCCGAGCCGATCGCCGCGGGGCTGTCGGTGGCGACCGCCTACGGGATCTTCGTCGCGATCTGCGTGGCGCAGACCGGGTCGCTCTTCTCCGCGGACGCCTGGAACAACATCACGTTCACGGCGGGCGAGGTGAAAAACCCGCGCCGCAACATTCCGCTGTCGCTCGCGTTCGGCACGCTGATCGTGATCACGCTCTACGTCCTCGCCAACGTCGCGTATCTCGCCACGCTGCCCCTCGAGGCGATTCAGCAGGCGCCGGCCGACCGGGTGGCGACCTCGACGCTCGAGGCGATCTTTCCCGGCGCGGGTGTCGCGCTGATGGCGCTCGGGATCATGGTCTCCACGTTCGGGTGCAACAACGGGCTGATCCTGGCGGGCGCCCGCGCGTACTACGCGATGGCGCGCGATCGGCTGTTCTTCGCCGGCGCGGGGCGCCTCAACGCCGCGCGCGTCCCGGCCTGGGGGCTCGCGCTGCAGGGCGCGTGGGCCGCATTCCTCGTGCTGCCCCGCACCTACGACACGGCGACGGGCCAGTACGGCAACGTCTACGGCAACCTGCTCGACTACATCATCTCGGCGGCCCTGCTCTTCTACATCCTGACGATCGCCGCCGTGTTCCGCCTCCGGATCACGCGGCCCGATGCGCCGCGGCCGTACCGCGCGGTCGGCTACCCGGTGCTGCCGGCGCTCTACATCGCGGGCGCCGCCGCCATCCTGCTGGTGCTCCTCGTCTACCGCCCGGCCACGACGTGGCCGGGCTTCCTCATCATGCTGCTGGGCGTGCCCGTGTTCCTCGCGATGCGCCGGCGATGACGAAGCCGACGGCCGCGATGACCGCGCCGAGCCCGATGATGTTGAGCGCGAACCGGTCGGCGATCTCCGGGGTGACGCGGATGCCGACCCGGCTGGTCAGCGCGTCGAGCTCGTCCCAGCGCGCCAGCATCTCGTTGGTGATGCCCCACTCGGTCAGCAGCGCGAGCACCAGAATCGCCGCGCCGTTGAAGAGGAACAGGTAGCCGGCAATCGTCAGCGTGTTGCCCACGCCCTCGCCCGCGCCGCGCGCGGCCTGCTCCCGCGCGTCGGCCAGGGGACTGTGCGTCCGCCCGTAGAACCAGTAGATCAGCATGCCGATGTCCAGCCAGACCAGCAGCCGGACCCACGTCATGACCGACAGGCTGACCATCAGGTACAGGCACGAGAGCACGCCCAACACCGGGATGACCGCCCCGCCCGGCACCTTGAACGGCCGGTGGGCGTCGGGCCTGGTCGCGCGCAGCACGATGACCGCCATGCAGACGACGACGAAGGCGAACAGCGTGCCGATGCTCGTCATCTCGCCGACGACCTGGATGGGCACGAGCCCCGCGGTGACGGCCACGATGACGCACGTGATGATCGTCGTGATGTACGGCGTCTGAAACCGCGGGTGCACCTTGCTGACGCCCTGAGGCAGGAGGCCGTCGCGGCTCATCGAGAAGAAGATCCGCGGCTGGCTCATCAGCATGACGAGCAGCACGCTCGTAATCCCCGCCACCGCCCCGGCCGACACGAGTCCGGCCGCCCAGTCCTGGTTGATCACGGCGAGCGCGTAGGCCACGGGCGCGTTGAGGAACTGCGCGTTCTCGCGGTACTCGACGACCGGGATGATGCCGCTCAGCACGGCCGCCACGGCCACGTACAGGACCGTGCAGATCACGAGCGACGCGATGATGCCGATCGGCAGGTCGCGCCGCGGGTTCTGCGCCTCCTCCGCCGTCGTCGAGACCGCGTCGAAGCCGATGTAGGCGAAGAAGACGACCGCCGCGCCGCTCATCACGCCCGACCACGCGTACGGCATGAAGGGGGTCCAGTTGCCCGGGTCGACGTACCAGATGCCGGCGACCAGAAAGAAGAGTACGGCGGCCACCTTGATGGCGACCATCGCCGCGTTGAACCGCGCGCTCTCGCGGATGCCGACGATGAGCAGGCTCATGATCAGGAGCACGATGACGACCGCCGGCAGATTGATCACCGCGCCCGGCGCCGCCGCGGGCGCCGCGCTCATCCAGGTCGGCAGCGCGATCCCGAAGCCCGCCAGAATGCGCTGGAAGTAGCCGCTCCACCCGATGGCCACCGTCATCGACCCGACCGCGTACTCGAGGATCAGGTCCCAGCCGATCATCCAGGCGAAGATCTCGCCGAGCGTGGCGTACGCGTAGGTGTAGGCGGAACCGGCAATCGGGATCATCGACGCGAACTCCGCGTAGCAGAGCGCGGCAAAGGCGCACGCGAGCCCGGCGGCCATGTAGGAGACGGCGATGGCCGGGCCCGCCTGGTTCGCCGCCGCGGTGCCGGTCAGCACGAAGATGCCCGTGCCGATGATGGCGCCAATGCCCAGCAGCGTCAGGTCCCACGCCGTGAGCGTCCGGCGCAGCGCCTTGCCGCCGGTCTCGACGTCGCCCACCAGCTGCTCGATGCTTTTCGTCTTGAGGAGGTTCGAATCCATGGGGCGCGATTATAGGCCGAGAGCTTTCAGGTACGCCGCGACGCGCGCCGCGGGGTCGCCCCCCGCCAGCAGATCGGTGATGACCGCCACGCTCGACGCCCCGGCCGCGATCACCTCCGGGACGCGCGCGAGCGTGATGCCGCCAATCGCCACGACCGGCCGGCCGCGCGACCGCCGCGCCGCCTCCTCCACCAGGGCGAGCCCCACCGCGTCGTACCCCGTGTCCTTGGTCGGCGTCCCGAACACCGGTCCGACCGCGATGTAGCTGGCCGGCTCGCCGCGGGCCGCCTCGATCTGCGCCACGGTGTGCGTCGAGCATCCGATGATGGCGTCCGGCCCGAGCAGACGCCGCGCCGCCGCAGGCGGCAGATCGTCCTGCCCGAGGTGCACGCCCGCCGCGCCCGCGAGGAGCGCCAGATCAGCCCGGTCGTTCACGATGATCGACGCGCCGTGCGGCCCGGCCGCCCGCACCAGGGCGTCGGCGTGCGCGAGGAAGGGAGCCGACGGCAGCCGCTTCGCGCGGAGCTGCATCACGCGGGCGCCGCCGGCCAGAAACGCGTCGGCGAGGCGGGCGACGTCCCAGCCCGCATGACGCGCGACATCCACATCGAGAACGGCCTGAAGCGGGAACACGGCACTCAGACCCGGGACCGGGAACCCGGCATCCAGAACTCGGAACCGCCGCTAGACGGCTTCCGCCAGGCCCCCGGGCTTCGTCTTCGGCGCATACCGGTCCATGAAGCCGGTGCCGAGACGTCCCGCGACGAAGTCGGGGTCATTGAGGATCAGCAGGTGCATCGGCACGGTCGTCTTGATCCCCTCGATGACGGTCATCTCGAGCGTGCGCCGCATCCGCGCGATCGCTTCCTGCCGATCGCGGCCGTGCGTGATGATCTTCGCAATCATCGAATCGTAGTAGGGGGAGACCGTGCACTCGGAATGCGCGAAGGTGTCGACCCGCACGCCCGGGCCGCCGGGCACGCTGAACGCGTGGATTACACCGGGCGACGGCGAGAACGTCTCCGGGTCCTCGGCGTTGATCCGGCATTCGATGGCATGGCCGGTGAACGTCACCTCGCTCTGCTTGAACGAGAGCCGCTCGCCGGCCGCGATCCGGATCTGCTCCTTCACGATATCCACGCCGGTGACCATCTCGGTGACCGGATGCTCCACCTGGAGGCGCGTATTGACCTCCATGAAGTAGAACTTGCCCTCCTGGTCCATCAGGAATTCGAACGTGCCGGCGTTCGTGTACTGCACCGCGCGGGCGGCGTCGACGACCAGACTCCCCATCTTGCGGCGCACTTTGTCGCTCAACGCGACCGACGGCGACTCCTCGAGGAGCTTCTGGTGCCGCCGCTGAATCGAGCACTCGCGCTCCCCGAGGTGCACGAGATTGCCGTGGTGGTCGCCGAGCACCTGGAACTCGATGTGGCGCGGGTTCTCCAGGTACTTCTCGACGTAGACGTCGCCGACGCCGAAGGCGGCCTCCGCCTCCCGCTGGGCCGTCCGGAGCGCGGCACCCACGTCCGCAGGGTTTCGGACGACGCGCATGCCACGGCCGCCCCCGCCGGCGACCGCCTTGATGATGACCGGGTAGCCGATGTCCTTCGCCCACTTGAGCGCCCGCTCCTCGCCGTCCACGGTGCTGTCGCTCCCCGGCAGCAGCGGCACGCCGGCCTTCTTCATCGCCCGTCGCGCACGCGCCTTGTCGCCCATCAGCTTGATGACGTTCGGGTCCGGACCGATGAACCGGATGTGGCACGCTTCGCACACTTCGGCGAGGTACGCGCTCTCGGACAGAAAGCCGTAGCCGGGATGAATCGCGTCGGCCCCGGTGATCTCGGCGGCGCTGATGATGGCCGGAACGTTCAGATAGCTGTCGGCGCTGCGGGCCGGGCCGATGCAGACGTCCTCGTCCGCGAACCGCACGTGCAGCGAGTTCTCGTCGGCCTCCGAGTACACCGCCACCGTCCGGACCCCGAGCTCCCGGCACGCCAGGATCACGCGCAGTGCAATCTCGCCGCGGTTCGCGATCAGAATCTTCTTGAACATTCGGCTTTTCCGAGGTCTCCCGTCTCCCGTCTCTCGTCTCTGGTCTCTAGTCGCTGGTCTCTGGCCTGATCGCAAACAGCCGCTCGCCGTACTGGACGGCCTGGCCGCTCTCCACATACACCCTGACGACCTCGCCGTCGAGCTCGGCGTTGATCTCGTTCATGAGCTTCATCGCCTCGATGATACAGAGCACCTGGCCTTTCCTGACCCGGTCGCCTTCTTCGGCAAACGCCCGCGCACCCGGCTCGGGGGCGCGGTAGAACGTGCCGACGATCGGCGACTTGACGATCACCAGCTCCATGTCCTCGTCGGCCGGCGTCAGCGCCGGACCCGCCGCGCCCACGGCCGGCGCCGCCGGCATCGACGACGCCATCGGGGGCGCCACGGGCAGGTGGACCTGCGGCACGGCCGCCACATGCGCCGCGTGCTTGCGGATGCGGAGCTTGAAGGTGTCGCGCTCGAGCTCGAACTCGCTCAGCTCGTGCTCGCGCATCATCTCGAGAATTCTCGTGATCTCGTCAAAGTCCATCGTCGGAAGGCCTTAGGCCTCAGGCCTCAGGCCTCAGCAGCCCAGTGGTCTCGGCCCTGCGGCCTGAGGCCTACAGCGCGAGCAGTTCACGTGACACCGTCGTCAGCAACTCATACCCCGCGTCAGTGACCAGCACGTCGTCCTCGATCCGGACGCCGCCGAATCCGGCCACATAGGCGCCCGGCTCGATCGTGAAGACCATGCCCGGCACGAGCGGAACCGACGGGACGTCGGGGCGCGGCCGCGTGATGCGTGGGTCTTCGTGCACGTCGAGACCGAGACCGTGGCCGGTGCCGTGGCCGAACGCGGCCCCAAGGCCGCGCTCCTCCAGGACCTGGCGCGCCGCGCCGTCCACGGCGGTCGTCTCGACGCCCGGACGCACGGCGGCGACGGCCGCCTGCTGCGCGTCGTATACGGCGGTGTAGAGCCGGCGGGCCTCCGGCGGTGGCGGCCCGATCGACACGGTCCGGGTCAAATCGGAGCAGTATCCGTCCAAGACGCCGCCAAAGTCCAGCACGACGAGGTCGCCGGTGGCGAGGATCCGATCGCCCGCGCGGTAGTGCGGCAGCGCGGCGTGCGGCCCCGAGGCCACGATCGTGTCGAACGCGAGGCGCTCGTAACCCGCCTCGCGCATCGCTCCCTCGAGGGCCGCGGCCACCTGCCGCTCGGTGACTCCCGCCTTCGCGGCCGCAAACGCCGCGCGGGCAACGCCGTCCAGCCGCCGGGCCGCCTCGCGCAGCGCCGCGATCTCGGCGGCATCCTTGATCACCCGCGCCTGCTCGACCACGCGCTCGGTCGCGTGAAAGGCGATCGCGATCGAACGTGCGCGCGTGCTCCGCTCCCACCAGTCGTGCCTGGCGACCGTCACATGCGCCGCCTCGAAGCCGACCGCCGTGACGCCGATGTCCAGAAGACACCCGAGGAGCGCCTCGTCATAGCTCGCGGGCACGTCCCACACCCGCAGGGCGGGGCATGCCGCCGGCGACGCCTGCAGGCGCGCGACGGCCTCCGTGTAGCGGAAGTCGACGAGCAGATGGGCGGCGTCGGCCGTCAGTACGAGCACGCCGGCCGAGCCGTCATGGTTGATCAGATAGCGGATGTTGGCCGGAGCCGTGACGACGAGCGCATCGAGCGACCGCGCGTCGAAGGCCTCGCGGATGCGCCGCTGACGCGCCGCCAGCTGGATGGTCGTGGGAGGAGCCACTACCTGCCCGTGGCGGCCGCCCCCGCGGTGCGATCGGCGCGAATCGCGGCGAGCCACCGCTCCAGCTCTTCGAGCACCGGATCGGGCGCCGGACCGCTGGAGGGGCCATCGCGGCCGGCCTCGGACGTCAGCCGGGCACGCAGCTCCTCGAGCCCCTTCAACGCCACGAGGTTGTCGGGCGCGGCGCCGAGGACGTACTCGAATTCGACCTGCGCCTCCCCGTCCTGCCCCAGTCCCATCAGCGCACGCCCGAGCGTCACGTGCGCGGACAGATAGGCCGGATGATGCGCGAGGCCCGCACGGCAGATCTGCACCGCCCGGTCCAGCTGGCCGTCGCGCCGGTACTCCTCGGCCAGCTGGGCAAAGGCAATGGACGCCGGATCCTGCTCGAGCCGGCGCCGGAGATCGTCGATGCGTGTGTGGTCGGCCGCCACCCGCCGATTGTACCGTGGGCTAGTTGGCGACCGCGACCTCGGCGCTGGTCACCTGGCGCCGACCCGCGTTGTCTTCAACGGTCAGCGTGACCCGGTAGGTCGCCGCCACCGCGAAGGTGTGCGAGATGCGCGGCGAGCTCGTCTCTTCCACGCTGGTGCCGTCGCCGAAGTGCCAGATGTACTTCGTGATCGGATTGCGAGTCCCGAAGCCGGTGCTGGAGCCCCTGGATTCTTCGGCGTTGAAGTACACGATGAGACTGCCGTCCGTCGGATTGCTCGTCGTGAACGACGCCGTCACGCCGGTGACGACCGTCACCGCCTGCGTGGTCGTGCCCTGCAGGCCGGCGCTGTCCGTCACCGTCAGCGTGACCGTGTAGGTGCCGGTCACCGCGTACGTCTTCGACGCCCTCAACCCGCTCGCGTTGGTGCCGTCCCCGAACTGCCACACGTGGCTGATGATGGTGCGGCCGGCTTGGCCCGGGCGCGAGGCCTCGGCCGTGAAGTTCACCGCCTCGAAAATGGCCGGCGAGCTGGGCGAGAAGCCGATGGTCGCCGTGGGAGCCGTGCCCTCGGAGACCGTCACGTTCTGCGTGGTGGTGCCCGCCGCACCCGCGCTGTCCGTCACGGTCAGGGTGACGGCGTAGACCCGCGCGCTGCGAAACTGATAGGTCGCGATTCGTCCGGAAGTGGTGGCTTCGCCGCCGAAGTCCCACGCGTACGTGCACTGGTCGAGACACCGGACGCCTTCATCGGTGGAAGCGCTGGCGTCGAACGTCACGGTCTCGCGCAGTGAAGGCGCTGAGGGAGAGCTGGTGAACGAGGCCGTCGGCACGGTGGCGCTGGTGACGCCGGCGCTGCTGACGAGCGGAATGGTCAGCGTGCGGCTGAAGGCCGTCCGGCTCGTGCTGCCGATCGGCGTGACCTGCAGCACCGCGTTGTTGAGGCCGGCGCTCGCGCTCGACGTCGGCGCGACGAAGGCGAACGTCGCGCGGCCGTCGTCGCCGGTCACGATCTCCGATTGTGACACCCTCCCCACGTTCGACGTGATCGAGAGCGGCTGTCCGGGGACCGGTCGCCCGCTCTCGTTGCGCACCGTCACCGTGATGACGGACTGCGACGCCCCGTCGCGGGGCAGCTGGTCCGGCGCCGCGGCGAGGGCGATCGAAAGGGCGTACTCCGACGGACCGGTGACCGCCAGTCTCGGCTCCTCGACCGAGCAGCCGGCTCCCGCACCGGCCGCGACGAGGGCGGCCAACAGCAGTGGAACGAGGGGGCGCCTGCGCATGTCACTCACCATGGGCTGTGCTAGGCAAAGTTGGCGAAGTTGATCTGGATGGTGCCGGTCGCCGAGACCGCATTGCCCGCGGCATCCCGACCCGAGAACGTCACGTCCGCGAGGACCGTCAGCACGATCGGACTGCGGCCAAGCAGCGCCAGCGGCGGCTCCACCTTCGCCACATGCCGAACCAGCTCGAACACCCCACTCACGGTGCCGTTGGCCGGCACCGTCATGGTCAGCGCCCCGGTGAACGGGAACGGGACGTCGACGCCGGGTGTATTGCGGCCGTCGGTCCGCCGGTACTCGACGCGGTAGCCGGTAATCGTGACCTCGTTGAGGGGCGTCGGCGACGCCGCGCCGGTGGGACCGGGATCGCGCAGTACCAGCCGCATGCTGACCTGTCCAAAGTCGTCGAAGACGGTTTCGCCGGCGCTCACGTCGGGCACGTCCGACAGCAGCGGTCCGCTCGTGAACGTGGTCGGCACCGAGCTCCCTGTGCCTCGCGCGGAGGTGAGGCTGACGATGACGACCTGCGCGGGCGATCGTCCCTGCCGCACGTAGTCGCCGCAGCCCGACGCCGCCAGCGCCACGAGCGCGGCCGCCGCCATTCGATGTCGCAGTCTGAGTGCTGTCACGGCCGCCTCTCCTACAACCTCATGATCCGGGGCGTGATGAAGATCAGCAGTTCCCGGCTTTCGTCGGTGACCTCGTTCCGCTGGAACAGCCACCCGAGCAGCGGGACGCGGTACAGCCCCGGCGTCCGGTCCTGCACGGACTGCTCGCGGCTGACATAAATCCCGCCGATCACCGTGGTCTCGCCGTTGTTGACCAGCACCGACGTGAGCGCGCGCTGCGTATCGATCGGCGGAATGCCGTTGATCGACCGGCTGAAGTCCGGCGAGGCGTTCTCGACGGTAATGCGCATGATCACGGTGTTGGACGCGGTGATCTGCGGGGTGACCAGCAGCGTCAGCGCCGCGTCCCGGAACGTGACGGTGACCGTGTTGTTCGCCACCGTCTGAATCGGAATCTGCACCCCCTGGGTGATCTGCGCCTCGATGTTGTTCTGCGTGGTCACGCGCGGGGTGGACAGCAGCCGGCCCTGGCCGGAGCGCTCGAGCGCCGAGAGCGCCACATCGAGGTTGAACGAGCCGTTGACGGCGCCCAGGGCGAGTCCCACCGCGGAGGTCGCGGGTGACACACCCATGTTGACCCCGGTCGGCGCCGCTTCCGGCCCCTGCGTCCCGCCGGTGCGGCCGCCCGCCTGCACCTGATTGGGGAACGCCAGCGGCAGCGTGTTGCCGAGCTCGGGCGCGGCGCGTCCGTTGAAGCCCCACTGGATGCCGAGCCGACGCGCGAAATCGCGGTTCGTCTGAACGATCCGCGCCTCGATCTCGACCTGCGGCTCCGGGCGATCGAGCGCCGTGATCAGATCCTGCGCGCGCGTCAACCGCTCGGTCAGATCGGTGACGATGAGCGTGTTGGTCCGCACGTCGGTCGTGATCGAGCCGCGCTGCGAGAGCACCGTCGTGGTGATGAGCGGCTGCACCTGGTCGGCCCGCGCGTAGCTCAGCGTGAACGTGCGGGTCTGCAGCTCGCCGGCGAGCGCCTGTGCCTCCGCCAGTTTCTGGCGCTCGGCCTCCTCCTGGGCCAGCACCGCCAGCGGGACGATCCGCACGATCGTCCCGTCCACGGAGTAGCCGAGCCGGTTCGCGCGCAGGATGATGTCGAGCGCCTGATCCCACGGCACGTCGCGCAGCGCGACGTCGACCGTCCCCTGAATCGAGGGGTCGATGACGATGTTGAGGCCGCTGATCTCGGCGAACGTGCGGAGCACCGCGCGCAGGTCGGCCCCCTGAAAGTCGAGGCTGATGGGAAATCCCGTGAACCGGCTCGGTCCGGGTGCCGGAGGCGCCTGCGGCGCTGGCGCAGCGGGCGCCTGAGTCGTGGGAGCCGCGGCAGGCGCCGGCGCCTGGGGAGCTGGTCCAGCGGGGGCGGGCGCCGGCGGCGCCGCGGCCTGGGCCATCAGTCGTAGATCCGGGATCGGGGATCCGGGATCGGGCCTCGCCGTCACCGCGTCGGGACCCCCGGACCCCGGATGCCCGACCCCGAGCCCTCGATCCCCGATCCGCGATTCCGGCTCGTCGAACACGACCGTGAGCTCGCGCTGATCGGGCGAGGCCTCGATGCGATACGGTGCCCGACGCGACAGATCCATGACCACGCTCGTCACCAGCGGCGAGACGGGACTGAGGCCGATGCGCACGCGCTCGACCGGCCCCACGCCCATCGGTCTCGACGTGGGCACGGCGGAGGTGGTGTTGGCGAGATCGAGCAGCAGGCGCGGCGCGCCCTCCTGCGGCGCGTCCACGCGCATGGCCGCGAGCGGCCCCTTTCCGACAAGCGTCACCATCGTCGCCGCACCGTGCCGGGCCGCACGGACCTCGAGGATGGTGCTCGCGGGGCCGGCGGCGCTGATCGCGCCCGCCGCCCGCGGTGGACGATCGAGGCGCTCGGCTTCGACGTAGATCATGTTCCGCGAGCTGCGGACGCGCGGCCGCACCGGCTGCGCCAGGCGCATGCGGACGCGCGCGACCGTCGCGCCGTCGGCGGCACGCGCCGGCTCGACCTGAACGGCGGCGAACGGATGACGCGGGTCGGGCCGGAACCGGTCGGCGAACGCGTCCGTGGCGACGTCGCGGAGCTCGACGACGAAGGTGTGCGGATCGGGCTGGGCGGCCACATACGACACCGGATCGGATGCCTCGATCGCCACCACGCCAGCGTGGCCGTCCACGCGCGACGCGATCGCCTTCAGCGTGGCCGTGGCGGCGCCGGCGGCGCTGGCGACCAGTGATCCCAGGGCGAACGTCGCCACCAGGGCGCCGAGGACCAGCGCAGCGGTCAGTCGGTTGCGGGAAGCTCGTCTCATCAATTCGCCTCGGGCTGTCGGAGCACCTTGCGCACCTCGCGCTGCTTCTCGAGCGAGAGCGGATCGTTTACCTGCTGCAGGATCACAATGTCGGTCTGCGACACCGTGCGGACCGTGCCGTCGAACAGCTTGTCGCCCGGCCGCACGATGTAGGCCCGCTGGTCGGCGCCCTGGAGAATCGCGACGAATCCCTCGCGGCTGCGCACCGTGCCGCGCAGCGTCACCTCGGCGACGCTGAGGCCGGCGAGTCCGGCGGGGCGGGTTGCCTGACCGCCGCGCGGGTCGAGCCCGCGGCCGACCAGACTGAGAAACGGGTCGCGGCGCCCTTCCGCGCTGTAGGTGTACCCGGGCGGCTCGACGAGCTGGTCGGTCTTGCTGGCGACATCCTGGCCGGCCGCCGCCGGCGGCGCCGCCGCGGGCTTCGGGGCCGGCTGGGCCGTCGAGGACTCCGCCGGCTTCGGCTTCGGGGCCTGCGCGGCC
>Ga0194128_10005165_pt1 | contig 18542 bp, 12 predicted proteins | sample TA2KigCa65mmetaG_FD_148650 | JGI IMG/M metagenome (GOLD analysis project Ga0194128, IMG submission 148650) | Freshwater microbial communities from Lake Tanganyika, Tanzania - TA2015037 Kigoma Deep Cast 65m | ecosystem: Environmental > Aquatic > Freshwater > Lake | place: Tanzania: Lake... | reverse complement strand
ACGGCCCGAGGGCGGGACGTGGGATGTTGGAACCGAGTGGCAGAAGTGAACGGTGCAACGACGGTGCGCTCCTCGGTGCGGGCGAGCAACGCTCGTGTCAAAAAGTGAATTTTTTGGCGGCAGAAGAATTTTGTTTGTTGACACGAACCTTTAATGGATGACCCCTTTATGACCTCCCTTTACCCTGACTCCGAAGGAGTCGATGAGTTTCGGCTCGTGCCCCGGCTCGGGGCCGTCCGCAGCGCCGGCGGCGTGAACATCGAGTGGGAAGGCGTAGGCCAGCTGCAATCGGCACCCGCCGCCAACGGGCCATGGGCCGCGATCTCCAACGCAGTCAATCCGCATCCGGCAACAAACGCTCCCGCGGAGTTTTTTCGCGTCAAAGTGTACTGAGGTGGACCAAGGCCAATGCCTTGACGGCCTCGGCCATGGCCGGTCACTTCAGCAGCACTTCGACGGCCTTCTCCAGTTGGAGATCGCGACCGGCGGCAGCTGACTCGGGATCGTTGTAAACCTCGTGGTCGGCCGGGAGCGTCTGATTCTCCAGAAACCGGCCCTGGCGGTCCTTCACGCCGACCTGCGGGATGCCGAAAACGATCGTCTTGTCCTGCTGCGTTTCCCACCAGACGGCCGTGCCGGTGCCAGCCACGGGTGTGCCGACGAGCTGGCCGAGGTTCATTGTCTTGTAGAGGAGCGGAAACATGTGGGCGTTGGAGTAGTTGCTCTCGCTCTGGAGCACGACGGACTTCCTGGTCCACTTGAACATCGGGTCGTCGCCGATCTTGTTGCTGCGGGGTTCGTAGGTGAAATACGGCGTGATGCCGCGGAAGAGGTCGGCGAGGTTCTCGTGCAGCCAGCCGCCGCCGTTGAACCGGGTGTCGATGATGATCCCTTCCTTGCCGCTATTGCGGCCGAGCACCTCCGAGAATGTGTCGCGAAAGCTGGCGTCGTTCATTCCCTTCACGTGCACGTAGCCCAACCGCCCCTTGCTGAGGCGATCCACCTCCTCCCGGCGGCTCTTGACCCAACGATCGTACAGCAAATTGTCCTCGGCCGCCGGAGTGATCGGTTTCACGGTCTCTTCCCAGCGTTTGCCACTGGCCACCTCGAGCAGGGAAACCAGCGTGGGTTTGCCGGCCTTGCGATTGAGCAGCGGATCGGGATCGGTCGTGGGCGTGAGGTCCACGCCGTCGATCTTCTCGATGATGGTTCCCACCTTCACCTGCGATTCGGCCCGGTCGAACGGCCCCTTCTCGATGACTTCCGCCACGCGCATTCCGGGACCGCCGACCACCGGTTCCAGGAAGAGCCCGAGCGTCGCGGTGGCGTCTCCGCCCGTCCGCGATGGGCGATAACGCGAGCCGGTGTGGGAGGCGTTCAACTCGCCCAGCATCTCGCTGAGGAGCTCGGCGTAGTCCCAGTTATTGTCGATGTGCGGGAGGAACTTCTCGTATTCCCGGCGGTAGAAGGCCCAATCCACATGGTGGAGATCCGTCGTGTAGAACTTCTTCAAGACCTGCCGCCAGGCGTGCTCGAAGATGTATTCCCGCTCCTTGGCAAGGTTCAGCACCATCTCGCCCGAATAGCTGACGGCTTCCTGCTTGCCGGACTCGACATCGACCTTGGTGATCTTGCCGCCGGCGAGGACGAAGACATTCTTCCCGTCCTTGTCCAACGTAAGCTGGCCGCTCTCGGCGTTGAGCTTGGCGAGGAGTTTGGTCTCCTTTTCACGCGGCTTCTGGAGCCAGAGATCGTGGCCGCTCTCGAACTTGGCGAGGTAGAGCAGCTTCTCGCCGTCGGGCGTGAGCACAGCATCGGCCAGCGCCGAGGAATGGGTCGTCAGGCGGACGACGCGGTTCTCGATGTTCTGGAGCTCGATCTTCAACGGCTCGACCTTCTTTTCCGTCGACTGGGTGGCGGCGTTGGTGGAGGAAGCGGAATCCTTCTTCTCCTCTTCCTTCTTTTTGTCTTCCTTTTTGGCATCCTCCTTCTTGGCATCGTCCTTCTTCGGATCGTCTTTCTTCTCGCGCTCCTTCACGAGTTCGAGATCGGCCTTGGAAAGGTTGAATCGGTCAAAGGCTTCCTGTGTAAGGAACATTCCCATCACGTCGTCATTCGCGCCCCAGCTGCCGTGGCTGCGCATGCCGTATCGGTCGCTGGAGAAGATCAGCGCCTTGCCGCCCATGACCCACTTGGGACGCTCGTCCTCGTAGCCGTTCAACGTCACGTTCACGAAGCCGTTGGTGCCCGTCGCGTCGACCAATGCCACCTCGCGGGACCAGCGGTTGGTGTCGTTGAGATTGCTCAGGAGCCACTTGCCGTCCGGCGACCAGTCGAAGTGCTGATCGCCGTCGCGGTAGGAGTAGTTCAAGTTCCCAGGAAGGATCAGCCGGGCAACCTTGTTGGTCACGCCGATGACCTTGAGCGTCTCCCGGTTCTCGAGGAATGCGACCTCCGATCCGTCGGGCGAATACTTCGGCTGGAAGTTCTCCTCGCCGTTCTTCAGCAGGACCGCCTCCGCCACGAGCGTGGAGTTGTAGAAGTAGGGCTCGTTCGTCCGGGTGATACTCGACTCGTAGAGGTTCCAGCTTCCACCGCGTTCACCGGCGTAGAGCAGCTTGCGGCCATCCGGGCTGAAGCTCACGGAACGTTCCTGCTCCGGCGTGTCGGTGATGCGTTTGGTGATCTTATGGTCGATGGAGCTGACGAAGATCTCGCCGCGCACGACGACGGCGATCTCCTTGCCGTTCGGTGAATACGCCATCTCCGTCGCGTCCGACGCGGCCGTGGTGAAATTGGCTTCGTTGCGCTTCGGGCCGGTCAAGATGGTCACGGGAACCTTCGCCGGTTCTCCGCCGCCGGAACCGGCCGTGTAGAGTTCCCCATGCCAGCTGAAGCAAAGCGTGCCGCTGTCGCTCATCGAGAGGAAGCGCACCGGATGATTCGTGAACTGCGTGATCTGCGCCGCCTTGGCCGGCTCCTTCAACGACAGCTTCCACACATTGAAACTGCCGCTGCGTTCGCTCAGGAAAAACGCCTCGTCCTCCTTGCGCGACCAGAGCGGGTTGCGGTCTTCGCCGCCGAAGTCCGTCAACTTGGTGTGCTTGCCGGAACCGGAGTCGAACATCCAGACGTCGCGCGCGATGGGCGAGACGTGGTGCTTGCGCCACTCGTCCTCGTAGCCTTTGCGGTCGTGGTAGAGGATGCGTTTACCCGCCTTGTCGTAGCGCGCGTCCTGCGCGGGCGTGGTGAAGACCATCTCCGCCGGACCACCGGCAATCGGCGCACGGTAAAGCTCCGCCAATGGGCCCGAAGGAAACTGAATGTTCGTGCGCGCATCGCGACGCGACGAGGCGAAGAGCACCTGTTTGCCGTCGGGCGTGAAATCGCTCGGGTAGTCGTGTGCCGAGTTCGCGGTGACACGCACTGGTTCGCCCCCGGTCGACGGCATGACGAAGACGTCGAAGTTCCCGTGGCGATCCGAGGCGAAGGCGATCTGCTTTCCGTCCTGCGACCAGACCGGCATGAAATCATGCGCCTCATGGATCGTCAGCGGCGCGGCCTGTCCGCCCTCGGCCGGCACGAGGTAGATGTCCCCACGATAGGTGAAGGCGATCTGTTTACCATCCGGCGAGATGGCCGGGTAACGCAGCCAGAGCGGTTCGGCGGCGGAAGCGGTGAAGGCGGCCAGCGAGCCGGCCAGGGCCAGCGACGCGACACGAAGGTGGTCGAAGAATTTCATGAGCGAGATTTCAGATAAAAATGTGCAGGCGCAGTTCGGACGCAAACGCGGACTACCGGCGGTTGGCGGCTTTCCATCCGCCGCTCAAGAGCGCTTGCATCCTCGCCAGTTGATCGCGCTGTTTGGCATCGGTCGCGAGATTCTCGTGCTCGAACGGATCGTTGTGATGGTCGTAAAGCTCCGCGTTGCCGTCGGGCCACACGGTGTAGCGCCAGCGCTGATCGAACACGGTTCTGCCCAGCGTCGTGAGGTCGCCGAACTTGGAATCGCCCGGCTGCAATTTCCCGCGCGGGCGGGAAACGACGGTGAAGACGGCTCGCTTCCAGGGCCGCGTGGGATCGTCAAGCAGCGGCTTGAAACTCGTGCCTTCGAGTCCTTCTTGCGGAGGAAAGCCGCAGAGTTCCAAGAGCGTCGGATAGACGTCCACCATTTCGACAAGTCGCAGCGTGGCGCCGGGTTTGTGGCCGGGAGCGGAGACGATCAGTGGCGCGCGCGCGCACTCGTCGAACAGACTCAGCTTGTGCCACAGCCCGCCATGCTCGCCCAGGTGATAACCGTGGTCGCTCTGGAACACCACGATCGTCCGGTCGCGCAAGGCCAGGCGGTCGAGTGCGTCCAACAGCACGCCCACCTGGGCGTCCATGAAACTGATGCACGCGTAATAAGCCGCGATGGTGTCGCCGGGATGCTCCTCGGGAAATTTCGGATTCACGCCCGTGCGGTAGGTGAGCGCGATGTCGGGAATCTTGACCAGATGTTCGGGCGGGCCGGAGCGAGGGCGAAGCTCGTCCGGATGGTAGAGCGCGAAATACTTTTCCGGCGCGATGTAGGGTGTGTGCGGTCGGCGAAAACCGGCGGCGACGAAGAACGGTTGTTTGTTGGTGGCCGCTTCGATCATCAACTCGGCGGCCCGGCGCGCGACAAAGCCGTCCCACGTGTCTTCATCCTTGGCGCGCAGCACGATTCCGTGCGGGCCTTGCCGGCGGAGGATTTGTTCGGCGGGCGGGCTTTTGGCCTCTTGCTTCTCACGAATGTCCACGTCCCACGAGCGCGGGTCTTCGAACTCATCGCCCGTGTGAAAAATCTTCCCGACCTTGATCGTGCGATAGCCCTGCTGTCGGAAGAACTCGGGCAGCATGACGGCGTCCTTCAGGTGCGTGCGCGTCGGCGTGGCGTTGTCCAATACGCGCGTCGTGTCTGGCCGCCGGCCACTGAGGAACGACGCGCGCGAGGGGTTGCAGACCGGGTAGTTGCAGTAGGCGCGATCAAAGCGCATCCCGCGCGCCGCGAGCCGGTCAAGGTTCGGCGATTGCACCACCGGATGGCCGTAGCAACCCAGGTTGTTGTTCAAGTCATCGGAGACGATGAGCAGGATGTTGGGGCGCGCCGAACTGGTTGCCGCGCTTGCGCACGTCAGTCCGAACGCGATTGCGGCCAGGACCGAGAGAACTCGACCGGCCGCCCGACTCGGTTTTTCTTGCGGGCTTCGGCGCTTAGAATCTCGGCTTTCACGGAAGATTCGGTTGGCTCGTGTGTTCATTCTTGTCCTTTTTGCTTGGCGGGCGTCGCGGAGCCCGGCCAGTGAGGCGATTCCGTGCGAGCAGTTTTCAAAAATGTTTCAAACTTGGCAACCACGTCGGGATGCGAAGCGGCGACATCGTGGTTCTCCGCGGGATCGCCGACCACATCGAAAAGCTGGAGCGGTTCGTGCGGGCCCGGACGCAGGGCTTTCCAATCTCCGCGGCGCGCCGCTTGTTGAAACTTTTTGGAAGGTCGTTCCCAATACATGAATCGTTCCGCCAGATTCTGAGGCTTGCCCAACAGCGTCGGCAGGACGCTGACGCCATCAATGTTCTTGGGCGCCGTTGCTCCGGCCAACTCCGCCAACGTCGGCAGCAGATCGGCGAAATACCACGGCGCGTCGCTCACCCGGCCCGCCGGCACTTGGCCAGGCCAGCGCACGAGCATCGGCACCCGCAGCCCTCCTTCGTTGAGCGTGCCTTTCTTCCCTTTGAACACTCCATTGCTGTCGAACATCGCCCCACCGCCTTCGGGGCTGCCGTTGTCCGAGGTGAAGAAAACCAAGGTGTTCCCGTCGAGGCCGAGTTGCGTCACCAGATCGAGAATCTGACCCACGCTGCGGTCCAGGCGCGTGACCATGGCGGCGAAGATTTTCGATTGCTCCGGCCAGGCTTTGGCGGCGTAGGATTCGAGGCTGGGCACTTCGAGATCGGCGTGCGGAATAGTGAAAGCCGCGTAGAGGAAGAACGGCTCCTTCTGGTGACGGCGGATGAAGTCGAGCGCGAACTCAGTGAACAGGTCGTGAGTGTATTTCTGCCGCGCATTGTTTTTGTTGGCCTCGATCGTTTCCTTCTTCCCATCGCGCCAAAGGTAATCTGTGTAATAGAACACAGCGTGGTTCTGGTTAAGAAAGCCGTACCACTCGTCAAAGCCCTGGCGATTCGGCACGCCGGTCGTGCCAGCTTCGCCCAAGCCCCACTTGCCCGTGATGCCCGTCGCGTAACCGGATTTCTTCAGCACCTCCGCGACCGTGACATCCTCGTCCAGCAACGGGATGCGATGTCCCTCACCAGCGTCTGACATCTCATCCGGCGCGCCGCCGACTCGTCCGCTGTTGTCGCGGACGCGCGTGTGACCAGTGTGCTGTCCAGTCATCAGCACGCTGCGCGCCGGCGCGCAAACCGGCGCGCCGGCGTAGCAATGCGTAAACCGCGTCCCCTCCGCCGCCATCCGGTCAAGGCGCGGCGTTTGAATCAATTTCTGCCCGTAACAGCCGAGGTCGCCGCAGCCCAAATCGTCCGCCATAATGAAAATGAGGTTGGGGCGACTGGCGGCTGGGGCGGGGATCACCGCACCCAGCGCGGCCAGTGCGATCAGGAGAAATATGCGCGACACAACGTTCTTTCGAGCTTCAGCGTTATTGCTTTCGGTCGAACGGGGGGACATTGTCATTGGGCAGGCGGCGCTTCAGTTCATCCAGCGCACCACGATCCCACTTCACTCCAGCAGAGCGCACCAGATTCGTCCACTCGTAAGGATCGTTGCGCTCATCGTAGAGCTCCTCGCCGCCGTCGGAGTAATGCGTGTAGCGGAATGCCTCGCTGCGGACGGTGTGGTTGTTCTGGCGGTGGGTGGTGATGGCGGGTTGATCCCACGGCAACTGCGGATCGGCCAGGAGCGCGCGGATGCTCTTGCCTTGAACATGCGCCGGCGTCGGCAAGCCGCAGAGGTCCATCAGCGTCGGGTAGATGCTCATGAAATCCACCGTGCGATCGCAGCGGCGGTCCGGTTTCGTCACGCCGGGCACAACCCAGATGTGCGGGGCGCGCGTGGTTTCCTCCCAGAGCGCGAACTTGCGCCAGTGCTGCTTCTCGCCGAGATGCCAGCCGTGATCGCTCCAAAAACAAATGATCGTATTGTCGCGCGCGGGCGATCGGTCGTAGGCGTCGAGCAGGCGGCCCACCATCGCGTCGCAGAAATTGATGGCGGCTAGGTAGGCGCGGATGGCTTGCTTCCAGGTGTTCGTGCCGTCCTGCTTCAGGATGGCTTCGTGGTCGCCGCTCTTGATGGCCATTTGCAAGGCGACGGGCGGCAGGTCATCGAGATCATCCTCTTTGCAGGGTGGCAACTGAATGTCTGCCAGCGGGAACTTCTCGTAATACTTTTTTGGCACGCTCCAGGGCAGGTGCGGCTTTGTCAGTCCGCAGGCGATGAAGAAAGGTTTGTCGTGCTTCGTGTTCAACTGCGCAATCGCATAATCCACAAACCGATAATCCGGCATGTCTTCGTCGCGGCAATCCAGCGGGGCGATGATGAGTTTGCCCGCGCGCAACGCACCGGCCGGAGAATTGTCCTCCTCAGCCGCCGCTCGCTTGCCGCGCCCGAGCCAATCATCCCATTCACCGGCGCGATAGACACTGGAATGGAAAATCTTCCCCGCGCCACCGACGAAATAGCCCGCCTTGCGGAATTGCGTGGTCAACGTGAGTTCCACCGGGATGGCCGGCTGGAAATCTTCGCCGTTGTCATAGACGCCGCTCGCGCCCGGGCGCAGGCCCGACATCAGCGCGGCGCGCGAAGGATTGCAAACCGGCGCGGCGCAATAGCTGCGCGTGAACCAAACGCCGCGCTTCGCCAACCGGTCCATGTTCGGCGTGAGCGTCTGCGGATTCCGCCCGAGGTAACCGACCCAGTGATTGAGATCGTCCACGGCGATAAAGAGGACGTTGGGCCTTGGTTTGGCAGGCTCGGCGGCGCGCAGCGGGGCGAGGGACGCAAACAGCGTCGCGGCCAGGAGGGCGTAGGTGTGTTTCATGGTGTTGATCCTCTTTGCGGGGCGAGTGGAAGCGGTGTGCGAAGCTCCGCGATCGGAACGACGGTGAATCCGATCTCGTCGTAGCGCCCAGATTTCTTTGATGCGTCAGTCAAATCGCCACGCTCGTAGAGGACTCCGACGCTGCCATCCGGCATCACCGCGATGTCCGAGTAGCCGGTGAAGTTCGGTGCCAATTTCTTGGCGTAGCGGAAACTCTTTGTCCATGTGCGACCATCGTCTTCGCTGAGTTTCAACGATCCATCCGAACGGACTTCGCCATTGGCCGGATTGGAGAACAAGATGTTGCCCTTGCCGGTGGCCGGATTCAGGGAATGGAACAACAGGCTGGCCTGGCAGCCGCGCGGCTCCACGAGTTGTATTTCCAGCCACACTTCCGAAAACGTCGCGCCACCATCCTTGCTGATGGAAACGACCCGATGATTCTCGTCATCGTTCTGATTGCGGCTGTTGAGCATCAGGTCGCCATTGCTCAATTCGACCACCGTGCATTCGCTGGTTTGTGGCCGGGGAACGCTGCCGCCGATATGCCACGTCTCACCGCCATCGTCGGAGTAGATGACGTGCGAAACCATCTTCGCGCCCTTGGCATTATGGCGGGCCGGCACCACGATCCGTCCCTTGTGCGGCTCGCTTCGCTTCACGATGGCGTGGCACGGGCCGGTGCCATACCACTTCCACTCCGGTTGATAAACCGAAGCCGTGATGCGGCGCGGCTTCGACCACGTGAGGCCATCGTCATCCGAGTGCATGACGAACACCTCGCGCGTCGTGCGGTCTTGCTCGGAGCGAATCCACTTGTTCCAAAGCCAGACGAGCAGGATGCGCCCGGAAGGCAAAATGACCGGACACTGGTTCTTGCAGGGATTTCGGCCATCATTGGCAAGCACCTGCAACGGTCTCCACGTCCGTCCGCCGTCGGTGGACCGCTTGAGGACGACATCCATGTCGTCCTCGTCCTTGTGGCTGTTCACGCGCCCTTCACAAAAGGCGAGCACTGTGCCCTTCGCGCTGACTGCCAGCGTCGGGCAGCGGTAAACAGCATAGCCTTCCTCTCCGCCCGTGAAGGGAACGGAGTCGAGCCGCGTCTTCGCCGAATCCCCGGCGTGCAATGCAGCCTGCGGCCCGAACAGCAGGGCGGCGATTAAGGCGGACGTGGCTTGCCCGGCTGTTCCTTTCATTTCCCTTCCTTCGCCCATTTTTTCATCAACGCGATGTTGCGGCGGGTGACCTCGTCTCGGCCGGCGCCACGATCCGCCAGGTAAACCGCCATGTCGCTGTCGTACATCTTTTCAGACTCCGGCCCTTGTTCGCGGGACTCAGCCATCCACCGATCGAGTCGGGCGCGGAGTTGGGTGAGCGTTTGCTGATGCTCGGTCTGCTCTACGAGGTTGGTCAACTGCCAGCGGTCCTTTGTCCATTCATACAGTTCCTCCGGCGGACGCGTCGGGCTGAAAAGGAGTTTTTCCTGGAGCGCATCCAATTTGCCGGCGTCCTGCAGCGAACGCAGCGTTTGCAGGATGGTCTTGCCGTCCTTGTAGGCGTTCGGCTGGAGCAGCGGCCGTTGCGGATGGAAGTTGCGGATGTAAAGAAATGGATCCGTGCGCACGCTGCGAATGCGGTCCACGGTTTCGTCGCAGCGGTCGCGCGCGGCGAAAACGGCTTCGCGGGGGCGATAATCTTTGGCGAACACATCGCGGGCTTGCATGGTGCGCGGGATCGGGATGCCCGCGGCGGCGAGCGAGATCGCGGCCAGGTCAATGTGTTCGATCAGGTCGTCGCGGGTTTTGCCTTTGGCGATGCCCGGACCGCGCACGATGAACGGCGTGTGCGTGCCTTCGTCGTAAAGAAACTGCTTTCCGCGCGCGTGGCTGATGCCGTTGTCGCCAAAAAGGATGATCAACGTCTGGTCGAGAATCCCTTCCTGTTCGCGGCGGGCGATGATCCTGCCGACGTGCGCATCAGTCAATCGCAGGGCGTCGAGATAGGCCGCCCAGTCGCGCAGCAACACCGGGTCGCGTGGGTAATACGGCGGCAGCGTAACCTTGGCGGGATCGGTGGCGTTGCCGAGCTCCGCTTTCGCGCGCTCGACGAGGCGCTGCGCGCTGGCGTCCGTGCCGCCGCGCAATTTGCCGCCGCGCGATTCGCCGGGCAACCCGCTTCCGATGCAGGTGTAATAACCCGCCTCCTGGAACAATTCCGGAATGGGCCGCACGCCTTCCGGCAGAGGGATCTTCTCGACCCCGCGCCCGCTGCGGTGATGGTGCGCGCCGATGGAAGTCTGGTAGCAGCCGGTGATCAACGCCGAGCGACAGGGCGAGCAGACCGGCGCGGTCACGAACGCCCGGGTGAACCGCGTGCCCTCTCGCGCCAGGCGGTCCACGTTCGGCGTCTGGATGGTCTTCTCCCCGTAGCAGGAGAAGTGTGCGGACGCGTCGTCCTGAACGATCCAAAGGATGTTGGGCCGCGGGGCCGCCGTCGCGGAACAGGCGAAACTCACGGCGAGGAGCAGGAAGCAGCAACTCTGGCGGAAGGAACTTCTCATGGAGGTCAGGCTAGTCCAGCAATTCCGCACCCGCGATGCCGCGCTCATGGTGAACGCCGGCACCGCGCGGTGGTTGGCGCATGCGTCCAGGCGCAAACACCGCAACGGCGGCGCCTGTTGCGGCGGCAACCCATCCTCTGGTTCAGTGGCCATAAATCTCATGCGCAGGAAGCTACACAGCCGGGGCACGGTGTCCAGCGCCGCCACCGGAGGCCGAACGGCAACCCGGCCCTACCTTTTTCAGCTTCCGCATGATGAGTTGCAGGAACAACAGCGCAGTCTCTGCCGTTTTTTGTCTTCGGGGAAATTGCCCTGGATGCCGCGCTCTTCCTCGCCGCCGAACACCTTGCGGTGGGCCACCAGTTGGTGAGGAATACGTCCACGCGGTCGCGCTTGCCTGGTGGCCGTGCGCAAACTGCGTCCTTCCTTCGTTGGCCAATCCCCACAAAAGTTCAGCCAAAGCACCCTGATTGTTTCGGTGTAGGTGTGAATCTGGTTCGTCGAGCAATGTAACTGCCGGATTAAACAGGTAGATGTATGACAAGAATACAGCAGCGATTGGAGTTGGTTGACGGCGGCAGAAACGAAAGCTGAGTGCTGAAGGCTGAAGATTTCATTTTCCCATCCGCGCTATCCGCGTGATCCGCGGTTCTAGTCGGTGCTGTCCCAGAGGCGTTTTTCAAGCGCGGCATTTTCCTGGTCTATTTCGGATGGGGCGATCCAGTGCCTCAGTTGAGGCGAGGATACCGAAGGGTTTTCCGGCTACCAAGCGCGGTTTCGAATAGGCCGAGCGCTCCTTTCATCGCCAGAACCAGACACGCGCGCAGCATGCCGGCTTTCTGCGCCAGCCGATGGTTTCCGACGGGATCCGCATAAGGCCCCTTCGTCCGATCCGCGAAGACTTCGCCCACGTACCGGTAACCGAGGTTGCTGAGGAACACGATGATGTAACGCCGGAACGGCCGCCCCGGCAACGAGGTCACGATGCCCGCGTCGGACGCGTAGTTGTAGGTGAGGCCGGTCTTGTGTGCAAAGGTCACTTCCGCCACGGCGTTGCTCGCCCGGACATCGACTCCGAAATTCACGCCGTCCACGACGACGATGCCGGCCGCATTCATGCCGCAATGCGCGCCGATGAATCCGGCGAAGGACGGTGTCACATGCGCATGACCTTCCGTGGGCAGATAGACCACCAGCACCGGAAACTCGTGCGCACCGGCCTTGAGCGACCAGTCAAGATTGCGTGTCTGGTAGAGATGTCCGTCCTCGGTCGAATCACCCCACGCCGCGATGCTGCTGCACGAATACGGCATGAGCAGCGGCAGGCAATGGACATGTTGAATCAGGCGCACCGGCTGGCCGCTGCCTTCCGCCAGACCGACCAACTGCTGCTGCACACGCCCGTCCGTGTAGCCCGCGGTCGTGGCCCATGCCAGGTCGAGCGTCTCGTCCGTGACCTTGAGCTCCTGCTTGAAACCGGCGACGACCGCCGGCGCCAACTGCTGGATTTCGTCGCGCATCAAACGACCCAGTTGCCAGCCCATCTGGTAGGGCGTGCCACGCACCACAATGACCGGCACCCTGGCCACTCCGTTGGTCAGCGTGATGCGATGGCCGGCGCCGCCGGGATCCCGGCTGGTCAAGGCCGTCGCGGCGGACGGTGCTCCACCGCTCCGAAGCGCGGCGTCCTTGGCCGACTCGGCCGCCGTTGAGGAATGATCGCCGAGTGTCAGCAGCAACGAGACCAGCAGCAGGGAAGGTTTCATCGTGAGCGAGAATGTGTCCAGCCGGACGAAGTTTGCCAAGCCTCTTCGTGGCCTGGCCTGAGCCGTCGCAAGTTGTGGCCCGACCGACTCCACGTCCTTGCTGCGCGCATCGGTGGAACTCGAGAGGGTCGTGCGTTCCGCCCGGGGATTGTAAGGGTCCGTGCCGTTTGAGGCGATGAGCAGCGCGTTGAACCAGCCCCTCGCCCATCGGATCGGAGAGGGATCGAGGGTGAGGGTGGTGACTTGCCGGAATCTCCGCCTTGCAGTGCGTCAGGTTTTCGTCGAACGCCGCATCGGAAGTGCGAAGTGCGAAGCCCGAAGTTCAGTTAGTTCGACAATCGAAATTCGTCATTCGTCATTCCCAACGCGCCGGGCTTCTTCAACTCGACGACCACCAGCCCCGACAGCAGTCGGGGTTGACGAAGCCAACCAAATCCGGGCGGCAGGTGTAGAGCGCGCCCTTGACAATGAACTGGCTGACCAGCAGGAAATCATTGTTCGCCGGCTGCTCCCAATCAATCACGCGCACGCGGACAGTGGTTTGTCCGCCGCGCCCATGTCCCTCGCCCGTGGGAACGGGAGAGGGTGGCCGCAGGCCGGGTGAGGGTCGTGAGGCTGAAGACTGACTTCCTGGGCGCGGTGTCGAATCACCACCCTCTCCGCCTCGACCGGGGAGAGGGCCGTGAGGTGTCGAAATGTCTGTGTCCACCACCGAAACCGGGATGCTCTCTTTCAACAGCCGATAAACCTCGCGGTTCGCCTGTTCGAGCAACATGGCCGAACGGTCGCGGGTCAACTCATCAATGGCAGCAGTGATGGCCTCGGGCGGGAAAGCGGGATTCAACTTCTCCAACGCCGTGCGCAACGGGAATGACCACCTCCCGTCGCGCTCCGCAATCGAACTGGAGCGCTAGCGGTCGCCAGTTCTAAAGCTCACGTCTCCGCAACACATGCTGTCGCAAGAGATCAAATAAACCTCCACCAAGTCGCGTTCTCCAAGGTCTTGATTGAGCTGGAACTGGTGGGTGGTAACATCTCGAATCCGTTCAACAATGCTTGGCGAATCGGTGTCCCCAAAACGGAATTGGCATCGAATGCCTGATAGATAATAGCTGTCGCCGTGCGCTCAAGGCGAAGCACCGGGTCAGTCATCGGCTCGATTTCCGGAATCTCCGTCCTAACGGTGTTAACTCCACCACGCGCCCTGGTCTCCCCCAGCGGATGAGTTCGTGCATCATGGGCGCTGACCAGCGCATTCATGCCGGAGAAGAAATTCGTTCGGAGAACACGGAATGGAATCTGAATCTGCGTTCGACGGGAGGACTCGGAAACTCGCCTGACGCGCATCAACAGCACTGTGCCCGGCACTTGCGCTGCGATGGCTTGAGCACGCCGCACGGGCGGTGCGGCATACCGCTGCGCCTTGAACAAGGCTTGTGTTGCTGCTGGGCGCTTTGCTTTGGACTGGTCTCCGCTGGCTCTGCGGCGTTTGCGCAATTCTTGCTCCGGGAAGACGTAGCCGAGGCGAACCAAGTCACTGAGCAAGGTTGCGTCCAGCCGCTTTGCCAATCCAGTGCTGAGATCGCGCCAAGCAGCCAAGGCAGTCCGTGCGTCTTGAATCAACGGGTCGTTCACTGGCGCGTCGAGTTGCAGACCTGCTTCCGTATTCACGTAAAGGCCCGCCCCTGTAAGGTTGTTTGAACCGACAATCAAGCGAGCGTCGGAATCGTTGCGGAGAAGATAAACTTTGGGGTGGAAGGTCGTCTCCGCTTCATTGTGGTGAATGTATGTTTCGATGTTCCCGTTTGCCTGCAAAGCCAGGAAGTCTTTCAGCCCTTCGGCGGAGGTGTTTTCGATGTCCACGCCTACAGTGACCTGCGCGAAACCGCCACGTCCCAAGAACTTCTTGAAGGGTTCTTCGAGATGCTGCGTCCCAGAGCGGCGCACCCAAGCGACGGCAATCTCGATACGATTCCATTTTTCGCTTTCGATGTCCGCTGCGAGAGCCGTGCCGAAGCGATGTGCCAATGGTTGGTTGTAGAACATGATTATGCTCCCTTGCGATGGCCCTTCGGCTTTCGGTGCTCAGACCGCCCCATCAGGTAATCGTAGGACACCACCGTCTTCCCGTTGGCTTGTTTGTCCGGCGGTTTGGCAACGATCACGACATACTCGTGAACATTCTTGAAAAGGAAGTTTGGCGGATAGGGGTAGCTCCCGAAGATGGGGCGTTGCTTGCCGTGAGATCCCCACTTCCCACCCGTCCCGTCCTTCGACCAGACGATCTCGTTTACGAGAACGAATCCAATGTCTCGCAACTGGCAGATGAAATCAGCCGCGAGCGGGAACGTCAGCAAGCCGTGTTCGGTATGCTGGTTCACGTTTGCGGTCACAACGCAAAGTTTTCTGCCAGGCATCAAGACGCGATAGCACTCTTCAAAAGCGGGCCGAATGCCGTCGAAGAAACGCCTGTAAACCGGCTCGTTGCCCACGTTCTCATCACCTTTCCCGTAGTCAGCCTTGTTCCAATACGGAGGACTTGTGACCACCAAACCGACAGAATCCGCTGCCAGAATCTCCATGTTGCGGCTGTCGCCGAGGATGATTTGCGCGTGTTCCTTTCCGTTCGATAAAGCATGGCAGCGGTTGCGAATGATTTTGGCGTAATCAGGATTTTGCTCGACGCACACGGCGTGTCGTCCGAGTTCAATAGCGGCAACGGCCGTCGTTCCAGTTCCCCCGAACGGATCAAGCACTGTCTCTCCATGAAAGGAAAAGAGCTTGATGAGCCGTCGCGGAATCTCCACGGGAAAGACTGCCGGGTGGTTGGGGTCGGATGTGTTTGCGATTTGCCAGACGGTTTTGGTGTATTCGCGCCATTCTTCCTTGGATAGCTTGCTCTTTTCTTTTTGGGCTTTGGTCGGCTGCTTAATCATCCAGTTTTGGTTTCGGTGAAATGTCTGCTGACGTGGCTGCGCCGTTCGTCGGCGGAGTCCACAACGGCGTTTCGCTGCACAAACGCCCGAAGTTCTGCCACAAACTCGTCGGCAAGGCTCGCAGAACGGGCGAGAATCGCGTCAATTTCATCGCGCTCCTGGTGACACGCCAATGGACGGAAGCCGACAGTCAGCCGGCCTGCATTCAAGCTAGTGAACCGGTGGCCTTGCAGCTTTTGCCACAGCGTATCGCCGAGCAGCGCAAGCGATTCAAAATCGCCGGTTGTGAAAGAGCGTCGGCTAAACGGAATCTCGTTGAACAGCCAGGCTGCAACGTGAAATCCATCGCCTTGCACATGCCAGAGCCAGAAGGAAAGTCGGCTGCTGAGAATGGCGAAGGCTGCGCGCGCCTCCAATTCAGTCTTGAACTCCAAACAATGGACCGAACTCTCGCTCAGAATCATCCCGCGCTCATCAGGCAGCAGCGAGGCGGGACGATAAACATTCAAGAAATTGTAAGCCGTGCCCCCAACGAAAACCTTCGGCGCACTTTCCCCAGCCAAAGCGTCAGCGGGATCGCACGTCCCGATTCGCATTGCAAGGGACGGCAATCGCTCGAAGCGTCGCCGCAACGCCATGAAGGCTTCCGATTGCGTTGCACCGTCGAGCTTCGGAATCCCTGAAGTAATCTCGACTGAATCCACCGCCGTAAACTGAATGCTCTCAAACAGCCGCGTGCGCGTGCGGCTAGTCCATTTTCGCAATGGCCCAGTCTCAATGTTCGCCGCCTGTCCGCGCCGAGGGGTTTCTGAATTCTCGTGGCGAAATAAAATCGCGTTGCGTGTTTTGACTTCCTCGCCAAAAAGTGCGTGAGGTTCACGATCAAAAAAGGCGAACTGCCATCGCCCGCCGTTCCAACTCATCGCGTGTCGGCAGTTCTCGAATTGTGAGCCGCCATGAAACGCCAACGATAGCGGCGTGACCAGCGCGGCTGCGTTGCAGCCCGGCTTGGTGAATCGCCACATCATCTCCACGAACAACGGGAATAGATTTAGCCGTGGTGCTGCTTTCGCTCCATGCAGTGAAGCAAAGCGTGAAGTCAGCGAAGCGAAATCAGAGCGCTCACCCAACGCGGCGTAGGGCGGATTACCCACCAGAAGGTCGAAACCATGTTGTGCCTGGGGAAACAAATGCGCCAGCGACGGAAGCGGACTTTGGAATAACTCTGTTGCCGCTCGTGCCTCCCCTAGCCCCGCCGCCTCGACACTAAGTGCGTCAGTCTCGGCGAGATTGCGGCGAATCATCTTCCAAGCGTTGAGCGGGCTGAGGTTGCGAGCGTGAAGTTCTGGCAAACATTCGTTCAGAAGAACAAAGGCGGCAGCGTCCAAGGCGTGCCCGCTGACATCCATTCCATGCAGGCAACTGGTGATGTAATCGAGTCGGCAAAAGTCGCTCGTAACACCATGTGCGCGCATCGCCGCACGAAGCATCGCCAAGAAGAAAACTCCTGTGCCGCAAGCTGGGTCGAGGCATTTGGCGGTGAGAAAATCACCCGGATAGAGTTCGATGGCGTGTCCTACCATGTAATCGGCAACGTCGGCAGGCGTGTAGAAAACTCCAGCCTCTCGCTTCGCCGCGCGAGCCGACGCCGTAGTCGGATCTTTCATCACCGACGCCCGACTGCCCGGCCCATGCTCTTCCAAGAGGTAAGGAAGAAGGGAGTGAAACTCTTGGTCAAGCTGAACGGTGTTGAGTAGTTGCTCCGCCTCCCACAAGCACTCAACGGGAACTTGCGCTGACAGCCAAGCACACGTGTCCGCCGAATTCCCGCGAAACCACGACTCTGCATCCTGAAAGCCACTTCGCGGCGAACAGCTTCCGCTGCTCCGCGCAGTCAGGCAAATCGAAACCAAGTTCCAAGCTGCGCGCATCGCCAGCGAATCTGCGCTCTGCGAAAACTCGGAGTGGGTGGGAAACGTCTGGGAGAAAACTCCCGCCAACTTTTCCGGGAACAGCCCTCTGGCAAGAACTAAAACCGCCTCGCGAACTGGCTTTCCTTTCGCTTCAGTCGCAGCCGCAAGCGACGCTCCTTCACGAGGTGAACCGTGCCGCTTCGGCCTTGCGGGCGTTGCCGCAAGTTCGAGTGTCAGTAGTTCTTGTTCGTCAGTCGCCAGCATGGTCATCCGGGTGTGTTCATGTTAAGTCGCATTGTCGTGTCGCGTAAAGCTCAGACCCTTCACGGGCGTCGAAGGCGGAGTTGGCCATGACGAAACCGGCCCTGCCGCCGGAAGTTCCGGCCTCCCCATTTTTAAGCGGGGAGTGGAAGAGTTGAATCCAGAGGTAATTCGCGTTGTCGGTGCGCGGCAGGCCGAACGGGAAGCGGCGTCCCGGCCCGACGGAGTCTTTCAGCCGTTCCTTGTCCACGGCGTTGACGTTGAACGGCGGATTGGCGAGGACGAAATCAAACTGGCCGGTCGATTTGTGCGGGTCGTCGTAATAGCTGTTGACCTGGCCGCCGTGGCGGATGTCGCCTTCCAGCCCATGCACGGCGAGGTTCAGGCGGCAGAGGCGGCCGGTTTCGTCGGTCTTCTCGACGCCGTGGATGGACAACTCGCGAGTTGGTTCACCGGAATAGTCCTTCGGCCTGTTCCCCGCAGATTGCCCGGCGGCAGGTTGCCGCTTGTGTTCGGCCACGAAGCGGGCGGAGGAGACGAATCCAGCGTCCGCGGGACCCGAGCCACACGCGGGGTCGAGGATGCGCCCGTGGTAGGGCTCGATGACTTCGGTGAGGAGGCGGACGATGCAGGACGGGGCATTCGCGAAGAACGAATGTCGAATGTCGAATGTCGAATGTCGAACTACCGGCGAGTCCGAATCCACACTTCGCAATTCGGCATTGGACTTGGCCGGAGTTGGCGCTCCAGTGGTCTTTCGCTTTGCGAAAGTCCCGCCAAGTGACTTCGTATTCGGAACTCTCGCTCACGCGCGTCGCGGTGTCGGCGCTGTCCCAGAGGCGTTTTTCCAGCGTGCCGTTGGCGGTGTCCTTTTCTGGCGGGGCAATCCAAATCATGAGTTGGGGTGAGGATACCGAAGGGTTGGCCCGTTACCAAGCGCGGTTTGCGGCCGCAGGCGCGGGGCGGATCACCAGCGGGTCTTCGCGTCGCAGGCGCGAGCAAAACACCAGCCGCACGTGGCTTCA
>Ga0194128_10005164_pt1 | contig 18545 bp, 15 predicted proteins | sample TA2KigCa65mmetaG_FD_148650 | JGI IMG/M metagenome (GOLD analysis project Ga0194128, IMG submission 148650) | Freshwater microbial communities from Lake Tanganyika, Tanzania - TA2015037 Kigoma Deep Cast 65m | ecosystem: Environmental > Aquatic > Freshwater > Lake | place: Tanzania: Lake... | reverse complement strand
GCCACCTCGCTTTGGCTCCGCGGCGCCAGCGGCGGCCTGTGGGACGAGCGACGCTATGTGGCGCTCACGCAGGTGTTCTATGATGCGCCGGATGTTGCGCTCAGCGGCGAGACCTCGGTCGCGCTCCTCACCCTGGCCGCGCGCGATCGCATCCTGAGCCAGGTCCTGATCAAGGCAGCCGACCCGGAGCGCGCGCGCTTCCTGCGCTCCATGTGGGACCAGCAGGTGATTCTCTCCTGGCTCGGCGGGCCTGAGGCCACGCCCCTGCCCGAGGGCGCCTCGCCCGACCCGGCGTCCGACAGCCTTTCCGTCCTCATCAGCTTCAAGCCGGACGGTGCCGAATTGAAGGTGCCGCTGTCGGACACGAGCTTCGATGGTGCCAAAGCGAGCCTGCCGGAAGGCCTCATCCTCGAACCCTATCCGCCGAACCTGCTTCTCGGGCGCTGGACCATGAAGGACGCCATTCCGGCGCCCTGGATCGACCCCGGCGCCAATGTCGAACCGACCATCAAGCCATTCGTCGGCAAGGTAATCGACGTGGGCCAGGCGGTGGTGGGCGGCGATACGCCGATTGCCTGCAAGAATGCCCAATATTCGAGCGCCATGATCCCGCCGAACGGCCTGTTCCAAGGTGGGCTCGCGGGGTTGAACGCCGAGGCCCAGGCCAAGAGTCTTGGTCTATCCCCCGAAGAGGCACGCACGGTGACGCTCAACTGCGACACCGGCCTCTACGATTTCCATTTCGTCAGCCGGGACGAGGCGCTGATCGCCTATGACCACGTGATCTTCAGGCTCGGCCGGGAAAAGTGAGCGCGCCGATTGCCTGAGCCGGGCGGTTGGTTCTAGGTTTGGGCCGAAACGCGGGACCAAACGGAATCATATGATGGCCAAGATCGGTGTTGATGTCGGTGGCACGTTCACCGACCTGATTCTCGAAATCGGCGAGGGCGCGAACCGGAAGGTGTTCGTGCACAAGGTGCCGAGCACGCCCCACGATCAATCCGAGGGCGTGGTCAGGGGTGTGCTCGAGTTGTGCGAGCTCGGCGGCATCAAACCGGCCGACCTCAAGCTCATCGTGCATGGCACGACCATCGCCACCAACACGGTGCTCGAATATAGCGGCGCCGAGGTGGGCATGCTCACCACGCGCGGCTTCCGCGACATCCTGCACATGGCGCGGCACAAGCGCCCGCACAACTTCTCGATGCAGTTCGACGTGCCCTGGCAGTCGAAGCCGCTGGTCAAGCGGCGCAACCGCATTCCGATCACCGAGCGCATTCTGCCGCCCTCGGGCGAGATCGTGGCGCCCTTGGCCGAGAACGAGGTGCGCGAGGCCGCGACGCTGTTGAAGTCGCGCGGCGTCGAGGCGGTGATCGTTTGTTTCCTGTTCTCATTCCTGAACAACGCGCATGAGAAGCGCGCGAAGGCTATTTTGAAAGAGATGCTGCCGGGCCTCTATGTCGAGGCGTCGCACGAGGTGGTCGACGTCATCCGCGAATATGAGCGCTTCTCCACGACCGCGATGAACGCTTTTGTCGGCCCGCGCGTTGGCCGCTATCTGAAACGACTCGAAAGCGCGCTCCGGGCCAAGGGCATCGGCGCGCAGATTCGCGTCATGCAGTCGAATGGCGGCGTGACGACGCTCGAGAACGCGGCGGAGCACGCCGTCACCATTTTGATGTCGGGGCCCGCGGGCGGCGTGATCGGCGGGCGCTGGTGCGGGCGCATGTCGGGCGAGAGCAACGCGATCACGGTCGATATCGGCGGCACGTCGGCTGACATCAGCGTGATCCCCGAGGGACGGTTGCGCGTGATGAATCCGCGCGATACGCAGGTGAACGGCTACCCTGTGCTCGCGCCGATGCTCGATATCGACACGATTGGCGCCGGCGGCGGCTCGATCGCCTATATGGATGAGGGCGGCGCGTTCCGCGTCGGCCCGAAATCGGCGGGCGCCGACCCTGGCCCGGCCTGCTATGGCCGGGGCGGCGTCGAGCCCACGGTGACCGACGCACAGGTCGTGCTCGGCCGGCTCGACCCGGAGCACTTCCTCGGCGGCGGCGTCAAGATCGACCCGGCACTCGCCAGGAAGGCTATCGAGACGCAGCTTTGCCCGAAGCTCGGCGTCAGCGTCACCGAGGCCGCGCTCGGCGTGATCCGCGTGATCAATTCCAACATGGCGCTCTCGATCCGCGCCAATTCGGTGGCCAAGGGCGTGGACCCCAGGCGCTATGCGCTGATGCCGTTCGGCGGCGCCGGGCCCCTGCACGGCACCGCGCTCGCCAAGACCGTATCGGCCAAAGAGGTGATCGTGCCGCCAACGCCGGGCATTCAGGCCGCGATCGGCTTGCTTGCGACCGACATGCAATATGAGTTCACGGGGGCACTGCTGACCGTGCTGACCAAGGCCGACCAGGCCGCGCTCGACAAGGTGAACGCGCGCCTCGATGAGCTGAGTGCTCAGGCGAGCAAGGCCCTCGCCGCCGACGGCGTGCCGGCGAGCCAGCACCGCTTCGTGCGTATTGCCGAGTGCCGCTATGTCGGCCAGGGCTTCGAGCTGCGCGCCGAGATGCCGGACGGGCGCATCACCACCGAGACCAAGAAGGCCGTGCTCGACAACTTCCACAAGGAGCATCGCCAGGTCTATGGCCACGCCTTCGAGGACCAGGATGTCGAGCTGATCACGCTGCGCGTCGTCGCGCGGGTGCCGGAGGAGCCGGTCAAGTGGCCGGCGCTGTCGTCGTCATCCGGATCGGACCCGAAGGAGGCGATGCTCTATTCGCGCCGCACCGTGTTCGACGACGGCACGACGCACGACACGCCGCGCTATGCACGTGCAAAGCTCAAGGCGGGCCACGTGATCGACGGCCCCGCCATCGTCGTCCAGACCGATTCCACCACGCTGATTCCGCCGGGCTGGGTGGCGAACATCCACCAATCCGGCAATCTCCACGTTCGCGAGAGAGGGTGAGCCGCCATGGCCGTGATCCGCAACGCCGTCGACCCCATCACGCTCCAGGTCATCGGAGGCGCGCTCGACACCATCGCGAAGGAGATGGGGCATGTGCTCTACCGCATGTCCTACTCCTCGATCATTCGCGAATCGCAGGATCTGGGCGCCGGCCTGTTCGACAAGAGCTTCAACACGCTTTGCGAGTCGGATTCGACGCCAATGCACATCGGCTCGATCCCGGCCTATTTGCGCGGTATCGAGAAGACCCTGCACGACCCCTGGAAGGAGGGCGACGTCGTGCTGCACAACCACCCCTATTTCGGCGCGAGCCATTCGCCCGACATCGCGGTGATCTCGCCGGTGTTCTGGGAGGGGGAGCTCGTCGGCTTCTCGGGCAACACCGCGCACCATGTCGACATCGGCGCGGCGACCCCCGGCCTCATCATCGACGTGCCCGACGTCTATGCCGAGGGCATGCTCTTCAAGGGCATTAAGCTCTATGAGGAGGGCAAGCTCAACAAGGCGCTCTGGCAGTTCATCGAGACCAACACGCGCGTGCCCTCGCTCGTGATGGGCGACCTCGAGGCGCAGGTGGCGTCCGCGCGCCTCGGCGTGCGCCGCTTCAAGGAGCTGCTCGGCGAATATGGCAAGGAAACGGTCGAGCAGGCGACGCGCCAGCTGATGGATTATTCCGAGACCATGCTGAGGAAGCGCATCTCGGAGATTCCCGATGGCGAATATGTCGCCGAGGGCTTCCTCGACGATGACGGACGCACACGCGGCAAGCCCTTGCCGGTAAAGGTGACGGTCAGGATCAAGGGCGACACCGCGGAGGTGGACCTCACCGGCTCATCGCCCCAGGTGCCGACCGCGTTCAACGTGCCGTTCGAGGGCTCGACCAAGGTGGCGTGCTATTTCGCCTTCCGCGCGCTCCTGTTGGACACGGCGACGACCGAAGAATATGTGCCGCAGAACGAGGGCTCGTTCCGCCCGATCAGCGTGATCGCGCCCAAGGGCTCGATCTTCAACCCGATCTTCCCGGTCGCGGCCGAGGCGCGCTTCGGCCAGATCCAGCGCATCGTCGACCTCATCATCAAGGCGCTCTCGCCGGTGATCCCCGAGCGCATCGTGGCCGGCAGCTCGGCCACACTTTCTTTCGCCGCCTATTCCGGCGTGCGCCCGAGCGGCGACTATTGGGTATTCCTTGAGGTCAATGAGGGCGCCTATGGCGGGCGACCCCATTCAGACGGGCCGGACTCGATCGATGAGTTGATGCGCAACACGCGCAACAACCCGGTCGAAGATCTCGCCATGCATTTGCCCTTGATCTGCGATCGCTATGAGCTGCGCGATGACGTGTCGTCAGGCGCCGGCAAGTTCCGCGGCGGCCTCGGCGTCGTGAAGGTGCAGCGCTTCCTCGGCAAGGGTTTCATGACCCATGAGTGCGACCGCCATGACGACGCGCCCTGGGGCTTCATGGGCGGGCACGCCGGCGCGGGCGGCAAGGTCGAGACCTTCAACGCATCCGACCCGAAGAAAATCACCTCGATGCCGGCCAAGTTCTCGAACCTGCAGACCAACACCGGCGATTGCATCGCGATCTATTCGCCGAATGGCGGCGGCTATGGCGACCCGCTGGATCGTCCGGCCGCGACCGTGCGCGACGACGTGCTCGACGGTTTCTGCACGCGCGACTATGCGCGGGACGCCTATGGCGTGGTGCTCACTGACAAATTGGAGTTGGACGAGGTCGCCACCGCCGCACGCCGCAAGGAGATGCGCAAGAGCGCGGCCTAAAGCACGCAGCCCGATTTCGCGGCCTTGGCGTAGGCGATAAGCTCGGGTGAGAGGCCGGGTCGCGCCTTCAGATAGGCATCAACGATCGGCGCGACGGCGGCCTTGTGGTGAAAGGCCCAGTGGCCGAGGCCGTGCAGCGCACTTTCCTGACAAGCGATTGAGTCAAGCGTCAACGCGTGGCGCATGACATCGAGCATCGCATCGTCCATCGCCTTGTGGTTTGGGTCATCGGGCGTCGCGAGCCCCGGCACCGTGTCCCACCACATGTAGCAGACGCCATTCAGCGGCCCGACCGCCATGTCACCCTTGTTGAGGTGCGAGAGGTGTGGCGTGCAGCGGGGCGCGAACAGGCGGTCATAGACGGTGCTGATCGAGCGCGCGCAACGTAGCCGCGCTTCAAGTGGCAGCGCCGGCTCGCGAATCGAGGCCAGAAGATCGCCCGCCGCGTTGTTAATGATGTAGTCGAGCCCTTGCGCAATCTGTGCATCCGAGAAATAGGCGAGCGCGGGCTCGGGATCCTCGAACAGGCGGGTGATATGCGCCACCGTCTCCGCCGGCTCGCCCTGCCAAAGCACGGAATCGAGGTCGAAGTGCCAGGCCGGGCCGTGCAGCGGCACCTCGTGGCCGAAGCTGTGCTCGACCCAGGCGTCGAACGAGATGTTTTTCAACCCGGCCATGGCAACCTCGCGCGGCGGTGCGCGGGGGCCATCTTGCGGGCGGCAGAACTAAAGGAGGGTTGACGCGACTTGCCCCGCGCGCCTGCTAAACCCACCCCTTCTTGCGCCGGCTGGAGAGATCGGGCGTCCAGTTCGGGCGCAGGAGATCGAGCGGATAGCCGCAGGAGTAGTCGTAGGACGGCTTGATCACGTATTTGCGGTCGAACGGCACCCAGTCATAGGGCTCACCCGAGCGCACGATATAGGGCCAGTCGGGGTGGGCGAAGATCGGTCGGCCGATCGCTACCAGATCGGCCGCACCGGTGGTCAGCGCGGTCTCGGCATGCGCGCCCTCGGCGATGCCGCCATTAGTGATCACGGGCTTGCCGCTCGCCTCGCGAATCGCTTGCGGCATCGGCGTCTTGTCCTTGGGGTCGCGGTTGTCCGACCAGGCGAAGCTCGACCAGTGGAGCGCGTCAACCGCTGAATCCTTCAGCGCCCGTCCGACGCTTCGCGCGTATTCGACGCCGCCACGCCACGCGCCGGTGAAATCATCCACGCCATCCTGCGAGAGGCGGAGCGTGATGAGCTTGTTGGGCCCGATCGCGTCCCTCACGCGCGCACAGACGAGCTTCGGGAAGCGCACATTGTTCTCGGGCGAGCCGCCATATTGATCGGTGCGCAGGTTCAGCTTCGGATCGATGAACTGATAGAGCAGGTAGCCATTGGCGCCGTGAATTTCGATGCCGTCGAACCCGGCCTCGATGCCGCGCTTGGCGCCCTCGGCAAAGCCGCGCGCGACCTCGTTGAGCTCCGCCTCGCTGAGCGCGCGCGCGGGCGGGAACGTCACCTTCGGCCACGCGCTTGTGATGCCGCGATCATGCTTCTCCTGATCGCTGTCGGTATAGAGCACCCAGCCCAGGCTTTGCGTCGCGCTGGATGACACCGCCTGCTCGCCCTCGTGCAGGCAGCGCGGATCGCTGACGCGCCCGCCGTGCATGAGCTGGAGGATGATCGGCACGTTTTGGCGGTGGACCGCATCCGTCACCTTGCGCCAGGCCTTGACGTGCTTCGGGGTCAGGCAGCCGGGCTGGCTCAAATAGGCGACGCAGCCAAGCTCGTCGTTCTGCCACGTCCCCTCAGAAATGATCATGGAGACGCCGCCGCGCGCACGCCGCGCGTAGTAGGCCGCCATCTCATCGGTCGGCGTGCCGTCGGGCTCGGCCGATTGGCGCGTCAGGGGCGCCATGACCACGCGATTCTTGAGCGTGAAGGCGCCGAGCTTGAACGGGGAGAAGGTGGTCGGAAACGGGGTCGCCATGGCGGGGATTGCCCTCGTTGGGCCGAATGGCCGGGTGATGGGATGATGGGGGAAGGCTTAGCGGCGCACGGTTTTCTTCTTCGCCGGCGCTTTGGCCTTGGGTTTGGCGGGCGTAGCGCGTTTGACCTTCGAGGCCTTCCCGCTTTTCGGCGAGCCCGGCGCCATCATCTCGCGCGCGATGCGCTGGGTGCGCTCGGCGAAGCCCTCGATCGCCTCGAAATTGGCGCGGAAGCGCTCGGCCGCCCCTGCGACCCGGGCCTCGACCGCCTTGAGGTCAGGCTGGTCTTCGGCCAGCGCCTCGAGCACCAGCGATTCGAGCGCCAATAGGCGCGAGGCCTGATCGACCACCAGAAGTTCGAGCGCAAGGATCATATCGTCCCGTTTCTCGAGCTCTTGGCGCAGCGCCCTCGACAGCTCATCCATCGCCGATTGCCCTCCGGTTTCGCCAATCCCTTATACTCGGGGGATGCGCGGCGGGGCATCTTAATGGACAAGGGCGGGCGTGCAAGGCGGCAGGGCGTTGCCGAGGCGCCGGCGCGTGGACCGAGGCGGCCGGGGCGGCGCGGGCTTTGGACCATGATCGCCTTCTGCTTCCTCATATTTGTGGTGGTCGTGGTGGCCGAGACCCAGAACGAGCTCGCCCGGCAGGCTGGGCAGACGCCGCCCAACGCCAACGCCCCCGCGATGACCGAGGCGGACGCCGCGAAGGCGGACCTCGAACCGGTCTCGCTGCAGAGGCGCCTCAAGGAGTACTACCGCGCGCACGACCTGCCGGTCGGCTGGGTGGTCACCGGCATCGATGCACCCCAAGACGATGCCGGCACGGTCCGCATCGTGTTCTCGCCCTCGCCGACCGATCGGCGTTATGGCCAGCCCGCGCCGGCCGACGACTTGGACCACGGCCCGTTCTGCCCGACACCGCCCGAGTTCTGGCAGGCCGCCAATGGCGCCGCGATCAAGGTCGAGCTCGGCGACAAGACCGGCGTGATCGAGACCATGACGTGCGTTGCGGTAACGTCGCGACAATAGTTCTGTTCGTCATGGCCCGGCTTGACCGGGCCATCCAGAGAAAAGGCAAAGGAGAAGCCCTGGGCTCTGGATCCCCCGGCCAAGCCGGGGGATGACGGTCAAAAGAGTTGTCGCGCCGCTCCGAGTAGCGTCTCGCGGGTCCCGCTTGGCTGCGTCAACCACCCAGCCTGATCGGCAGGCGGCTCGGGCCGGTTTCTGAGGCGAGGCGCGCGCGCAGAGTCTCGAACGCCTTCAACGCCGCCTGCTTCTCCTCGATCGACATCAGCTTGACGACCGCTTCGAGCTCCTGCAGCGCCGTGCCGATACCATGCTGGCCCGCGAGCGAGAGCCAGGTGAAGGCCTCGATGCGGTTTTTCTCGACGCCGACGCCGTTCGCAAACGCGTGGCCGAGCCGCGCCTGCGAGGGGTAGTGCCCGCGCTCGGCGGCCTGACGATAGAGCGCTGCCGCCTTGGCCTTGTCTTCCTTGACGCCCTGACCTTTGGTGTAGAGCACGGCGAGGTTGAAGGCGGCGTGATCATCGCCTTGCGCCGCCGCGGACTCGAGCCAACGCACGCCTTCCGCCTCATTCTTCGCGACGCCCTTGGCCATCAGATAGAACGCGCCGACATTCGCCTGCGCCTGCGCATTGCCGCCCTCGGCCGAGCGCAAATACCATTGGAACGCCCTGACATCGTCGAGCGCGACGCCCTCGCCATTGGCATAGGCCGAGCCGAGCCAGGCTTGGGCGGAAGGATCCCCCGCCTCGGCCAAAGGACGCCAGATCTCGAGCGCGCCCTTGAAGTCGCCCTTTCGATAAAGCTCGAAGCCGGCCTCGACCGAGCTGCCTGAACCCGCACGCGCCTTGGCGGGCTTCGTGCCCGGCGTCTTCGCCCTGGTCATGGCTTGGTGCGCTCGCTTTTCTTGTAGACGTAGACGCAGTCGGTGTCCTCATCGCCCTTGGTCACGGGCTCGCCATCGGTGCCGAGCTTCTCGAGGAAGTAGCGCTGCACGGTGCGCGCGGCCTGGAAGGTGAGCGTCTGTTTGTAGAGCCACGGGTCCTTCTTCTCGTCGACCTTGTGGCGCTTGAACAGCTCGGCCTTGGGGTCGGCCGCGATGCCGACGTAATAGTCGTGGAACTCGCCGCCGAATTCCTTGATGTAGGCGAGAATCTCGTACTTGATCTGCTGGACGCTGAAGACCATGGCCGACCTTGGCTCAGGGTTGCCGGCGAGCAAGGCCCGATGTACCCCCCACCCTTCCCTCCCCCGCAAGTGGGGAGGGACGAGATGGGATGTGGCGAGGCTTACGACGCACTTCCGTTCGTCCGATGGGGGCGATGGGACATACCCGTTGCCACTTGAGTCGAGCCGGGAAACACCGGACCGTTGCGCCTACGCTTTGCCGGCTTCCCCTTGAGGGGGCATGCAAAGCCGTTCGGCGATCCTTCCTCCCCCTCCCCCTTGAGGGGGGAGGGAGGGGTGGGGGTGGTTCCTGAAAAGTCATCACGGACCATGCCCGATGCGCGCGTCGGTAAGCGGCCCGGCCCAGTAGTAGTCGTGCTCGGCCAGCAACCGATCGATCAGAAAACGCTGGAAGTGATAGCCGTAATCGCTCGTCTCGATCGGCCGCTTCTTCCCCGCCGTCGCGGGCAGAGAAGGCGTACCCCATCGCATCGTCTCGAGCTGCTCGGCCTTGGATCGTTCCCCGATACGCGCGAGCAATGCGCGCCAAAAGTCGAGCCGCTTGATGATGCCCGGATGCTCGGCGGTGACACCCTTGGCGCCGAAGCCGACATAGAGCCGCACGCGATGCATAGTGGACGAGAACGACGTCGGCTGCAGGCCGATGGTGACCACGTGATCGGGCAGCGCCGCGATCAGGAGATTGGGAAAGGACCAGATCAGCGTCGCACCCATGCGCGCTTTCTCATCGAGCGTCGCGAGCACGGGCAGGTCGCCCTCCACGCCGCTCAGCCCGATCTCACGCGCGACAAAGCGAGCGCCGTGCGCCACCGCAGCCGATTTGGGCTTTGCGCCGCGCTTGGCCGCAACCGGCGCCATGTGTGGCACCTCGGCCTGGTCCATGAAGGCGCGGCCGGCGAGCTTCCAATTGCATTGATGCTCGGCCCAGAAGCCCGCGACGCCGCGAAGCTTCGCTTTCACATAGGGGGCCATATGCTCCGCCACCGGCCCAAGCTCGGCCTCGAGCGAAGGTGCCGCGCGATCCAGACTGGCGTGCACGAACGGGCCAAAGCTCTCGACCCGCGCCGAGAGCAACCGATCCGGCTGTTCGCCCAGATATTGGCGCATCGCCGGCGTGTCCTCGCCGAGCTCGCTCGACGGGATGACGTCGCGGTCGCGGCTATAGCCGCACGACGTGAACGAACACTTGGTCTTGATGCCGGTCTGGCATTGCGCCGGCACCGCGCGGCAGCCGCCATGCTGGGCCTTGTTGAAGCGGCCGACGAGATCGCCGCCCGTCGTCCGCTGCACGTGGAGCCCGTGATGCCCGATGGTGTAGGGCAGCAAATCGCCCGATTCCGGAATCTGGTCGAGCGCGCCGACGAAGACCCAGGACCGGGTCCAGATCTTCTCGTCCTCGAGATCGGCAAACACCTTCGAGCGGAAGGCAATCGGCGGCAGGCCGCGCGCCTTGCCGATCGCGAGGCGCGACGGCGCATAGAGCTTCGCGGCCGTGAGGTCTTCGCGCTCGTCGAAATATCCAAGCTCGGGGTGAACAAACATCCCCTGCGCTCCCGGTCGGTGGCGGCTGGCCGATGATCCGGCCAGCGCGCCTCGACCTGGTGCTGATAACCCTTTCCGCCCGCCCTATTTCCGCTTCTTGTTGAGCGGCGGATCGTAGGCCGCGCGACCGCGGTGCTTGATCGCGGCCTTGGGCGCCGGCGGCAAGGGCCCATCCTGCATGAAGCGGTTGAGCACATTGCCCACCAGCTTCGAGATGTTGTTCTTGCCACCGTTCCAGGGCAGCGAGCCGCAGAACGCGATCGAGGAGAAGGCGAAGCAGCCACCACCATTCGGTGTCTCGTGATACGCGATGTCCGAGCGAACGCGCGGATGCTGCGTGCCATCGAGACCTTGCTGGTTGAAGCCGTAATCTTCCATCACGAGCAGGTACGCCTCGGTGTGGCGACCGGCCGAGGTGGCGACCACGAGCGTGTGGGGCGGCGAGCCCAGCATGGTGTCGACGATGTCGAGCTCGGTGCCGGCTGCGCCGCCGCCGACGAAGCCGAAATTGCCGAGCTTCTCGTCATAGCCGATGCCCTCGAACGCCCAGGCCACGCGCGGATCGTTCGATTCGGGCGTGCGTGAGTAATAGCTCGAGATGTCGAAGCCTTCGGACGACATGCCGGTGCCGGCGACCGTGTGCAGATAGCGGCCGCGATAGCGCCACATGCCGCCAAGCTCGCCGGTGCCCTGGTGGTAGTACTCGCCGGGATCGGCACGCCAGGTGCGAATGCCCGACTCGCAACGCCGCATCTCGGTGATGACGCCGCGCCCGAGGTGCTCATAGGCCGGGTGGTAGGAGTGAATCCAGTACCAGCCGTCGGCGCCCATATACATCAGGCGCCCACCCTGCTGCGTATAGTCGTGCAGCGCGTCGAGCTCGGGCCCGGAATTGTGCTCCGGGTGCGAGCCGGTGATCAGCACATTGTAGTTCTTGATCCGCGCGAGGCCGTCATAGTGCACGTCCTCGTCCGTGATCACGTCGTACTTGTAGCCCATCTGGTTGAGCCAGCAGATGAGGTGCAGGTCGGCCGGATACTGCCAGGGCGCCTGCATCAAAAAGTGATCATATTTCGGCCGGACCGAGAGGATCGGGCGCAGGCGCGAGGACAGGCACAGGCCCGAACCATCGGTGTGCGTGTCATAGATCGAGCCGCCATATTCCCGGTGCTCGGCCAGGAACATGTTCTGGTGCTGCATGATCGGCACGCGATAGACGAGGAGCTCGGCGCCGCCCGCGTTGTTGGCCAGATGCTCGTTCGCATAGGCCATGTAGGAGATCGTTGGAATGATCACCGCGATCTTCGACTGCTCCTGGCCGACGCGTGCGACGACGAAGAACGGGATGTAATCCTCGTCGCCGTCCTTGGTGGTGAGCTTCGCCGCATAGCAATCGCTCTTCAGGTCGGCGGGCACGTCCCACTCGACGCTGCACTCCCAGCGCGCGTCATCCACGTCGTCATCATGGAAGTGGATCGCGCCATATTCGTGCGGCGCATGCTTCCAGTCGAAGTTGTGGCCGGTGAAGTTGTGGCCGGTCATGGCGCGCGTCGGGCAGTTCACGATCGTCAGATCGTAGCGATAGGGACCCTTGTCGTGGCCGAGCGCGGTGTTGATGCCGGCCGAGAAATCCCACGCGCCGACGATGGCGGTCGCGAGCGAATCGGTCGGGCCCGAATGGCGCCGCTCGGACATGCCGCGCTGCGCGCCCTGCTTCATGGTCTCGATCTCGAGCCGCGAGAGCGCGCGGTTGCAGAGCCTCGGGCTATCGATCTTGCCGTTATAGGGTCCGCCCATGACGACGCCGGCCGGCACCGAGGCGCGCGCCTCGGGCGAGGAATCCTTGCGATCCACATGGCAGGCGACGGTAAACGGGATGTCGTCGTGTTTGACCTTGACGCCGGCGAGCTTCTTCTTGACCGGCGGGATCACGGGGTCGAGCGCGTACATGATCTGCGGCTCGTGATAGAGCACCGCCTCGCCGGTCTCAGCATTGAAGCTGGCGGCGACGAAGTGCCAGGCGTGATCGCGGATCGGTGCGCCGGTCGAGATCTTGTGCTCGTTGATCCGAAGCTCGAGGCAACCCTCTTCATTGATGAAGAGGCCATAGCCCTTGTTCTTGGACCACTTGGCCATCAGGCCTTGGGCGCCATGCTTCCAATATTTCGGATGGGTCTTCGGCGTGGTCGGCCAGATCCAGCACTGCAGCGTGAAGCTCTCGACGCGCAGCTCCGGCTCGTCCTTGTGGCAGCCATAGGAGCCCGAGTAGATCACCTGGCGGCGGCCGGAGTAATTTCCGTTGCACGCCGCCTTGACCGGCTTCTCCACGAGGCCGGGCCCGCGCGGGTTGGTGTCGCCGTTCACCATCCGCATGATCTGCAGGTCGTAGTTCTTCGGTCCGTCGCAATTGACGTAGAAGCGGATCTTGTCGCCGGGATGCACGCCGAACTTGTCGGCGTAGCCCGTCAGTCTCATCCAGGACATGTCTCGTCTCCCTCATGCCTCGGCGCCGGCATCGCCCCCGCCCGCGCCCTTGTTGTGGCCGGCCGGCGCACCAATAAACGGCGCGCCAGGCCCCTAGAACAGCGCCAGACTCAGGTCGCGACCCAGTTGTCGTCGCGCCGCTTCCAACCCTCGTGGAAGTGCTCGGGCATGCCGTCGGTTGCCGACAGCTCATCGAGCCTCATGAGGAAGATGTCGTGCTGCGGGTCCTGCTCATTGTCATAGACCTTGTCGGTCACGAACACCGGCGGCACGCCGCGAATGCCGGAGAGACGGCCGATGCGCCATTCCTTCTCGACCTTGGTGCAGATGACCACCAGCTTGTTCCGGGCCGGCTGACCGCGCATGCGCAGCAGCACGCGGTTGAGCACGAAGTCCTCGTGGATGCCGCCCGACACCTCGGTGGTGTCGCCCGGCGTCTTGCAACGCAGGATCGTGCAGCCCGCGACGCCCTTCATGGAGTCGATGCAGGCCTTGTGCTCCTTGATCATGCGAGCCCGCTCGGGGCTCCCTTTCGGCGGGATTCGAATCATGCGTGATCTCCCTTTGCTATCATCGCCGCCGGGTGCGCTTGGCACCGCACGCGGAGGCGTCAACCGAGTTCCTCATGGCCGTCGAGCGCGGCCTAGAGCGTCAGATGCTGCTCGATCAGATCGTTAGACAACTCAGCAATCGGACCCTGGGCGACCACGCGCCCGGTATCCATGATGATGAACTTGTCGGCAAGCTCGCGCGCCACCTTGATGTGCTGCTCGGTCAGGATCAGCGTAAGCCCGACCTCCTTGTTGAGGCGATGCAGGGTGCGCTCGATCTCCTGCACGATGTTGGGCTGAATGCCCTCGGTCGGCTCGTCGAGCAACAGAACCTTCGGGTCGGTCGCGAGCGCGCGGGCGATGGCGAGCTGCTGCTGCTGGCCGCCCGAAAGCAGGCCGGCGCGTTTGGCCAGGTTCTCCGCGAGGTAGGGAAACAGCTCAAGGCACATCGGCGGGATCGAGGTCTTGCGATCGTGTCGCGCGAAGGTGCCGAGCTGAATGTTCTCGCGCACCGTGAACTTGCCGAGAATGCCGCGCCCCTGCGGGATATAGCCGAAGCCCGCCTGCGAGCGCAGATAGGTCGGCATCCGGCTCGCGTCCTTGCCGGCAATCGAGAGCGAGCCGGTCATGCGCGTGGTCAGGCCCATGATGGTACGCATCAATGTCGTCTTGCCGACACCGTTGCGCCCGAGCACGGCCAGGCACTGCCCTTCGTCGAGGTCGAACGAGATATTCCGCAGGATCGGCGTGTTGCCGTAGAACGAATTGACGTCGCGGAGCTCAAGTAGCATCGGAGATGCCCTCCGCGCCAAGATAGACTTCGCGCACTTTCGGGTCGTTCTCGACCTCGGCCATCGTGCCCTGGGCGAGCAGCTTGCCCATGTGCAGCACCGAGATGACATCGGCGATCTCGCGCACGAAGGTCATATCGTGCTCGACCACGACGAGCGTGTGAGAGCCGCGCAGCCGGTTGAAGATCTGCGAGGTCTTGTGGGTTTCCTGTTCGGTCATGCCGGCCGTCGGCTCGTCCATCAGGAGGAGCCTCGGGTTCTGGGTCAGGACCATGCCGATCTCGAGCCACTGAGTCTCGCCATGTGAGAGATAGCCGGCGCGCTCGCCGAGGCGTTCACCGAGGCCGATCAGGTCGACGATTTCATCGAAGCGCGCCTTGTCGGTGCGCCGGAACATCATGAGCATGTTGGCGAACGGGTCGGGATTGCGATTGAACGCGACCTCGAGATTCTCGCGCACGGTGAGGTCCTTGAACACCGCCGGCACCTGGAATTTGCGGCCGATGCCTCGGCGCACGATCATGTGCTCCTTGAGACCCGTGATGTTGCGCCCGTCGAAGATGACCTGCCCACCGGTCGTCTTCTGACGCCCGGTGATCAGGTCCATCGTCGTGGTCTTGCCCGCGCCGTTCGGGCCGATCAGGCAGCGCAGCTCGCCTTCATTGACCTGCAGGTTTAGATGATCGACCACGGTATAGGTATCGTATGCCTTGGTCAGATCCTTCAGCTCGAGGATGATGCCCATGGCGGCGCCCCTACCCGGCCTCAGGGCGCGCCGCCGGCTTGGCCGAGCGGCCGCCGAACGGGATCCAGCCGATCAGGTACTCGAAGGCGCCGGCGAGCCCGCGGGGCAGCAGCAGCACGACCGCGACGAAGATGCCGCCGAGGATCAGGAGCCACGCCTTCTGCCAGGTCTCGCTGATGTCGGCGAGCTCGGTTTGGAGATAGTTGAGCACGATCGCCGCCACGATCGCGCCGAACAGCGAGTGCCGACCGCCGACGGCGGCCCAGACCACCATATAGATGCTGAACGGCGTCTCGAGCGCGGTGGGTGAAACATATTGCTGGATCATCACCCAGACGATGCCGGCGAGCGAGGCGATCAGGCCGCCGAACACGAAGACCACGACCTGATAATAGGCCACGCTATAGCCCAGGAAGCGCACACGTTCCGCATCGTCGCGCGACGCCTGCACGATCGTGCCGAACTTGCTCTGCAGCATGTATTTCGACGCGAACGTAACCACCGCGAGCACGCCCAGGGCGAGCCAATACATCATTGGGCTATAGGGGTCGACCTCGACGCCGAAGGCCTTGAAGGCGTTGGGCGGCGAGATGCCGTTGAAGCCCGCGGTGAAGGGCTGCAGGTCCTGCGCCATGCTGTAGAAGGCGTTCAGCATGGCGAGCGTCATGATGGCGACGAACGCGCCGGCGAGGCGCGCCTGGAACATCAGGATGCCAAACACCGTCATGATCAGGGTCGGCACGCCGAGCGCCAGGATCAACCCGATATGCGTGTGCCAGAACGGCTTCCAGACGCCCGGAAGCTCCTCCAGCTCGTTGGTCAGCATGAAGCTTGGGATCGGTTCGTCCGGCGTCTGGAACTGCATCTGCATGGTGGCGCCCATGCAATAGGCCGCCAGACCATAGGGAATGCCCTGACCGAGGCTCAAAATGCCGCCGAAGCCCCACACCATGCTGACCGAGACCGCCAGCATGGCGAAGACGGCGTAACCCGCGAACGTGCGGAGCTGAAACGGCTCCGCTCCGACCACGGGAATGATCGCCAGCAGGCCGAACAGCGCGATGTAGGCGAGCCATTGCGCCGTCGAGTTGTGATAGAGGTTGCCGCCCGTGCGATTCATCGTCGTGCCCTCGCCTAGCGCCTGGCCTTCGCCTCAGGGAACAAGCCCTGCGGGAAGAAGCGCAAGAACACGACGATCAGCACGAACAGCACGAAACGGGCGAACGTGGTGTTGGTGAAGTAGGAGAACACCGAGTTCAACTCGCCCAGGATCGCGCTCGAGTAGATGCTGCCGAACAGGTGGCCGCCACCGGTGACGACCACGAGGAAGGCCTCGACGATATAGCCGAGACCCATGTCGGGAAACACGGTCTTGAGGCCGCCGAACATCGCGCCGGCGACGCCGGCGAGGCCGGCGCCGTACGCAAAGGTCATGCCGTAGACGTTCTGCGCGTTGATGCCGAAGGACGCCGCCATCTCCTTGTTCTGCATCACGGCGCGCACGCGCACGCCATAGACGGTCTTGTAGAGGATCGCCCAGGTGCCGGCGGCCAGCGCCAGCGTCGCACCAAGGATGAAGATGCGCAGCCATGGAATGTGAACGAAGGCGATGCTCGCGCTCTCGCGCAGCGCCGCCGGCTGAACCTCCACATATTGCGGCTCGCCACCGAAGATCAGGCGCACGCCCTGCACCAGGATGAGCGAAACACCCCAGGTGGCGAGCAGCGTGTCCAATGGTCGGTGATACAGATATCGTATGAGCAATCGCTCCACGATCCAGCCGAGGATCGCGACCCCGATGAAGGCGAGCGGCAAACAGAGCAGCCAGGGAATGCCCGCCATGCTCTGCATCATGAAGGTGAAATAGGCCCCCACCATGATGAACTCGCCATGGGCCATGTTGATGACGCCCATGGTGCCGTAAATGATGGTCAGGCCGAGCGCTGCGAGCAGCCAGATGGCGCCGAGCGTGAGGCCGATCAGGAGCGAGTTGACGAAGGGGCCCGCCGAAAACGGGGTCCAGAAATCATGAACGCTCATGGTCTGGTTCGACCGACCTCCGAGTCACGCCCCCGAGCAGGCCCGACGATCGGGCCCGAGCGGCGAACAAGTTTCTATTAGGCGGGGGTTCTAAAGCAAATCACCAAACCCCCGCAACTCTCTTCCGAATGACGCGCCGCTCGCGCCGCGAGAGTTGGTCGCGCCCGGCCGGAGCGGCGCGCGTGACGCCACCCCGGCCGAGCCGTCTCATCCGGACTTAGAGAACGCCGGTTTCGACCTTGCCATCCGGCTTGTGCAGGCCGTCGGCCTTGCACACGCCGCGCTCCGGGTAGATCGCGTACGGATCCGGCGGCACGTGCTTTTCGGCCGAGAACACGATGTTGAACTGGCCGTCAGCCTGGCACTGGCCGATCTTCGGAACGCAGTGATAGTTGAAGTTCTCGGGATCGATCCAGCACTTGCCCTCGGGCGATTCCTCGTCCGACAGCATGGCCGGGCCCTGATCCTTGTAGTTGCCCGAGACGTCACGGAGCATGCGTGGCGTGATGGCTTCCCAATCGCCACCCGTGTTGTCGAGCGCGCGCTCGAGCGCCTTCACCCAGAAGAGAATGCCCGTATAGGTCTCTTCCATGTTGTAGTGGGTCACGCCGTTCTTGCCCCACTCGCTCGCGAAGTACTCCTGCACGAACTTCTCGTTCGTCGGATTCTTGAGCGTCTGGAAATAGGGCGCGGAGAGGAAGTGGCCGGCGCCCGCCTCATTGCCCATCGCCTTGGTCTCGATCTCGCCGGTGGTCAGCGAGGCGATCGGCAGCTTGTCGGACTTGAAGCCTTCCTGCAGGAACTGCTTGTGGAGCGCGACGTCGGAATCGCCCACCACCGTCGACATGATCCAGTTCGGGTTGGTTTGGCGGATCTTGTTGAAGATTGGCGCGAACTCCGAGCCGCCGAGGGGCACGTAGTCTTCGCCAACCACTTCGCCACCGGCCCGCTCGAGCCAGACCTTGACGTTCTTGTTGGACTCCTTCGGCCAGATGTAGTTCGAGCCGACGAGGTACACCTTCGGGCCGAAGTTCTTCACCATGAAGGGCACCAGCTCGAACGAGTGCTGGTTGGCGAGCGGCCCCGTGTTGATGATGTTCTGCATGCACTCCCGGCCCTCATAGCAGGTCGGGTAGTAGAACAGATGATCCCACTTCATCACGATGGGCATCACCGCGCGACGGCTGGCTGATGTGTAGCAGCCATGGGTTGTCACGACGCGATGCTTCAGGATGAGCTCCGAGATCTTCTCGGAGAATACTTTGATGTCCGACTTCGCGTCGATGATGACCGGCTCGATCATCTTGCCTTTGACGCCGCCAGCCTTGTTGATCTTGTCGATGGCAAACTGCGAGACCATCGTCGAGTCGGTCTCGACCACGGCGAGCGCGCCGGTCAGCGACCACAGCAGGCCGACCTTGATGTTGCCGTCCTTCGTGATCCAGGGCTTATCC
>Ga0194128_10005163_pt1 | contig 18548 bp, 19 predicted proteins | sample TA2KigCa65mmetaG_FD_148650 | JGI IMG/M metagenome (GOLD analysis project Ga0194128, IMG submission 148650) | Freshwater microbial communities from Lake Tanganyika, Tanzania - TA2015037 Kigoma Deep Cast 65m | ecosystem: Environmental > Aquatic > Freshwater > Lake | place: Tanzania: Lake... | reverse complement strand
ACGACGAAACTCGGCCGCCAGCTTCGACTCAGCCGTGGTCGGGCCGGCGGTGGAACTTCTTGCCGGCCTCGCTGCGGGCAGCCCAATCCTCGAACCAGGGCCTCGTCTCTAACCACTACCGACTGGTCGGCGGTCAATGGAATCGCCACTCGATCCCGTTCTGCTGCGTCTGGCCTTCGGAGCTTGACCGGATGGCGCAAATGGCCGGGATCCGAGCCCGCGAACGGTGCTCTGGCTGGGGCAGGGATCGGTTCACGGGCGAAAGCAGGACCCTGGTTGGGGTCTGAGAGAAGCCCCGGGCGATGCCTTGGTGGACCGACCTAGCGCAACCCTGTCACATAGAGGGCGTCCATGCAGAGGGTGAGCCGGCCCTGGCTGTCCAGATGCGGCGCGATCGCGGCCTGGAGTCCGTCGCGGATGCGCTGCGCTTCGTCTTCCGAAACCCTGGTCAGAAGCGACCGCCCGCCTGAAGTCTTCACGTAGTGCCAGTAGTCGTCGAAGTTGTCCAGCACGTGGTCGACCTCGGCGAGCTCGATCGCACGAGTCGAGAGCCCTGATTCGTGGGCGAGCCTCTCGATCGCCGCCCTGCCCTGCGGCCCGCTCCGCCCGGGCGCCGCTGCAAGGTCGGGACGAAGCTCCCTGATCAGCCGGTTGAATACGGTGCGATGAGGCTCCGAGGAACCTTCGGCCCACAGCGAGAACGCCCACCTCTCGCCCGGTTCAAGGTGCCTTGCCATGACCCGAGGTACGGTCGTCTGATCGTCAAAGTGGTGGACTGCGAAACCGCACAAAGCTACGTCGAACCGCTCTTCCAGGTCGAGCTCCTCGACCGGACGCTGGTGGAACTCCGCCCAGTGGAAGCCCTCGGTACGCGCCCGCCGCGCGGCAACGTCGAGCATGCCCCTCGAGATGTCAATTCCGACGAGCTTCCCTGATCGACCGACGATACTGGCGGCCGGAATCGACGCCGAGCCTGTCCCGGCGCATTACACGTCAAGCCCGGGAGGCACTCCTCGCAGCTCACCACGTACGCGTCGGGACCACACTCCCTCTCCCCGCACTCGGGAGCCCGGCACTGCGCTCCCGAAGCCGCCGTCGCGCACCCGAGGCCCTTCTCGTAGTGGGTGTCCGCCCACCGAAGGGTCACGTGACTCCCCCGGGCCCTCGCAGTAGAGCTTCTGGCACTTCGGGACCGCCAGCGTCGTGCTGCAGCGCTCCCCGGGCTCGCAGTCCTCGCGGCCACCCTGAACCCCTGCGCAGACCTGGTCGCGGAGGCAGCCCAACGCCGGCGACGGAGGGCCCAGCCGTGGGACCACCGCGTCCGCCCCGGCCACATCACCGAAGCTGCCTGAGTCACCGCCGCCCACCACGTCTTTCGCCTTGCCGCTCCGACTGTTCGAACAGCCCAGCGACAGCACCATACACAACATCAGTAGACGCATCACCACCCGTCCCCGCGCTGCTCCCGCGCGGCTCGCGACTAGCCTGTTCTCGTTGGGAGGGCCCGCACCGAGGACCGCGCGGCTCGACACGGCCGAGGCTTCGCGGTACCCTGCCCGCATGTTCCGGCCCCGACCATCGCTGCAGCATGCGCCCATCGCGTGCGCGGCCAACCATTGGCGCCGCCATGCTTGAACTCAACGCGGCGCTCCTGGCGGGAGCGACTGAACCCGAGGCAACCTTCGACGCCGGCCCGATGGGCTGTGGCGAGATCGTCATCGAGTTGAAGTTCCGTTTACGAGACCTGCCCGCAGGCGCGCGGCTGATCGTCCACGGAACCGATCCGGGGCTGCCCGAAGACCTGCCCGCGTGGTGCCGAATGACCGGCCACACGCTCGTCTGGGCACGTCCACCCTACTACCTGATCCAACGGAGAGACCCATGAGCGATCGTTTCGTCGTCAGCCTCACCCACGCGAAGGACAACCCCGACAAGGCGACGGTGGCATTCGTCGTCGCCAACGCGGCCGCGGCGTCGGACAAAGAGGCCCTGGTGTTCTTGTCGATCGAGGGCGTGCGGCTGTCGCAGCCCGGATACGCCGATGACGTTCACGAGGCGGGTTTCGCACCGCTACGCGACCTGATTGCGAACTTCGCTAAGGCCGGCGGCAAGATCTACGTGTGCTCTCCGTGCTTCAAGAAGCGCGGGTTGGACGAGGCTTCCCTCGTGAACGGGGCGACGATCGTGGGCGGCGCCAAGCTGGTCGAGTTCATGTCCGGCGGCGTCTCGAGCGTCTCGTACTGAGAAAGGACGAACGATGGCGCGGTGGTCACCCACGGTGACCTTCGACGGCGGCGATCTCGACTGCGGAAGCGGTTTGCTGCTGCTCATTCGGCAGCACCTCGACCCGCTGCGAGAGGGCGAGCTGCTCGAGATCCGGTCGACGGAGATCTCCGTGGACGAAGACCTCCCGGCCTGGTGCCGCATGACGCGAAACGAGCTCGTTTCGCAGGAGAAAAAAGGGCGGCAGTCGCGCTTCTTCGTGGCGAAGGGGTCCTTCGTCCCGCCTAAGACAGTGCCTGCGCCGACCGAGAGCCCCGTCCGAACCAAGGCCCCGCTGCCCCGCCCCGTCGTCGCGGTGGCCGAGCCGGGGCCGCTGCCCGATCCGGCGCCCGCCCCGGTGATTCCACGGCTCGCGGTGACCGGAATCGGCAGCTGGCCCCGTCCGCGTTGGCTGCTCGCCGCGATGCACCAGCATCTGCAGGGACAGCTCACGGACGACGCGTTCGAAGAGACCGCGGACGACGCCGTGCGGCTGGCCGTGCGCGCGCAGGTGGAAGCCGGTGTGGACGTGCTGACCGACGGCGAGCAGCGTCGCGACAACTACGCAAGCTTCGTCGGAGCGAAGCTGCAGAACTGCCAGCTCGTTCCGATCGTGGACCTGCTGCCCTACGTGGACGATCCCGCGGCGTTTCGCGCGGAGCTCGACGCGCTCGACGTCCCCGCCGAGCAGGTGAGGCACCCAGCGGTGTTCGGCCGATTAGGCCGCGATCGGGCCCTGGCCGTGCACGAACTGCGGTTCGTGCAGACGCTTTCCGACCGGCCCACTAAGGTGGCCCTCCCGGGCCCATATCTGCTCACGCGAACGATGTGGATGGAGTGCATCTCGGACCGGGCCTACGCAGACCGGGAGGCCCTCGCGGTGGACCTGGTCGCCGTCCTCCGCCAGGAGATCGCGGCGCTGCTGGCGGCCGGTGCGTCGCTCGTGCAGCTGGACGAACCCGTCCTCTCGGAGGTGGTGTTCGGCAGCCCGAGCCGCCAACGGAGCTTCATGTGCGGGGCGATCGGCGAGCGCAAGGACGCGGGCGCCGAGCTCGGGTTCGCGGAGGAACTGCTCCGCGCGACCACCGAGGGATTTCCGCGCGAGCGATTGGCGCTGCACGTGTGCCGCGGAAACTGGTCGCCCGACGAGTCGGTCGCGCTGCGGGGCGACTACGGGCCGTTGTTGCCCTTTCTCTCGCGGGCTCCGGTGGGCGCCCTGCTTCTCGAGGCATGCACCGACCGCGCGGGCGACGTGGCGTTGTTGCGAGCGATCCCCGAGGACAGGCGGCTGGGCGTCGGGCTGGTGAACCAGAAACTGGAAGTGATCGAGCCGTTCGAGTCGGTGCTCCCGCGGGCGCGTCGGGCGGTGGAGATGTTCGGCTCGGATCGTCTCATCCTGCACCCGGACTGCGGCTTCGCGACATTCGCGGACAACCCCATCGCGTCGGCTCGCGTGGCCGCGGGCAAGCTCGCAGTGCTGGCCCGGGTGGCCGCTGCACTTCGTTGAATCGCATTGAATGAAGTGAGGTAAGCCGCACGAGCGTTGCCTCTCACGCGCACACAAATCTCTCAGCCAAGAAACGGAGCATCCATGTCTCGAGTTGCGCTCATCGACGCGGCCAACGCCGCCCCCGCCGCCCAGCCCTTCTACGCGAACGGCGATCCCGGGCCGGTCCCGGCCTCCCTCGCGCAGGTCCCGGACCTGATGGCCGCGGCGCTTCCCTTTATCGGGCGCGCGTTCGCGCCCACCACGCTCGACGCGCGCACCAAGGAGATCGTGATCCTCCGGGTGTCTGCGCAGGCTCGGTGCCGCTATTGCACCCAGACGCACTCGGTCGTCGCGATGGGCGCGGGTCTGTCACCGGAAGAGGTCGGGGCGTTGCGTGGGGATCGCGCGGTGGAGAGCACCTTCACCGCGCGCCGAGATCGCGCGTTGATTACGTGGGCGGACGCGATCGCGGCGACCCCGCAGGGCGTGGGCGATGCGGCGTTCGCGGCGCTCTCCGCGGTGTTTTCTCAGCCCGAGATCGTCGAGCTGACGGTGGTCGCTGGCCTGACGCTACTGCTCAACCGTTACGCGACCGCGCTGGACCTCCCGGTGCACCCCGCGCACGCGGCGGAGCTGGCGCGGTTCGGCTGGTAGCCTGTCGCGACCGGTGGGGTCGCGTAGCGCGGTCTACCGCAGCAAGCGCAACGCCCGAACGCAGCGCGACGCCTCGCTCGACGTGTACGCGTGAACGCCCCAACGGCCCCTGCGAAGGGGGGGTGGATCCGCGCGACCGCGCGAAGTCATCTGCGATATCCCTCCGTCTTCATGGCCGACAAACCAATCGCATCGGCAAACACGAGTCCGTCGTCGTGCTTACGGGCGCCGGGGTCAGCGCCGAGACGGAGAGCCACGACGGTGGTTAACGATGGATATTTCGACGAGTCGGTAGCGTCGAGCTACGACGAAACTCGGCCGCCAGCTTCGACTCAGCCGTGGTCGGGCCGGCGGTGGAACTTCTTGCCGGCCTCGCTGCGGGCAGCCCAATCCTCGAACCAGGGCCTCGTCTCTAACCACTACCGACTGGTCGGCGGTCAATGGAATCGCCACTCGATCCCGTTCTGCTGCGTCTGGCCTTCGGAGCTTGACCGGATGGCGCAAATGGCCGGGATCCGAGCCCGCGAACGGTGCTCTGGCTGGGGCAGGGATCGGTTCACGGGCGAAAGCAGGACCCTGGTTGGGGTCTGAGAGAAGCCCCGGGCGATGCCTTGGTGGACCGACCTAGCGCAACCCTGTCACATAGAGGGCGTCCATGCAGAGGGTGAGCCGGCCCTGGCTGTCCAGATGCGGCGCGATCGCGGCCTGGAGTCCGTCGCGGATGCGCTGCGCTTCGTCTTCCGAAACCCTGGTCAGAAGCGACCGCCCGCCTGAAGTCTTCACGTAGTGCCAGTAGTCGTCGAAGTTGTCCAGCACGTGGTCGACCTCGGCGAGCTCGATCGCACGAGTCGAGAGCCCTGATTCGTGGGCGAGCCTCTCGATCGCCGCCCTGCCCTGCGGCCCGCTCCGCCCGGGCGCCGCTGCAAGGTCGGGACGAAGCTCCCTGATCAGCCGGTTGAATACGGTGCGATGAGGCTCCGAGGAACCTTCGGCCCACAGCGAGAACGCCCACCTCTCGCCCGGTTCAAGGTGCCTTGCCATGACCCGAGGTACGGTCGTCTGATCGTCAAAGTGGTGGACTGCGAAACCGCACAAAGCTACGTCGAACCGCTCTTCCAGGTCGAGCTCCTCGACCGGACGCTGGTGGAACTCCGCCCAGTGGAAGCCCTCGGTACGCGCCCGCCGCGCGGCAACGTCGAGCATGCCCCTCGAGATGTCAATTCCGACGAGCTTCCCTGATCGACCGACGATACTGGCGGCCGGAATCGACGCCGAGCCCGCCCCGCATGCCAGGTCCAGCACGCGGTCACCTGACTTGACGCCTGCCGCCGAGACCAGCCCGGCGCCGTGGGTCTCGAAGTACGACAGTGGCGACGAGAAGAATCCGGGCGCAACCCGGTCAAACTGCTCCTGCGCCTCGCGTGAGCGCGGTATGGCCATGACGGGACTGTAATCCCGGGGCGGCGATTCAGGCAAACGCGAGGTACTCCCAGCCGACTCCTTCGGCCGGCTTATCCTTTCGGCGGTGCGCGGCCGATCCCTTCACCCGCTGGTACCGAGATACTGCCGGGCTACCGTCCCTCGTACGCCTTCTTCAGTGCGGCGATGTCCAGCTTGCCCATCGACAGCATCGCCGTCATCGCCCGTCTTGAGCGATCCGGGGCCTTATCCGAAAGCATCTCCAGGAGGGTCGCCGGCGCGATCTGCCATGAGACCCCGAACCGGTCCTTGAGCCAGCCACATGGGCCGGCCAGCAACTCGAGGAATCGGTCGCCGATCGCCGCTTCTGCGCAGGGCCTGCCTCAGCCGACCGCCTTCTTCACAAGTTCGGCGATCTTCTTCTCTTCAGTGGAGGTCAGCCTGGTGAGGGCGAACGACGTCGGCCACATCAGGCCGTCGTCGAGTTTCGCGCTGTCGTTGAAGCCAAACGTAGCGTACCTCGCCTTGAACTTCGTCCCGGGGGTGAAGAAGCAGATCACCTTCCCGTCTTTGGCCCACGCCGGCATGCCATACCAGGTTCTCGGAGTCAGGTCGGGAGCGCTGGCTGTGACCACTGCGTGCAGTCTGAGGCCGAGGCTCCGATCGGGCTCCGGCAACTCGGCGATCCTGGCGAGCAGGACAGCTTCGCCCTCCGGAGCACCGTCCTTCTGCTCGCGAGCCCGCTCCCTCATCGCAGCTCGCTCTTCCGCCGTGAATCCTCCGGACTGCCCTGGTGTGCCACTGGAAGTCGGTGAGGTCTTTGCACCAGCCTTCCCTGTGCGCATTTGGTCGTCTCCAATTGAGGGGGCGCCACACGTTGAATGTGGCGGGAGTGCGCGGGAGTCGAACCCACCTCCCGGCACGAAAGTGCCAGGACAACGGATTTGAAGTCCGTGAAGCCCACCAGAGCCCATGCACTCCCGTAACGCATACGCTACAGGTATTGGACAATGGATACCATCGCGACCCTTGAAAGGCGTTAATGGAGCCATTTGCGGAGCCGACAGATCGAAAAGTCGGTCCTCCTAACTTCCGCTGCACCGGTAATGGAGCCAACCTGCCCCCGAGCATGGTGTCGGAAGGCCGCCTCTATCTGGGCAGTGCATGGTGGATAGCGATATTTCCCGGGACCGCTATCTTTCTGACCGTCTTTGCCTTCAATTTCCTCGGTGACTGGCTGCGTGATCGCCTGGACCCACGCCTGAGGCAGCTGTAGCCGTGGGAGAGGATTCAGGAAGAGCCTCTCCGGTCCGGAACTGGCAGGGTCCTGGAAAACGCAACGACGACTTCTGCGACCTCCCGTGAGGCGTCCACGTGCGGCCAGCTTCCGCCGAGCACCTCCGCGTACCTTGCCCGTGGCATCGCGTTTGCGAGTCCTCGGGCGGTCGCATCGGCAACGCCCGAGCTGTCGCGGCCGCGGATCACAATCGTTGGTGTCTGGATGGCGCCGAACCCGGTCTCATCCAACCTGTGCCCGCTTGCGCGCAGCACGGCAGGATCGCACTTCGGGCGTCGTCCCTTCTCTGGCTGCGCCCACGTAAGATCGTTGTAGACCGCCCGCCACCCGGTTCCCATGAACGCTTGGTCCAGGACGCCAGCACCGAGATCAGTTGCCTGTGCCGAACCGAGGTGGTCGATCAGCGTTGCCGGCGGCTCCCGCCCCGGATCGACCTCGCAGAGCACCAGCCCGTCCAGTAGGCCCCCGAGCTCAGGAGCGGCTGTCAGCGCGATTCGCCCACCAAGCCCGTGGCCGATCAGCACGCACCTCACCGCCCAGTGTCGAATCTGCAGCCGAAGGTCGTCGACAAACTCGGCCAGCTGGTATTGCTGATCCGGATCCCAGGGAGTGCCTCCATGGCCGCGAAGGTCCATCGCAACTACCTCCGCCTCCCCCGCAAGGCAGCGGGCGAACCTGTTCCAAATGTCGGCACTCTCGCCGCGCCCGTGCAAGAGCACAAAACGGCGCCCGGACGAGTGGGGCCACCATCGATAGTGGTACCGCTTGTAGCCGAGGAGCTTCAGGTACTCGCTTGAGCCCTCATCGCTGTTCCAGTTCATCGAGTCTCCATGTCCGCGGAGGCATCTACTCCAGTCTCGCCGACTGTAGCGCATCCAATACCAGCGCCGGCGGAGAGGAGACAGCGTCGGGAGCCTGGGGACACCGCGCGATTCAGCGAGCTGCAGCGAAGCCGATTGCGCCGTTATAAGCAGCAAGCAAGGCAGAGAGAGACATACCTAAACCTGTCAACGTCGTGCACTATGTCAACCAATTTATTGGAGGCCTGGGCGGGGAGGAGCGGCCCCCCCGAGATCAGAGAGGGCTCCGTGGGCCCGGGCAAGGCGTTACAACAGGCCATCGCGTCCAACGGGACCGTTGTGGCGACGATTGTGGCCCGCGACAACTACGTCATAGAGGAAACTTCCGCAGCACTGAAGTCCCTGGACGCGGCTATCGCACGGTTCAAACCGGACGTGATCGTGGCGGGCCCGGCTTTTGAGGCCGGCCGCTATGGCCTCGCATGCGCGGAGGTCTGCAAGGCCGCCCAGGACCGAGGAGTGCCGGCGGTGACTGTGATGTACCCGGACAACCCCGGCGTCCTGACCCACCGCAAAAAGACCATCTGCGTGCCGACCGGGACGAGCCCGACCGAGATGCCCGCCGTGCTCAGGAAGATGGCGCAGATCGGGCTCAAGCTTGGTCGTCATTAGCCGCTCGGGCCTACGACTGCGGAGGTGGCACACCTCCGCGCATGCCAGGCCGTAACGTCCCGCGTTGAAGGCGAGCCCTGCCAGGACGACTTCTGGCTGATGCCGGCGGATAGCGTCTAGAACGACGTTGAGGGAGTGTTCGCGCTGTTCGTTGAAGTAGTTGTCGCCAGCAACGACGGTGGCATTCTTGCCCAGGGCGGCCTGGAGCTCTCGCCCCCGTCAGACGGGGCCTTCGACCATCCGCGCCGGTTCATTGCCGTGGTCCTCCCCGCCAATGCCCTCGAAAAACTGGGGCAAGTAATGCAGGATCTGTATACCGAAGCTCCTAGCGCGTCTGCTGCAGTCTTGGGTCCCAGTAGTCCCTGAGCCAGTCGCCCAAGAAGTTGAACGCGACGACGGTCAGGAAGATCGCCACTCCCGGGAAGGTGGCGATCCACCAGGCGTTGGTAAGGAACTCGCGTCCCTCGGCGATCATCGAGCCCCAGGCCGGTCTTGGCGGAGGGATACCCGCGCCCAGGAAGCTCAAGACGGATTCGGTGAGGATGAGGCTGCCGACGAGGAGTGTCGACAGGACGACTACGACGTTGGAAACGCCAGGCAGGAGGTGACGCGAGAAGATTCGGAAGGTCGACGCGCCCATGATCTTTGCGTTCAGTACGTACTCCCTGGTGCGGAGGTGGAGGACTTCGGTCCGTACCTGGCGGGCAAAGCCGGTCCAGGACCAGAACGCGAGCACCACTATGAGCAGGGTGAAGCTCTGGCCGAAGACCATGGCGGCGATCATCGCGACCAGCAACAGCGGCACGGCCTGCTTTATCTCGACCAGTCTCATGACGAAGTCGTCGACGAGCCCGCCGTAATAGCCGGAGATCATCCCCAGCACGGTGCCCACCGCGGCGCTGATCAGAACGACCACCACCGCCAGGATCAGCGAGACGCGGGCGCCATGGATCAGGCGGCTGAGGACGTCGCGCCCGAGGTGGTCGATACCGAGCAGGTTCTCGCTGCTACCCCCCTCCATCCACGCAGGAGGGCGCAGGCGCTGCCGCAGGACCGCGTCGTAAGGGTCTCGCGGCGCAATGAGGTCAGGCACGGCGCCCGTAACGGCGAGCACCGCCAGGATGAGGCAAGGGAGTACCGGCCAGCGCCTGAGGAAGGTCCATACCCGCCGTGAAATGAGAGAGCGGTCCGCTGTCTTCAGGACTCCGATCGGGGCAGCCACCGTCTTGGACAATTGTGACTACCTGTACCGGATCCGGGGATCGATGAACGCGTATGAGATGTCGAGCAGCAAGTTGGCGACCACGAAGAGCACGGTCGCGAAGAGAACGGCGCCGACCATCGTCGGGAAGTCGTTGGTATTGATGGCCTGCACCGCCAGGCGGCCGACGCCGGGCCATTGGAACACGGTCTCGGTGACGACGGTGCCGGCGAGGAACCCGGATAGGATCAGAACCGAGTATGTGAGCGGGACCAGCAGGGCGTTCCGCAGCGCGTGTTTCCATATGACGAGCCAAGGCGTTACGCCCTTGGCCCTCGCCAGCTTGACGAACTCGGAATCGAGGACTTCGAGCATGGCCGAGCGGACAAGACGCAGCAGACCGGCCGCAGCGAGCCAACCCAGCGTGATCGCTGGCAGTATCAGGTGGTCCGGGCCGCCTTTGCGACCGATCGGGAGCCACTCCAGCTGAACCGCAAAGAGGAGAATCAGCATGATCCCGAGCCAGAAGGGCGGCAGCGCCTGCCCGAACAGGGCGATCGTACGCCCGAGGTAATCCCAGGCGGTGCCCCGCATGACGGCTGAGAGCACGCCCAGAGGCAGGCCGACGACGACGGCGAAGATCCACGCCGCGGCTCCCAGTTGGAGGGTATTCGGGAACCGGTTCATCACCAGGTCAGTGACCGGGCGTTTCTCCCACATCGACTGGCCGAAGTCCAGTCGTACCGCCTTGCCCAGCCACACGAAATACTGGACGACGATCGGGCGATCGAGGCCCATCTGCCTGCCCCATGCGTCCCACTGTTCCTTGGTCGTGTTGTTGTCCAGGTACATGAACCTGGGATCGCCCTGGACCCGGGACATCGCGAAGATGATCGCCGACACGATGATCACGGTGAAAACCATGAACATCAGTCGGCGGATGACGAACGCTCGCAATTGGGCTGGCCCTCGAACCTTCCCTCTGGCCGGCGGAGGGCCGGTCGATCTGCCACCGACCGGCCTCCGCCCCTAGCTGCTTCAGTTGCCCGCCAGCTTGATCAGTTGCGGGTCGTAAGGCCAGCGGTTCGAGTGGACTCGCATCGGCCAGTCCTTTACGCGGGGACCAGCGGCGATCGGCGCCGTGAAGGCTACCGTCTGGAAGGTCGGAAGCTTCGTCTGGAACCATGGAAGCCATTCGTTCGTGATGATCTTCCATGACTCCTCCGAGTTGGCCTGCGACAGGATGCGCGACTCGAAGTCGAGCGGCTCCACGTACTCGATTCCGGGGTTCCAGACCGCACGGGTAGAGAACCGGTATAGGACGTCGGGGTCGACACTCCAGCCCGACTCCTGCCAGCACCACACGACATCTATCGTGCGAGCCAGCATCTTCGGCCGGACCGCCGAGTACGCCGATCGGTCGACCGAAGCCTTGACGCCAATGCTCGACCACATCGGGATCATGGCCTGGCAGAGCTGCTCCAGTGTGCTGTTAAGGCCGCTCGGGATGAAGAAGTTGAATTCGAACCCGTTGCCATAGCCCGCCTCGGAGAGCAGCTGCTTCGCCTTGGCCTGGTCGTACTGGATGCCGAACTTCTTCTCGAGGTCGGCGTTCCACCGCGGGTGTCCGGGACCAAGGTTCCAGAGGTAGTGCTTCGCGCCGAGACCACCTAGAACACTGTCGATGAGCGCCTGTCGGTCGATGGCCATCGCCATCGCCTGCCGGACCTTGAGTCCCTGTTCAGGCGTCTTGCCGACCCAGGGGAGGTTGGTCAGTGGCGTCCTGTTCGTTGGCGATCCGTCTTCCTTCTTTTCCTGGTAGTACTGCCCCGATGGCACGATCTGGGCGCCTTCGAGGCCGGTCGTCGGCCCGACCCACATCTTTACGCCCTGGATCACCTTGACCGCGGGAATGCTGGGCACACCCATCTGGATGATGTCCGCCTGTCCGGCCTTCAGCATGGCAAGGCGGACGGTCTCCTCGGGTGTCTCGAGCACGTCGATAAACTTGACGCTTGCTGTCTCACGCCAGTGCTTCTCGACCGCTTCGAGCTTCAGGATGTCACCAGTCTTGTGCTCCAGGCCCTTGTAGGCCCCGGTCCCCATCGGCGTGATGTTCATTTTCTCTTCGCCAACTTCAACGAACATCTTCTTGCTCTGGATCGTCAGGTCCCGGGGCACGGATCGCCACCGCAGATCCCGCTTGTTCCAGGGCATGGTGATCTGGTTTGGACCGGTCTGTTTGATCTCGGCCAACTTGAAGTTGGTCGTGAGAGCCTCCGACCTGGTCCACTTCGTGCCATCCTTCGCTGCTCGCTCGAACGAGAAGAGCACGTCTTCGACCGTCAGCTTCCCGTATTTCGCGTCATGCCAAGGGATGTCGTCGCGGATCGTCAAATCGAGGCCTTGATCCGTAAACTGCCAGCCCTTCGCGATCGACGGGTTGAGGAGCGACGTCGCGGCCTCGCGCCGGTCGTCGTAGAAGATCGTGTCGTACATGCCCATGAACTGGTTTCGGTCATTCCACGGCCAGACCAGTTGGTAGAGCTCGTAGTTGGCGGGTCCGATCGATGACAGTGCGACGGTCAGTTTTCCCGCAGGGCCGGCAGGCGCCTTCGGGGCAGCCGTAGCCGTGGCGGTCGGAACCGGCGCCGCGGTCGGAGCGGGCGCGGTCGTAGGCGCGATGAACGGAGTGGGCGTCGGTGGCGGGGTGGTCGGCGCAGCCTTTGGTGCTTCTGGCGCGCTCGTTGGTTTCGTCTCCTCACCCCCGCCGCAGGAAACGGCGGCTCCGATCGCCAGAGCAACCAGAGCCGGGAAGCCCCACCTGAAAAACGATCTCATATCCGCCCTCCTGATGCCTTAACCTCGGCCGGGCCGCGCACGCGGCTCGGTAAACTCCCGCACGTTGGTGACTTCAGTAGTCCTCGCGACTCTGCCTTCCGAAGCCGTAGTAGTCCTGGATGTGAAACGCTCCATAGCGGCCGGTGATGTCCGGTAGCGCGCCAGACCACGCCTCATCGCCCTGTCGAGCACCGATCACACGCTCAACTGCCTGGAACGGCCCCGCCGCACCCGCGCCGGTGCTAACGATGGCCTGCATCTCCGGCGTGTAGACGAGCAGCGGAGGCGCGGAGCCGTCCTCGTCGTCCTCCTCTTCGGTCATCAGAACGGCCTTGATCCCAGCCTCTTCGTATGCCGTCACGCCCAGCACCGTGTCGACGAAGCGCCGGCCACGGATGTTCGTCGTGATGATGGCGCCACGGGCGTCGAGCAGCGCCGCAATCTGCGCCGATCGGTTGGCCGAAAGCTGCATCTCGCGCTGGCCGCCCCAGTTCGTTCGCTGGATAATGCAGGCAAGGAAGTTCAGGTCCTTCCCGTGGCGGTCCAAGAGCTGCCGCACGATCGGATTGTTCGTGAAGTGCCACGACACCCGCTGCGACACCGCGCCATCGAGCATCTCCGCTGGCGAAAGTACCCATGGGGCGGAGAGCCGCGTCACGCCGTAGATGGCCGTCCCCATCTTGGAATCGGGACCGGTCCAGTGCTCCATCGACATCAGGTTGCAGTTGAACACGATCCCCGGCAGATCCTGACCCCTTCGCGCGATGTCGATGACCTCCAGCTGGGGCGGGGCCAGTCGGGCTACCGCTCCAGCCAGAATGTCGGCGACCTTCAGCGCCGCCCCGTGCGTTACCAGGTACTGGTCTTCGCCTATCACTCCGTCACGCGCGTCGACCGTGACCACCACGTTGTGGAGCGATGCTGCGGGTGTCACTGCGCCGGGGCCGCCCATGTCGATGTAGTCCTGCGGCCGGGAGTTCTGGGGCAGCTGAAGCGCCTGCTCGGCGGTCATCGTCCTCACGGCGGCGGCCCGTTGATTTAGCGCCGATTCCACCACGGCCATGCCGCCTAACCGGTGCGTCGTGCCTGTGCCAACGCCGTCCACCGGCCGGCCGCAAACGCCTGGGTAGGTCTGGCCCGGTCCGTCGACCTTCACCCGCGGTTCGAGGACGTCGGCAACGTGGATGATCCGGCACGACTCCCCGGGCGCGGTGATGTCGATCCGGACCCGTTCGACCTTCGGGTCAGTACGCACCGCAGCGATTAGCTCATCGGTGTCGATCGTAAGAATACCTGCGTCCCAGCGGGTCTTCGGTCCGAACTGGAGACGCTTGACCGGGAACGTCCCGAGCCTAAGCGGTGACATGCGCCACCTCGTTCATATCGGTGTCAGAGGGCTCGAATACCGTCGGCCCGTCCACCTTCGTCACAAGGGCCTTGAGAGCGGTGCGGACGATGCGCATATTCAGCTCCCGGTCGCCGCTCTCCGAAAGCGTGGGGTCGCCGCACACGTGTTCGATCCTGACGCCCTGGACGACCCGGTTCGCGCCGACCGTCTTAGCGACTATCGGGATCGCGCTGATTGCAGCGACCGGCAGGCCTGCTCGCTCGAGCTCCTTTGAGATCGTTGCACCGCAACGATTACAACTGCCTCAGGTCGGCACCAGGATTACCGCGCCCACCCCGGCGCTCTTGAACTCCTCGGCGATCGTTCGACCCATCTTTTGGGCTTCGTTGATTGCTGTCTGGTTGCCGACGGTTGCGATATACCAGGGGTAGATCGACCCGATCTCCCCGCGCTTTTCAAGGGCGCGGAGACTTCTAAGCGGGACCACATAGTTGGGGTCGTGTTCGTTGACCCACTTGTGTCCGTAGCCGCCGTGGATCGTCTCCCACTCGCCGACCTTCAATTCAGCCATGCGCGAGATGTCATAGCGGCCAAACGCCTCGGCCCGCGCGGCCGGGATCTTGTCCGGGTTTCCACGGGGTACAAGGCCGCCGCTGGTCACAATGCCGATCTTGACGCCGCGCAGCGTCTTGAGCGGGGCGATCGGCGGCACAACGTCGTAGTCGCGGATCACGATCTCGCTCTGGAACGGCTGGTCGTGGATGCGTGCCAGGACCATGTCGACCGCACGCTGCGCGCCCGTCTTGTCGCGGTCGATGTCTCGACGATGTCCTGTCGGCAAATAGCCCTCGGCCCGTGCGGGCCCGAGGGGCGTCGAGCTGGCCAGCCGCACTGCCATGTCCGCAAGGCGCTGCATGATCTTCGGCATCTCGGCTACGTTGCTGCCGGTCGGCAGACATATCATGTCCCGCCGGTAGACGGGCACACCGGCGTTTTCGGCCTGCATTGCGGTCACGGCAGGTACGCCAACCTCCCCGGCGATCTGGCAGATGTGTCCGCAAGCCAGGCCATAGCGGCCCGCGTCGAAAGCGGGACCCGCGACGATCACGTCGGGCCGGTGAGTCTGGATGGCGCGCAGGATGAACTTCTTGGTCTGCTCTGCCTGCTCGACCGCGAAGTTGTCGCCGCAGATGACCGTTGCGATCACCTGCCCCCGCTGGCCCAGCGCACCTGCCAGCGCTCGGCCCGGTCCCACCGCGCCATCGACAATTCGCGGCGGCTCGTTGGCAAGACCCTCGCCGCCAATCCCTCCGAAGAACTGATTCACGTAATGGAGCGCTCTCATGACCTTCCCATGACCTCCCCGTGAAAACGAGGCTTCAGCCGGCGGTCCATCGACCCCACGGACAGATCACAGGGGCCGTGGATCTCGCGACAAAATCCGCTTCCGAGGGAGGCTCCTGGCGCGACTGCGACGCCCCCGCAGGATTTCGGTGGAGGCGGATTATACATGCGTACCCCGCAAGGATTACGTTAGCGCCAGGTCGCAAGCCGTGAGAGACCTGGGAGGGTGGATTACGCGGGGGCCGCGGCGGCCGGTCCCGCCGGGACGGGTGCAAGCCTGCCAGCTAGCCGCCGTAGCCCTGCCGCCCGACGCCCGACCACCAGGCATGGAGCTGGTTCGTGATCGGTGTGGCTCCCTCGGGACCCGTCGTGACGAAGGCCGTACGCTGAGCCTCGGTCACGTAGATGCGCGCTATTGCGACCGCTTCTTCGACCGATCGCCCATGGGCCAACCCGGCGGTTACTGCGGCAGCATAGGTCGATGCGAGCCCGTCCGGCTCCGGGCCAGCAAACCGCTCGCCTGGGAATTCCCATGTCTGGTTGGCGCCGAACATGATGTCAACGACTTCCTCGCCCGGGAGCTGCGAACCGGTGACCAGCACGTAGCCTGGCACCCATCGCCCAAGTAGCTTGGCGACGGCCCGGAGTGCCCCCTGGTTCGCGACCTTGACGCCGACAAGAGCCTGCACGCCGGCGACATCCGTTAGCAGCACGCTGATGGAGCTGGCCACGGTCGCCTTGATGGTTTCGACGGATTCACGCGTCAGATTGCCAGTGGACGTGGAGCTCGCATCCAGCACCAGGTGACCGATCCCGTGAGCCCTCAGGCTGGGCGCGATTGCGCCATCAGCCTCGGTCGAAAAGACGCTCAGTTTCGCTGCGGCCACCTTTGCGGCGACGACCGCCGATCTGATCTGTTTTTCGATCTCGGCGGTAGGAAACGGGCTGAGGATTCCACCAGCCCGTATTCCGGTGATTACGGCCCCCCCGTGTACCGCGAAGGCTGCGAAGGTCCTGAGGTCTGCAGAAACGCCATCGCGGCCGCCCGGGTCTGCCCAGCAGACTGATAACGCGGTCGCTACCAGGCTAGTGCCCAAGTGCAGCCAGGGCGTCGGCCAGATCTCTCGGCTTGTAGCCGACTATCAGCCGTTCGCCGATGACTGTCACGGGCGTGGTCGATCGCCCGAGAGCCAGAAGGTCCTTCCGGCCCTGCTCGTCGATCGATACGTTGAATTCTGAAAACTGGACCCCGGCACGTGAAAGATACACTTTCACCATATGGCAAGGGCCTCAACCGTTCGAGGTGTAAACCTTGATCTCTGCCACTGTCTTTGATCCTCAACCTGAGTCTGGCCGCCTCTGCCGGCCCGAGAATAATAACCTGCCCCCGGGGCAGCTGCCACCGGCAGCCGCCAACGAAGCCGGATTCCGGATCGCTCGATGAAGGACGATTCCGCCCACGTCGTTTCCAGGGAGTGGCTCGCTTCCGTCGTTGCGGCCGCTCTGCCAGACGGACACGGGCTGGTGCCACTGGGGCGGTTCAACCCTGATCCTCGTGGTTCGAGTGGCTCGGTCAGGGCATATTTCGGCGCCCGTTGCGACTGTACTACCGCCGCGGTGCTGAGCGTAGAGGCCAGCGCGACGAAGTCGAAGCTGGAGGTGGAAGCGGCCCTTCCCGCGCTGATCCGGACGCTGCTTGCCCAGCGGGACGCGTTCTTGCGAATGCCATGTTCGACTCACCAGCGGCTACGTGTCCCTGGCTCAGGCTTCACAGGAGGCGCCACGAACCAGGGAAAGCCCACGAGTTGAGCGACGTGGACGAAAAGCAGATGCGCGCGGAAGGCGCCAGGAGTCGCCCTTCCCTCGCAGGACTGGCCATGGCCCTGCCGTTGCTTCTCTTTGCCCTGCCGCCGGCAGTCGTGGCCTGTACGGCCCGGTTTCAGGAACACCAACGCCTTCAGACTCCGGTACTCAAGCCGCCGCTCGAGACGTATGCCCGGCTTCTGTTGCTTCGCGAGGCCGGAATCATGCTCCATGCGACCCAACCCTGGGAATGGCGCCATTACGAGTTCAACCTCGGTGCCTGCTACACCGGTACCATTGCCAGCCTCTCTAGGGCGTCGTGGCGCGAGACGCTGACATCAGCTTGCGATGACCTTGCGAGAACTCAGAGGCATTTTGCGGGTGCCTGCGCGCAAGAAGGGGCTTGCCGGGTCGGCGACGAAGCCTGGTCTGCCATCCAACGCATCATCGATATCCTCGAGGCGGCGAGCGTTGATTTCGCCGTTGCGGAACCGTCCAACCTGCCGACTCATCCACTCAGGCGGGAAACTTAGGGGTCCCGGAGGTATCGGATTTCCTTGGCGGCGCGAACGTGACGGATGGCACTCAGTACGATGCCCATTGGCCACCAAAGTTCGTGACCCGCGTCCGATACGCCGGATCGGGCCTGGGCCCTAAGATCCTGTCGCCGATCTGCCGGAGGAAGCCGATGCCGAGATTGCGTCGTGATGGGGAATCGATGCGCCGATCCGGAATTCACCTGGGTCCGGACGCAGTGGCATCGTGTCAGGAGGCACAGAATTGAGCAGCCCGTTGCGAGTGGTCCATTATCTAAATCAGTTCTTCGCCGGCCTGGGTGGCGAAACGGCAAACGACACGCCCCTTCAATCAAAGGACGGTGCCATCGGCCCGGGGAGGGCACTCCAGCAGGTCCTTGGAAAAGAGGGAGTGGTCGTCGCCACGATCTATGCAGGCGACGACTATTTCGTGTCGAACCAAGAAGCAAGTGTTGAGGGGGTGGAGGGCCACCTGCGCAAACTGCGCCCGGACGTGGTTTTCGCCGGACCGGCGTTCGATGCCGGAAGGTACGGACTGGCATGCGCACTGGTCTGCAAGGCCGCGTGGGAGATGGGGATTCCGGCCGTCACGGGAATGCACCCGGAGAATGCAGGCATCGCTCCATACAGGCAGCAGGTGCTGGCTGCGACCACTGGCGACAACCCGACCGAGATGGTGGCCAACCTCAAGACGATGGTCAGGTTGGGCCTGAAGCTCGCAAGGAGTGAGCAGCTGGGTCCAGCGCACGTCGAAGGCTATCTGCCCACTGGCATCAGGCGGCCATACGTCCGCCAGGAGATCGGGGCGGAAGTGGCCGCGGACATGTTGTTGAGGCGCATCGCGGGGAAGCCGTTCGTCTCGGAGATCCCGGCAACGCAGTA
>Ga0194128_10005162_pt1 | contig 18548 bp, 17 predicted proteins | sample TA2KigCa65mmetaG_FD_148650 | JGI IMG/M metagenome (GOLD analysis project Ga0194128, IMG submission 148650) | Freshwater microbial communities from Lake Tanganyika, Tanzania - TA2015037 Kigoma Deep Cast 65m | ecosystem: Environmental > Aquatic > Freshwater > Lake | place: Tanzania: Lake... | reverse complement strand
GATGCGGCAGGTTCTGCGTCTTCAAGAGGACGGCCTCCATCTTGCGGCGCACAAACCGATGCCGGTGAGTGAAACGCTCTTGGGTCAAAGCTTCGATTTGCTCGAAGCTAAAAGTCATCTGGATCACCGCCGGCCTCCTGCGGTTTAGGCAAACGTAATCCCCAAAGGGCCTCTGAGCCAGTTCTGGAAAAGCTCCATCTGTGACCGCGCCCAGTATAGCTGGCTTTCTTGCGACGAGCTCGCAAGGCGCTTGTTTGTATTGTTTTCACCTCTTTGCCGGGAACTTAGACACTTTATCTGCGGAGCGCGTTTTCTTAGCGGACTTTGCCTGTCCCTTAGGCCGCGTTCGCATCCTTCTTTTCGATCGTTTGGCGCCCGCTTCGGTGGAGGCCGTGGTTGATTCGGCGGCAGATGATGCTGGCGGAGCTGTTGCTTCGTGGATCGATTGCCGCAGATGTTCAAGTTGCTGATCGATCTGAATTCTGGCCTGGGCGAGCGTTTCTTGCGTCGCGTTGATGGCATCCGCGAGCATGCCACAACTCTGTTTTATCCCTTGAGCGTAGGCGCCTTCGCCAAGCGTGATTCCTTGTGACTTTAGAAATCCGCACAAGTTTTGGTAGAGCTCGTTCTGGTCGATTCTTTTCATGGCTTCAACTTACGCTCATTTCGCATGAACGGGAATACTGCAGACGCATTTTTCGGCCACCGCGTTGATCAAGTAGGCTCGGTATCACCAGTGCAGCGAGCAAACCAATGATCGCGACCACGATCATGATTTCGAGAAGCGTAAATCCCGATTTTACTTTTGTTTTCATAAATGATTTCCCACCTGTAAAATAGTTCGATAAGCAGATATTCGTGGATTCAACTGATCTCGATATGATCAGCATCACGACAATCTCTTGAACGGCGCCAATCTGGAAAAGTTGCGCAAGCCGTTATCGCTGGCGCACGCGAGACAATGAAGCTCAAGATTTGCAATCTCTCGAAAATATACAACGGCCACCACGCGCTCGATTCCATTTCGCTCATGTTGGAGAAGGTGCACACATTGGTGCTCATTGGCCCATCGGGCGGCGGCAAATCGACGCTCCTCCGCATCATTGGTGGACTTGAGTTTCCCGATCGAGGTGAGATCACCATTAATGATCAGCCTGTGCTCTTCGAAGAGGATGCTCTGTTGCGTCATCGCCGGACGATCGGCACCGTGTTCCAGGCTTTCAATTTGTTTCCGCATCTGTCGGCTTTGCAAAACATCACGCTGCCGCTCGAGAAAGTGCACGGTTATTCGGCAACCGGAGCCGCTGCTATCGCGCGGCAATTGCTCACTCATTTCCGCCTCGAAAAGCATGCCGCGAAAAAGCCCGCTGAACTCTCCGGCGGACAGCGCCAGCGCATCGCCATTGCCAGAGCCATTTCGATCAAACCCCGCTTGCTGCTCTTCGACGAACCGACCTCCTCGCTGGACCCGGAAATGACGGCCGAAGTTTTGGACATGATCAAAGCTTTGCGCGAGGAAGGACGCGACTTTATCCTCGTCACGCACGAAATGGGCTTCGCCCGGGAAATCGCGGAGCAAGTCGCGCTTTTAGCGGACGGTCGAATCATTGAAATGGGTTCGGTCGCGCAGATTTTCAGTCACCCGGCCAGCGCTCTCACGCGGAACTTCCTGGCCAAAGTTTTAAGGCATTAAACCCTGGCAATTCCGGCGCAGACTTTTTACGGTCTCTCTCTGTTAAAACTCGGACTGAAAAGGCCATGAGCAAGAGCAAAATCAAGATCGCGGCCGCTCGCTCGCCATTTCGAAACCTCCTCCTGCTCGCCTTCTCCTGCTTAGCCCCTTTGCTATTGTCCGCTGAACGTGAGAAGGGCCAGCTTGCACTTCATTCGCTGCCTCACGCGCGTTATCATTTTGATGGTTTGATCGGCCAAAGAATCCAAGCCAATGTTGAAAACTGGCTGTTGACCGCGCCCGCCGCCAATCCAGGTATGATCCAGATGTTTCACCTGCGCGACCGAAAGCCAGTTCCCGCCCTCGTTCCCTGGGCTGGCGAGTTTGTCGGCAAGTATCTTATTTCCGCGATTCAAGCCTTGCGCATGACATCTCGATCCGAATTGCGCGAGGTGGTCTCCGAAGCGGTGCTCGAACTGATCGCAAGCCAGGCCGAGAATGGTTATCTCGGACCTTTTCCACGCGTCACACAACTCAAGGCGAACTGGGACTTGTGGGGGCACTATCACTGTCTGCTGGCTCTTTTGATGTGGCACGAAACAACAGGCGACGCAATGGCGTTGAACGCTGCGAGAAAAGCTGCGGACTACATCTGCTCCATGTTTCTCGAATCGAACCTCAGAGTCCTTGACGCCGGATCTCCGGAGATGAACATGGCCATCATTCATGCGTTGGGCTGGCTGCATCGCGTGACCGCGGAACCGCGCTATTTGCGGATGATGCGCGAGATCGAAAAGGATTGGGAACAAGCAGGGGATTATCTGAGGACCGGCCTGGCCGGCGTTGATTTCTTTCAAACTCCGAAGCCTCGCTGGGAAAGCCTGCACGATCTGCAAGGCCTGACGGAGCTGTTCCTAATCACGGGCGACACGCGCTATCGAACGGCTTTTACGCATCACTGGCGCAGCATCCAGAAATGGGACCGCCGGAACACGGGTGGGTTTTCTTCAGGCGAGCAAGCGACGGGAAACCCGTTCGCGCCTACGGCGATTGAAACTTGCTGCACGGTCGCTTGGATGGCGTTGAGTATCGACATGCTGCGCCTGACGGGCGATTCGCGCGTGGCCGATGAACTGGAGCTATCCACATTCAACGCAGCGGCTGGTGCGCAGCATCCTTCTGGCCGCTGGTGGACGTATAGCACACCGATGAACGGAGTTCGAGAGGCTTCAACGCAGGCGATCGTATTTCAAGCGCGCGCCGGGACGCCGGAACTGAACTGCTGCGCCGTCAATGGACCGCGAAGCCTCGGCATGCTTTCCGATTGGGCGATCATGAAAACGACGAACGGTTTGGCAATGAATTACTTTGGTCCCGGGAGCTTTCAAGGGAAGCTCCCCGATCACACTCCAATTGCTCTGGAGGTGGAAAGCGATTATCCGTTGGCCAAGCGAGTCAATATTCGCGTCGAACCGCTGGCCGCTCGCCGCTTCAGTCTGCAACTGCGCATCCCTGAGTGGTCGCACTCAACGGTGGTCCGCCTGAACAACGCAGCTGTGGCGAATGTCGTTCCAGGACGTTACCTCGAAATACATCGTCGATGGAGGCCCGGAGATCGGATTATGATGGACTTTGATCTTGCGTTACGCTCGATGCCCGGAGAGCGCGAGGCATCGGGACGCGTCGCTGTTTATCGTGGTCCGTTGCTCCTCGCGTTCGACCAGCGCCACAATGAATTTGACGAAGATGCTATTCCGGCGCTCGAGCTCCAGAAATTCGGGGAAGCCAAGGACGCATTCCGCCGGAGCCGAAATGACAGTCGGACAGCCCAGCCGTGGATACTTGTCGATATGCCAGCGAAGGATGGCCGCTTGGTCCGCCTCAGCGATTTTGCGAACGCAGGGGCCAGTGGAACGCGTTACGTCTCGTGGCTGCCTTTCATCACGCCAGGTTCGGTTCAAAGATAAAGTAATCTTTTAGGAATCGCTTTCGGGCACGGGAATGGAAGCAACCCGCCGGAGCGCAGCGTTTGCGCCGCAGAAACGACCGCATGTTCGAGGGCTTGCGCAGTTCAGATGCCACTCGGCGATTTTCACATTGCTGCAGCGTGAACGCGGCGCTCCCATGACTAGAGCGTTTCTCGAAACAGATTTCCGGATAGGTAGGGAAACGCTGCCGCGTTTCCGGCAAACCAGCAGGTTTGCCCTACCTATCCGGAAATCTGTTTCGAGAAACGCTCTATCAGGACGAAAGCAGGCGCGATGCTATGGCGAAACGGCCAACCGCTCGTCATTGTGCTCGCGGCCCATCAGCACACCCTGTTCTTTGTAGGGCTTCAACATGAAGTGCGTCGCCGTGGAAATCACGCCCTGGATGGTCGCCAATTTCTCGGACACAAACGTCGCCACTTCGCGGAGATTATTTCCTTCGACGAAAACCAGAAGATCGTATCCGCCTGACATCAAGTAGCACGAATTTACTTCGTTGTACTTGGCGATTCGTTCGGCCAGACGATCGAAGCCGCCGCCGCGTTCGGGTGTAATCTTAACCTCGATGACCGCGCGCACCATTTCTACGCCGAGTTTCTCCTCGTTTAAAATCGTTCGATATCCAAGGATCACGTTGTCCGCTTCGTAGGCTTTAATCTTCCTGGTCACTTCGGCCTCGGAGACATTTAACATCGACGCGAGCGCCGGTGGCTTCAAGGATGCGTTCTCGCGCAACAGCTTCAACAATGGGTCCATGGCGAGACAGTAACGGGGAGATCCCCGCTTGAACACGATTTTCTATGGAGCGTCCAAGTGGAGCAGTGCTGCCGCGCTGCAAGTGGTTTAGCGTAACGCAGACTGAAAGTCTGCGCTACGACGAATGAGGGCGCGCTATACAAGCACGGTTTGGCACTCAACACCTCCCACCGTGCAGCTGCAACTGGGATTAAACTGGGAAGCGATTTTGATTTCGCAGTTGAATGGATAAATGTCTCTATGCTCTCATGCGTTACATTTCTCCTGAAGAATGAGTCCATTTGAGGCAGAGCTGCAGCAGCGGTTGACCGAGATTCGTGAAAAGGGATTGTATCGCGAGCTGCGGCAGATCAATTCAGCCCAAGGCCCAGTCCTGCAACTGGAGGGCCGGGAATTCCTAAACTTTTCCTCGAACGATTATCTCGGCCTCGCCAATGAACCGTCGATAGCGCAGGCGGCCATTGAAGCGATTCGGCGGCACGGAGCCGGCTCAGGTGCATCACGGTTAGTCTCCGGGTCGTTGGCGCCGCATCATGAGTTGGAGGACGCCATTGCCTCGTTTAAAGGCACGCAGGCCGCTCTCAGCTTTTCCAGCGGTTATGCGGCAGCGCTTGGCGCCATCTGCGCATTAATGTCGAAGACAGATTTGATCGTCATTGACAAGCTCGTTCACGCGTCGATCGTCGATGCGGCTCGGTTGAGCGGCGCAAAACTTCGGGTGTTCAGGCATAATGATCTCAATGATCTGGAAAAAATTCTGCGTTGGGCGGACCAACGAGCGGCAAGCGCAATCGACAGTGCTCCGACGGCTAGGCGGTCTCGCATTCTCGTCGTCACCGAAAGCGTCTTCTCGATGGACGGTGACTTTGCCCCGCTCCAGGAAATTATCGAGCTTAAGGACAAATTCGGCGCCTGGCTGATGGTGGATGAAGCGCACGCCATTGGGCTTTACGGAAAGCATCGACGCGGACGTGCGGAAGCGCTGAATATCGCTGGCCAAATCGAAGTTCAGATGGGAACTCTGGGCAAGGCAATCGGGGCTTCCGGCGGATTCATAGGTGGCCCGCAACACTTGATCGCATACCTTGTCAACCGAGCTCGCAGTTTTATGTTTTCAACCGCTCCGGTCCCGGCCGCGGCGGCGGCGGCGACCGCTGCCATACGTTTGGCTCAGTCGGATGAAGGCGAAAGGCGGCGAACTCGCTTGTTTGAACTGATGGGACAATTGCGGAAGTCCTGGCCGAGCTTGAGTTGCCAACATGATGCGCCTGGATGTCCCATCATACCATTGCTGATCGGAGGCGAAATTGAAGCTGTTCAAATGGCCTCGTCATTGCGAACACGGGGCTTGCTCATTCCTGCGATTCGTTACCCAACCGTCCCGCGTGGCAAGGCTCGGCTGCGTTTGACTTTGACAGCTGCCCATACGCCCGAACAAATCTCATGGCTGGCGGCAGTGGCGGCCGAGCTTGGGCTTAATCCATGAGCATGCTGTCAAGGCAACCCTTCCCCCTGAACCTGCCGGTCGCAGGACAGGCGTCCGGCCTGTCCTGCTTTTGGTGTACGCAGATGCTGAACAGGCGAGACGCCCGTCCTACGGCTGGCTCTGGGAGAGTGGTTCGTGCAGGTGAACTATTGCGACTTCATCCGGTGACAGAACCCGCCAGCACGTTCACAACTGCGGCTATTTGAATACCTGTGCATCATCTCGCTCAACTTGATCACAAGTACATTTGGCATCCGTTCACGCAAATGCGTGATTGGCTGGCACGCGAACCGATTATTATCACTTCTGGAAAAGGCGCTCTGCTGCGGGATGTAAATGGCAAGGAATATCTCGACGCCAACTCGTCCATTTGGACCAATTTGCACGGCCACGGCGATCCGCGCATCGACGCGGCCATTCAGCGGCAGCTCAAGAAAATCGCGCATTCCTCCGCGCTGGGATTGGCCAATGAGCCGGCGTCGTTGTTGGCTGAAAAACTAATCGCGGCCGCCAACTCGGATGACGCGGAATGCGGAACGCGGAATGCGAAACTCGCCAATGCTTCATCCATTCCTCGCGCCTCACGTCTCACACCTCACTTAACCAAAGTCTTTTTCTCCGACGACGGCTCTACCGCGATGGAAGTTGCGTTGAAATTGGCTTATGAGTTTGCGCGGCGCCAGGGCCAGAAGCGGCCGCGATTTCTCTCGCTGGAGGGCGCGTATCACGGCGACACGATCGGGGCGGTCAGCTTGGGACACATCGACCGCTTTCACAAAGCCTACGCAGGTTTGCTTTTCAAGACCGATGCCGTTAAGGCGCCATATTGCTACCGCTGTCCATTTAACCGCGCCAAACCCCAACGCGCGGATGCGCGCGAATATCGCAAATGCAAATGGGAATGCGTCGACGCTATCGAACAGAAGTTCGCCCAACAAAAGCGGAAGCGAGGGCCTTATTCGGCCATGGTCATCGAGCCGCTTATTCAAGGCGCCGCGGGCATGATTCCTCAACCCGCCGGCTGGCTCCGTCGTGTTGCGGAAATTGTGCGAGATCACAGGGCGCAACTCATCGCCGACGAAGTGCTGACCGGCTTCGGGCGCACCGGCCTCGGCCCACCGCTTTCAAGCGAGACGCCTCACGCCTCACCATCCCTGTTCGCCTGCCACCATGAGAATGTGCAACCAGACTTCCTCGCTTTGGCGAAAGGAATGACGGCCGGCTACTTGCCCATGGCAGCGACCTTAGTCACGCAAGCTGTCTTCGACGCGTTCTTGGGAGAGTACTCGGAGTTCAAGACTTTCTTTCATGGCCACAGCTTCACGGCCAACCAACTTGGAAGCGCCGCGGCGCTGGCGAGTCTGGAACTTCTCCATACGAGATCGTCCCTCCGGGCTCGAGTGCAACTGGAGCAAAGCCTGCGCGATCAACTCCAAACGCTATGGCCTCTCGGTAACGTGGGAGACGTCCGCCAAGTGGGCCTCATTGCAGGCGTGGAGCTAGTCAAGAACTGGAAAACGCGCGAATCATTCGACCTGCGCGAGCAGGCTGGCCTGCGGGTTTGTGAGGCCATGGCACGCCGCGGCGTGCTCACGCGTCCGATTGGCAATGTGATTGTGGTGATGCCGCCTTATTGCACGACCGCTGGCCAAATTGAGAAGATCGTTTCGGTGCTGAGACAATCTATTGGCGACGTATTGGCAGAGAGCCAGGACGCCCGTTAATCTTATCTTTTTGTGGAGGCTTTCGTGAACGAGAGGTGGCGCGTTGCATATGCATCAAGATCTGGCAGCAGGCGGCTGATTAGCCCGCCTATTTCGCGCGTCTTTCAGCGGGGAACGGTTTAATTTCCAGGCTAAATCAAAACAACCCACATAGGGACTGCTTCGCACTTCTGCTTGGGGATTTACAGAAGGAAACAAAGATAACGAAGAAGGACAAGGCGGTTCATCGTTGTTTTCTTCGTTGCCTTTTGTTCCAATCTTCTGTGCTCTGATTTAGCGCTCATACATGATCGCTCGATCATCAAACCCGGCGACCTGGCTGGCCTTTCGCCCGGGGAAAGCTTCAAACCTTATCGTCCGGTCGCCAATCATTTGGACCAGCACCGTGCCCATGACGTTCATGTCGTGATTGCGCGCGGTTAAGTTGTCCTCCCACTTTGTGCGATCCCAATCCTTCCCGGTCCTGCTGTTGTAATAGGTCCAGGGAACCAGCTCCCATTTTACCAAGCCCGTCGCGGCGCTCACGGCGGCCGGATCAGGCGCATTGCCCTTAACGTTGAATTGTGTGGCCTGACCGTTGTAATTGCCAATCGAGACACGAACAAAGCGCGGATCAATGTGGTGATAGACGAAAGCGAGGTGGCCCTTCCAATACTCGCCGGGGCGGCGCACCTTGCCGCCATAGCCGCCGCTCCCGGACTTAAACCAATTGCCCACGAGCTTGCCGTCAATATCGTAATCGATCTTACCGCCGCGCGGCTCGAACGGACGAAGATTCTTCGACAAAATCTGGCTCTTGGTCTTCTCGTCAAAATAAAGCAACGGATCGACGGTGTGGATTTTCCACGACTCAGCCTCATAGCTCCTCGGATTCACAAAACCCGTCAGGGTCACATTGTCATCCGTAACGCCGAAATCGAGTGACCTGCCTCCAACTCGGCCGATCACTTCACCCGCTTCGACTTTGATTCTCTTGTTCGATTGCACCGGCAGCTTCCCACCAACTTCCCCCAATATTCGGGCTGACAATCGAGTCATCAAGAGATACGTGACTTTGATCCCACCGGGGAATTCGATCACGACGGCATTGGCAAAGCTGTGAGGACCGAGAACGTTCTTCGTCTGGTCTTCGAAAGAAATACGGACAATGGTGCCATCGCCCGGAGCATGGACATTGACCTCCTCGTTTGCGCGCGAGTTCTTAGGATAAAAATAGGCGTGATCAATCGGCGTCACATGCCCTCCGGCCACCATGCCCATCGGGACAAAATAACAAAAATGTTCGAGATCGATAGGGCAGGCTGTAAATAGCGGACGATGACGCTGCAGTTCGGCAAACGGATTCTCCGCAGAGTTAAGCCGGTAACCCATGCAAGGTGGCATCAAAGTCCCACCGTCACGACCAAATCCACCCCACTTGGAATGGAATTGCCGAACCAGATCGGCACGGAAAATCTCCGGCGCCAAGAAGCCATTCCTCCCATCCAACATCAAATGAAAGTGGATATGCGCATCCTTCACGCCTGGCGGTGTGTACAGGTAAGCGAGGACATCGCCTTTGCGAACCTTCTGCCCTTTGTGAACCAGAAGAAACTTGCGATAAAACCCTTCGGCCGGCTCGGGAATCATCGGTTCAATCGAGTAACAGAAATGGTGCGAGCGCCCGGAACGGTCCGAGGCAAACGCCAGATCAAGACCATAGCGATGATTGCCATCCTTCTGCCCGAATCGGAAATCGACGCGACTGATAAAACCATCGGCCACCGCATAGACGGCTGGATAATTGTGCGGCTCGGTTCCGCCTTTTGGCCAGCGATTGGTCGAGTTATCAAAATGCACGTGTGCCCCGGCATGAGGCTGCGCCGAGTCCATCCCCTTGAAGGGATGCCCGCTAGTCATCTCATCCAGATCAACCAGAAAACGGTCGGACGGTTGCCTCTCGAAAAGAGCGATGTTGGGCAACTTGTCCGGCGCCCCGCTGGAATGAAAAACAAACCAACAAAAACAAAAGCCAAGGACCGGCCGAACCGCCGGTTTACGCTTGGATGCATTCATTTGTTCATTTGCAGGCCGCCGGATGGCTGCCCGCCGCTCAAACGGTTACTGGTTCAAGGCCTCCGCGAGTCTGGGCCAAGCCACACGCGGCTGAATCGCTTTGAGCGGATTCCATGAATCAACTGCAAGCTGAAAGTGCCACTGCATCTGGCGACGGCTCGAACTTCGCGCAGATACTGCTTGAGCCCGGTCGAGCCGAGCACATCGGTAGGATTCATTAATCGCGCTGTGGCGTCAACGAACTATAACAAATCCTCACCCGTTCCATCTCTCCAACTTCCGCTCCCGGTCTGGACGGCGAGTCGTGTTCCAGCAGGAAAGACGCGGCGTTCTGAATAGCACTCCAGATCTGAATTCTCGCCACGTGGCGAGAATCTTTAGCGTAGCGCAGATTGCCCAGTCTGCTGTTCCGCAGGATGCCATCCTGCGCTGCAACGAACCCATCGAACGCGAAGGAAGCTCTTCTTTGAAAGAGAGCAGGCTTGTTTGATCGGTCGGCTTGATTAAGCTTTTGTTCACTCAGATGACTTTGAACAAAAAAATGTCGCATTTCCGAAAGCATATCCTCAAGGCAGCCGCGCTTACCGCCTTTGCCGTTTGTTGGCTCACTTCAAACACAGCTTCGTCGGCCGAACCGGTCGATAGGCCGTTTGGGCTCGAGCGGCGCGTTCCCTGGAGAACTTCGCGGCTTGTGGGGTCACCGGAACCGCCGGCGCCTTACATGGTGGAGAAGACCTTCACGAACATCGCGTGGAAGTCATCGCTCTACATTGCGGCCGAGCCGGGAACAGACCGGTTGCTCGTGGTACAACAAGGCGGTGACAAGGATAGACCTTCAAAGGTTCTGCGCGTGCGCGATGATGCTTCGAGCAGCGAGACCGAGACGCTTCTCGAAGTGACGAATCGCCTGGTCTATGGCCTGACGTTTCATCCGGGATACAAAACGAATGGCTCGCTGTTTGTCTTCAGCAACGGGCCAACGGGCAATGACCTGCGAACGAATCGCATTTCACGCTTTGTCGTCTCTCGCCAAACGCCGCATCGTTGCGATCCGGAATCGGAACGAATCATCATCGAGTGGAAATCGGCCGGGCACGATGGAGGTGATTTAGCATTCGGCCATGATGGAATGTTGTACATTACCGCTGGAGATGGAACGAGCGATTCAGACACGTGGGTCAGCGGACAAGATGTCGATAATCTGCTTGGATCGGTTCTGCGCATCGATGTCGATCGCCCTAAAGACGGTCAACCCTATTCGATTCCATCGGACAACCCATTCGTGCGTTTGCCAGGTGCGCGCGGCGAAATTTGGGCCATTGGCTTGCGCAATCCTTGGCGGATGACGTGCGATCCGAAGACCGGTCATATTTGGGTCGGGAATAACGGCCAGGACTTGTGGGAGACGGCCCATTTCGTGCGGCGCGGGGACAATTACGGCTGGAGCGTTTACGAAGGGAGTCATCCCTTCTACCTCAATCGCCAGCGCGGTCCGGCCCCTATCGTCAAGCCAACCATCGAGCATCATCACTCGGAATTCAGATCACTCACGGGCGGTGTGGTCTATTACGGCGACAAGTTGCCCGAACTAAACGGCGTTTATGTTTATGGTGATTATTCGACGGGGAAGATCTGGGGCGCGCGTCACAATGGGGAGCAATTGACCTGGCATCGCGAGCTTGCGGATACCGCTCTGCAGATTGCCGGGTTCGGTTTGGGACATCACGGTAATCTGTATATCGCTGACATTGGGGCGGGAATTTTCCGCTTAGTTCCGGCGCCAAAAGACCGGCCGGTGACGAAATTCCCTGAGCGGCTAAGCGAGACCGGTCTCTTCACCTCGGCCAAAGATCATCAAACGGACCCAGCGCTAATCCCATATTCAGTCAACGCGCCAGGCTGGGTCGACGGCGCGCATGCCGAGCGATTCATTGCGTTGCCGGACGAGACGAAGATTTCGTACAAGGACTCGGGCGGGTGGGATTTTCCCGACGGTGTGGTGCTCGTTCAAACGCTTTCTCTCGAGCTTGAATCCGGACAACGAATGTCGGCACAACGGATTGAGACGCGCATTCTTCTGCGGCAACAAGGGGAATGGGTGGGCTATTCGTATCGATGGAACAACGAGCAAACGGATGCCTTGCTCGTCGGGTTGAAGGGAGCCGAAACGACACTAAATGTCAAAGATGCGGCCGCGCCCGGCGGCATGCGTCAGCAATCTTGGCGTTTTCCAAGCCGCGCGGACTGCATGGTCTGTCACAGCCGCGCCGCGAATTATGTTCTCGGCCTAACCGACCTGCAGATGAACAAAGACCACGACTACGCCGTGACGCGCGCTAATCAATTGCGAACGCTTGAACACATCGGGCTTTTTTCGAATGCGCTCCCTAAAAACCGTGAATCGCGCCCCAAGCTCGCCAATCCTTACGACGCGGCAGCCGATCTCGAGGCGCGCGCTCGGTCGTATCTGCACGCCAACTGCTCCGTCTGTCATGTCGAGGCCGGAGGCGGGAACGCCAGGATGGAACTTGGATTTGGCAGGGATCGGACGAAGATGGATTTGATCGGGGCGCGTCCGCAACATGATACGTTTGGAATTGATAACGCGATGCTCGTCGCGCCAGGTGATTCGGAGAGGTCCGTTCTGCTTCAGCGCATTTCGCGACGCGGTCCAGGCCAGATGCCCCCGTTGATGACTGCGTCAGTTGACAAGCAGGCTGTGCAACTGTTCCGCGATTGGATTTCACAAATGAAACCGGAAAAAGCATTCGTCCGCGATTGGCAATTAGACGATTTGTTGCCGGCTCTGAATGATGCTGCGTCGGGACGATCTTTCGAGTCTGGCAAAGCGGCGTTTCGGGAGACCGGGTGTGTTCAATGTCATCGCTTCGCCCGCGAAGGCGGCAGCGTCGGGCCAGATCTCGCGGGGGTTGGAAAACGCTTGAGCAGGCGCGACCTCCTGGAATCTATCGTTTTGCCGTCGAAAGCAATTGCCGAACAATACGCCGCGACTGAAATTGAAACCAAAGATGGCGAACTAGTCGCGGGCCGCGTCGAACAGGAAGATGACAAGACGATTGTCATTCGGACGCATCCGCAAGCAATCGACAACACTGTGATTCCCAAATCTCAAGTCCTGCGCCGCCGCTTGTCGAAGACATCCAACATGCCGACGGGCATGATCAACGTGTTGGAGAAGGACGCGGTTCTGGATCTCTTGGCCTATTTGCTCTCGGACGGCCAGGCGAGCGATCCGCTGTTCAAGAGGTAGCGCGCGGTTGCAAAGTGAAAATCAGCCACGTCATCATTGTCATTAACCGAACCAAGCCGCACGCGCCGCAAACGGCGTCGGCGCTCAAGACGTTTTTCGACCGGGAAAAGGTTCGCTAGGAATGGATCGAGACGCTCGCTCCCCAACGGAACCAAAAGATAGCGAACTGGCGCAACCGAAAGGCGGACCTCGTGATTGCGGTGGGCGGGGATGGGACATTGTTACAGGCGGCGCATCGCTTTCGTGGTTCGGGCATGCCGATCCTCGGCATTAATATCGGTTACCTCGGTTTCATCACGTCGATCCACGGTGACCGGGTCCGGCAGGAGATGAAACGCGTCCTGAATGCATCGTTCATCGTGAGCCAGCGCACGGCTCTCGATCTGGAAATCCGAAATGGTCGGCAACGGATCGAGGGTTGGGCATTAAACGACGCCCTGATCACCCGTGGCGGCAATCCGCGTCTCATCGGTGTCGAAGCGCATTGGCCAACGCCGGCTGACGAGTTATCGCTGCGATGGCCTCATCATCGCGACGCCAACAGGTTCAACCGCATACTCGCTGGCTGCCGGCGGACCAATCATCAGTCCCGAATGCAATGTGCTCACGGTCACACCCATTTGTCCGCAGTCGCTAACGAACCGTTCGGTGGTAGTCAATTCGACCGAACCAATCGAGATACAATTGAACGCCAGCTCTGGCCCGGCTGAATTGCAGGTGGACGGAATGATTCTCACCAACTTGACATCGGCCAGCAGCATCTCTGTGAGAACATCCGCGGATACTGTGCCCATCGCATTTCTGCCAGAAATCAATTACTACGACGTGCTCGCCGAGAAATTGAACTGGAGCGGCGAGGGCTTGTCGAAGCCGAAATGCCGACAGGCGTGAAGCTTCTTGATGGATGGGACAACTTAAAACGCAGCGAGTCTCATTATAGGAGCGCGGACCGCCAAGTCCGCGCGTGGCCTCTTAAGAAAACCGAAAACACGGGCGGACTCGGCGGTCCGCGCTCCTATAATGAGTGAGAACTGCCGCCAAATCGTCCTTGGCCGTGATGAGTCTTGTGATAGCATCTCGCGATGAAACCGGCTGATTGAACAGGAGACATAACCATGAAAAACTTCCTAACTCGCCGTGGGTTTCTCGGACGTGCGGCCGCTGGCTCAGCCGCTTTGACTTGGCTAAGTTCGCGGAAAGCGCCGATGGCACTGGCCGCTGAGTCTGCCAAGCCTGCTTTGCTTGGTGGCACCCCGGCGCATTCGGGAGGTTGGTCTTCGTGGCCCACCTGGAGAGAATCTTGGGAACCAGCAATCATCAAAGTCCTGCGCAGTGGCAAATGGTATCGCGGCGACGGCGGGCATGTGGCTGAGTTCGAGGCTGGCTACGCCAAACTGATTGGCGCGAAACGTTGCGTCGCCACGGCCAGCGGCACGACCTCGTTGCTCGTTAGTTTGCATGTCATGGATATCGATGCCGGTGATGAAGTGATCGTTTCACCGTACACGTTCATCGCAACGTACAACGCGATCCTGATCAACAAAGCGTTGCCTGTCTTCGCCGATACAGACCCGTCCACGTTGACGATGGATCCCGCTTCCATCGAAAGCCGCATCACGGAGCGAACTCGCGCCATTCTGCCGGTTCACATTTACGGCATGCCGTGCGACATGGACCCCATCAACGCCATCGCGCGCAAGCGCAAGCTCTCCGTCATTGAGGATGCTTGCCAAGCTTGGCTGGCGGAATACAAGGGACGCAAATGCGGCACGCTCGGCGACTTGGCGGCGTTCAGTTTCCAAAACTCGAAGCATATTCCGTCGGGCGAAGGCGGGGCTGTCACCGGCAACAGCGACGAACTTCTGGACCGCTGCCAGGCTTTCCACAATGTTGGGCGGGCCTTTGGAACTTTCAAAGGCGAGCGTCCGTACTTCACGCGAGGGAGCAATTATCGGATGCAGCAATTCCAAGCGGTGCTGCTCTTGCAACAGTTCGAGAAACTGATGCACGAGACAGCGCGCCGGCAAGAAAATGCGGATTACTTGTCAGCTCAATTGAAGGAGATTCCAGGCATCCAGCCGGCGCGTTTGCCGGAGAACAGCCGAGCGGTCTGGCATCTCTATCCTTTGCGCTACGACGCACAGCAATTCAGTGGGCTGCCGCGCGACAAATTTATTCGGGCGCTCAGCGCCGAAGGGATTTCGTGCAGCGGCGGTTATCACGAACAATACTTCGATGGCATTCTTGACGAAGCGATTAATTCGCGCGGATTCAAACGTCTCTTCAGCGCGCAGCGTCTCAAAGCCTATCGCGAAAATTTCCACGAACTGAAAGGCAACCGTCAGGTCTGCACGACCACGGTTGGATTAGGCCAGAACCTACTTCTGGCCGAACGCCGCGACATGGATCACATCATTGAAGCCGTTCGCAAGATTCAAACGCACAGCGCCGCGCTCATCCGAGCTGCTGCGTAAGGATATGGCTGGTTCATAGATGGTTTGAGAGGGCGAGCGCATCCGGAGACAAGTCGCCATTGCTCCGGTGTCTGGCGCGCTTTGGTTCGTCCGCATGAGCTAATTCCGATCTGCAATTCAATCGCGAAACTATGCTTTTGGTAACCGGCTTGAGCAAAGCGTTTGGTGAGGTGCGGGCTGTAAACGACGTGGGTTTCGATGTCGAGGCTGGTGAAATCTACGGACTGCTCGGCCCCAACGGTGCAGGCAAAACAACGACGCTTTCCATGATCTGCGGTTTGCTCCGCCCTGACGCTGGGAAGGTTGCGGTAGATGGCTCAGATCTTTGGAGCGATCCAGTTCGAGCCCAGCGGGTCATGGGCGTGGTGCCGCAGGAAATTGCGCTCTACGACGAATTGTCTGGCCGCGAGAATTTGGAATTGTGGGGAAAGCTGGCGGGCTTGTCATCCTCCGACGCACGCCTGCGCGCCACGGAATTGCCGGCCGCGCTCTCCCTGGCAGACCGTGCGAAAGACTTGGTGAAGAATTACTCCGGAGGGATGAAACGCCCCATTAATATCGGTTGCGCTCTAATGCATCGGCCCAAGCATCGAGTTAGTCAAGAATCCAGCGCACGCATTTTACCCAGCCATCATTGAGGAACTGTTGCAGGTCGCGGTCACGGGCCTTAACGCTCTCTCACGAAAATTTCAAGCAGATTTCCCTGAGTGGCGAACGGTCTTGCAGAAGGAGGGATTGCCCGATATGCCGCGCATTGCCGATCTTGTCAGTCGGGCCGGAAATAGACTTGAGAAAGCTGACCAATACCTTTTTCCGCCGCTCGTGACGTACGCCAAGGCAACGTAAAAGAAGAATCAAGAAGGCTCCGCCACAGTCAACGTCTTCTCCTTCCTTCTGCCCGGATTGGCTGCGATGTTCCTGTTTTTCCTCGCCGACCATGCCATTCGCGACCTGCTTATGCCCCTGCGAACAAAACTCCGCCCCGTCCCCGCATTCACTCTGATTGAGCTTCTTGTCGTCATCGCGATCATCGCCATTCTGGCTGGGATGCTGTTGCCCGCGCTCAGCAAAGCCAAAGAGAAGGCCAAGAAAACCAATTGCTACAATAATCTCAAACAAATGGGTTTGGCCGTAATCATGTACTCAGATGACAATGGCGGGTTGGTGCCCCGCGGCAATGCGCCGTTTTGGTGGCAGGTGTACATTCCGCTCCTCGGCGGCACGAGCGCGTCCCGGGATCAATACGGCAGAATTAAGGTTTATACATGTCCGAGCTATCCGAATAAGCGGCAAGTGATGTGTTACGTCGTGAACGCCTGGGAATTCAGCAGTCCGCGGGACATGACCGGAACGGAAATTATCGGTCTGCAAAAGGTGAGCCGGTTTCAACATCCGACCGAAACCATTTATTTTGCGGACAATGAAAGCGCAACATGGCGGCCCATTTTTACCGTAACCAACATAATCGGCGCCGAGGACCTCAATGACGTTTGGTCACCCACCCATCTCCCGTATCCCTCCACTGCGCCCACAGCGCGATTGAGCGGGGAACGAAGAGTGGCTGCCGCACGGCATGGTGTGGGGCCGAACCTGCTCTTTTTCGATGGTCATGCAGGTTGGAAAAACTCTCGGCTAATGACGGTTAATGATTGGCGAGAGCAACAGAATTGAACTAGCTAACTGGCGTCTGCTTGGAAGCCGGGGAGCGCTTCCTCTACCTTTGCGGAAAGTCACCTCACTTTCACTTTCACTTCGGGGTAACCGGATCGGCTCGTTGAATCTTGTAGTTCGTAATACCGAGACTATTGAACTGCTGATAATTCTTCATTCGCACGCCGCGCGATTTCAGCCAGCCGGAAATCTCGTAAGGTCCCGGATTCGTCGCATTTGCGCCTTTGAGGAGATCGGGGATTAACAACGCAATTGCATTTGTATCGACCATTATGCGGTCGCCTTCGGCAGGCTGATCTTGCTCCTTAACCTCTTGGCCTTCCAGCGCCAGAGCCGCTCCTTCAAAAGCTTGGACAATATTGACAATGGGCTGGGGCGCCTCGGCGAGTGGTTCAACCGGAGCGATATTTGCCGCGCTGGCTGCTGTCTTAGGCGCCTTGAGTTTGGCCAACTGCTGCCGAAACTGCTCGTTCTCCTTGCGCAGCTGGCCCAACTGTTGATATTGGCCGCGCAGCTTGTGAATTTCCTGGTTTTCGGCCCGAAGCCTTTGCGCTTCCTTATTCTCTTCGCGAAGATTCGGGAGTTCCGCGTTCTCAGCGCGAAGCCGCTCGATCTCCTGTTGTGCTTCGGCGCGCGCTGCGTCCTGCATCTTCTCCCCACCGCACCCGGTCGCGAAAAACACAAGCAATGCCGCACTGGCCATCGAGCAGCACCATTGGCCTGTTACGTTATCCATAATAAGAATGATCGATGCAAATTTGGTGGGCCCAACAGGATTTGAACCTGTGACCAAGCGATTATGAGTCGCCTGCTCTAACCGCTGAGCTATGGGCCCTTAAGTGATTGATTGTAAAGGAGAATCGAAATTCTCAAAGACCTCGCTTTTGGCAATCTGATACTGCAATGCGATACTGTTGTCTGAAAGCACAGAATCGCGCAGTTCGAGAGGATGAAACGCTCTGGCAAAAAACACCGGTCGCAAATTTGGTCCGCTACAATCCATCAGGCACATACTTTGCTCGCGTTCGCGTCAGAGGCAAGTTGATTCGTCAGTCTTTCAGTCTTTGAGTCTTTGAAGACGGATGTCCTTTCAGTTGCGCAGCTTCGCCTAGCTGATCTTGTAAAAGGATGGCGCTGCCCTTCACCGATCCCACCCCCGGCGATTCGCCGACGGGCGACCAAAGCTGGACCTGCTTCCTCAGCGCCGCCAACTTCAAAGGCCCCATTGCCTTCTATACTGGGCGCGGTCACAGATTGAGCTTTTCCAGAACTGGCTCAGAGGCCCTTTGGGGATTACGTTTGCCTAAACCGCAGGAGGCCGGCGGTGATCCAGATGACTTTTAGCTTCGAGCAAATCGAAGCTTTGACCCAAGAGCGTTTCACTCACCGGCATCGGTTTGTGCGCCGCAAGATGGAGGCCGTCCTCTTGAAGACGCAGAACCTGCCGCATC